>ERZ773099.1555-NODE-1555-length-16847-cov-3.577954_pt1 | contig 16847 bp, 9 predicted proteins | sample MGYA00511120_ERZ773099 | MGnify/ENA primary metagenome ERZ773099 (study PRJEB29015, sample SAMEA2738012) | human oral metagenome | biome: human oral; feature: human-associated habitat; material: dental | place: China | collected 2104 ...
ATCCTGTGCCGACATGATGCCGCCCACGCCGATGATGGGGTAGCGGGCGGGCAGGCCGGCACGCAGGGCACGGATGACGCGGTTGGAGGCTTCGAAGACCGGGCGTCCGGACAGGCCGCCGGATTCGGTGGCGTTGGCCAGGCCCTGTACGGCATCGCGGGACAGGGTGGTGTTGGTGGCGATGACGCCATCGATGTGGTGGCGGGTGAGGGCGTCGATGATGACGGCGATCTGGTCGTCATCGAGATCGGGGGCGATCTTGAGCAGCAGGGGCGGGTTGCGGCCCAGTTCCTCTGCCAGACGCCGGCGTTCGGTGTCGAGGGCGCCGAGCAGGCCATCCAGTTCGTCACTGCCCTGCAGCTTGCGCAGGTTGGCGGTGTTGGGCGACGAGATGTTGATGGCGACATAGTCGGCCAGCGGCCAGACCCGGGCCAGTCCCTTCAGGTAGTCGCCGGTGGCGGATTCGAGCGGGGTGGCGGCGTTCTTGCCGATGTTGAGCCCCAGCACCGGCGGGGTATTTTCGACGAGGGCGCCCCGTTCGAGCGCCTGGCGCTTCTGCCAGGTGCTGGAGCGCTGCACGTTGGCGACGAAGTCGGCCAGGCCGTCGTTGTTGAAGCCGAAGCGGTTGATGATGGCCTGGGCCTGGGGAAGGCGGAATAGCCGCGGTTTGGGATTGCCGGGCTGGGGCAGCGGGGTGACGGTGCCCAGCTCGAGGAAACCGAAGCCCAGTGCGGCCAGCGCGTCGATGTGACTGGCGTTCTTGTCCATGCCGGCCGCGATGCCGACGCGGTTGGGAAAGGACAGGCCGAGCAGTTCGACGGGATCGTGGACGCGTGCCGGGCGCAGACCGGCCGGCACGGCCGCCAGCAGGTCCATCAGCCGCAGGCCGGCGTGGTGGGCGCATTCGGGATCCTGCAGGAACAGCAGGGGGCGCAGGGTCCGGTAGCCCAGGGCGTTCAGTCTTTCAAGGGTATCCATTGTCCGTCTATCCGTTGTTCGAGCGGGCGGAAGTTGCTCTTGTAGCGCATGGAGCGCGCTTCCTCGATCCAGTAGCCCAGGTAGAGGTAGTCGAGTCCCAGTACCTGGCACATCCGGATCTGCCAGAGGATGCCATAGGTGCCCAGGCTGCCTCCGGGCAGATCGGGCTCGAAGAATGTATACACCGCGGACAGGCCGTCGTCGAGCACGTCGATGACCGAGACCATGACCAGGGTGGAGTCGGGGGTGCGGAACTCGACCAGCCGGGTGTCGACGCCTGATTGCAGCAGGTATTCGCGGTACTGGTCCTCGTCGTCCTCGTCCATGCTGCCGCCACGGTGGCGGGCCTGCTGGTAGCGGATGTAGAGCGCGTAGTGTTCGTCGCTGAAGACCAGCGGCAGGTTGCGACTGATGAGGCTGCCGTGGCGGCGGATGGCGCGGCGCTGGCTGCGGTCGGGCCGGAACTGCTGCACGGGGACGCGCACCGGGATGCAGGCCTGGCAGCTGTCGCAGCGGGGCCGGTAGGTGAAGCGGCCGCTGCGCCGGAAGCCTGCACGCACCAGTTCGCCATAGTTGTCGGCGTCGATGGAGGCAGCAGGTTCGGCCACCTGCGAGCGGGCGAAGCGGTTGGGCAGGTAGCTGCAGGGAAAGGCGGCCGTGACGTATAGCCGGATGTAGCGCTGGGAGGGCGGCCGCGGCCGGTTGTCGCTCATCGGCTGAAGTCCGGCCAGGCGATGTCACGGGCCATGGCCTGCCAGTCGGGGGCGGGGGCAGCCAGCAGGGGGCGAATGTGCGCCAGGAAGTCGGCACGGGAGATGTCGCGGCCGCCCAGGCTGCCCAGGTGCCGGGTGGACTGCTGGCAATCGACCAGGGGAAGGCCGTGGGTGGCCAGCAGGTGCATCAGCGTGGCGAAGGCGCACTTGGAGGCGTTGGGCCGGCGGGTGAACATGGACTCGCCGAAGAACATGCGGCCGATGGAGACACCATAGAGGCCAGCGATAAGCTGGCCGTCTTCACGGACCTCCAGGGAATGGGCCAGGCCCCGCTGGTGCAGGGCCGTGTAGGCAGCCTGGATGGCGGGGGTGATCCAGGTGCCGTCCTGGCCGGGGCGGGGCGCTGCGCAGGCCCGCATCACCTCGGCAAAGGCCGTGTCGAGCGTGATCTGCCAGCGGGGGGCAGCAGGGGCGACAGGAGTGTCTTGCGTCGGGGCGCTCTGGGACGCGTGTGGGGAGACGGAGGATCTGGGGCCGGGATGAGCGCTGGCGGCCAGGCGAACCAGCAGCCGCCGCAGCGAGCGCGAGGGCGAGAACTCGTCGACGAAGACGACCATGCGTGGATCGGGCGACCACCACAGCACCGGCTGGCCGGCGCTGTACCAGGGAAAGAGCCCCTGCGTGTAGGCCTCCACCAGCCGGTCAGGGCCCAGGTCGGCCCCCAGGGCGATGAGCCCGGGATGGCCCGGCACGTCGCGGTCGGCGGCGGGCAGCGGGGTGTCGGCTTCGACCCAGTAGCGAATCATCGGTGGAAAGGCTTTGAAGGGGCGAGGGGAATGCGGTGATGGAACCGGGCAGGAAGAAGGTATCGGGGGATCAGCCGTGGCCGCCCTTGTCGGAGGACGTGTCAGCGTTGCCGCTCCGGCGCGGGGACGGATTGGTGGGCTGCCTGCCCGTTGGGGCAGGGATGTGGCCCTCGTGCAGCGAGAAGCGGCCCAGGCGACGGTCGGCCAGGAACCAGCGCAGCGTGGTCTCCACCGTGCTGAAGGCGATCTCGTCCCAAGGGATGTCCTTCTCGTCGAACAGTCGGGCATCAAGGCTTTCCTCACCCGGATCCAGTTCGGGGGACAGCAGGCGGGCGCGGTAGAACGCGTGCACCTGCTCGGCATGGGGGACATCCAGAATGGCAAAGAGCGGGCCGTCGACCTCGGCATGGGCGCCTGATTCCTCGCGGGTCTCGCGCAGGGCACCGGCCGACATGGTCTCGCCGATTTCCATGAAGCCTGCAGGCAGCGTCCACTTACCCTTGCGGGGCTGGATGGCGCGGCGGCACAGCAGGATGCGGTCTTCCCACAGGCAGACGGCACCGACCACGATGCGCGGATTGACGTAATGGACGGCATGGCAATGGGTGCAGACCTGGCGTGGGCGGTTGTCACCCTCGGGGACGAGGATCTGCGTGGGACTGCCGCATTCTGAACAGTACTTCATGAGGTGAAATTTACGGCCAAGCAGAAAGACTTGCAAACGGAATCCGGTATGGCTATACTTCTTTTCGCGGGGTGGAGCAGTCTGGCAGCTCGTCGGGCTCATAACCCGAAGGTCGGAGGTTCAAATCCTCCCCCCGCAACCATCGACATTCCACGCCCCTGAGCTATCAAGACACTCAGGGGCTTTTTTTCGTCCATGGCTTTTGGCCCTGTTGCCGCTGGCCCTGCTGCTGGCATTGCCCCGCTGGTGGCCCCGGCCTGCCGTTCCTGCGGAGGGGCGGTCCGGGTCATGAAGGAGGCAGCCGGGAGCGCGGAAACGGGGGGCCGTGAGTCTTTCGGCACATCGGCACATCGGGGCGGCGTGTCATGACGTCCCGGGGCGGGATGTGGTGCAGCAACCGGGATGGATGGGGCATCGTGCAACCGGGGCGTGGGTGTCGTGAGGCTGCGACAGCGGCCTGCCTCCGGTCGGGGATGCCCCTGTGGTGTTCCGGGGCCATTTGATGCGCCTGGCGGGCTGATGGCACCATCGCCCCTTTGGAAACCTCCGTATCGGCGGAGGCGCTCCTGGTCCCGCCGGGAAGGCGTCACGCAGGCGCCATCGCCGTTTGCCGGGGCGAACGGCGTGAGGGAACGGTGCCGGCGCAGGGCCAGACGGCCGCACGGCATGGCTTCCGGTGCCGTCCCAGTGCCTTCCGGTGCAAGTGCAGACCCCCCATGGACATCCTGCAGACTCAACTGAACGAACTCCTGGGCCAGTACATCTGGCTGGAAGGGCTGCTTGGCCTGGCGGTGCTGGGGCTGGTGACCCTGCTGGTCAAGGTGCTGTCCGGCTATGTGACACGCAAGGTGATCGCCTTCATTCACCGGCGCTTCACCGACAACACGCGTCATGGCCTGCTGATGGACACCAATCTGCTGGCCCGCACGGCGCAGATGCTGCCGGTGCTGGTGTTCCAGTCTGGGATCGGGCTGGTGCCGGGGCTGCATCCCACGCTGGCCATGCTGGCCTACAAGGGGGCGACCATCGTGTCGATCTTCCGCGGGGTGCGGGTGGTCGATGCGCTGCTCTCGGCCTATCTGACGACGCGACAGCGCCAGGGCAAGCCGGGCCGCTCGCTGAAAAGCTCGGTGCAGCTGCTGAAGATCCTGATGTACGTGCTGGGGCTGGTGTGGATGATCGCCGCCCTGACCGACCAGCAGCCGCTGATCCTGCTCTCCGGTCTGGGTGCGGCCTCGGCGGTGATCCTGCTGCTCTTCAAGGACACGCTGCTCAGCTTCATTGCCGGCCTGCAGCTGACCTCGTCGGACACGCTGCGGGTGGGCGACTGGATCGAGATGCCGCAGGTGGGGGCCGATGGGGATGTGATCGACATTGCGCTGCACACGGTGAAGGTGCAGAACTTCGACAAGACGATCACGATGATCCCGACCTGGCGGCTGATGGCGGAGAGTTTCCGCAATTTCCGCGGGATGCACGATGCCGGCGGACGGCGCATCAAGCGCACGCTGCGGCTGGACATGACGACGGTGCGCTTCATGGAGGCCAGCGAGCTGAAGAAGCTGGCCGAGATCGAGCTGCTGGAAGATTATCTGAACCGCAAGATGGACGAGCTGACGGTGCGCAACGAGGAGCGGCGCGAGCGTCTGGGGCCGAAGCGGTGCGAACAGTTGGCAAATCAGCGACGCCTGACCAATATTGGTACGTTCCGGGCCTATGTGCTTGCATACTTGCGGGCTCATCCGGGTGTCCATCAGAACATGTCGCTGATGGTGCGCCTGATGGAGCCGACGCCGGAGGGGGTGCCGCTGGAGCTGTACTGCTTCACCAACACCACCACCTGGGCGGTGTACGAGGGCATCCAGTCCGACATCTTCGACCACCTCATCGCCATCATGCCGGTGTTTGGTCTGCGGCTCTATCAGCAACCCAGTGGCAGGGACATGCGTGCCGGCCTCGGTACAGTGCGATACGCTGGAGCGGGCAGGCGGGAACAGGGGAGTGATGGTGTCCAGTCGATGGAACAGGCAGGCGGACGGGAACAGCCGGTGTGAGACAGGGCGGACGGGGCGGCCGAAACGGCTGCCCGTTCTGGTGGGGCTGGGGCTCCTCGTTCTGGCGGGCGTGCCCCTGCTGGCGCCGGTGAGCGTGCAGGCCGCCGGTTTCTGGCACGATCCGGATCTGGCCGAACCGGGGACGGACCCGTTTGGAGATCCATTTTCCGGTGAAGCGGTGCCCGGCGATGAGGGCGATGACGTACCCCCGGGCGGCCTGCGTGGTGGATGGACCGGTGAAGGCCCGGGGACGTACGGTGGTGGCCTTGGCACCGCGCGGCAGCGGCCTGCGGCACATCACGGTGGTGCATCGCATGTTGGGGACGACCGGCGCCCGGGCGGAACGGGACATCACGATGATGCCGGGGCACCACCGTCGCGCACGCGGCCCTGGCGCGGGGCGCCGCCGCTCTTCTGGCAGCCCGGACCGCGGGCAGACGGGACACGGGAGCCGGCGCCTGAAGGACGCAGCTGGGGATGCCGGCCTGCGGCCGCCATGCAGACCCGCCTGAAGATCGACAATGACCTGGCCACGGGCAAGGACAAGGATTATGGCTACAGCAGCGGCGTGATGCTGGAGGTGGCCGCGCGCACCTCGGCCCACGATGGCTGGGGGCAGGATGGCGAGCCGGGGCTGCTGTGTCCGCTGTGGCGCTGGCTGGGGGGCGGGCGCGTGCCGTCCGAGTACGTGAGTTTCCGCCTGGACCAGGCCATCTACACGCCCGAGAACAGCCGGGCCACCTGGCTGATTCCATCTGACCGGCCCTATGCGGCCACGCTGATGGCCAGTCTGGCCGGGGTGCGGCTGCAGGAAGGTCAGTGGGTGCGCAACGAGCTGCGGCTGGGCTGGGTGGGACCGTCGGTGCGGGGCGAGAAGCTGCAGAATGCCGTGCACCGGGTGATCGATGCACCGCGCTTCCGGGGCTGGGCCCACCAGCTGCACGACGAACCGCTGCTGGAATGGGCCCAGTACCGGGTACGGCGCTGGCAGCCGGCCAGCGGACGCACCGATGTGCTGGGGCACTGGGGCATGCGGTTGGGCAATCTGCAGAGCAGTGCCTTTGCCGGGCTGGAATGGCGCTTTGGCAATCACCTGCAGGATGATGGCGGCTCGGCACCGCTGCGCCCGGGCTCGAACGAACCGGGCGAGGTGAGCTGGTATCGCAGCGACACGACGCAGTGGAACCTGTTCGTGCAGGGCGGCGTGCGTGCCGTGGCCTGGGATCTGACGCTGGATGGCAACGCCTGGCACGACAGCCACCACGTGAAGCGCAAGCCGGTGGTGGCCGATGCGGGGGCGGGCTTCACCGTGCGGCAGGGACGCTGGGGCGTGCAGTTCATGTGGGTGGTGCGCTCGCGCGAGTTCCGTGGCCAGCGGCATGTGCCATCGTTCGGATCGCTGCAGATCGGCTACAGTTTTTGAGCCAGGTCAGTGCATGGATACTGCCTGTTCATGCGGCCGGATGCACAGTTGGGGTAGAATGCTGCAATTCAATCGGCCATGAACCGCCATCGGGCTGTCGATGGGTCTGACATGGCGGCAGGGTGCCATGCGGGGGCATATCGGTTCTTCCCGGCGCTGCTGCCGCGCTCCGGCGGTTCCTGTACGGGCCAGATGGTCCGTTTCCCCTTCGGGAAGTCTGGTTTGGTGCACCCCCGTGGGTGCTCGTCCGGTTACCCCTGTACTGATTCCGTTCCCGCACCCCGGTGGCCCAGCCGGTCGCCTGGCTGGTTCCGTGTGCCGTGTGTGGCTGGCGCGTGCGGTGTGCCGCGCGGGGTCTTGACCAGGGTTGGGGGCTGCTTCTCCTGTGTGGTCGGTTCTGCCTGTGCGCCGTTCGGCGCAGGCGGGGTTGTGTTCCGTCGTGTCGTCCTGCCGGGGCCGTTCGTGGTCACGGGGCCGTGTGCCATCTGCGTGCCGGCGTTGCCCTGCCTGACAAGGCGGTCAGCCTTGCCTGTGCACGGCATCCTGTCGGCACACGGTCGGGGCCAGCGCGGGGACGAATGAGTTCATACCACGATCTATCAGGTAGATGAATACCGCTGAGGTCAAACGAGTCATCGAGGGGGCACTGCTGTGCGCCACCAAGCCGCTGTCGGTGTCCGACCTGCGCCAGCTGTTTGCCGGGGAAGCCGAGATCGGCGCTGACACGGTGCGCGATCTGCTGGACGGGCTGCGCACGGACTGGCAGGGGCGTTCGCTGAACCTGGTGGCGCTGGCCACGGGCTGGCGTTTCCAGAGTGCGCCCGACATTGCGCGCTTCGTGACGCGGCTCAATCCCGAGAAGCCGCCGCGCTATTCGCGGGCCGTGCTGGAGACGCTGGCGATCATCGCCTACCGGCAGCCGGTGACCCGGGGCGACATCGAAGAGATTCGTGGGGTGACGGTGTCATCCCACATCATCAAGACACTGGAAGACCGGGGCTGGATCGACCAGATCGGGGTGAAGGAAGTGCCCGGACGGCCTGCGCTGTTCGGTACCACCCGCCAGTTTCTGGATGATCTGAACCTGAAGGCGCTGAGCGAACTGCCGGCGCTGGACGACGAGGCGCTGCCCGCCGACGTGCTGCAGGCCCTGGCGCTGCAGACCGGTGCCGATGTGCCGGCCATGGCGGCCGGTGTGGGGGTGGCGGATGGGGCTGGTACGCCGGCCGTGGAAGGCGCCCTGGATGGTGCGGGTGCACCGGAGGGAGAGACCGCTTCGAACGGAGCGGATGCGCCGGCTGCGGACGTGGCTGGTGCGCCGGCCGTGGAAGGCACGCCGGATGACGCCGGTGCTCCGGATGATGCTGGCGCGCCGGAAGTGGAAACTGCTCCGGATGGTGCCGGCGCGCCAGCTGTGGAGGCTGCTTCGGATGGAGCCAGCGCCCCGGAGGCGGAAGCCGCTTCCGGTGGAGATGCTGCACCGGCTGGTGAAGCCGTGCCGGAAAAGGGCGCTGACGGTGAGGATGCGGTTGCGGCAGATGCCCCGGCCGATGCCCACGACATACAACCTGCGGCAACGTCCGCAGACAACACGCTGTGATGTGACCATCGCATGAATAACGACCAGAACGAACAGGATTTGACGCCGGCCGCCGCTGCTGCGGGACAAGAAGGCGTCGCCAGCCCCGCGGGTTCGGGGACCGATGAGACACCACCGGCCAGGCGCCGCCGCACGCCAACCCGCCGCAGCCGTGCGGTGGCTGCCGATGCGACCACAGAGACGGCAGCCGGGACTCCTGCCACGGAAGAGGCACCGGCCACGTCGCGTCGCCGGGTATCCCGTTCCCGCAGGCAGTCCCCCGTGGCGACGGTGGATACCGATGCCGCGGAGGTGACCCCCGGTCAGGCGGCGGAAGGGGAGGCACCGGCCGGCATTGCCGCAGGCACGGCTGCGCCGGATACGGCTGCCGGCAGCGGGGAAGCCGTGGCCGAAACGCCGGCCAAACCGGCCCGTCGCGCGACACGGACACGTCGCCGGGCGGCCGATGCGGCGCCTGCTGCAGCCAGTGAACCGGCTGAGGCCGCCGGGATGCAGGCTGCGGACGGTGGCACGGCCCCGGCCGCGGTTCAACTGGGGGCCGGCACGGAGGTTGATGCCGGCGTGCAGGTCGATGCCGGTATGCCGGTCGATGCCGTTGCAGAGGCTGCAGGGGCTGCTGGCCCGGAGGGTGCCGCCACGCCGGAATCTGCCGACCGCGCCGCGCCGGCCCGCAAACCGCGCAGGACGGCTGCTGCCGGTACCCGCACGCGGCGTACTGTGGCGCGCAAGGCGGCGTCCGGGCCGGAGGCTGGCGCCGAAGCGGCCCCGGCAGCTGCCATGGACCGCACGGCCGTGACCCCGCTGGCAGAAACCGACGTGCCGGCGCAGGTTGCGGGCGGCGCTGCTGCGACGGATGCGATGGATGTGACGCAGGCAGCGGACGGAGCGGATGCAGCGCAGGCAGCGGACGCGACGGATGCAGCGAAAGCGACGGCGGCAACGGACGCGGCACATGCGACACATCCGGCCCATGAGGCGGGCAAGGATGATGCGCCCCGGCATGGCATCGTTGCGGGTGTGGCCGATGATGCACCCGGCCGCGAAACCGGACGGATGGGCGGGGCTGCGGCCGGCGGCTGGCCGGGCGAACAGATCGCACTGGATCTGGACGGTGGTGATGCGTCCGCCGGCGACCGGGACGATTACGACGACGAAGACGAGGACGATCCCTTCAATCGCATCGACCCCCTGGAAGCCCGGGATGACGACTGGGACGACGAGGATGAGGACGATGACGACGGTCCGGCCGACGCGGACCCCGTGCCGTTCTTTGCCCGGCAGGCGCCCATCGGCCTGAAGGGCGGACGTCGTGCGCCGCCGCCGGGGGCCGAGAAACTGCACAAGATTCTGGCGGACGCAGGCATCGGCTCGCGTCGCGACATGGAAGATCTGATCATTGCCGGCCGGGTGTCGGTCAATGGTCTGCCGGCCCACGTCGGTCAGCGGGTGGGGCCGGAGGACGTGATTCGCGTCAACGGCAAGCCACTGGCACGCAAGCGGGCCGCCGCGGCCTCGCAGCAGCCGCAGGTGCTGCTCTATCACAAGCCTACCGGCGAACTGGTCACGCGTGACGATCCGGGGTCGCGGCCGAAGGTGTTCGACCGTCTGCCGCGGCTGCGCGGCGCGCGCTGGATTGCCGTGGGCCGGCTGGACCTCAACAGTGAGGGGCTGCTGATCTTCACCACGTCCGGGGATCTGGCCAACCGGCTGATGCACCCGCGTTATGGCTGGGAACGCGAGTATGCGGTCCGGGTGCTGGGCCGGGTGGACGATGCCATCCGTGCGCAGCTGCTGTCCGGCGTGATGCTGGAAGACGGGCCGGCCACGCTGCAGTCCATCGAGGACATCGGTGGTGACGACGATGGGGCCAACCACTGGTACCGGGTGGTGATCCTGGAAGGTCGCAACCGCGAGGTGCGCCGGCTGTTCGATGCGGTCGGGCTGACCGTGTCGCGGCTGGTGCGGATCCGCTTCGGCCCGATTGCGCTGCCGCCGCGACTCAGGCGCGGCAGGCTGCAGGCACTGGCCGATGCCGAGGTGCGGCAGCTGCAGCAGCAGATCCGCAAGCATACGGCCGAGGTGGTTCGCGAAGGGGCCGCCGCAGGCGGACCGGCGGGCACGGCCACTCGTCCGGCACGTGGCCAGGGCACTGCGACCGGCCGGGGCCGGGGGCGCCGGAACGAAGCCGACCGTCGCAGCGCGGGCCAGACGCCCGTGCAGGGCGAGGCCGGCCAGCGGCGTCCGGCGGGACAGGGCGCTGCGCCGGGGCGTGCCGGTGGCCGCTGGGACCGTACCCAGGGACAACAGGGTGCGCAGCCGGGTGCGCCGGGCCGTCCGGGCCGTGGCCGGCGCGGTCAGGCCCAGGGCAGCCAGGCCCAGGCTGCGGGGGCCGGGGCACCGGGGTTCGATGCCGGTCTGGGCATGATGCAGACCGGTGCAGGTGCCTATCGCCAGGAGGGCGGGCAGTCTGCGGGGGGGGCGCCGGTGGGCAGCCGTCATCCGGCACGGCGCCGCCTGCTGCGCGGGCGCAACCGTACCCAGGGGCAGGAAGCCGCCGTGCAGGATCCGGCCCGCGAGGCCGGGCCGCGACAGGGCGCCGGCGCCGCGCTGCGCGCGGGCGATGGGGCCTCCCCATCCGGTCAGCATGGGAGCCAGCCCGGACAGGAGCGGCGTACCCGGGGTGGGCGTCGCAATCGCCCGGCCGGGGATGGCCAGGCTGCTGCCCAGGGGCAGGCGGTGCAGCAGGGCCGTGGCCGGCGCGGTGGTCGTCGGCAGGCAGACGCCATGGCGGGGGCCGATGAGGGCACCGGACGCCAGAACCGGGGCAAGCGCACGCCGGCCAAACGTCAGCGTACGCGGCAGCAGGGAGGCGCGCAGGCCGAGGCGCCCAGCCTGGTGTCGGTGAAGACGCTGGAGGCCACGGCCGAGAAGAAGACGCTGACGGTGAGCGAGCGCCGGGGTTGGACCGAAACCCGCTATCTGCCGCAGGCGGTGTCCTACAGTGGTGACACCGACTGGTCGAAGATCGCCCGCGAGACGGTGCTGCCCGACCGCAGTCGCCCGCGCCGGGTGAAGGAACGCAATGGCAATGTGGCGCCGCGCGTGCGTGCACGCCCGGCCCAGACGGCGCGGCGGGTGAACTACGACGATGACAACTGGCAGCCCACGTCCGACTCCGCCCACCTCGAGGGCATCACCCGTTCGATGAAGCGGGACGAGCGCCAGCAGCGCTGGGGCGGCACCCCGGGCTTTGCGGCCCGGCTGGGCCAGCCGTTCGACCCCAACGCCGGCAGCGGCTGGGGTGGACAGCGCCAGCCCGACCAGCGCCAGCCGCGTGGCAAGCGCGGTGGTGGTGCCGGTCTGGGCGGCGGTGCAGCCCGGCCGCGCCGCAAGAACTTCAAGGCGCGCTGAGGGCCGTTGCCGGCGTTACTCCGCCTGGCGGCGCACGGCCGTGGCCTCCCCCGCCCGGTACCGCTCATGTATTGAGTTCTCGCCGTTCGTCGGCTATAATCGGCCGTCTTTGGAGCTTTCTGCCGTGGTGCGGGGCTCCTGCCGGGCATTCAGGTGCCCGGGCATCCTGGTCGGGCAGGCAGCTGCCCGGTTAGCTGGATATCGTGGCCACTGGCCGGGTATCGGGGCAGGGTGTCTTCACGGGCCGCCAGTGGCCCGTGAGGTGCAGTACGAAGAGCTGGCGGCGCGGTGGCTTCGCGGCGTTCGGGCTGCACATGGTATGGAATGGGCTGGCCAGCCCATTTTTTTTTACCCGCGTGGCGGGGCCTCCCGCCTGGCGGAAAGGCCAGCCGGCAGCGGCCGGGTGGCGGGCGTTACCCGTCTGGCCGCTTTGGGCCGCTTCGGGCCTTTTCGCTGGCTGGTCGACCGACCGGCGGTGGGCGTTCTGCCGGCCGGCGCACGGGGTGCATCCGGCGAGGGCGTCGGGGTACGGGTCACGGCAGTCAGCAGTACAGGGCGTGCGCTGCACGCAGACAGGGCAACAAGGTGGTTGGAAACGTTCCGGCAACAGTGAGCAGTATCGAGACCATGGTCGATCCGGTGGTGACGGCCATGGGCTATGAAGTGGTGGATGTGGAGTTTGCCGCAGGCGGCCTGCTGCGCATCACCATCGAGCATGCAGACCACGTCTCTCCCATCACGCTGGACGACTGCGAGCGGGTGAGCGACCAGCTCTCGCACCAGTTCCTAGTGGAAGACGTCGATTACGACCGGCTGGAGATCTCCTCGCCGGGTCTGGACCGGCGGCTGCGCCGTCCGGAGGATTTCGCCCGTTTTGCCGGCGAGGAGGTCAAGCTCTGGCTGCGCCTGCCGCAGGATGGGCGCCGTACCTTCGAGGGTGTGCTGCTGCCGGCCACGGACGCGCTGGCCCGTGCCACCCAGCTGCTGGGGCCCGATGCGCCGCCGCCCGTCGTGGTGCAGGCCGCTGGTGCGGTACCCGCGGCCACCGACTGGATGCTGCTGTGGCGCGAGAAACCTGTGGTTGCCACCCGTCCGGGGCGCAACCGGGGGGTACCGGGGCGCAGGCCGCCGAAGGCGCGCCCGGAGCCGGCCGATCCGGTCGAGGCAGTATTGCAGGCAGCCGATGGACATTGGCTGCGGTTTGGATTTGAGCAGGTCGATCGGGCCCGGTTGGTTCCGAAGCCGGTTTTCTGAGGAGTCGTTATGCAGGGACGTGAATTGTTGCTGATGGTCGATGCACTGGCGCGCGAGAAGAATGTTCCGCGCGACGTCGTGTTTGCCGCACTGGAGAGTGCGCTCGCGTCGGCAATGAAAAAGCGTTACAAGGACGAGGTGGACATCCGCGTGGCCATCAGCCGCGACGATGGCACCTACCGGGGCTTTCGCCGCTGGCAGGTCGTGCCCGATGGCGAGCTGGACGACCACGATCTGCAGATCATCCTCACCGAGGCCCGCAAGCAGAATCCCGACATCCAGCTCGAGGACTTCATCGAGGAAGAACTGGAAGAGATCGAGTTCGGCCGCATCGGGGCGCAGGCCGCCAAGCAGGTCATCCTGCAGAAGATCCGTGACGCCGAGCGCGAACAGATCATCAACGACTTCCTGGCGCGGGGCGATTCGCTGCTGTCGGGCACCATCAAGCGGGTGGACCGCGAGGGCGCCATCATCGAGTCGGGCCGCATCGAGGCCCGGCTGCCGCGCGACCAGATGATCCCCAAGGAAAACCTGCGCAACGGCGACCGTGTCCGTGCCTGGGTCTCGCGCATCAACCGCGAGGGCCGCGGGCCGCAGCTGTTCCTGTCGCGCACGGCGCCCGAGTTCATCATGAAGCTGTTCGAACTCGAAGTGCCTGAGATCGAGCAGGGGCTGCTGCAGATCCGTGCTGCGGCGCGTGATCCGGGCGTGCGCGCCAAGATCGCCGTGCACACCTCCGACAGCCGGGTCGATCCCATCGGCACCTGCGTGGGCGTGCGGGGTTCGCGCGTGCAGGCGGTGACGCAGGAGCTGGCCGGCGAGCGGGTGGACATCGTGCTGTGGTCCGAAGACCCGGCGCAGTTCGTCATCGGCGCGCTGGCCCCGGCCAACGTCACCTCCATCCTGGTGGACGAGGAGCGTCACGTGATGGACGTGGTGGTCGACGAGGACAACCTCGCGCTGGCCATCGGCACCGGTGGCCGCAACGTGCGGCTGGCCTCCGAGCTGACCGGCTGGCAGATCAACCTGATGTCGGCCGAAGAGAGCGAGAAGAAACAGGAAGACGAACGGGCTGCGATCCGCGCCGTCTTCATGGAACGTCTGGATGTGGATGCCGAGGTGGCCGACATCCTGATCGACGAGGGCTTCACCGGCCTGGAAGAGATTGCCTACGTGCCGCTCAACGAGATGCTCGAGATCGAGGCCTTCGACGAGGACACGGTCAACGAGCTGCGCGAGCGGGCACGCAATGCGCTGCTGACCCAGGCAATCGCCACCGAAGAGAAACTGAACGAGACCGCCGACGACCTGCTGTCGCTGGAGGGCATGGACCGCGAGCTGGCCGTGAAGCTGGCCGAGGCCAATGTCCGCACCCGCGACGATCTGGCCGAGCTGGCGGTGGACGAATTGATCGAAATCACCGAACTCGACGAGGAGCGGGCCAAGGCACTGATCCTGAAGGCTCGCGAGCACTGGTTCGTCGAGGAAGGCGGTGCGTGATGTCGATGTCGCCCCTGGATCACGCGTCGGTCGGGGGTGACGATCGCAGGTGACGCACACACTGAATCGGTAGTAGCGGAAGGACACATGGCCAGTACGAACGTTGAGACATTTGCGGCGGAATTGCGAGTACCTGCAGAGGTGCTTCTGGAACAGTTGCGCGCAGCGGGTGTCGACAAGAAGACCCCCTCGGATCCGCTGTCGGAAGCGGACAAGGAGCGGTTGCTGTCGGCCCTGCGGGCATCGCATGGTGGCGGTGGCGACGGCCCACGGCGCCAGAAGATCACCGTGGTGCGCAAGCAGACCTCGGAGATCAAGCAGGCCGATGCCACCGGCAAGGCACGCACCATCCAGGTGGAGGTTCGTCGCAAGCGTACGTTCGTCAAGCGTGACGGCTCGGCGCCGGCTGCCGCCGGTACGCCGGCATCGGCTGCACCGGCCGCGCCCGTCATCGAACCGGTGGCACCGCCGCCGCCCCCGCCGCCCGTGGTGCAGTCGTCCAATTCGGTGATCGACGAGGAGCAGCGCCGGCTGCGGGAAGCCGAAGCCCGTCGCCAGAAGGAACTGATGGAGCGTCAGGCCCGCGAGCTGCGCGAGAAGCAGGCGCGTCTGGAACGTGACCGCCAGCGCGAGAACGAGGCGGTGGCCGAGGCCACGCGTCGCGAGCAGGCTGCCCAGGCCGAGCAGGAGCGTCTGGCGAAGATGCAGGCCGATGCCCAGCGCGAGGCCGAGGCCGCCCGTGCCATGCAGCGCAAGATGCGCGAGGAGGCCGGTGCCTCCGCCGCCGCGGCCCAGGCTGCCCGCGACCAGGAGCGCAAGGCCGCCGAGGAGAAAGCCCAGGCCGAGGCCGCCCAGCGCGCTGCCCAGCAGGAAGCCGCCCGCAAGGCTGCCGAAGAGGCTGCCGAGGCGGCACGCAAGGCCAAGGAAGAGGCGGCAGCCTCGGCCGAGGCCCGCCGTCGCGCCGAGGCCGAGGTGGCTGCCATCAACCGGCTGCTCGACAAGGCCCGCCGTCCACCCCCGCCGCCTCCGCCGCCCGCACCGCCGGCGGCCCAGCCGGCTGCAGCCGCAGGCGACAGGAACCGTCGCGGCGGTACGCTGCACCGCCCGGCCGGTCAGGCTGCCAATGCGCCGGCGCCGGCCGAGAACGCCGGTGGCGGCGGTGGCCGCAACAAGCATGTGAAGTCCGAGAAGCTGTCGTCCTCGTGGCAGGATGACGCCTCCCGCAAGCGCCGTCCGGCCAAGGGCGGTCGCAACGACGGCAATGCCGGGTCGGGTACCGGTACCGGCTGGCGTACCCGCGGCCCGCGCCGTGGCAACGACCGTGGCCGGGGCGGCTTTGCACCGTCGCACCAGCAGCCCGAGACACCCATCGTGCGCGAGGTGCATGTGCCGGAAACCATCACCGTGGCCGATCTGGCCCACAAGATGGCGGTGAAGGCCACCGAGGTGATCAAGCAGCTGATGAAGCTGGGCCAGATGGTGACCATCAACCAGGTGCTGGACCAGGAGACGGCCATGATCCTGGTCGAGGAAATGGGCCACACGGCCATTGCCGCCAAGCTGGACGATCCGGAGGCGCTGCTCGACGAAGTGGCGGCCGGCGATGTCGGTCCCGAGCTGACGCGTCCGCCGGTGGTGACCGTGATGGGTCACGTCGACCACGGCAAGACCTCGCTGCTCGACTACATCCGCCGTACCAAGGTGGCGTCGGGCGAGGCCGGTGGCATTACCCAGCACATCGGCGCCTACCACGTGGAAACCCCGCGCGGCGTGGTGACCTTCCTCGACACCCCGGGTCACGCGGCCTTCACGGCCATGCGGGCTCGCGGGGCGAAGGCCACCGACATCGTGATCCTGGTGGTGGCCGCCGACGACGGCGTGATGCCGCAGACCATAGAGGCCATCTCGCACGCCCGCGCCGCCGAGGTGCCGATCGTGGTGGCCATCACCAAGATCGACAAGCCCGAGGCCAACCCCGACCGTGTCCGCCAGGAGCTGGTGGCGCAGAGCGTGGTGCCGGAAGAGTACGGTGGCGATGTGCCCTTCGTGGGTGTGTCGGCCAAGTCCGGCGAGGGCATCGACGACCTGCTCGAGAACGTGCTGCTGCAGGCCGAAATCCTGGAGCTGAAGGCGCCGGTCAAGGCACCCGCCCGTGGTCTGGTGATCGAGGCACGCCTGGACAAGGGGCGTGGCCCGGTGGCCACCGTGCTGGTGCAGTCGGGTACGCTGTCACGGGGTGACACGGTGCTGGTGGGCTCCACCTGGGGCCGTGTGCGCGCCATGATGGACGAGTCCGGCAAGAACGCCACGGCCGCCACGCCGTCGATCCCGGTGGAAATCCAGGGTCTGAACGACGTGCCGCAGGCTGGTGAAGAGCTGATGATGCTGGCCGACGAACGCAAGGCCCGCGAGATCGCGCTGTT
>ERZ773099.1557-NODE-1557-length-16826-cov-2.735973_pt1 | contig 16826 bp, 19 predicted proteins | sample MGYA00511120_ERZ773099 | MGnify/ENA primary metagenome ERZ773099 (study PRJEB29015, sample SAMEA2738012) | human oral metagenome | biome: human oral; feature: human-associated habitat; material: dental | place: China | collected 2104 ...
CGCTTCCACATGGAAAGTGATAATGTCCGCACCCGCGTCGGCAAAGGCTTCGACCGCTTCCCCGGGGCGTTCAATCATCAGGTGGACGTCAAAAACTCTTTGCGCATGGGGACGCAGCCACTTAATCACCGGCGCACCCAAGGTAAGATTAGGAACGAATCGACCATCCATTACGTCGATATGAATATAATCGGCCCCGGCTGCTTCAGCTCGCCGAATCTCTTCTCCCAGACACGAAAAATCAGCTGACAGAATAGAGGGGGCTATCTTGATCATAGAATCACGCTCCTTCCTCAATTCTATTTATCACTTTTTCCGCCGCTGCCACTGCGGCTGGGTGGTGAATTACCGTCGGATTTCCCCTCATTTTTCCCGCCGGTCGATCCTTTCGCGGCCACTACAAAATCAACCTCCGCCCCTTCTTCCATTGATGTGCCGCCCACCGGCGTCTGGCTGATGATAGTTCCAGGCGCCTGCTTACTGGCCTGTCGGGTAACAGAACCTACCTTCAAGCGGATGGACGCAAGGCCGGTGCGTGCTGCTTCCACGGTTCCGCCGGTATAGTCGGGAACACGGACTGTCTTGATCTGTTTTCCCTTACTGATAGTCAAATCAACACTGGAACCCTTGGCGATCTTAGCTCCGGGAGCTGGTTCCTGCTCTAAGATCGTACCAGTATCGGACTCCGCCTCCTTCTCGTACACACTGCCCACTTTCAATCCCATCTTACCCAGTTTGTCCTCCGCCGCCCGCCGGGATAGCCCTTTTAAATCCGGCATCGTCAACTCTTCGCCACCGCGGCTGACGTAGATGGTGACCACACGTTCTTCCTTGACGCTGCTTCCGGCCTCCGGCGATTGAGATACCACTTGCCCCGGCGGTGTTTTCTCATCATAAATCTCCGCCACGTTGACCCTAAGTTTCCTCGCTTCTAAAAGCTGGGTCGCCAATGCCATCTGTCGGCCCACCACATCGGGAACTTCCACTTCGGTCGCACTCCAAAATTTGCCGAAAGAAAGGAATGCCCCCACCGCAAAACCCGCAAATAGGACGAAAATAATCCCCAAGATAAACTTTTTCGTTTTATAGATCGGAAGGGGTTCCCCTGCCTCTTCCCCGTTCTCCGTCTCATAATCATCCGCCTCCGCCGAATCCAGGCGCCGGGTCATTTCCTGTTCGGGGACCGGAATGGCGATCGTGCCGCCAAAGCCCAACATGCGCTCCGCCTGCACGATATCCTCAATCAGTTCAAAGCTGTCAGGGCGCTCCTCAGGATCTTTCGTTAACGCTTTAAGAACAATGGCCTCAACGATCGGGGGAATATGACCATCGATCTGCCGAAGCGCCAAAGGTTCCTCCTGAAGATGCTTCAATGCTACGCTGACCGTGGTTTCCCCATGAAAAGGCAGACGGCCGGTAAGCATCTCATAAAGAACGATCCCTAAGGAATAAACGTCAGATTTTGGCGTGATCTTCGTCCCTTTGGCCTGTTCGGGAGAAAAGTAATGGACAGATCCCACCACATTGCCATCATAGGTCATGGTTGTCGAAGTGATCGCTCGGGCGATTCCAAAGTCGGCGACTTTCACCCGGCCATCGGAAGTCACAAGGATATTATGCGGCTTAATATCGCAATGTACCAGATGATTCGCGTGGGCGTGCGCCAAAGCACAAGCAATCTCCCGAGCAATCCGCAGGGACAGATCCACAGAAAGCGGCCCTTCGCGCTGAATGAGGGTCTTCAGCGTCTCGCCCGCAATGTATTCCATGATGATGTAATGACGGTTTTTGTCTTCCCCTACATCATAGATACTGACGATATTCGGATGGGAAAGGCGAGCCGCTCCCTGCGCCTCCTGCTGAAAGCGCCGCAGAAACTCTTCATCACTGGCTAACTGCGCATGGAGAATCTTCACGGCCACAATACGATCCAAGATCCTATCGTGTGCCTTATAGACGTCGGCCATGCCGCCGCTGCCAACGTGTTCTATGATCTCATAACGTTGCCCTAAAACATCGGGTTCCATCATGTCCCCTCCTGACGTAATTGTGCCCTCTCGCCGCTGTGGAAAATCAAGCCCCATAGCAGACGACAACGACGCTGATATTGTCCTGGCTGTCTAAAGCCAGAGCCCGTTCCACTAAAGCCGCAGCTTTATCATCGCGGCGATTTTCTGTCAAAACTTGCCGTATCTCTTCATCTGTCACGGCCGAGGTCAACCCATCGCTGCACAAAATCAGAGTATCTCCATCACAAAGAGGAAAAACACCCGTGTCCACACTTAAATCCTGCTCTGTCCCTACCGCACGGGTAATCATGTTTCGCTGCGGATGGAAGCGCGCTTCTTCGCGGGTAATAGAACCCTTCGCCACTAAATCCGCCACCAGTGAATGATCCCGCGTGATCTGCTGCAGTGCTCCCGCCCGAAAAAGATAAAGGCGGCTGTCTCCCACATGCGCCCAATACGCCATGGCCGCTTCAAGGTGAAGCAAAGTGACGGTAGTTCCCATGCCATCATATTCCTGATGCGACCGTGCCATCGCTAAGATCGCCTCATTCGCCGCCATCACCGCCTGTCGAAGCTCCGCTTCGTGGAGCGGACGCTTGGTTGTCTGGGCCTGTATGGTTTTCACCGCCAAACCGCTGGCCACTTCTCCTCCCGCGCGCCCGCCCATGCCGTCGGCCACCATATAGATCTCGGGAGGGAAAATCGCCAAACTGTCCTCGTTATTCTCGCGAACTTTGCCAATGTCTGACGCCTGATACACCTTGGTCATCCTCGTCACCTCACAAACAGCAAAATGATGCTGCCCATCTGTAGTTTGGGTTTATGATCACAAATGTGCCTGTTCTCAGCTCCTGTTGCCATGACTCCTCGCACGTTCTTAAAGTACCTCATAAAGCAGCTGTGTACTTCCCATGCGAATCTCATCGCCATCCTGCAAAACACTCTCCACGACAGGTATGCCGTTGACCAGCGTACCGTTCAAACTTCCTGCGTCGCGCAGGACATGACGATGCCGGCGATATTCAATACCGGCGTGGAGACGGGAAACGTTAACATCCGTAAGACTGAATTCGTTTTTATCCCGGCGGCCGATGTATATTGTATGTTCCCCAAAGGAAAGTGTGGCCTGTTTATCCGGCCCTTCCACCACTGTCAATGACGCCAATTCCCGCTTAGGTGGCAGGTTGAGCGGCATATCAAAGGAAGTTCGCGCCAAAACTAAAGTCCCTCCCGCTGCCTTGTCGTCTGATAAAACGGCATCTTCCGACTCAAAGCAGGAAGTGATTTTACACCGGCCCAACCGCAGCGCTTCATCTTCTGTCAAGCGAATGTGCAGCCTCTCATCCATGTAGGCATCGGTTAAAATCAACAGCTTTTCGACGTACACATGAAGATCTTCCAAAAAGCGTCTCGACGAAAGCCGGCGATAATCTTCGGGATTGAGCCGCAGCGCAAACGCATTCGGCACGAAATCGCCCCGGGGACTTTTTTTGCGACGATCCCAAAGCACCCGTTCTATTGCCTTTTCCACTTCAACCGGTTCCAACGCACTGCCAAACCGGCGGTGGAAAAAGCCTTCGATATTCTTCCCGAAAAAATCTTCCCATCCCGCAAGCCCCATGCCTATTTTCTCTCCTCAACACCAAGAAAGTCCCCTGACCAGATATCTTCAAAAGTATTATACGGCGCAAAGCCTTCTTCGTCAAAGTTTTGCCGCATTCTTTTCCATATATTGGTTACGAAGCTGCCCGCAAGCCGCTTGAATATCAGTTCCCATTTCCTTTCTTACCGTAACGGCAATGTGACGGTCGATAAGAATACGGGCAAACTTGGTAATCTTTGCTTCGTCAGGACGCGCCCAATCTCGCTCCCGAACAGGATTCAGAGGGATCAGGTTCACCCCGGCCAGTTGCCCGTGCAAGAGACGGCTGAGTTCCCTTGCCTCTTCCGCCCCATCGTTGACTCCAGCGATCAGGATGTACTCGTAGGTAACCCGGCGCTTCGTCCGCTCGCCATAAGCCCGCCCGGCAGCGATCACCTCACGGACAGGATAACGGTGATTAATGGGCATGAGACGCGTCCGAATCTCATCATTGGGCGCATGGAGAGAGATGGAGAGCGTCAGCGGAATCCCTTCCGTCATCAGCTGCTTGATGCCGGGCACGATCCCCGATGTGGACAGTGTCATATGACGATAGCTGAGACCGAGACAATACGGTTCATGAAGCAGCCGCAAAAAAGAAAGCACATGCTCATAATTCATCAATGGTTCCCCCGCCCCCATAAGAACGATGGTGTCCACCTTTGTTCCTTCCGCCCGCAGCTTCTCTTCAAGGAAAAGGACTTCATCCAGCAGTTCACTGCGTGTCAGATTACGAAGCGAACCGTGGAGCGTGGACGCACAAAAAGCGCAGCCCATCGCGCACCCGGCCTGCGTGGAAATGCAGATACTATTGCCATAGGATTGCCGCATCAAAACGGTCTCCACCGCGACGCCGTCAGAAAATCCTAACAGATATTTCGTGGTCATGCCGTCCGCCGAATCCCACTTCTCCAGCATACGCCCGCGATCTATGACAAAAGTGTCCGACAAAGTCCCCCGCAGGCTGCGCGGCAGCTCCGTCATCTCCTCGAAAGTTCTGGCCCCTTTTTGATACATCCAGGAGGTGATCTGGCGGGCCCGATAGGCGGGAACATTCTCGAATGCTAACTTTCTGCCTACTTCCTCCGCCGTTTTCCCAAATAAATTTTCCATCCCTCAACCCGTCTTTCGCAGCCGCGCTATAAAGAACCCGTCGATCTTATCCCGCTGGGGATAAAATTGCACCATCGCTTCCTCTCGTTTTTGTAACGGCAAAAAATGCCCCGTCATTTCTAACGAAAACTCAGGATGTTCATCCAAAAAAGCCATTACCACAGCCTCGTTTTCCTGTACCCGGATCGTACAGGTGCTGTACACAAGGATCCCCCCTGTCTTGACCGCCGGTACAGCACCGGATAAAATAGCCCGCTGCAGCGCTGGAAGGGCCGCCATCTCCTGCTGCGTTCTGCGCCATCGGGCATCGGCCCGGCGACGGAGAACGCCCAGCCCAGAGCAGGGAACGTCCAAGAGAAGCCGATCTGCTTGCCCGGCATAACGGACGCCGATCTCCCGTGCGTCACAGCATAGCGTTTCGATAATATCGATGCCCAATCGCGCCGCGTTCTCCTTGATTCGCGCCAGTTTGGCCGGATAGATATCCGCCGCTACGATACGACCTTGATTTTTCATGAGCGCTGCTAAATGCGTGGCCTTTCCCCCCGGCGCACTGCAGGCATCGATAATAAATTCCCCCGGTAAAGGCGCTACGACATGAGCCACTTGCATGGAACTCTCATCCTGCACCTGAAAAAATCCTTCACGCAAAGCTGCCATATCATCCATGGCCCCATGGGCACGGCAAAGGATCCCCTCGGGTGCCCAGAGGGACGGTTCCGCCTCCGCGTGAGCGGTCCGAAGCCTTTCCAACAGATCTTCCCGCTGTATTTTCAGCGTATTCGTCCGCAGTGACAACACCGCCGGTTCGTTGTTAAACGCGCAGAGGGCCCGCGTCTCCTCCCAGCCAAACCTCTTTACCCACTGCCGCACCAGCCATTCGGGATGCTGCGCCGCTAAAGCGAGATGCTTTGTTTCCTGGCCCTTCCCTTCCGGGAATTTCACCCGTTCCGGTTCGCGAATCGCGGTGCGCAGAACAGCGTTGACAAAGCCCGCCGTCCCTCGATGTCCATATTTTTTCGCCAAGTTGACCGCCTCGTTGCAGGCGGCCGCTGCCGGTATTTTGTCCAGAAAAAAAAGCTGGTAAAAGCCCAGCCGTAAAATTTCCAAAATCACTGGCGAAATCTTCTCTAAAGGCCGGGTCACATAACGTGACACCATCCAATCCATGGTGTCACCGGCCTTTACAACGCCGTAAACCAGTTCCGTAGCTAAGCGCCGGTCCGCGTCGCTCAGTTTCTCTCGGCGTAAGATTTGCGCCATAGCGACGTTAGCGTAGGCTCCATCCTGATGTACCGCCCTCAAGCCCTTGAGGGCCACTTCTCTCGCGCTGTCCATTAATCCTTCTCCTCGTCCAGCAGTATAGCCTCAATTTCCCTCCGCACCGCCGCAATGTCCACATGGGTATTGTAGCAAGGACCATTGGGGCGAAGATTGAGAACGCCCACGGCAGGAAGCGGATAAACATCCTGTATCCCGCTGGTCAGATCCCGTTCACAGGCAATGGCCAAAACAGCCTGAGGCCGAATTTTCTTTACTGTCTGTCGAGCCAGCGTTCCTCCCGTCACCACAAAGAAATGAAACCCCATCTCTTCCGCCAACGCCACTAAAGCCCCGATATCGCAGCGGCCGCACCGCTGACAATTTCCCATGGGATCTCGTGTGATCTTATGCGGACAGCTGGCCAATTGCAGACAATGCGGTGTCACCACCAGCAGACGATCCGCCGGCACCTTGAGGTGCTGCTGATGAATGATCTGATTGCTCACCGCGATGAAGGAACGCTCGATTTTTCGCCGGTTAAAGCCAAAAACCTTCCCCAACATAATGGCGATGGGAAATAAAAGATTAATGAGCGCGTAAGTCTTGCGCTGAAAAACCGACAGATAGGGAACGCCTAAAATGGCCCCCACGATACCCACCAGCCCTAATCCAGTGAACAGGAAGACCGCCGCTAAAAGGCCTCCTAAGATAAGGGGTAAATAGCGGCTGATCTCCGACAGTCCCAGATAACTGACGTGCCACACGGCATAGACGATCCCCCCCACAACGCATAAGCTCAGCGCGAGAAGGGCCAGGAACAGCCGCTTGCGCGGCCGCTCAAATTCCAAGATCTCAACCATAAAAACTCCTCATGGCAGTTCGCTTTGAAAACAGCTCCCTGATGACAACACATGCCCACGAAGATAATCCGTCGCTTTCATCCGTTTTTTCCCCGGTGCCTGAATCTCCACAATCTCCAAGCGACCTTCGCCCGTTCCCACGAAAAGCCCCTGCCCCGTAAACGGCTCAAACGCGCCGGGGGCAGTATGTGCCGTCCCGTCCGTCAGGTGCGTTCGCCAAATTTTATAGGATTTCCCCGCAAGAAAGGTGTAGGCGCCCGGCCACGAATCCAAGGCCCGTACCAGATTATGAATTTCAACCGCTGACTTTGTCCAATCGATGCGTCCCGTCTCTTTCGTGATCATCGGGGCATAATTCGCCATGGCGTCGTCCTGCGTTTCTCGCCGCAAAGTCCCCACCATCAGCGCTTCCAAAGTCGTTCCCAGAAGATCCGCCCCCCGCACCATCAGCGTGTCATGAAGCTCGGCTAACGTCATATCAGGGCCAATGGGAATCTCCGTCTTTTGCAGCATATCGCCGGTATCCAGCCCAGCATCCATGAACATGGTAGTGACTCCCGTCGTTTTCTCCCCCGCCATCAAACACCGCTGCATGGGAGCCGCCCCACGATAACGCGGCAAAAGGGACGCATGAACGTTGATACACCCTTGTTTGGGGAGGGCAAGGATCGCCGGCGGTAAAATCTGCCCGAACGCCACCACGACAATAAGATCCGGCTGTATTTTTCTCAAAGTTTCAAGAAACGCAGTCTCTCTGACTTTCACCGGCTGAAAGACCGGCAGCCCTTGCTCGATGGCATACGCCTTCACCGGCGACGGGGTCATCCTTTGTCCGCGGCCACGCGGTCTATCCGGCTGCGTAACTACCGCAGCCACATCGCTGACCGCGTGCAGCTTTTTCAGACAAGGAACCGCGAATAAAGGGGTTCCCATAAATACGGTACGCAATCTTGCCAAATCAGCCATCCTTTTCCTGCCGCAGACTCTGAGCAATATCAATGAACAGAATACCGTCCAGATGATCCAGTTCATGCTGGATGCAGCGGGCCAACAATTTTTCCGCATGCAGCTTGCGCTTTTTATTAAAACGATTCGTATACTCCACCGTCACTTGCGCCGCCCGCTCCACATCGCCAAAAATATTCGGCACGCTCAAACACCCCTCGGAATCCACTTCGCTCCCCGAACGGGCAGTGATCACCGGATTGATGAGCTCCAAGGGGCCTTTACCGATATCAATGACCACCATGCGAATGGATTGCCCGATCTGTGGTGCCGCAAGGCCGATCCCGTTCGCCTCATACATCGTTTCCAACATATCATCCAAAAGTTTCCGCAGCTTCCCGTCCACATGCTCCACAGGTCGGCATTTTTCTTTCAGCACCGGTGCCCCGGCTGTTTCTATATGCAACAAAGCCATGTAAAAAAATCTTCCTCTCTCCGTCTCATTTCTCTACTCTATATTGTCGTCATCGTGTCAAAGCTGACAAGCAAAGATCACCTGACCACACCTTCGACAAACTGAATCGTTGCCCCATGATGCGCCTTTCCCTTCGTCCACACTTTCTCGGCGTTCAATATATCCTAAATTATATCACAAAACGGGGCCGTCGCCCATGGCAACAGCCCCGTTTTAAAAATTCGTTCACTTCAAAAGATTCAAAGCCATGCCCTGCTGGTTCATAAACATCTTCTGCGCCATCATGGACAACTGATTCAATGTTTCATGCGATCTTAATCTGGTGATCTCAGCGGCAATGTCCGTATCACTATTCGTGGACTCGGCATCCGTTGACGAAAGGATCTGCGTAGAATAATTATTCGCGGCAAAATTCAGATTCTGCTGTGCTGCTCCGATATCTGTCGCCTGATCCAGCGCCTTATTGAGCGCCGAATCCACCGTATCAAGAGCAGAGGCAATCCCCTGATTCGTCGAGAGATCCACCGTAGACTTACCGTCGTTGTCCGCTAAACCAAGTCCTTGAGCCGACATATTTCCCAGCGCCACGTTACGATAGCCATGGGAGTCTGCCACCGCAATAGAAGGATGAGAACCATCCAAAAGATTCATCCCATTATATTGAATGTTGGAATTCTCATTAATCGTCGCAATCGTCTGGTCAACGGTCTTGGAAATCGTAGCCCGATCTGAATCCGCATTTGTCCCATTGGCCGCTTTGATAAGCTGATCTCGCAGAGAAGAGAGCGCGTTCACCGTAGAATTAACCCCGCCAGCCGCCGTCGACAGCATGGAATTTGCCGTCTGCGTATTCTGAAGCGATTGCTGGGTTGCCCGAGTATTTGAGTTCATGCGCACCGAAATCGCGTAATCGGAAGGCCCGTAAGACGCGGAAGGAAATCGCGAGCCGGAACTTATTTTTCCCAAGCTGCCCTGCATGGCACTGTGGGTACGGTTAATCTGATTTAAATAGCCCAATCCATTGATAGACATAATATCAATCTCCTTATACATACAAAACATTTATCTCCCGCTTTGATTGTATCCGATATCAGATACTTTTGCAAGAGGAAAATTAGAAAACCGCGATAAAATATCGCGGTTTAAAAGAGAAGGCCTTCCTGGCATTCTCACAGATTTTGGTGGAGATGAGGAGAATCGAACTCCTGTCCGAAAGCATTGTTTCACAGGCTTCTTCGAGCGAAGCTCATACTTGTTTTAAGACCAGAGACGCCTATGAGCAGGCTTCCATGATCCGATCCCGAAAAAATTCCCTTTCCGGCCTACGAGAAACGACCTTCAGGTATCCTGTGACTGGCCTCTGTCCTGTCCGCACAGGCACAAACCGGCAGAGGTTGGCGTCAAGCCGCCAAAGCGTAGTCTTCGTTAGCTTTTATATTTAATAAAAGTTTCACCTTACTGACGGGATGGTGAACCCCCGGCTCGCTACCCATGCACCAGCCACCCCCGTCGAGACCATTACATCCCCACGTTGTGAAAAGGTACACGTACTTCGTGTGAAGTATTATATCATGCTCGCCGTCGTTTTAGCAACCCCCGCTCAATCGGTAAATTGCGCGAGCGTCAGCGTGTCGGTCAGGTCGATTTGCAGCGGCGTCACCGCAATGTAGCCAAGGCTGGCAGCGTGGATATCGGTCATTTCATTGTTTGGTCCATCGTATATTTCGCCTTCCATATAGTAAAAAATCTGGTTATCTTTTTCAATTCGCCGGAAAGCATTCAAATAGTCGCGCTGCCCCAACGTAGTGTATGCGAAAGCAGGCTTATTCTCCCGCAGAAAAGCGGGGAAATTTACATTTAAGAGATACGGAGCAGAATGATTTCGCATAAAAAAAGGAATTTGGTGCAACAAATAATTAGCCACGCGGTCGTAAGACAGTTCAGATTTGATATCCAGCGATACCGCCAGCGCCGGTATTTGGTGCATATAGCCTTCCATCGCCGCTCCCACAGTTCCCGAATAGATGACGTCGGTTCCCAGATTGGCGCCCTCATTGATGCCGGAAATAACCAGATCCGGTCGTTCATATTCTGTAATCATGGCCTCCAGATAAATCTTCACACAGTCAACCGGGGTGCCGTGTATTTTCCAAGCCGCCGCCTGATCGGCAAAATCTGTATAGCGCTCAATCTCAATGCGTTGGCGAACCGTAATGGCGTGAGATTTTCCGCTCTGCTCCACCGCCGGCGCGGTCACCGTCAGCGTATGGTAAGGCGATAGGGCCTGAACCAGCGCCTTTAATCCAGCTGAAGTAATCCCGTCGTCATTGACTAATAAAATCCGCATAATAAGTCTCCCGTTTATGTTATCCAGTCTAAATGCGTCAAATCTCCAGTATTTGTCCTATCGCTTGTTTAACAATATTTTCCGGCACATTGTCAAAGCCCGCTACGCGCCCGATATTTTCCATCAATATCCAGTTTACTTTTCCCCGAACCGTTTTTTTGTCATGGAAAATATCGGCGTAAATATTGTCCGCATCACACCCTTGAACTGCAACCGGTAAATGCAGCCGTTCGAGAAGCGCCGCCAACCGTTTAACTGCGGAAGCGTCTATCAGTCCCAAAAAAGCGCTGATATAGGCCGCCCCCATCATTCCAGCCGCTATGGCCTCGCCGTGGTTATAACGAACGTAACCCGTTTCCTTTTCAATCGCGTGTCCCAGGGTATGTCCGAAGTTTAATATCTGCCGCAGTCCCGATTCCTTCTCATCCTGACTGACGACTGTCGCCTTGATCTCGCAGGAGCGAAAAACGATATGTTCCAGAACCGCACGTTCCCGACGCAATATTTTTGCAGCGTTATTTTCCAGGTATTGAAAAAAATCCCCGTCATATATGACTCCGTACTTAACGATTTCCCCCAGCCCGGTATAAATTTCCCGCTCCGGAAGCGTGTCCAGCATGGAAAGATCAATAAAAACGCCCTCCGGTTGATAAAAGGCTCCGATCAGGTTCTTCCCCCGTGAATGATTAACCGCCACCTTTCCTCCGACGCTGGAATCAACCTGCGCCAGCAAACTGGTGGGCACTTGAAGAAACGAGATGCCCCGCATATATGTGGCGGCGATAAATCCTGCCAGATCCCCAACGACACCGCCGCCTAAGGCGACGATGACCGATTGGCGATCCAGCCCGGTCTCAATGGCGCGAGTGTAGATTTTCTCCGCCTCCGCCAGGGATTTCGATATTTCACCCGGAGGAATACAATACGTATCCGTCGGTATCCCGGCTTTTCGAAAAACAGTCAGCAACGATTCCTGGTATAACTTCCCCACATTCCTGTCCGAAACAATCAGAGCGCGGGAGTAACGCTTGCCGGCAGCGAGGAAAGGCGAAAGCATTTCAATCAAGCGTTCCCCTATCCATACGTCATAACTATTTTGGGGTAAAGCGACGTGAAGTTTACGCATGGCGCGCCCCTTCTCTCCTTAAATAGCGCATGATCTCCTCGACAACCTGTAACGGCGACAACTCGCTGGTATCAACAAAATAATCGGCGTGCGCATATATGTCCTCCCGGCTTTTCATCAAGTCTTTAATGGCTTGCTGCCGATCACCATCTAAAGCGTCAAGTACGGGGCGCTTCCCGCGGCGATTGGTGCGGTTGTAAATAACCTCCGCGTTGGCCGTCAGGCAGACCATAACGCCCCAATCCTTAAACAGCCGCCGGTTTTCTTCGTCTTTGACTGTCCCGCCTCCGGCGGCAACGACAATATTTTTCCTTGTCATAATTTCCTGAACCGCTTTTCGTTCACAGCACCGAAAATAATCTTCGCCTTTTTCGGCAAAAATTTCCGAAACAGTCTTTTGCTCCTGCTTTTCAATATGACGATCAAGATCGAGAAACGCGCATCCAAGGCGGCTGGCCAACATTCTTCCGGTACTGCTCTTTCCCGCCCCCATAAAACCGATTAAAACGACGTTTTTCATTGCAGATTCTCCCTTGCTAACCGCCGTTTATAGGATTGGAGAGCAGTCAAAACATCGACCATAGCGTCGCCGCCGAATTTTTCCAATACCGCCTGCGTAATGATCAAGGCGGCCATAGCCTCGCCCACGACCGACGCCGCCGTTACGGCGCAGACATCGCTGCGCTCTTTGACTGCCGCTACCGGAGAATGCGTCGCTATGTCAACAGAAGCAAGCGGCTTCATCAGTGTCGGTATCGGTTTCATGACCGCGCGCAAGACGATCTCTTCGCCGTTGCTTATCCCGCCCTCGATGCCTCCGGCATGATTCGTCCGACGATACACTCGGTTCCTATCGTCCATATATAGTTCATCGTGCGCCATACTGCCTGGAAGATCGGCCAGCCGAAAACCGTCGCCAATTTCCACGCCCTTAACCGCTTGAATAGACATGAAGGCCGCCGCCAGTCTGGCATCGAGGCGGCGATCCCATTGAATATGACTTCCTATCCCGACAGGAACGCCCCGAACCGCGACCTCGAAAACCCCGCCTAAGGTATCTCCGTCTTTTGCCGCCTCTTTGATCCGCTCTTTCATCTGTTCTTCCGCCACCGGATCAAAACAGTTAAGCGCCGACGCCGCATCGCCGCGAAGCATCTTTTCTCTTTGCCGCGACGTCGCCGTAATACCGCCAATGTTAACGACCTGCGAAACGATTTCCACTCCGCACGCCGCCAAAAATTGTTTAGCTAAAGCGCCGGCGGCAACCCGCGCCGCCGTTTCGCGGGCGCTGGACCGCTCCAAAATATCCCGTATATCCTGACGATCATACTTTTGAATCCCGGCGTAATCCGCGTGTCCCGGCCGGGGCGCCGTCACCCGCTCCCCTGCCGATTCGCCAAAGGGCGCCATTTTTTCCGCCCAGTTCTTCCCGTCTTTATTTTGTATTTGCAGCGTAATCGGACTGCCGATGGTTTCCCCGAAGCGAATCCCTGACAATACGGTAACGCGATCCTTTTCGATTTTCATCCGTCCGCCGCGTCCATATCCTTGCTGACGGCGCGCTAAATCACGGTCAATTCCCTCCCGGTCAATTTTCAGTCCCGCCGGCAATCCCTCGATAATCGCCGTAAGGCATGCTCCGTGCGACTCCCCAGCGGTAAGAAAACGAAAATCTGCCATCGTCAGCAATCAGGCTGCCGCCTAATCTTCCTCCCTTCCTGCCATGTCAGGTTACAAAAGCAATCTCCGCCAAAGGCGGAAATACATTCTTTAAAAATTCCACAACAACGGGCTATTTTCCTTCCTCCCGAGAATCATTTTGGCGGGCGAAGATGTATAGATCGATATGCCCGCTGAAAATTCCCCGTTCCTTGACCTCTCCGGAAACATTTTTCATATTTGTAAAGCGTGTCCCTTGCTCCAAAAGCCGCAGAAAATCCAAAATTTGAAAATAGTCGCCCTCGATCCCCAGTTCGATTTTTTGCTGGAAGAATCCTTCGTTTCTTTCCGGAGGCGATGGTTTAAGACCGGTAATTCGTATTTTCGTCCGCAACATGTAAATTTGAAGTTCGCTGAGAAAATCACCGGTGTTTAATCGCTCCGGCAAAAGCTGACTCCCCCAGCGGGCGTGATCTTTTAACGCCGTTTCGTAAGCGGCCAGATCGGCATGCTGCTGAGTAAACTCTTCTAATTCGTTCAAAGCGTTTAATCGAGCGCTTACTTGCTGACGTTTTTCTTCCAGTTCGGCTTGCTGAGGCAAATATAGGAATTGATAGAAAAACAGCGTCGACCCCGCCAATACCCCCAGCAATAGTAAAAAGGATCCCTTGGATCGAAAAGATTTTCCCACCGCGCCTTCATCCTCGCCTTAAAATTTCAGCCGCAGGGAAAATGTTATCCCTCGCAGCGAATCAGTTTCAAAATGTTCCAGCCGAGGCCGCTCACGGAAAAAATCCTGATTTTCTTCCAGAAGCTCTAAAAAATTCACCAAACTCTCGTAGTCCGCCGCGCTTCCTTGGCAATGAATATACTGATCTTCCTTCTTATCAACCTCCGTCAGATACACGTCGTCCGCAGTCAACGCCCCTAACGTATAAAAAATGTAATACCACGACTGACGCTCGGCAGATACTTTCGCCAATATGCGGTCCGCACGTGCGATTTCCGCTTTTTGTGCGTTTAACCTGTCCATACGCTCCCGCTCGGCAATTTTCGCGTCCCAACGCGGCGCAAGCTCATCTAAGCACGCGTCTAAACGATGAATACGCCAAACGCCGACGAAATAGACCCCCGCTAAAACAGTCAGCCATAGACATAGTAAAATCTTTCCCAGTTCCGACCAATCTCGGCGTGCTACGCGAATATTGCCGGGCAAAAAATTTAATGATCCTTCAGCAGGCGCTAACGCGCCAAGAGCAGCATAAAGCGATAAAATCTGTTCTTCCTTCCATACGGCTTCAGCCGCCGTGGGCAAGATACGAAATGTCCTGCCGAATAGAAGAATTTCATCTTCTTTTTGCTCATAAGACAGTTCCTCCGGCGCCAAAAACATCGCCACAATATCCATATCTAAATCCCGAAAGCGCCGAAAGATTTCGGCTCCGTGCGTTTCGTCAACGGCCGCGATCAGCTGACTGGCGCCGACCGAATGATAGCCATACCAAAATTGCCCTTCCGGATACGGACAGTTCACCTCTAAATCCCACTTTACAACGGCATCCAAGTCCCTTGCCGGTAAGGCGGGAAAGCTTTTCATATACCAAAAAACATCGGCTCTCGCGTATATGACGCCTATCGTCCGATAGTCAATCCCGTTTTTCAGGCAAGTCATTTTTACATTTTCCGCCATTTGTTCTTCCGGCGGAGAAGGATCGCCGGGATCGTAACCGCTTGTCCGGATCGCTTGCCGCACCTTATACTTTCCGTTTATTTCTTCGATTTCTGTGATAAATACCTCCGTCCCGGCAACAAATATTCCCGTTGCCCGGACAGCTGCTCTACGTACCACGTTTCTCCCCATGTTCTTAATGCTCCCAGTGATGAATGACAAAACGGCCATCCTGCTGCTTTAGATAAGCTACGGCGCGGCTTCGTCCGGAAGGTTTCTGACTGACTGCCAGAAGGATAATATACTCATTTTTCATTTTAGCATATACGTTGCACGAAATTATGCCTTCCGGGTCGTTCAGCGTAAAAATTTCGACCGAGCCGGACGCTCGACGGATCCTGTCGCGCAGCGCGGGCTCCTGAGCGACATATTCGCTGGCGGTCAAAATTCCATTCTGCGCTTCCATTTGCAGACCGGCCGCGTTCAAAAAGCGCCGGGTTGTTTCTATTTCTTTATAAGTTATGGTAAACGCCGCCATCCCCAGAAAAGATAAAATACTTAACGCTAAAAGTCCGATTAAGGAAACGGCTCCCCTCTCGCCCTTAAACTTTTTCATAATCCTTCGCTCTGCCGCGGCAAGGTGACAGCAGAATCCAAACCATACGCGTGACCGGTCAAAAGATTCTGCGCCGTTATCTGAAACAGCATGGTCCGTTCCCCCTGCTTTCGATAAACAAATTCCATAATACGAATATTTCCCAAAATACTCTCTCCCGTAATCGGCTGATGATTTCGCATGAAACGCGGCATCGCCTCGGAAGTTAGCTCATATTCCACCCATTGCGCGGGGCCGGAAGCGGCGCGGCATAGGATTCTTAGCTTCCCCGGGGCATCATCTGCCCGCAGCGCATAAAGAAGGTCGTGTCGTACGTGTTCCATCGAAAACTGCACCTGACGTTCCAATTCCCAATCGCTGAGCATATAGACATACGCCTTAATCCCCAAACAGAAAACGACCCCCAGGGAACAAAGCAGAAAAATAGCGATCGGCGTTGCCGCCACGAGTTCTATCAACCCATAGCCGCGTTCACTTTGCAACAAACATTGTCGATTAATCACGGACAATCACCAACTTCCGGTATTTCTGTTCGTTTTTGCGGCCATGCTCCTCCCAGGAAATTGTCACTTCGACAGCGCGTATCTTTGTGCTGTATGCCGTATCGGTCACTCGGGTCGTCAGCCAAAACGTCTGACCGTTGCGCTCGATAGGATATCCGCCGCCGCCCAGCCAAGGAATCTCCGCCGCCGCTTGGAGTTGCTCAGCAGGAAGGGCTTCGGTCAGAGCGATCTGCTTCTGGGAGAGGAACGACGCTGTCACGGCCAGTTCAGCGTACCGGCGTTGCTGATTGAGAAATACATACGAATAACAAACTATAGCGAGGACAGCGACGATCATACCCAAAAAGATCGTTTCCAGCAGAAAAAATCCGGCTTCTTTTCTTTTCATAGCTCTACTCCGGAGGAACGCGCGACACTCTCACACGTCCGGCAATATCAATGATGACGTATCGTTTGTAATTCCCCTGTTGCAGGCAGAAGGACATCGGGTTCGCTTCGCCGCTGGAAGAAAACACCACTTCCCGCCGATTCGCAAACAGGCGAATATCGTCAGGAAGTTTATAATTTCGGGAAATCTTATTGCCAGTTTTCAGATAATA
>ERZ773099.1559-NODE-1559-length-16806-cov-12.397111_pt1 | contig 16806 bp, 16 predicted proteins | sample MGYA00511120_ERZ773099 | MGnify/ENA primary metagenome ERZ773099 (study PRJEB29015, sample SAMEA2738012) | human oral metagenome | biome: human oral; feature: human-associated habitat; material: dental | place: China | collected 2104 ...
ATTCCATGATGTAGTCGCGGTCGCTGACGGCATCGAGGCTGTTCGTGTAAATGGCGTCGAAGTGAAGCTCCTCCGCCACGAATTCGCGGTCGATGGGGAACGTCGTGCCTGCAAGCGCACCCGCGCCGAGCGGCATGATGTCCGCACGCTCGTAAACGCCCAGGAAGCGTGAGAAATCGCGTGCAAGCATGGAGAAATAGGCGAGCATGTGGTGCGAGAAGAGGATCGGCTGCGCACGCTGCAAGTGCGTGTAGCCCGGCATGATCACGTCGGGATAGCGCTCTGCCGTTTCGACAAGCGCACGCTGCAGATCGGCGATGCAGCCGAGCACGGCGAGCGTCTGCCCGCGCACATAGAGGTGCGTGTCGAGCGCAACTTGGTCATTGCGGCTGCGCGCCGTGTGCAGCCTGCCGCCCGCCTCGCCGATCGCGTCGGTCAGTCGCTTCTCGACGTTCATGTGAATGTCTTCGAGCGCGACAGAAAAGTCGAAGTCGCCGTGCTCGATTTTTTGCAGAATATCACGCAGCCCGGAGATGATGGCATCTTTATCCGTTTCCGCGATGATGCCGCACTTGGCGAGCATCTTCGCGTGCGCGATGCTGCCCGCAATATCCTCGCGGTACATGCGCTTATCGAAGGAAATCGACGCCTGGAAATCGTTGATCATCTCGTCCGTGCTCTTGGAGAAACGACCGCCCCAAAGCTGTTCGCTCATTTCTTCCCTGCCTTTTCCTGCATGAGAGCGCGTACCTTCAAGGGCAGACCGAAGAGGTTGATGAAGCCCGTCGCGTCGGACTGATCGTAGACCTCGTCGCGCTCAAAGGTCACGAACTCCTGACTGTAGAGCGAATACGGTGACTTCGAGCCGGCGCTGATGATATTGCCCTTGTAGAGCTTCAGGCGCACCGTGCCCGTGACGCTCTCTTGCGTGCTGTCGACGAATGCCTGCAGCGCTTCCCTGAGCTGGCAGAACCACATGCCATCGTAAACGAGCTCGCCGAAGCGGATGGCGACGCCTTCCTTGTAGTGGTACGTCGCGCGGTCAAGGCACAGGTACTCAAGCTCGCGATGCGCATAGTAGAGGATCGCGCCGCCTGGATTCTCGTAGACGCCGCGCGACTTCATGCCGACGAGGCGGTTCTCGCATATATCCGTGATGCCGACGCCGTTTCTCGCGCCGATCTCGTTGAGCTTCGTCAAAAGTTCGACCGCGCCGAGCTTCTCGCCGTTGACGGCGACGGGAATGCCCTTCTCGAAGTCGACCGTGACGTACTCGGGCTTGTCGGGCGCGTCCTCGGGAGCTTTCGAGATCAGGAACATCTCGTTCTTCGGCTCGTTCCACGGATCTTCGAGGTCGGATCCTTCATGCGACAGGTGCCAGATGTTGCGATCCATGCTGTACGTCTTATTTTCCTCGGCGACGGGAATGCCGTGCTTCTTCGCATACTCGATTTCCTCCGTGCGCGCACCAAGTTCCCATTCGCGCCACGGGGCGATGATCGTGAGGTTCGGCGCGAGAGCCTTGATCGTCAGCTCGAAGCGCACCTGGTCGTTGCCCTTGCCCGTCGCGCCGTGCGCGATGGCGTCCGCGCCCTCCGCTTTCGCAATCTCGACGAGACGCTTGGCGATCAGGGGACGCGCGAACGATGTGCCCAAGAGGTACTTGCCTTCGTAGACCGCCTGCGCCTTGAGCGTCGGCCAGACGTAGTCTTCGAGAAATTCCTGCGTGAGGTCTTCGACGTATGCCTTCGACGCGCCGGACTTCAGCGCCTTGTCATGCACGGGAGCGACCTCGTCGCCCTGCCCGATGTCGACGCACGCTGCGATGACCTCACAGCCGTCATAGTTTTCCTTGAGCCACGGAATGATGACGGAGGTGTCAAGACCGCCCGAATATGCGAGTACGACTTTCTTCACTTTTGCCTTTGCCATGAAAAACAGCTCCTTAAAATATTTTATATCAAGGAAACACTGATAAATTCAGCGTCTCCTTAAGAATACGCGCTTTCATAAAATTTTCCTGCCGGGATTGCAGATAAGATGAAGTCAGTCCGCCATCAAAAGCGCTAGGATCGCCTTCTGCGTATGCAGGCGGTTCTCTGCCTCGTCGAAGATGATGTCGGAGAATGCTTCCATAACGTCGTCCGTGAGCTCCTCACCGCGATAGGCGGGCAGGCAGTGCATGACGATGGCACGTTTATCAGCGGCGGCGAGCAGATCGCCGTTGATCTGGTACGGCGCGAAAATTTTCTTGCGCTCCTCGTGCTCCGCCTCCTGCCCCATGCTCGCCCATGTGTCCGTCACAAGGATGTCGGCGTCCTTCGCCGCCGCAAGCGGATCGGTCACGAGCGCGATGCTTGCGCCTGTCTCCTTCGCATCTTCCTGCGCCCTCTGCGTCACCCCTTCATCGGGCGCGTAGTCCGCAGGCGTCGCGGCGACGAAGTTCATGCCCGTCTTTGCTGCCGCATACATCAGAGAATGCGTCATGTTGTTGCCGTCGCCGACGTACGCCATCTTCAGCCCTTTGAGATTCTTGCCCTTGTGTTCGCGAATCGTCAAGAGGTCGGTCAGCGCCTGGCACGGATGGAGGAGATCGGTCAAGGCGTTGATGACGGGAATGTCGGCATACTTGGCGAACTCCTCCACCTTCTCATGCTCGAAGGTGCGGATCATCACGCCGTCGAGATAGCGCGAGAGGACGCGAGCCGTATCCTTGATCGGCTCGCCGCGCCCGATCTGCAAGTCGCGGTTCGAGAGGAAGAGTGCCTGCCCGCCGAGCTGAAACATGCCCGTCTCAAAGGAAACGCGCGTCCTCGTCGAGGATTTCTCGAAGATCATGCCGAGCGTCTTGCCCGCGAGAACGCGGTGCTCTATGCCCGCCTTCTGCATCGCCTTGAGTTCTTCGGCAAGAGCGAGAATCGCCTCGACCTCCTCAGAGGACAGATCATGGATGGAAAGTAAATCCCTGCCTTTTAACATACGTTTTCCTCCCCTTCAACCCTTGGCGTACTTCGCCAGAATCGGCTCCAAGATCGCACAGAGCTCGTCGATATGCGCTTCCTTGACAATCAACGGCGGCACGAAGCGCAGGACATTTCCTGCCGTGCAGTTGATGATCGCGCCGTGCTCCAAACATTCGTTGACAATGCCGCGTCCCTCTATGGAAAGCTCCATGCCGAGAAGAAGCCCCATGCCGCGCACTTCCTTGATGAGAGCCGGATACTTCTTTTGAAAGCCTTCGAGCTTTTCACGGAAATACGCGCCGACCTTGTCGACGTGACCCAAGATGCCCTCTTTCTGCACCGTGTCGAGCACGACGTTCGCCGCCGCGCACGCGAGAGGATTGCCGCCGAAGGTCGTGCCGTGATCGCCCGCATGGAGAGCAGCCGCCGCCTCGTCCGTCACGATGAACGCGCCGATGGGCACGCCGCCCGCAAGCCCCTTGGCAAGAGTCACGATATCGGGCTGCACGCCGAAATGCTCGTAAGCGAACATCTTGCCCGTGCGCCCCATGCCGCATTGAATCTCATCGAAGATCAAGAGTGCGCCGTGCTCGTCGCAAAGCTCGCGCACGCGCTTCAAGTATTCTGCCGTCGGCACATGGACGCCGCCCTCGCCTTGAATCGTTTCGAGCAGGACGGCGCACGTCTTCGCGCTCATCATCTTTTCCAGCTCTTCGATATTGCCGTAATGCACATAGTCGAATCCCGCCGGCAAGGGACCAAAGCCTTCGTGATACTTCGGCTGCCCCGTCGCCGTCAATGTCGCGAGCGTGCGTCCGTGAAAACTGTGCCACGCCGTGATGATCTGCGACTTTTCAGGATCTTTCGCGTGCGCATACTTGTGCGCGACCTTGATTGCTCCCTCGTTCGCTTCCGCGCCCGAGTTGGCGAAAAACGCCTTGCCGAGTCCTGAGAGGCGCACGAGCCTTTCCGCTGCATCCGCCTGCGCCTGCGTGTAATAGAGATTCGAGCAGTGGATCATGCGCCCCGCCTGTTCGGCGATCGTCTCGACGAGCGGCGCATAGGCGTGACCGAGCACGTTGACCGCGATGCCTGCAAGGAAGTCGATGTACTTCTTGCCGTTGTTGTCGAAAACGTAGACGCCCTCGCCGTGGTCGAGCACGATCTTGTAGCGGTTGAACACGGGCAGGTAGCCCGCCGCGTCCTTCGCGTAGATTGCTTCATCTGTTTCTTTCATAATTTCCCCCGCTTTTCCATGCGCCGTCACTTCACGACCTGCGTACCGATACCCGCCGAGGTGAAGATTTCCAAGATGATGGAGTGGCCGAGCCTGCCGTCGATGATATGCGTCTTTGCCGCACCCGCATCGAGCGCCCTCAGGCACGCTTCCACCTTCGGGATCATGCCGCCCGTCAAGGTGCCGTCCTCGATATAGCGGCGCGCCTCGGCTGCCGTGAGCGTCGAGATGAAGGATGATTTGTCCTCATAGTCCTTGTAGACGCCCTCGACGTCCGTCAGGAGCAGGAGCTTCTCCGCCCCGAGCGCACCCGCAATCTCCGCCGCCACGTAGTCGGCATTGATGTTGTAGCTCTCGCCGTCCGCACCGACGCCGATCGGTGCAATGACGGGGATGTAGTCGTGCGCGATGAGGTCTTGCAGGAGACGCGTGTCGATTCTTTCGACCTGACCGACATAGCCGATGTCCACCTTCCGGCTCTCTTCCCCTTCGTAGACCGTCGCGAGCTTCTTTTGCGCGCGAATGAGGTTCGCATCCTTGCCCGACAGCCCGACAGCACTGACTCCGCGGCGATTGAGGAGCGTCACGATGTCGGAATTGATCTTGCCGTCGAGCACCATCTCGGCGATCTCGACCGTTTCTTCATCCGTCACGCGCAGGCCGCTGATGAACTCCGTCTCCTTGCCGACCTTGCCGAGAAATCCCGTGATCTCAGGGCCGCCGCCATGCACGATGACGGGCTGTATGCCGACGTACTTCATCAGCGCCACGTCCTGCATGACCTTTTCCTTGAGCTCTTCATTGATCATGGCGTTGCCGCCGTACTTGATGACGACGGTCTTGCCATAAAATTCCTGTATATAAGGCAGCGCCTCGACGAGGATCGCCGCCTTGTCGTTTGCCGCAAACATCGCTTCACCGCCTCAGGTATGGTACTCGCCGTTGATCTTCACATACTCATAGGAAAAGTCGCACGTCCAGACCGTCGCTTCGGCACTGCCCAAGCCCATCTCGACATCGATGACGATGTCATGCTGCCCCATGACCTTGCGCAAGGCGTCTGCATCGCAGGAAGCGCCCGTGCCGTTCGCATAGACGGGAATGCCGCCGAACTTCACGACGGTCTTTTCCGGCGTCATGGGCACGCCCGCATAGCCGACAGCGCAGATGACGCGCCCCCAGTTCGGATCTTCTCCGAAGAACGCCGTCTTGACGAGCGGCGACTTCGCGACGCTCATCGCGACCTGCTTCGCCGCATCGAAGGACTCCGCACCCGTCACATGCACGGTCAAAAACTTCGTCGCGCCCTCGCCGTCCGCCGCAATGCGCTCGGAAAGCCCCGTGCAGATCTCCTTGAGCGTCCGATAGAAAATTTCGTAGTCGGCGTTCTTCTCCGTGATCTTCGCGTTGCCCGCCGCACCGTTCGCAAGCACCGTCACCATATCGTTCGTGCTCATGTCGCCGTCGACCGAGATCATGTTGAACGTGACCTCGGTGATCTCGGAAAGCGCCTGCTGCAGAAGCTTGCTCTTGATCGCCGCGTCCGTCGTGATGAAAGAGAGCATCGTCGCCATGTTCGGCTGGATCATGCCCGAGCCTTTGGCAATCGCGCCGAAACGCACCTTTCTGCCGCCGATCTCGACCTCCGTCGAACACGCCTTGGAATATGTGTCCGTCGTGATGATGGCATTGCCCGCATCGACGCTGCCTTCCGTGGAAAGGCTTGCCACCGCATCCTTGACGCCCTGCTCAAGCTTATCCATCGGCAGATTCACGCCGATGACGCCCGTCGAGGCGACGAGGACATCATCCGCCGCACAGCCGAGCGCCTTCGCTGCAATTTCCGCCGTATGCTTTGCATCCTTCATGCCCTGCTCGCCCGTGCAGGCGTTCGCACAGCCCGCATTGGCCACGATGGCACGCGCTTTGCCGTCCTCGACCGCCGCTTTGGAAACGTAGACGGGCGCCGCCGCCACGGCATTCTGCGTGAAGACGCCCGCGACGGCAGCCTCCTCTTCCGAGTAAATCACGGCGACGTCGAGGTTGCCGCTCTTCTTAATGCCGGCCTTGACGCCCGCCGCCTTGAATCCCTTGGGAAATGTCACGCCTTTTTTTGCTGCTGCATCAGAAAACATGTTGTATACCCTCCTGTATTACGGATAAACTGCGATATGATCAAGCCCGAGCTTCTCATCGAAGCCGCAGGCGATGTTGAAGTTCTGCACGGCCTGTCCCGCCGCCCCCTTGACGAGATTGTCGATGGCAGAGAGGACGATGACGCGATGTGTCCTCTCGTCGATGTGCCAGCCGATGTCGCAGAAGTTCGAGCCGCGCACCGCCTTCGTCGCCGAATAACCGCCGCGTCCGAGAAGCCGCACGAAGTATTCCTCGCCGTACATCTTTTCGTATGCTGCGTCGACCATCTCCGGCTCAATGCCTTCTTTCAGCCGCGCGTAGCATGTCGCGAGGATGCCGCGCGACATGGGCACGAGGTGCGGCGTGAAGGACAGGATGCACGCTTCGCCCGAAAGGTCTGCCATCGCCTGCTCGATCTCAGGCGTATGGCGATGCGTGGCGACACCGTACGCCTTGAAACTGTCGTAAAGCTCGGGCAGAAGATTCGCCTGTTTCGCCGAGCGCCCCGCGCCCGATACGCCGGACTTCGCGTCGACGACGATGCTCGCCATGTCGACGAGTCGGCTCTTGGCGAGCGGCGCGAGCGCGAGAATGCTCGCCGTCGTGTAGCAGCCCGCGTTGCCGATGATCTTCGCACCGCGAATCGCCTCGCGATTGAGTTCCGCCAAGCCGTAGACACGCTCGGCGTCCTTGTGCGTATGCTTGACCTTGTACCACGCTTCATAGACCGATGTGTCAGCGAAGCGATAGTCCGCGCCGAGGTCGATAATGCGCGTCTTCTCGCCTTCGAGCGCCTTGCCCGCCGCCATCGCATGACCGTGCGGCAGGCCAATGAAAACGAAGTCGCTGTCCCTGCCGATGCGCACGATGTCCTTCATACTCTCAAGCTCTTCATCATAAATGCCGCGAAGATGCGGATAGATGCTCGAAATCCTCTCCCCCGTATGGCTCTCCGACGTGATATGCACGACATCCGCCTGCGGGTGTTCGTAAAGAAGCCGCAGAAGCTCCGCCCCCGCGTAGCCTGTAGCTCCGATAATGCTCACTCTCATGTGCTCGACCGCCCCTTCCCGAATTCCTTTGTCGAACGATGTTTATAATTATACATTTTATTGCATAATTATGCAATAGGTTTGTGGAATTTACTATGAAAGTCCAAGAAGTCAAGCCCGAAGGGCGCAGACTGATTGGCGAACTTTCATTAAGGGCGGCGCACAATGTCCACAAAGTGGACGTTTGTGCGTATAGTTTATCTTCTAAAACAAATTGTATGATTGCTGTTTTTGCGAAATGTATTCCAAAAAAGTACGGTATAATTTATAATAAGAATAATAAAGGCGAACATCATTTCTCTGGGAGGACGACAAGATGCCGGCACTAAGCATATTTTTTGGTATCATAATCTATATGTACCGCGAAGTGGGCGGACGGCATAAACTGCCGCACATTCATGCAGAATATCAAGATGAAGAAGCCGTGATTTCTTTGGATGGCGATATTCTCGAAGGCAGTTTGCCAAATAAAAAGTTGAAGCTTGTACTTGCTTGGCTGGAAATTCATACAGACGAATTGGCTGCAAATTGGGATCTTTTGCGTCAAGGAAAAGAAACCTTCAAAATAGCACCGTTACGCTGAAAGGAGTCATCTTTATGTTGCAACCCAAAATTACGGCAGTAAAACCATTGCCCGATTACAAGCTGCTTTTGGATTTTGAAACGGGCGAGAAAAAGATTTTTGACGTCGGACCATACATCCAAGGAGATTGGTATGGCAAACTGCGCGACATATCGGTATTTCATACCGTGCATATCGCTGGACATACCGTTGCGTGGGCCGATGGACAAGACATCGCGCCGCATGAGCTTTATGACGATTCCGTGCCTGCCAGCTGAGTGCATTCAAAACCATCAAAGGAGGACGCTTCCGCCATCATGAAGAAAATCAAGCGGCTCTTGAGCTTTTCCCTCTTTCTTCTCACCGTTTTCTGTCTCGCCTTTCTCGTCACGGGCAGTGCGGCGATCTTTCGTCCCGCGTTCTTCGACTCCTTGCCGAAGATGCAGGAAGCTCGCCGCCTCATATTTCTGCGTGATGCGGTCGCCGAGCGCGTGCGCCAGCGCGAGCGCTACGTGACGATCGACGAGATGCCCGACTCGCTCCTCGACGCCGTCGTCGCCGTCGAAGACAGCCGCTTCTACTCGCATCACGGCTTCGATCCCGAAGCGATCGCACGCGCGACGCTCGTCAATCTGCAATACGGACGCATCGAGGAAGGTGCGAGCACGATCACACAGCAGCTCGCCAAAAACCTCTTCCTGTCCGACGAGCAGTCCCTCGACCGCAAGCTGGAAGAAGCGCTGCTTTCGCTCGATCTTGAGATGCACTACTCCAAGGATGAGATTCTGGAGCTGTATCTCAACACGATCTACTTCGGCTCAGGCTTCTACGGCATACACGAGGCTTCTGTCGGCTACTTCGGCAGAGAGCCGCACGAACTCGATCTGCCCGAGACGTCAATGCTTGCAGGAATCCCCAATGCGCCTTCCGTCTATTCGCCCTACGTCGACTTCATGCTTGCAAAGAAGCGGCAGCTCGTCGTGCTCGACGCCATGGTGCGAACGGGCTGCATCACGGAATCCGTCGCAGAATCCGCCAAGATCAAGCCGCTCTACTTCGCACACTGACCGACAGGAGACTTCTCACGCCTCCTCGTCTTGACGAAAAAGAGCATCGCAACGCACTGCAGGAGCCACGCGCCGCCGAGCATCATCAAGCCCATGCGGTTGTCCGAAAGGAAGTAGCCGCTGACGCTCATGACGCCCGTCACAAGCGCCATGGTCTTGAGCTTCGCCTGCCACGTCATGCCATTGCCGTCGTTGAACGGGACGACGTATTTCTGATACAATTTTGTGGCGGCAAACCAACGATGGAGACGTTCCGAACTCTTGGCAAAGCAGAACGCCGCCAAAAGATAGAACGGCACTGTCGGCAACAGCGGCAAAACGATTCCTGCCGTGCCCAAGGCGAGGGCAGTCATGCCGACGCCGAGCCAAAGATAGCGCATCAAGCGATTCGCTGAAATCATCCGATCATCCTTTCTATCCGTATTGTCCGTGCAGGTTTTCAGCTGCACTCCGCCGCATAAAGAAGGGGCTGCCGCACAAGTCTGATCGACTTATGCGCAGCCCCCTTTCCTTTTATTTCTTTGCCTGTTCATTAGCGGAGCGCTCGAAGTTCTTGTAGAACTGCTCCGACAAAGCCTTGTACGTTTCCGTATTCGCGTTCTGGCTTCTGTTCGCTACAATCTGATAGGTGTAGAGAAGCTCGTTCGTACCGGAGCGGTAGACATCGAAGAAAAAGACGATGCGGCTGTTGTTCGCGACTGTCAAAACGACATAGGCATCGGCATCGGCGGCCACGTTTTCCTTGTAGACCTTTGCGGCCTGGCGGCGGTCGAGCGACTTGATGTCGACGCCTGTATTCTTCTGAATGTCGGCGGCAACCATATCATAGGAAAGCACATAGCTGCGCGCCACATTGCTTGCCTCATACATTGAAGCGAGCAATTCTTCCTTCGTCGGAGCGTCCTTCGTCGGCGTGTAGAGCGGCGCTGCGAGAGCAAGACGCTTGACGCTGACGATATCGGCGCCCTCCGGGATCGTGACCTTGTCGGAGTTGGCGAAAGCGACCTGCATGCCGAACACGGTCAGGCAGACGAAAAGCATGACTTGGACAATCTTCTTCATTGAATCTTCCTCCTTGACTCTTTCTCAATCGGCATGAAGTCACTGCAAAAGGCCGTGACTCTTCAGCGCCTTTTTCAACGGTTCCAGATGCTCAGGCTCCAGCTCGGAAAGCGGCATGCGCAAGTGCCCCGTCTTGTAGCCCATGAGGCGCATCGCCGTCTTGACGGGAATCGGATTGACCTCGGAGAAGAGCGCTTCGATCAGATCCATGTAGTCAATCTGGATCTTCGCTGCTTCCTCAACCTTTCCCTCGAAGTAAAGGCGGCACATATCGTGGGTCGCCTTCGGCGCGACGTTGGAAAGGACGGAGATGACGCCCTTTCCGCCGACGGAGAGAATCGGCACGATCTCATCGTCGTTGCCCGAATAGACGTTGAGCGAATCACCACAAGCCTTGCGGATGCGTGCCACTGCCGCGAGGTTGCCGCTCGCTTCCTTCGTCGCGTTGATGCGCGGATGCTCGGCGAGACGGGCATACGTCGCGGGCAGAATGTTGACGCCCGTGCGCGATGGCACGTTGTAGACGATGCTCGGGATATTGACATTGTCGGCAATCTTCGAGAAATGCTTGACAAGGCCGCCCTGCGTACACTTGTTGTAGTACGGCGTCACGAGCAGCAGCCCGTTCGCCCCCGCCTTCTCCGCATACTGCGAAAGCTGGATCGCGTAGTTCGTATCGTTCGATCCGGTGCCCGCGATGACGGGGATGCGTCCGCCGACTGTCTCAACGACGAACTTGATGGCTTCCTTGTGCTCGGCATCGCTCATGGCTGCCGCCTCGCCCGTCGTTCCTGTGACGACGATGGCATCCGTGCCGCCCGCGATCTGATCTTCGATGATGCGGCCGAACTCCTCGAAGTTCACGCCATCTTCCGTAAAGGGAGTGATGATGGCGACGCCCGCACCGGTAAAGATTGGTTCTTTCATTCCGAAGTCCCCCTTGATGTTATCTCATTTGGAGAGAAACGCCGACGTATGCAGCGTTTCTCTCCATTATGGCATGACAAGGGAAGAAAGTCAATCAGCCGCACTGCCCAGAGCGTGAAGAAGCCCGCCGAAAAGGCCCGCATTTTCCTTTAGTTTTTCTTCATTGCCGAAGACGCATAGGACATTTTCCTTCATGCAGGCGTCGACAACATCCGCCAGCGCGCGAATGTCCGCCTGCCGCGTCGCAAGAATCTCATCGCGCGACTTCTGACGGTCGGCTTCCGTCACATGGCGCAGGAAGCCGTCCTGCACGGCAAGTCCCTTGAGCTGCGGCGTGAGCGGCGCGTCGACCGTGCTGATCGTGCCGATGATGAACTTCACCATCTCGCGGTCGGACACGTCGAACCCGCGCAGATAATCCGCCGTCTTGTCAAATACTTCGAGCGTTTCCCTGAGGTTCGGATCGCGGTACGAGCCGAAGAACAGGAAGCCGACGCGGCTGAACTGCGTAAATGCGCCATAGGCGCCGCCCTGCACGCGGATCTTCGTCCAGAAGTAGTCGTAGCGCAGGATCGTCTCCAGAACGCTCATGCTGCCCGTATAGGAGAAGCCGAGGCGCAGGAAGTTCGCTGCCTTGCCCACATACTGCACGCGGCTCGACGACAGAATCCCCTCGTTCTTCGCACGCACGTCGAAATGGTACACCTGCGGCTCTGCCTTCGCCTGCGGCAGGCGGCGGCAGAACTCCGCGGCTTTCTCGGCGAACGAGGAGTATTCCGCCTCAGAAAGCGTCACGCCGACGGTCAGACCGCCCTTTGTAAAGACGATCGGCAGAAGACTCGCAAGCGTCTCGGAGAGCTCCTCGAAGCGCTCTTCAAAGTGGTCAGTGAGGTCAGCGAGGAAGCCATAGTAGGACAGCATCGCCTGCTCGTTGTACGCGCCTGCCGGCGACAGATAGGAGGCGATGCGCACCGCCATGCTGCGCTGCGAGGCGCTCATGACGCGCGCCTCCAGGATGGCGCGGCACTGCCCGCAAAGTTCCTCAAGGCGCTTCTTGTCGGTGAACTTGCTCTCGGTCAGGACTTCTGCCAGAAGCGAGAACAGTTCGGGCAAATTGCGCCCGAAGGCGCGCGCACGCACGCGGAACATCGGCATGCACGAATCCGGCTCGCCGTTTCGGACAGCAGCGGAATTTTCGTAGGATATGCCGCCCGTATGGAGGTTCGAGAGATTCGACAGCTCGGTGTACGTATGGCTCTCGGTATCGACCGCACCCAGAAGGTCGGTCAGCAGGAAGAGGTACTGGATGTGTTCCTGCGGCACGCCCTGCGCATCGAAATAGAGGTTGACGTAGGCGATCTTGTTCGTGAAAATGTCGCTGTGGAGCACCTTGCAGCCCTCGATCTCGCGCTCGGTGAGCGGCAGTTTCTCCACTTCCCTGCGAATATCGGAGAGTTCAAGAAGCGGGATCGTCGCCAAGGCTTCCGCCGTCTCGGGACTTTCCTGCCGCTCCTTCAGGCGCTTGTTCATCTCGATGATGCGCTCGATCTCCTCGTGCGTGAGCGCCTGCTTCTTCTTTTCCAGCGCTTCGGCAAGCGCCGCCTCGCGCTCAGAGGAAAGCGTCTTGCTAGGCTTGAGCACGACGAGCGAACGATGCGCATTCTTCACGAGGTACTTTTCCAAGACCGCTTCAAAGTAGCGCCCTTTGAGTCCTTCGCGCATCTTCTGAAAAAGCTCCTCGTAATAGAGATAAAGCGCAGGGTCGGCATCATAAAGCCAGCTGTTCATGATCTTGATATTGTAGACAAGCCCCTTGGGGAACGTGCCGAAGTCCGCCTCACGCGCCTTGAATTCGAGGCGATTGATCGATGCTTCGAGCAGCGTCTTGTCGATGCCGTTCTCAATGAGGCCGCGCATCGCCTCTTCCGTCAGGCGGCAAAGCTCCTCGGCGCGCTCCGCCTCCGAATTCGTAACGATGATGCTCAGATAAGGCTGGCGCAGCGCATCCTCGAAGGAAGCGCTGACGTCCTTGCCGATCTTCGCGTCCATCAGCACTTTTTTGAGGGGCGCGGCTTCCGTCTGCAGGAGCGCGTGCTGCAGGATTTCAAGAGCGAGCATCGCCTCGGCATCATCCGCCTCCCCCACGAGCCAGTTTAACGCCAAGAAGGTTTTCTCCGACTCCTTCTCCCCCTCGCTGATGGAGTAAAGGCCTTCCTTGCGATCCATCTCACGGAAGGGCTGCTGCAAAGCGATCTCGGAATGCGGCTCAATTCGGTCGAACGCGGCGAGATATTCGCGGTCGAGATAGGCGAGCTTTTCCTCGATGTCCATCGCGCCGTAGAGGTAGATGTAGCTGTTTGACGGATGGTAGTAGCGGCTGTGAAAGGCACAGAAATCGTCATACGTCAGCGTCGGAATCGCATCGGGATCGCCGCCTGACTCGAAGCCGTACGTCGTATCGGGATAAAGGGAGAGCATGATCTTGTTCTCAAGCACGTCATCGGGCGAGGACAGAGCACCCTTCATCTCATTGTAGACGACGCCGCTGTAGCGAAGCGGCTCTTCGGCATTGTCGATCTCGTAGTGCCAGCCCTCCTGCTGGAAGATTTCAGGCGTCTCCTTCATCGAAGGATAAAAGACCGCGTCGAGATAGACGTCCATGAGGTTCTGAAAGTCCTTGTCATTGCGGCTCGCCACAGGGTACATCGTCTTATCGGGGAACGTCATGGCATTGAGGAAGGTGTTCAAAGAGCCTTTGACAAGCTCGACGAACGGCTCCTTGAGCGGATACTTCCTGGAGCCGCAGAGCACCGAATGCTCGACGATGTGTGCCACGCCCGTATCGTCGGCGGGCGTCGTGCGGAAGCTGATGGAAAAGACTTTGTTATCGTCGTCGTTTTCCAAAAAGAAAAGGCGTGCGCCGCTCTTTTCATGCACGAACGCATAGGCCTTCGCATCGATCTCCGGCACCGTCTGCTGCTTGAGCAGACGGAAGCCGTGGAGAATCTCATTTTCCTTGAGGTTCAACTTCATAGAGGTTCATTTCATCCTTTCCAATGCACGGTGCGCGATGTCCTTGCGGCAGAAGGCATCCTTGAAATGCACGAGCCCGACGCCGCGATATGCCTTCTCGACCGCCGCGCGGATGTCCGCCGCCTCAGCGACGACGTTCAGCACGCGGCCGCCCGCCGTGACGATCTTGCCGTCCCTCTCTGCTGTTCCCGCATGAAAGACGAGGCATCCTTCCGCCTCAGCGTCGGCGAGACCCGTGATTTCCGCGCCCTTCTCGTAGGTCTTCGGATAGCCGCCCGCCGCGAGGACGACGGTCACAGCCGCGCCCGTGCTCCACGGAATCTCGACATCGGCGAGCGTGCCGTCGACGCACGCCAGCATGATTTCGACGAGGTCGCCTTTGAGGAGCGGCAGCACGACCTCCGTCTCTGGATCGCCGAAGCGGCAGTTGAACTCGACGACCTTCGCGCCTTCCTCCGTGACCATGAGTCCTGCGTAGAGGCAGCCTTTGTAGAGCCGTCCTTCCTGCTCCATCGCGCGGATCGTTGGCTCCAGGATCGTCCGCTGCACCTCGGCGACGAGTGCGGGGGGCGCGACAGGAGCGGGCGCGTAAGCGCCCATGCCGCCGGTATTCGGCCCTTTGTCACCGTCGTAGGCGCGCTTATGATCCTGCGACGGAATCATCGCGCGAATCGTCTTGCCGTCGGTGAACGCGAGAATGGAAACCTCCTCGCCCGCCATGAATTCCTCGATGACGACGCGGCTGCCCGCCGCGCCGAATGCTTCGCCCTCCATGATCTCGTCGACGGCGGCAAGCGCTTCCTCCTCGGTCATGGCGACGACGACGCCCTTGCCCGCCGCGAGTCCGTCCGCCTTGATGACGATGGGCGCACCCTCAGCCTTGACGTAGGCGCGTGCGGCGGCGGCATCGGAAAACACTTCGTACTTCGCCGTCGGGATGCCGTACTTCTTCATGAGGTCTTTGGAAAATGCCTTCGAACCCTCAATCTCCGCCGCGAGCTTCGCAGGGCCGAATGCCTTGATTTCCTCTGCCGCCAGTGCGTCAACGAGGCCGCCCGCAAGCGGCGCCTCAGGGCCGACGACGACGAGATCGATGCCGTTTTCCTTGGCAAAAGCGACGACTGCCGCATTGTCCGTCGGAGAGATCTGCGGTACGCATTCGGCGATTGCTGCCATGCCCGGATTGCCCGGAATCGCATAGAGTTTTTCCGTCTGCGGACTATCCTTGAGCTTCCATGCGAGCGCATGCTCACGCCCGCCGCTGCCGATGACCAAAATTCTCATCTCGTTGCTCCTTATCGTTCCATGCCTATGTTTCTGCTTTTCTTGATCGCTTGAAGTTCCCTGCGGATTTCTGCGATGGGAGTTTCTGCGATGGCCGCAAGTCCCCGCCTTTCTTCCTCTGCCAAAGCTTGGTCGACAAAATCGATGCGCTTGGCCAAACGGTTCCCCTGCGCAAAATCAAGACGACGCCCAACCTCACGTTGAAACCGCTCCATAAAGGCTTCGACATCATGCTCGGTTGAAAAAATCTCCCTTTCTCGCGTATGCAGGTGCATCGAGCGAAACATCCCGCTCTTTGCAAGCGCCTTTAGATGCACCGGCAGCTTCTCTGCGACGAGATCGTGATGCTGCTTGTCAACAGCACGCCCTGTTCCCTTAGTTCTTCCTACAAAGTATCGATCGAGCGTGCCGACATAGCTTATATCCTTTGGAACAGCAATCGCGTGAAGTTCAGCCGTATAACCTTTGAATTTGAGTTCTTCCGTAATTCGCCAAGGCGTTTCCAATGTCCGAAACGTACCTTCAAGGATAAGATTGTACTTCTGATCGGACAACATTTGGCGAACACATTCAGTGACTGCGCCAGAAAATTCCACAGTCACCTTTACTGCCTCACTCTTTAATTCGGCCTTGATGGTTTCATACTGCGGATGAAGATCGCGATATGTATCCGGATTAATGAAAATGGTGTTAGACTTTTCCCGAAGCAGCCGATCGCTGATCGTGCTTTTTCCTGCTCCCGGCTGCCCCCCCAATAGATAGAGGATGGGTCGATCTGTCGGAGAATACGTATCTTGCTGCTTCATAATGCGCTTGATCACGCGCTCTGCCGCTTCCCTAACATCCTCTTCAGTGAAGATGTATCTCATCTTTCAAATCCTCCAACAAAGGGAGCATGGTTTGCAAGCTGTCTAAGCGCCCTTCGATATTGAGCACTTCAACGGGATCATCTGTAACCAACAAACGTCCGGCATCCTTAATCGAGCGCTCGTACAGAGCATTTAAGAAAGGAAACTTCTCTTCGCGTTCTTTTTCCGAGCAGGCACGTTCGACGGCGGACTGCAACGACCATGCAAATTCATATAGAACCTCTTTCTTTACAGAGAGATCCCATTTGTCATATCCTGTAAATTGCAGCTCCATACGCGTTGCTCCTATTTCTCAATCTGCTCCGAAAGATATGCGGCGATGTGTTCGTCGTAGACCGACGTGTGACGGAATGCCTCACGAGCGAGTTCCATGCGCTTCATGCCGCGCACGCAGCCGTCCTTTTGGATCATCTCGGCAACCTCGTCATAGTGCGAGGGATTCGTCACGACGGCGACGAACTTGAAATTCTTCGCGGCGGCACGAATCATGGCAGGACCGCCGATGTCGATGTTCTCGATCGCCTCGGCAAGCGTCACATTGGGCTTCGCCACGGTTGCATCGAACGGATAGAGGTTGACGACGACGAGATCGATCGGCGTGATCTTGTGCTCCT
>ERZ773099.1560-NODE-1560-length-16801-cov-8.060313_pt1 | contig 16801 bp, 13 predicted proteins | sample MGYA00511120_ERZ773099 | MGnify/ENA primary metagenome ERZ773099 (study PRJEB29015, sample SAMEA2738012) | human oral metagenome | biome: human oral; feature: human-associated habitat; material: dental | place: China | collected 2104 ...
CGCCGGGGCGCTGGGCGCGCGTCACCTGGACGGCGGCGTTCCAGCGGATCCAGCGGCGGTACTCGCGCTCCATTGCTTCGTCGCCGGGGAAGTAGGGCTCCTGGTCAACGGGAATGGTGTTGACGTAGGGGGTGGTGTACTCCTGGGGGAGTTGGACGCCGTTGCGCCGCGCTTCGCCCAGCATGTGCAGCAGGATGTAGCGCGCGCGGGGGCCGCCCTTTTCGTTGATGAGCCCGGACAGGGACTCAACCCATTCGGCGGTCTCCTGGGGGTCGTTGTCGGGAACCTGAGGGATCAGGCCGTTGACGACGGGGTGGGACTCGTGGAGTTGGCTCACGGTGTACCTTCTCGCTTGACTCGGAGCTGCTGGCGCAGCGTGCGTGGGCGGTGTCTCCGGTCGACACCGCACGTATCGGGACCATTGTCCCACTATTGGTGTACGTTTTCTAGCGTTCGGCTGCCCGCGCCCGTATGAGGTGCGTATCACCGCCGTCGGCGCCGGCCCGGAGTTCTAAACCTGCTGGTCAGGGCGCTGTAGGTTGTGTGGGGTGTTTCGCCTGGTGTTATCCCTTGCATTCGACCTGCTTTCATGCCCTAGGATGAAGGCGTGAACGTTGATATGACACTGAGCGCCGCCTCGTTGATGGGTGGTGCTGCGTGATGGCAGTGAGCCTGGGTTTTGCGTCCGATGCGATCGTGCAGGAGTTCTACGTCGACGATGACGTGGATGAGGGCGTGCGCGCCTCTATCGAGGAGGAGACGGGGCACCCGCTGGTTGACGTCGACTACGGGGACGTGGTCGATGGCGCGATCGTGTGGTGGCGCGCGGATGACGCCGAGGAGGAGGACCTGGCGGACGTCCTGGTGGACGCCGTGTCGAATCTTGATGACGGTGGCCTGATTTGGGTTCTGATCCCCAAGCCGGGCAGGCCGAATTCTGTGCGCGTGGGCGACGTGGAGGAGGCCGCGGAGGTCGCGGGCCTGCATGCGACGACGTCGACGGCGTTGGGGGGCAGCTGGGCGGGCGTGCGCCTGACCGCGCGTCCGCGTTCGCGCCGCTAGTTTCATCGACGAGGCCGGGGCAAGCGAGCGCTGCCCTGTGCCGTGTCGCTTCGTCTCGGATATGACCGTGCGCGGTGCTTCTGGTAAATTGGCGCGTGCGTGGGGCCTTTAGCTCAGTCGGCTAGAGCGTCTGGTTTACACCCAGAAGGTCATCGGTTCGAGCCCGGTAGGGCCCACAAACGCCCAGGGGACCGGAAGCGAAAGCTTCCGGCCCCAGCCTGCTTGATCGTGCAGTGCGCGCGACGCGAGTCAGTCCTCCTCGCGCTCCTCGGTGCTTGAGTCGCTTTGTAGCTGAGCCAACTCTCGCCGGGCTGCCTCGAGGTTCTTGCGCACCGTCGCGGTCAGCGGGTGGTCGGGGCCGAGGATACGCAGGCAGTCGGCGCAGACCGCCTGCCATCGCACAATAGCTTCTGGGAGGTTGCCATCTGACGCATATGCGCCTGCGAGGTCGTGGCGCGAGGTCAGGGTGTCGGGGTGGTCCTCGCCCAGGACGCGGGTGCGGTCGGTGAGGACCTGCTCGTACAGGGCGATGGCCTCGGTGAGGCGGCCCGCCGCATGGTACGCGTATGCGAGGTTGTTGCGCGTTGCGAGGGTGTCGGGGTGGTCCTCGCCCAGGACGCGGGTGCGGTCGGGCAGGACCTGCTCGAACAAGGCGATGGCCTCGGTGAGTCGGCCCGCCGACTCGTACGCGCCTGCGAGGTTGTTGCGCGAGGTCAGGGTGTCGGGGTGGGCTTCGCCCAGTAGGCTCTCGAGAGAATCCACGGCAACATCGAGGGTCAGAGCCTCGTAAGGAAGCCCGAGATCACTCGCGTGTGAGAATGCTTGGGAAAGAGACTCAGTGATTTGTGAGTACTCGAAAAGAACCTGGGAATGCTCCTGCGTACCAATCGAACGAAGCTGCTCGACTAGGTCGAAGGTTTCTTGTCGGCGGGCTTTCGTGTCGTTGCTAGGGTATCTGCTGATGTTTACGCTGCCCAGCAGGTCCGCAGCCGCTGCACGTGCCTCGTCGTGTTCGTTGTTGTTCCAGGACTTGCGGAGCACTTGTGCCTGGAGTCGGTGCAGCATGGTTATCGATCCATCTGCGGACTGCTGGACGCTGGACCTGTGAATGAGCTCAGTAAGCGCGTCATGTGCGTCCTCATCCGCGTCCCGCTGAGTGTCAGGAGACTCGTCGTCATCCAGCTGCTCAACGGTGGGGTCAAGCCACCGCGTGGGCACACCGGATTCCGCAAGCAGCGCGAGCGCACCCAACTGGCGTCGAGCCATCTGCTTCGTACCATTCGTCATACTGTCGACAGCGGCTTCGACGGCCATCCTCAGTACCGTGGCCACGTCGTCCGTATACTCATCTCCAGGAATAGGGTGAATGACAAGTTTCTCGCCGCGGGATTTCAATCGCTTGAGATACCGGGCCAATGACAGGTCTTTGTGACGTGCGGTTGCAGCGGCCTGGGCAATGGCGAGAGGCAAGTCACCGAGGCGCTCGGCCAACGCATCTGCGGCATCACGATCGTCGGAGTTGGTGACCGTGAGGAGGTAGTTGATCGACTCGCTGCGATCGAATACTCCGACCTTGATGCTGTTCCACCCCTGGTCTTCCCAACCCACCTTGTTCGTCGTCGTTGCGACCACGCGCACGCCGTCGCCGCTCGGAATGAGTCCCGTCAGGTGATTGATGTCTTCCACGTTGTCGAAGACGATGAGCCTGTCGGTGGGAGCGGCGGATTTTAGGTGGTCGAGGCAACGACGGACGATCACGTCCTGAGCGGGTTGGTCGCTCGTGTCAATCTTTAGCCGCTTGGCGAGTTCGACCAGGTCGCTCTTGATGGACTCGGGTGAACTCGCATTTATCCAAGCGACGAGACTCCAGTTCGCATCTTCACACTCCTGGGCGACAAGTGATGCGAGTTGGGTCTTTCCGCAGCCGCGCATGCCTACCAACACCGTGCGTCGTCTCGTTGGATCGGCAATCAGCGAGTTCAACTGCTCTTGCTCGCAGCGCGCAACAAATAGATCGTCGGCAGCTACGTCCGGTCGGCTACCAAACGCAACGCGGAGGGGCTTGCGCTCAGCGGGGGAGAAGCTTCCGACCATATCTTTGAGGTCGTCGAGCTTCCTGTGAGTATCAGCGTCTGCCTCACGGGAGCGATCTGACTCTGCGTCTACCTTATCGCCAAGTAGCTGCATCGCGTGCTCGAGGCGAGCAATTTGATCTTTCAGGGCGGGGAAACAGCGTAACAAGCTCGTTAGAGCGACGCGGTTGAAGTTCGGCGACCAGGGTGCGAGGGTAAGGAATTCTTCCGCGATTCGATCGAGGAGCGTTTCGTAGTGAGCCTGCATCCCATCGCTGGAGTAATCGGGAAGTGGTGCAGCGTGACCTCTGAGCTGTTCGGCGAAGCACTGGGGTTGCTGTACCGCGCGGATAAGGGCGTCGTCGTCCTCCGCCAGGTTCTTGATCGTTTCGTGCGCTGCCTCGGATAGCTGAGCCAGGGCTTGTTTACTCTGTTTCTTATTCAGACCGTCCTGCTCGAGCGCGTCTTGAATGGCATTAAGCTCGGATCTTACTGAACCTTTGAGCGAGCGAATCATTTCAGCATTCGGATGACCAAGAGCATCGTTCTTAATATCGGCGAGCAAGTTGAGACACTCCTGCCCGCCCTCGATCATGTCAGCAACGCGGCCAAACCCGGCCATCTTGACCAGAGTCTTGACGACTGCGATTGACAGGTTGGCAACGTCGCGATTTGTGCTCATGCGCACAGTGTACACGTCGCATATGGTGGCCGTGACGAGTCGTTTAAGTACGCGGTGTGGGGCCGGAAGCTCTTGCTTCCGGCCCCACACCGTGCCTGTCTGTCTGTTTGTCAGCGCGCGCTTGCTGTGCCCGAACGCGCGTCAGAATCGACCGTTAGAGCGTGAGGTGCTCAGGCCTCGTGAATGCGCTCCTCGACCACGTCCTCGCCGGCGACGAGCTTGCCGGAGGCACCCGCGCCCAGCTGCTCCATGGCCAGGCGGCCCACCATCTGCTGGTTCGTCGTCGTGCGCTGCGACCGTGCGCCGGACAGGAAGCTGAAGAACCAGTTCACCAGCGTGCCCACCTGCGACTTGAAGCCGACGATGTAGAGCAGGTGCAGGAAACACCAGGCCACCCACGCGGTGAAGCCCGTCATCTTCGTGTTACCCATCTTCACGACCGCCTTGAAACGCGCGATCGTCGCCATCGAGCCCTTGTCGAAGTAGGAGAACTCCGTGGCCTTGGGGGCGCGCCCCGCCAGGCGCGCCTTGATCGTGTCGGCGGCGAAGCGCGCGGACTGGATCGCGCCCTGCGCGACGCCGGGCACGCCCGGGAACGCCATCATGTCACCCAGCACGAAGATCTCGGGGTGCCCCGGCAGAGTCAGGTCCTTGTTGACGGTGACGCGGCCTGCGCGGTCCACCTCGGCGCCCGTCGACTCGCCAAGCAGACGCCCCAGCGGACTCGCGGACACGCCCGCAGCCCACACCTTGCACACGGACTCGATCCGTTCCTCCTCGCCGGACTTGTACTTCAATGTCACGCCCTCGGCGTCCACGTCGGTGACGAATGCGTTCATCTTCATCTCGACGCCCAGCTTGGCCAGCGCCTCCTCGGTCTTGTGGCCGAGCTGCTCGCCGAACGGGGGCAGCGGGTGGGAGGCTCCGTCGACCAGGATGACGCGAGCCTTCGTCGGATCGATGTTGCGGAACTCGCCCTTGAGCGTGTTGGAGGCCAGCTCGCGGATCTGCCCGGCCATCTCCACGCCCGTCGGACCCGCGCCCACGACGACGAAGGTGAGGAGCTTGCCCACCAGGGCAGGGTCGGGTTCGATCTCGGCCAGCTCAAACGCGCCGAAGATGCGGGCGCGCAGCTCGAGGGCGTCATCGATCGTCTTCATGCCCGGCGCGAACACCGCGAAGTGGTCGTTGCCGAAGTAAGACTGACCGGCACCCGCCGCGACGATCAGCGTGTCGTATTCGGTCTGCTCGTACTTGTTATGGTTGCGCCACTTGACGACGCGTGCCTCGACGTCGATTCCCTCGACGAGAGCCTGCAAGACCGTGACGTTCTTCTGGCGGCGCAGGATCTCGCGCGTGGTGGGGGCGATGTCGCCCTCGGAGAGGATGCCCGTGGCCACCTGGTAGAGCAGGGGCTGGAACAGGTGGTGCGACGTGCGAGCCAGGATGGTGATGTCGGCGTCGACCCTCTTTAGTCGACGAGCAGCCGTCAGGCCTGCGAAACCAGAGCCGATGATGACGATGCGATGGCGGGGCATAAGACTCTCCTTCGATAACGCAAGGCTAATCTTACCTAAATGTGACGCACATATATTGTGATGTCGCGCGCACTTGTCTCTAGTGTCTCGACGCTGTCACAATCTCAGCAGCCGCAAGGGGATCGGGCTTGCCCGTGGGCGTCGTCGGCAGCTCGTCGACGACCGCAATCCGACGCACCTTCTCCCAGGGTGCCAGGGACTCGCTCAGGGCCTCCGACAGTGCTGCGGCGTTCATCGACGAGGCCCGGGCGCGGCCCGCGGGTGAGGGCACGATGAGTGCAGCGACGATTTGCCCCCAGCGCTCATCCGGCAGTCCCACGACGAGCGCATCCGACACGACGTCCAGTGAGCGCAGCGCGCGCTCGACCGACGGGGGAGCGACCAGCTCTCCCGCCGTGTTGATCATGCGGTGCGCCCGGCCCACAAGGTGCAGCCAGCCCGCCTCGTCCCTCCTCGCCAGGTCGCCCGTGCGCAGCCACTCCTTGCCCGAGACCACGCCGGGGCCACGCACCCAGATCTCGCCCATCTCGTCCACGTCGGCCTCGCGCTCGTCGGTGGCCATGACGCGCAGGTCCACGTAGGGGAAGGGGACACCGAGCGACCCGGCGGGCGCGCCGCACTCCGGTGTCGCGACCGTACCCGCCCCGGAGGTCTCGGTCATGCCCCACACGTGGATGGGGGACAGGCCCACCCGGCGCATCGCCTCCACCACGTCCGGTGTCAGCGCGTCCCCGCCGATGAGCGGCCGCGCCCAGGAGGAGAGGTCCCCGCCGCCGCGCTCCTGCTCCTCCACGAGTGCGCGCACCATCACCGGGACCGCGAACATCATCGAGACCCGGTAGCGCTCGATCGCGTCCAGCACGCCGCGCGCGTCGAAGGACCCGGGAAACCCCATCGTCACGAGCGTGCCGCCGTGGGTCCACACGTCCAGCGACGTTCCGTTGAAGCCGCCGATGTGGCTGGCCGGGGCGCACACGCCCACGACCGACGAGGTCGGCGCATAGTCGAAACCCTCGCGGAAGTTCGCCGAACCCCACCACATTACCTCGTGGGTCAGCTCCACCGGCCGCGGGGCCCCCGTGGACCCCGAGGTGAACAGGATCGCCGCAAGCTCGCCCCCGCAGCGCGAGGGCGCGCTCCCCGCCGGCCGCGCGCTCCCCGCCCAGGCGCGCAGGTCCCCAAACGACGCGACCCGGGCGCCCGCGCGGGACAGGGCGGGGCCATGAGCCAGGGACGCGTCGTCGAGGAACGCCCAGGAGACGCCAGCCTCCTCGCACATCGAAGCCAACGCGGAGGCGGGCATACGCGGGGACAGAGGCACGGTCACCGCGCGCAGCCACGAGGCAGCGACGTGAACGATGTAGTGCCACGGCGAGTTCGCACCGATCACGGCCAGGCGCGAGCCCTGCCCGATCCCAGCCTCGGCAAAGGCTCGCGCCAGGCGCGCGACCGTGTCGGCGGCCTCGGCGACGCTCCACTCCTCGCCCGTCACCGCATCCACCAGGGAAAGGCGGTGAGGGTGCCTGCGGGCGGCCGCCAGCAGCGCCCGCGCCGGCGAATAGTCGGGGGTCACGAGGCCGGGGCAACCTTCGCGGCGGCCATGGCGGCGTGGCGCTCCGAGCGCTCCCTCAGGCGAGCCAGCACCGACCCGGCCTCCTGCAGCGTCGAGCCGGAGTTCGCGATGTGACGCAGCTGGGAGGGGATCTCGAAGCCGCGGGCGCGCATGCCCTTGGCCCATAAAAGGCCCGCGCGATACGACGAACGCACGAGGGGACCCGCCATGACACCCGCGAAGCCCATCTCCTCGGCCTCCGCCGCCATCTCCACGAACTCCTCCGGGTGCACCCAGCGGTCGATCGGGTGATGCAGGGGAGAGGGACGCAGGTACTGGGTCAGCGTCAGCAGGTCGCAACCCGACTCGTGCAGGTCGCGCATCGCCGCGCTGATCTCCTCGCGCGTCTCGCCCATGCCCAGGATCAGGTTCGACTTCGTGACCATGCCGCCGTCGTGGGCGCGCTTGATCATCGCGAGTGAACGCTCGTAGTTGAAGGCCGGGCGGATCTTCCTAAAGATGCGCGGCACCGTCTCCAGGTTGTGCGCGAACACCTGCGGGCCTGCCTCCACGACCATGTCGATGGACTCCGCCTGGCCGCGGAAGTCGTCCACCAGCAGCTCCACGCCCGTGCCCGGGTTGAGCTCGTGGATCAGGCGGCACGTCTGGGCGTAGAGCCACGCCGCGCCGTCGGGCAGGTCGTCGCGGGTCACGCCCGTGATCGTCACGTAGCGCAGGTCCAGGTCGCGCACGGATTCTGCGATGCGGCGCGGCTCGTCCTTGTCGTACTCGGTCGGCCGGCCCGTCGCGATGTCGCAGAAGTCGCAGCGGCGCGTGCACAGCGCGCCGCCGAGCAGGAAGGTCGCCTCGCGGTCCTGCCAGCACTCGTAGATGTTGGGGCACCCTGCCTCGGCGCACACCGTGTGCAGGCCCTTCGCGTGCGACATAGAGCGCATGTCCTGGTAGTTCTCACCGGCCTTCGCGGTCGTGCGGATCCACTCGGGTTTCTTCTCGATCGGCGTCTGCGAGTTGCGCACCTCGATGCGCAGCAGTTTGCGTCCCTCGGGATCGGGCAGGGTGCTCATAGCGTTGACCTCGTCGTGTAGGAAACGGAAGTGGGGGCGGTCGCCAAGCAGGGGGCGATGTGCTCCACCATGCGTGGGAGAAGCTGGTCGGCGGCCTCGGCGACGCTCGTGTGGACGCCCTCCCACGACAGGGAAGCGACGTCCGCGTCGGTCAGGCCGCAGGGGATGATCCCCTCGAAGGCGTGGGCGGGGTCGATGTCGACGTTGAGGGCGACGCCGTGCAGGGTGGCGCCGCGCGCGACCTTCAATCCGATCGCGCAGATCTTGCGGTCGCGCCGCCCCTCCTCGGTGAGCCAAACCCCGGCGCGCCCCTCGACGCGGCGGACGGGCAGGTCCCACGCCTCGCGCACGGTGTCGATGACGGATGCCTCGACCGCGCGGATCCACGCGAGGAGGTCCACGGGCTCTCGCAGGCGCACCACCGGGTAGACGACGAGCTGGCCGGGGCCGTGCCACGTCGCCGACCCCGCCCGATCCGTGCGGATGACGGGGATGGTCGCGGATGGGATGTCCTGCGGCTTCGTGTGGCGGCCGGCCGTCCACGTGGGCGTGAACTGGGAGACGATGAGCGTGTCCTCGCCGCCCGCGAGGACTTCCTCGTGCGCCGAGCGCTGAAGCGCGTCGACCCGCGAATAGTCGACCAACCCATGGTCGAGGAGACTCAGAATCTGCACGGCTGTGATCATAGTCGCGGGTAGGGTCCCTTGCCCGATGGGGGTCCGGTATGCTTAGCGCATGCGATCGTCCTCTCATTTTCCCGAGCCGAGCGCCGACGGCGCGCGGGCAGCGTGGCGCGTCCGAGACCTCATGGCCCTCATGGAATCCTGGTACCCCGAGGCCTGGGCGCAGTCCTGGGACCGCGTCGGCCTGATCGTCGGCGACCCGGAAGCCCCCGTGCGCTCCATCCTCCTCGCCCTCGACCCAACCGCCGCCATCGCGGACGAGGCCGTGGCCGGGCCGGACCGGGATGGAACCCCCTACGACATGGTCATCACCCACCATCCGCTGCTGCTGCGCGGCGCGTCGTTCCTGCCGGTGAGCGACCCCAAGGGCGCCGTCGTCACCGCCCTGATCCGCTCGGGAGTCTCCCTCTTCAACGCGCACACGAACGCCGACGTCGCCCGCGAGGGCGTGGCAACGGCCCTCGCCGACCTGATCGGCCTGCGCGACACGGTGCCCCTTGAGCCCTGCGGCGTGGACGCGCAGGGACACGAGATCGGCCTGGGGCGAGTCGGCACCGTCGAGGAGACCACGCTCGGAGAGTTCGCCGACCACGTCGCCTCCGTGCTGCCCGCCGGACCCACCGGCCTGCTCGTGGGCGGGGACGAGGCCATGGCGGTCCGCCGCGTCGCCGTCCTAGGCGGGGCTGGCGATAGCGCGCTCGAAGCGGCGCGGGCCGCCGGAGTTGACGTGTACCTCACCGCCGACCTTCGCCACCACCCGGCCTCCGAACACCTCGAAGGCGGCGCGCCCGCACTCCTGTGCGGCTCCCACTGGGCCACTGAGTCCCCGTGGCTGCCGGTCCTCGCGCGCCGCATCCGCGCCGCCGCCTCCCGCGCCGATGTGGAACTTCGCGTCGAAGTCTCTACGATTGTCACCGAGCCATGGACCAGCTACCGACTCACCCAGGGGGAACTAGCGTGAAAGCGACGCACACCGACCAGCTCGACCTTCTCGAGCTCCAGAAGCTCGACCAGAAGGAATCGGCGCTGCGCCACAAGCGCGACTCACACCCGGCGCACGCGACCGTGCGCGAGTTCGCGGGCCGCGTCGCGGACCTGCAGCGCGCTGCGATCAGCCAGAACGCGCTCATCGCCGACGTCGGCCGCGAAATCACTCGCATCGAGGACGAGATCGCGAAGGTCGCCGAGCGACGCAAGCGACAGCAGGGGCGCATCGACGCCAACCAGGTGCCCCTGCGCGACATCTCCTCCATGGAGCACGAGATCGCCCAGATGGACCGCCGGCTGGCCAAGCTCGAAGACGACCAGGTCGAGGCCGAGGAGCGCGTCGAGGCCGCCCGTGCCACCCAAGCCAAGATGAAGGAAGAGGCGCAGGCCATCGCCGCCGATATCGAGAGCCTCAAGGCGCAGTTCGAGGCGGACGTCGCGGATTCCGACGAGGAACTGCGCGGCGTCATCGCCGCGCGCCGGAGCCTGGCGGAGCGCCTGCCCCACGCCCTCATCGAGGAGTACGAGGACGCGCGGCGCCGCAACGGCGCGCTGGCCGTCATCGAGGTGCGCGACGGCTACGGCATCGGCGTCGCCGCCGACCTGAGCCCCATGGAGCTTGAGCGCATCCGCCTGACCCCCGCCGACGAGCTGTACCTGGCCGAGGACACGTATCAGATCGTCGTGCGCACGAGCGCGAATACGCCCCGCTGAGGCTCAGGCCTCGATCGCGTAGGCGTCCGACAGGAAGAACCCCTGCCTATCCTTCGTGACCGTCACCCGAACCCGGGTGGCGGTCACGGGCGTCTCCAGGGTGATGATGCGCCGGTAGCCCACCGATTGAGTCCGCGCGATCTGCGTCTCGGCCTCCCCGTCAATGCAGGCGCTCACCACGGCCTCGTCGATGCGCTGGCCGCGCGAGATGTCCTCCTCCAGGACGATGGAGGCGACCTGGCGGGGCGAGTCGAAGCGCAGGGTCAGCCCCCCGGCCTCGTCCACGCGCGAGGCATCGATGCGGCGCGAACGGAAGTCGGCGATCATCTCGCCAAGTCGGGCCAGCACCTCAACGTCCTCGTCGGCAAGGAGACCGTCGCGGTTCGGGGGAACGTTGAGCAGGAAGGTCGCGTTGCCGCCGACCGACCCCTTCCAGATCGAGAAGAGCTCATCCGCGCTGCGAACCTGGGAGTCCTCCTCGGCGTGGTGGAACCAGCCCCTGCGGGTGGAGGTGTTGACCTCGGCGGGGTACCAGGCCAGGGGGCCCGCGTAGGACGCCAGGGCCTCGCGCGAACCCAGGTCCTCGTCGCCCGAGGCCACGTGGCGCGAAAACTCGCCGTCGTCGGCCTTCTGGGACTTCTCGGCCGTGCGCTCGGCCTCGCGCAGGGACGCGGGAACCACGCTCCACTCGTTGGCGCGCACGCTGCCCGCCTCGTTGCCGCACCAGCGCACGTCCGGCCCGCACACGGAGATGACCGCCTCGGGGGCCAGGGCGCGCACGGTGTCGTAGATGCGCTGCCAGTCGTAGACCTGCGCCTTTCCGTTCGGCCCCTCCCCGCACGCGCCGTCCAGCCACACGGAGAACACGGGACCGTAGTGGGTCAGCAGCTCGACCAGCTGGCCGATGTAGAAGTCGTTGTACGCCTCCCCCTGACCGTAGGTCGGCTCCGTCATGTCCCACGGCGAGAGGTAGACGCCGAACTTGAGGCCGTGGCGCGCGGCCGCGTCGCAGACCTCGCGCACCAGGTCGCCGCGCCCGTTCCTCCAGGGCGAGGACTCCACCGAGTGCTTCGTGTAGGCCGACGGCCACAGGCAAAAGCCGTCGTGGTGCTTGCAGGTGAGGATCACGCCGGTCATGCCCGCGCTCACGAGCGCGCGCATCCACTGGTCGACGTCCACGTGAGCCGGGTCGAAGAGCGCGGGGTCCTCGTTCCCCTGGCCCCACTCGCGATCGGTCATCGTGTTCATCCCAAAGTGGATAAACGCGTACATCTCCATTCGCTGCCACTGCAGCTGGCGATGGCTGGGCCGGATGTTGGCCAGATAGTCCTCGTTGATCATGCCTATGGTTTCCACTTCATGGCCGATGTCTCGGCCCGGCCTGCACCCTGCAGGTTCCCGACAAAGGATAGCCTAGCGATCAGTTTGTGACCAGTGTGACAGTGCGCGTCGCGCCGCCGGCTTTCGTCGCCCTCTCCGCGCCGAACTCGACGTCGACGACGCGGTGAATCCCGCCGCGCGCGTCCGTGAGCGTCACGCAGCCGGCCGCTTCGGTCAGCGCAGCCTCGCCCTGCGCCGCGTCCGGGGCGTCGACTCCGCCCGAGGCCAGGAGTATGCCCGTCACGGCGCCCCTCCAGCGCTTGGCGTCGTGGGAGACGATGGAGCGCTTGGCGCCCGACTCGCGCACGACGCGCAGCTCCCACACCCGGGCCCACGGCGCCTTGCAGGCGGCCCGGTAGGGACCCGAGCGAGCGTCGATGACGACCTGCTCGGCGGCCTCGTCGCGCAGTGCGGCGTCCAGGCGGGGCGACCACCATGTCGACAGCACGCCGAAGCCCGGCAGGGATACGCCCATCGCGAGGCGGTGATCGGGGAGGAGGTCGGCGGGGGAGACCACGCCAAAGAGCCCGGAGAAAACCGACACGGCGCCCGCTTCCCGGCTGGACCAGGCCCCCGGGGCGACCGACTCGATGGCCTCGAAGAGAACGCCGGAAAACAGGGACGAGGCCGGGGCGCAGGGAGCGCTCAGCAGCGCCTCGTTGACGGACAGGTCGATGCGCGAGCCGACCTTGAGGGTGTCCGCCGCGTCGGGCCCCGAGCCGAGGGCGCCGAGCGCGTCGGCGACCTCGCGGCGATGCTCGGTCAAGACCGGGCGGGACAGGGATTCAAACGACAGGGGCGGGCCCGCCTCGGGCGCGTTCTTCCCCTCCGACGGGGGCAACCAGATCAGCATGGACACACCCTATCGCGCCGCGCGCGGGCGGCGCGCTAGAATCTACAGATGGATCTGCCGGCTGGGCGGCCGCGCGCGGAAACGCTCGAGGAACGTCCGGGCTCCGCAGGGCAGGGTGATGGCTAACAGCCACCCGGGGCAACCCGCGGGACAGTGCCACAGAAAGGAAACCACCTCCACGGCGCGTGGAGGTAAGGGTGAAAAGGTGAGGTAAGAGCTCACCAGCGGTGCGGGCGACCGCGCCGGCTAGGTAAACCCCACCCGGAGCAAGACCGAGCAGCAGGCAGGGCGGCCCGCCTCATGCCTGCGGGTAGGTTGCTGGAGGCCGTCGGCAACGACGGTCCTAGATGGATGGTCGCCACCGCGGCGCCGGTGACGGCGCGCGGGGACAGAACCCGGCGTATAGGCCGACAGATCCCGGAAGGACCCCGACTCTCGTCGGGGTCCTTCCGTCGTTGCGCGCGCCGGCGTGGCGAGCCTCTCGCGGCGCCGGCTCAGGACTGGCGCGCCGCGTAGTAGGCGGCGCCGACGATGCCGGCCGTGTTGAGCAGCTTCGCGGGGATCATGGGGGTCTTCAGGTCCAGGAGCGGCATGAACTTATCATGGTTCTCCGACACGCCGCCGCCGACCACGAAGAGATCGGGGTTGAGGAGGAACTCCACGTGCCCGTAGTAGCGCTGCAGGCGCTGAGCCCACTGCTCCCAGTCGAGGCCCTGAAGGGTCTTTTGGCCCGCCGACGCCATCTTCTCGGCGTCGTGCCCGTCGATCTCGAGGTGGCCGAGCTCCGTGTTGGTCAGCAGCGTCCCGTTGACGATGATCGCGGAGCCGATACCCGTTCCCTGGGTGGTGAAGACGATGACGCCGTCGCGGCCCTTCGCCGCGCCGTAGGCGACCTCGGCGATGCCCGCAGCGTCCGCGTCGTTGAGGGGGACGACCGCCCTGCCCAGGTGGCTCTCCATGAGAGCGCGCACGTCCACGTCCACCCACGACTGGTCGAGGTTAGCCATGTAGGGGATCACTCCGTCAAAGACGGGGGCGGGGAAGGTGACGCCGATCGGGACGCCGACCTTGACGTCGAGCTGATCGACGAGCTCGCGGCACACCTTTGCAACCGCGTCGGGAGTCGCCGGATTGGGGGTTGGGATGCGAATCTGGTCGCCGATGTACTCGCCCGTGTCGAGATCAACCAGGGCCCCCTTCACGCCCGATCCGCCGATGTCGATGCCGCAAGCAACCTGAATCATGACCCCTCCTCGGGTACGTGTGCCGTGTTGTGCGCGAGCTGCTGGCGCCCGCCGTACCTGAATTGTAATGGACGCCACCGACAAAAACGTAATCCGCGGGCGAGATGACGCAGCCTGCCTCGAATCGTGAGATAAGAGGCGGGTCGCGCACGCGAGCGGGGGACCTAGGGCAGCGTGAGGACCTGCGCCCCATCCTCCGTGACCACGATCGTGTGCTCGAACTGTGCGGTGCGCGACCGGTCCGCGGTCACGATGGTCCAGTCGTCGTCCCACCGCTCCCACTCGATCGTGCCCAGCGTGAGCATGGGTTCGATCGTGAAGACCATGCCCGGTTCCATGACGGTGTCGTAGGCGGGGGCCGCGTCGTAGTGGGGGACGATCAGGCCCGAGTGGAAGGCCTCGCCGACGCCGTGACCCGTGTAGTCGCGCACGACCCCGTAGTCGAAACGCTTCGCGTAGGCCTCGATGACCCGTCCGATCACGTTGATCTCGCGGCCCGGGCCCACGGCCTTGATGCCCCGCTTGAGCGCGTTCCGCGTGCGCTCGATCAGCAGGTGCGATTCCTCGTCGACGGTGCCGATCTCGAACATCGCGCACGTGTCGCCGTGCACGCCGTCCTTGTACGCTGTGATGTCGATGTTGACGATATCCCCGTCCTGGAGCGGGCGATCGTCGGGGATGCCGTGGCAGATCACCTCGTTGACCGAGGAGCACAGGGACTTGGGGAAGCCCATGTAGCCCAGGCACGAGGGGTAGGCGCCGTGGGCGACGAGGTACTCGTGCCCGATGCGGTCCAGCTCGTCGGTGGTCACGCCGGGGGCGATGGCCGCTCCCACGGCCTCAAGTGCCCCAGCGGCGATGCGCCCGGCCTCGCGGATCTTGGCGATCGTCTCGGGGGACTTGATGTCGGAGGCGGTGACCCGTTCCGGTCCGTCGTGGAACATGTATTCGGGTCGCTCGATGTGTTCGGGGACTGCGCGGCGCGGCGAGATACGGCCGGGGGTCGCCGTGCCCAGGGGCGCGCGGCGAGCGAGCGGTGATGCTTCCATGAGTGCTTTCTCCTGCTGTGTGGCCAGGTCAGTCGTTCTTGTAGTTCTCGGGGCCCGGGAAGCTGCGTTCGCGCACAGAACTGACGTAGTCGGAGGCGGCATCGCGCAAGGCGGCGCCGAGAGCCCCGAACTTGCGCACGAACGAGGGGGTCCAGTCGGAGTATCCGGCCATGTCGGACCATACCAGCACCTGGCCGTCGGTGTTCGGGCCGGCGCCGATGCCGATCGTGGCGATCGACAGGGACTCGGTCAGCTCGGTGGCGATGGCGGCGGGCACCATCTCGAACACGACGGCGAAGGCGCCGGCCTCCTGGACCGCCTGTGCGTCGCGGCGCAGCTCGTCGGCTCCGTCGCCGCGTCCCTGCATGCGCGGCCCGCCCAGCGCGTTCTCCGACTGCGGGGTGTATCCCAGGTGGGCGCACACCGGGATGCCGGCGGCGGTAAGCGCGGCGATGATGTGGGCGCGGGCGGCGCCGCCCTCAAGCTTGACAGCGTGCGCGCCAGCCTTCATGAGGGTCGTCGCCGACGCGAAAGCGTGCTGCGCACTGTCCTCGTAGGTGCCGAAGGGCAGGTCGGCGACGATCATGGCCCGCGACGTGGACCGGGCGACGGAGGCCGTCGCGCGCTCCATGTCCTCGAGGGTCACGGGTAGGGTCGAGCCGTGGCCGAGGATCACGTTGCCCAGCGAGTCTCCGACGAGGAGCATGTCGACGCCGGCGGCCTCCAGGATCGGCGCGGTGAGCGCGTCGTAGGCGGTGAGCATGGTCAGGGGGATTCCCTCGGCCTTGGCGCGTGCGATGTGCTGGACGCGCACGCGCTTGGCGGAAAACAGGGCAGGAGCGGACGAGGCCGGGGCCCCGCCCTCGGGGTTCGTGATGTGAGACATGGGGCTCCTGTCGTGAGGCAACGGGTGGCGCGTGCGCGCATTCACGCCTCCAGGGTAGCGCGACGGCGGACCCGGTGAGCTGTGAGGATGGGCGAACGGGTAGGATGGGGCGCGGTGCGCGTGATGCGCGCAGTAATGACCCCAGTTGGAAAGAAGGAAGCAGGACATGGCTGGCAATGCCCCTGACCTTGATCCTCTTGACGAGGCCGCCGTCGACGCGCTGCGCTCGCAGGGCCTGGTTGATATCGAAGAAGCCGATTCGCTCGAGGCCCTCAAGGCCGTTCGCGCCGCGCTTCTCGGAGATCAAGCGCCGCTCGTGACCGCGAACCGCATCATCGGCTCGCTCGAACCCTCCCAGCGTGGCCTGGCCGGTAAGAACCTCGGGCAGGCCCGCAAGGCCCTGACGGAGGCGCTCGATGCCCGCAAGGAGATCCTGGCCGCCCTCCACGAGGCCCGCATGCTGGTCGAGGAATCCGTGGACGTGACGGTCCCGACGCGCCGACGCGCGGCGGGCGCGCGCCACCCCCTGGAGACGCTCATGGAGGAGGTCGCCGACTTCTTTGTCGCTATGGGCTGGGACATCGCCGAGGGCCCGGAGATCGAGCACGAGTGGTTTAACTTCGACTCGCTCAACTTCGACATCGACCACCCGGCGCGCCAGATGCAGGACACTCTCTACATCGACGGCCGCTCAGTCGGGGCCGAGGACGAGGACGGGGCGCACCTGGTGATGCGCACGCACACCTCGCCCGTGCAGTCCCACTCGATGCTCGCGCGCGGCGTTCCCCTCTACGTCGCCTGCCCGGGCAAGGTGTTCCGTTCCGACGCGCTCGACGCCACGCACACGCCCGTCTTCCACCAGGTCGAAGGGCTCGCGGTCGACAAGGACCTGACGATGGCTCACCTCAAAGGCGTTCTGGACCACTTCGCCAAGGCCATGTTCGGCCCGGAGGCCAAGACGCGCCTGCGCCCCTCCTACTTCCCCTTCACCGAGCCCAGCGCCGAGATGGACCT
>ERZ773099.1564-NODE-1564-length-16791-cov-15.944730_pt1 | contig 16791 bp, 12 predicted proteins | sample MGYA00511120_ERZ773099 | MGnify/ENA primary metagenome ERZ773099 (study PRJEB29015, sample SAMEA2738012) | human oral metagenome | biome: human oral; feature: human-associated habitat; material: dental | place: China | collected 2104 ...
CGTCCTCGGGATAGCTGCGCTCTCTGGCGAAGTCGTATTTGAGGCTGTTCGTATGGCGGCGCTCGATGATTTCATCAAAGTCGAAATGGTTCATGAAAGAAGTCTCCTTTTTCTTTGGTTTGCGTGGAAAACTTGCATCTTTGCTGAGCGAGATGCAAGTTTGGTCTCATTTCCTTTCATTTTCGCCCTGCTTCCCTCTTATCCCTGCAAGGCCTGCTGCAGATCGGCCTTGAGGTCTTCGACGTCCTCGATGCCGACGGAGAGGCGCAGGAGTTTGTCGTCGAGTCCCGTGCGCTTTAGGAGCGCGGCGGGCATTTCAGCGTGCGTCTGGGCGATCGGATATGTCAGAAGCGTCTCGACGCCGCCGAGACTCTCGGCGAAGGCGATGAGATGCAGTCTGCCGAGAGCCGCCTTTGCGATCTCAGCGGAGCGCACCTTGAAGGAGATCATGCCGCCCGCGCCGCTCGCCTGCTTCTGCTGCAGCGCGTAGCCCGGATGGTCGGCGAGTCCCGGGTAGAGCACTTCGGTGACCTCGGGCAGCGTGCCGAGCCACCGGGCGATGGCGAGCGCGTTCTCCGCCTGCCGCTCGACGCGCACGCCGAGCGTCTTGATGCTGCGCAGCATGAGCCACGAGTCGAGCGCCGAGAGGTTCGGCCCTGCCGATTTGGCGAGCAGTTCGATGCGCTTTGCCTGCGCGCTCGTCGCATCTTTGAGCACGAGGAAGCCTGCGATGACGTCGTTGTGTCCGCACAGGTATTTCGTGCCGCTGTGCAGCACGATGTCCGCGCCGAGCGTCAATGGCTTCTGGAAATGCGGCGAGAGGAAGGTATTGTCGACGGCGAGCAGGGCGCCGTTTTCGTGCGCGAGCGCAGAGAGCGCCGCGATGTCCGCGATCTGCATCATCGGATTCGACGGGGTCTCAATGAAGACGAGCTTCGTCTCAGAGCGCATACGCTTGCCGACGAGTGCGAGATCGCGCACGTCGACGTATTCGAAGGTGACGCCGTAGCCCGCAAAGACTTCTTCGGCGAGACGCACCGTGCCGCCGTAGAGGTCTTCGCTCATCAGGACGTGATCGCCCGCCGAAAGAAGAGAGAAAACGAGCTGCACCGCCGCCATGCCCGAGGAAAGCGCCCAAGAGCGCCCACCGCGCTCTAAGAGCGCCACCGTCTTTTCGAGAGATTCGCGCGTCGGATTCGCCACGCGTCCGTAGTCGTAGCCCGTGCTCTCGCCGAAACGCGGATGACGGAACGTCGCCGACAGGCAGATCGCCGGACTGATCGCCCCCGTCGCATCGTAGGTATGGCAGCCGTGCACTTCAATCGAATGGTCTTTCATGATTCTTCCTCCAATATACTATTCATATTGATATACTATGGTTTAATATTATAGCATAGGAAGAAGATTTGCGCCACAAGATAATGCAGCGCTTGCAAGGCGTGGTGACAGGCAAAGAAAAAGAGAGCCGGATGGCTCTCTTTTTCTTTGCAAAACCGCAAGCGGTATAAGGTTCATGCGACAACAGATCGCTGGAACAACGCCAACCAGGCTGAGGAGTTTCCATACCGCAAGCGGTATGAGGTCACATGTGACCTTATCCCGAGGGTAACAAAGATGGCGCGAAATACCGCGTTTCAATACCGCAAGCGGTATGAGGTCACATGCGACAGCTCTGGATCGATACCTTCGACAAGGGCTTCCAGAAGTTTCAATACCGCAAGCGGTATGAGATCACATGTGACCAGTGCATCGGCAATGGCGTACACGGACTTGTACGAGTTTCAATACCGCAAGCGGTATGAGGTCACATGTGACCAGGAGGCTTATAGAGAGGCCATCCTTGGGTTTCAGTTTCAATACCGCAAGCGGTATGAGGTCACATGTGACTATGCATCCGGCAACAACGATGAAGTCGACTGCAGTTTCAATACCGCAAGCGGTATGAGGTCACATGTGACTCTATGTCTGGGAGGCCGCAGAAACAGAAGGCTCAAATCATGGTTTTGGAAAACCTCCTCGAAGCCGAACATGTGATCGCACTTTTTCGGCTGTCATTACATACCCAACGAGTATGTAATGACCCCGCCAAGCCTTATATAGCAAGGCTTGCGGCGATTCGAGGAAAATCGGAAAACCTGCCCCGTTTTTTCGCCTCTGAGAGGTTTTCCTATAGTTCATACTGTAGCATGGTTTCTCCTTTTTGTCAAACAAAAACGGCGTCCCATTTCAAGCGAAAGGGGACGCCGCTGAATGTATGTCCTGAAAGCTCAGATATAGACGCGCGGCACGCGCGACGCGATGAGACATGGGATCTCGTAGTTGATCGTGCCGAGCCAAGCGGCAACATTGTCGGCACTCAGCGTCGCCGAGCCGAAGAGCGTGACTTCCGTGCCTTCGGCGACTCCTTCGACGTCGGTGACGTCGATCATGCACTGATCCATGCAGATGCGGCCGACGACGGGAGCGATCTTGCCGAGGAGTTCGACGTGCGCCTTGCCTGAGAGAGCGCGAATATAGCCGTCGGCATAGCCGAGGGGGAGCGTCGCGATGCGGCTCTTTCGCTTGGCGTGCCAAGTACAGCCGTAGCCGATGGCAAAGCCCTCGGGCACGTCCTTGACGAAGAGCACGCGTGCCTTGAGCGCCATCGCGGGGCGAAGCGGCGACTTCTCGCGTACGTCGCGAGCGACTTCTTCGCTCGGATACATGCCGTACTGGATGATACCCGCACGCACCATGTCGAGATGCGCTTCGGGCATTTGGAGGATCGCCGCGCTCTCGGCGATATGGCGCAGCTTCAGATGAACGCCCGCCTCCTCTATGGCTTCCATGGCACGCAGGAAGAGCGCAAGCTGTCCTCTTGCGTGCGCCTTGTCTCGGACGTCCGCCATGGCGAAGTGGGAGAACGCGCCTTCCAACTCGATGTTCGGCAGGGCGGCGATGTCACGCGCGAGCGCGGGCGCTTCTTCGCTCGTGCAGCCGATGCGCCCCATGCCCGTGTCGATGGCGAGGTGCAGCTTCGCCGTCTTTTCCTGCGCGAGGGCTTCGGCGGAAATGGCTTTGGCGAGCGCGAGATTCGCAACGGTCTGCGTCGCATCGAGGGAGACGGCTTCGGCGGCTTCAAGAGGGTCGATGAGTCCGAGAACGAGGAGCGGCGTCCCAATCCCCGCGCGGCGAAGCTCGGCGGCTTCTGAGAGCGTGGCGACGGCAAGGTACGCCGCGCCCGCCGCGACAGCCTCCTTCGCGACGGCGAGAGCGCCGTGCCCGTAAGCGTTCGCCTTGACGACGGCGCAGAGCTTCGCGCCGCCACAGAGCGCCTCGCCGATCACGCGGTAATTGTGCCGGATCGCTTCGAGGTTGATTTCAGCCCAGACGGCACGCTTGCTCATGGGAAAGCCCCCTTCGCTTTGATGGTCGTGCCGTTCCCTCACGGCTTTTCGATGACTTCCACGCCGCCCATGTAGGGGACGAGCGCCTTGGGCACGCGCACGGAGCCGTCTTCCTGCTGATAGTTTTCGAGGATCGCCGCGACCGTGCGCCCGACGGCAAGCCCCGAGCCGTTGAGCGTGTGGCAGAACTCGGGCTTCGCCTTCGGCTCGCGGCGGAACTTGATGTTCGCGCGGCGCGCCTGATAGTCGAGGCAGTTCGAGCACGAGGAGATCTCGCGGTAGGTGTTCTGCGCGGGCATCCAGACTTCGATGTCGTATGTCTTTGCCGACGTGAAGCTCATGTCGCCCGTGCAAAGCAGCACGACGTGATAGGGAATCTCCAAAATACGCAGCACGTCTTCCGCCGCATCGACCATGCTTTCGAGCTCGTCCCACGATTCTTCGGGCTTCGTGAACTTGATCAGCTCGACCTTGTTGAATTGGTGCTGGCGGATGAGCCCGCGCGTGTCGCGCCCCGCGCTGCCGGCTTCTGCACGGAAGCATGCCGTGTAGCTCGTGTAGCGCTCGGGCAGTTTCCTGCCGTCGAGGATTTCGTCGCGGTGGTAGTTCGTCGTCGGCACTTCTGCCGTCGGCACGAGGTAGTAGTCGAGACCTTCGAGCTTGAACATGTCCTCGGCGAACTTCGGCAGCTGCCCCGTGCCGATCATACTCGCCTCGTTCGCGATGTAGGGCGCGAGCATTTCCGTGTAGCCATGCTTCGTCGCGTGCAGATCCATCATGAAGTTGATGCAGGCGCGTTCGAGCCTAGCGCCGAGTCCCTTGTAGAAGGTGAATCGTGCGCCCGTGACCTTTGCCGCACGCTCGGCGTCGAGGATTTCGAGATCGGCGCCGAGATCCCAGTGCGCCTTCGGCTCGAAGGTGAACGTTCGCGGCTCGCCCCAGCGGCGCACTTCGGGATTCTCCGTGTCGTCCTTGCCGATGGGCACGTCGTCCTTCGGCATGTTCGGGATGTTCAGGAGGATGGTGTGCAGCTCGTCTTCCACCTCGCGCGTCCGAGCGTCGAGATCGGCGATCTTCCTGCCGACCTCGCGCATCTCGGCGGAGATCGCCGCGACGTCCTCGCCCTGCTTCTTCTTCGCGCCGATCTCCTTCGACACGCTGTTGCGCCGCGCCTTGAGTTCTTCCGCCTCCTGCAGGAGCGTGCGGCGCTTCTCCTCAAGCTCCTTGAAGCCGCTCAGTTTCAGCGGGTTGCAGCGCTTTTCGAGCATCGCCTGCACCTCGTCGATATGATCCCTGACAAATTTGATGTCCAGCATGTCGAATCCTCCCATCGGCAGAAAATGCCTGCCGCAAATCGTTTTATCTTCGTATTATAGCACAGGCGGGGCATGTACGGCAAAATTCCTATGAGCTTATATGCGGATCTCGAAGCCGCCGTGCTCGCCGTCCTGCTTCTCTTCGCGGTCTTGGCGGATGGCTGCGGCGCGTGCGGCTTTCTTCGCTTCTTCTGTCGCTTTGCTGCCTGCTTCGCCGTCCATCATGCGGCTCGCCTCGCGAAAGGCGGAAAGCGCCTCGGAAAGGGAGGCGAGCATCGAGGCGTCGGGCGCGGCGGGAGCGCCTGCCGAAACGGGCGGCTTCCTTGCGGAATCTGCCCCTGCGTCGGTCGAAGGGGGCATGGCGGCAAAAGCCTGCATGCGTGCGCCGCCCGCGGCCGCCGCACTCGCAGCAGCGGGCGGCGCATCTGCTGCACCTGCCGCATCTGCCGCACCTGCCGCCTTCGGCGCGGTGCGCTGCGCCGCGCCCGCGATGGCGGAAAGCCCAGCGGCGGCGACCTTGGCAGCGCGGTCGGATTCGCGCCTTTCGCGTGCGGCGCGCATCGTTTCAAGATCGGCCAGAAGCTCCGCCTCTCGCGCGGCACGCATGGCGGGCGTCGTCTCGCCCTTTTTCCTATGCAGGAACTTGTAGGTGAAGACGCCTGCGAGACAAGCGCAAAGGACGGCGACGACGGCGAGGTGCATCATGGTGAAGCCCTGCGGCGGCTCGTCGGCGGACGGCTTCGGCACACGCGTCTCCGTGCCCGGCTTCTCCTGCACCGCCTGTGCCGCCGGCGGCAGATTTGCCGCCTCGGAGGAGGTCGTCTGGCTCTTTGTGCCGCCCGCTTCGGGCGCGGCGGTGGCCGGCTTCTGCGCGAGCTTGCCCTCCTTGCCGCCTTCTTCTCCCGTCGTCTTTTCCTGCGTCTTTCGCTCGGGCGTTCCCATGAGCCGCTCGCCCGCCGCACGCGCATTGGCCGCCGCATCCTGGCCGGCCTGTGCGGCGTCGGCAGCTCTTTGCTGTGCGCCCTCGATCGCCGCCTGTCCGGAAGCGCCGAAGTCCGGCAGTCCGCCGACCGCCTGCGACGCGCCGGCCAGCCCCGGCACAGCGGGCGGCGTCGGCGCCTGCGGCGCTTGAGGCCCTGCAATCGCCATGAGAATCCCTCCCTTTCATTTCTTCCCCAATATATTGTGCCTGAGCGCGTAGTCGACGAGTTCCGAGTTCTGCGTGCAGTCGAGCTTCTGCAGGAGGCGCGTCTTGTAGGTGGAGACGGTCTTGATCGAGAGGTAGAGCTTGTCGGCAATGGTCGAGAGCGAGTAGCCGTGCACGATGAGTTCAAGGACTTCGCGCTCCCTGGTGGAAAGCGCGGCGGGCTCTTCAGGCTCTTCGAGCGCGCCGTCGATCAGAAGCTCCGCCTCGCGCTCGCCGAGGTAGCGCCCTCCTGCGGCGACGGTGCGCAGGGCGCGGAAAAGCTCGGCGTCGAGCGTGTCCTTGCACAAATAGCCGTTCGCGCCCGCACGCAGGCACTCGCAGACGTACTGGCGCTCGCTGTGCATCGTGAGGATGAGGACGCGCACGGCGGGCTGCATCGCCTTGAGGCGGCGCAGGCACTCAAGGCCGCCCATGCGCGGCATCGAGAGGTCGAGGAGCGCGATGTCGACGGGAGTCTTGGCCGCCTTTTCGAGCGCTTCCTCGCCGTCGGACGCTTCGGCGACGACGCTGAAATCTTCCTCGGACGAGAGAAGCAGCGACAGGCCTTTGCGCAGCACGCGATGATCGTCGGCGAGCAGGATGCGCAGCGGTTCTTTCTTGTTTTCCATCACGTTTCTCCTCCCTTCTTGCGCGGCAGGCACAGGAAAAGGCGCGTGCCCGCGCCCAGTGCACTCTCGACGGCGAAGCTGCCTTCGAGAAGCTCCGCGCGCTCCTTCATGCTCACGAGGCCGAGGTGGCGGTCGAGACGCGCCCTCTCCGCCGTGTCCTTCTCGAAGCCCACGCCGTCGTCGGCGATTTCCACGCATACTTCCTTTGCCGTCGCACGAAGCTTCACGCTCGCCTCGCGTGCGTGTGCGTGGCGCACGATGTTCGTCAGCCCCTCCTGTACGGAGCGATAGATGACGAGTGCGAGCGTGCGGTCAAGCCCTGTGAAGTCGCCTTGCGTCTCCCATCGCACGGTCAGATCTTCGTGCGTGCGGCGCAGGGTGTCGATGTACTTCTCAATGGCAACGAGGAGGCCGAGGTCTTCGAGGAGCGGCGGATGAAGATCGACGGCGAGCTGCTTCAGGCCCTGCAGCGCCTCGCTCGTCAGCTCCCGCGCCTCCTGCAGCAGTTCCCGCTGCTCGGGCGTCGCGAGCTTGCCGTGCAGGATGCGCAAGTAGGCGAGGATCGAAGCCATCGACTGGCTCGTCTCGTCGTGCAGCTCGCGCGAGATGCGCCGCCTCTCGTCCTCACGCGCCGAGAAGAGCTGGCCGATGAGCCAGAGGCGAAGCCGTTCCTTCTGCTGCAATGCACCGAAGAGCTTCGCGTAGCGCGTCGCGAGGAACGTCGCGAGGAGCGCGAGCGCGAGAAGCACGAGGAAAAGTTCGAAGCCGCGCCGCTCGACGAGGGCGCGCGCCTCGCGCTCGGTGAGGCCGATGCGCAGATAGCCCGTGATGCCGTCGTCGATCGGATAGAGGATCTCGCGGATCGGCCCATCGGTGCTGCTGTAAATATGCGGCTCCAAATCGTCCTTTTCACGAAGCGGCAGCAGTCCTTCGGGCAGGCCGTCGGCGAAGGTGCTCGCGAGGATGCGCCCGTCGGGGTACGTCACGAGGATGTAGCGCACCTCGGGATTCTTTTCCAGCGTGCGCTCCAACTGGTCGGAAATCGTGAAGCGGTCGTCGAGGAGGATGTCGCTCGCGATGACCGCGCCGAGCGCCGAGGCGATCTCGCGCCCCGAGCGGTTCAGCCCTTCGATCAGCGTCGCCCGCAGGGTCACGAGGAAGAACGCGCCGAGCAGGAGTCCGCAGAGCAGCACGCTGCCGACGAGGAGGATGTTGAAGCGGACGGTCAGGCTTTGCTTTTCCATGTCACTCTCCCGAAAGGCGCTCGTGCGCGAGAAACTTCTGCCGCAGAGGCTCGTAAAGCCCGCCGTCGGGCGGCACGAAGCGGTCGATGACCGCCGACTGCAGCACGGGACGCATGGCTTCGTCGTCCGCCATCTCATAGAAGATGCGGCGAAGCTGCTCCTTTTCCTCGGGCGCGAGGTTCTGCCGCACGACGACGGGGCCGGTCGGAGCGACGGCAAGCTCGTCGATGATGCGCACTTTCGCGGCAAGCTGCGGATTCGTCTGCTCGATATGCTCATAGATCTGGTTGTCGATGCTCGCTCCATCGGCGAGGTGGTTGGCGACCGCCCAGATCGACTTGTCGTGGTGGTGCGTGTAGAAGATGCGCCCGAAATACTGCTCGGGCGTCAGCCCTTCTTCGAGCAGGCGGTAATCGACGGCGAGCCTGCCCGAATGACTGAGCGGATCGACGAAGGCGAAGACGCGTCCTTTGAGCGAGGCGAAGTCCTCGATTTCGCTGTCGGCGGCGACGATGACGAAGGTGCGGTAGAGGATCGTGCCCTTCGTCTCGACCATGGCGAGAAGCTCGATCGGCTCGTGGCCGCGGTATGCCGTATAAGCGCCCGTCGAGAGGAAGGCGACGTCGGCTTCGCCCGCCGCGACGAGCTGATCAAGCTCCGCCGCGCCGCGCTTCTGCACCATGGTGACGGGGCGGCCGAGCTTCTCGGCGAGGTAGGCGGTCATGCGCTCATAGGGGCGGCGCGTCTCCTCGGGACTCATGACAGGCGCGAAGGCGATGACGAGCGGGCGCTCTGCAGCAGGTGCGGCAGGCGCGGCCGCATGACGCGCAAAGTCGATGAAGCCTTTCTCGTCGCCGCAGCCTGCAAAAAGGAGCGCGAGGGCGGCGAGGATCAGCAGGACTCCCTTCTTGGCCATACTGTCACCTCCTTGCGAATGTTCGCATCTTCTGCGGGCTTTGCACGAAACGAGCCGCGCACCTTCTCAGAGCTTCGCGCGGATCTCGCGCAGTTTCGCCGCCGAAAGCCCGCCCGCCAGAGCGGCGCGGTGGCCTTCGTAGTAGCCTTGCGCTTCCCTTCGCACATGGGCGAGCGCCGCCTCGAATACGGCGCGGCTGCCCGAAAGCACGCGCTCTTCGAGGCGTGCGCCCTCTCTTTCGAGATAGGCGCTGACCATGGGGCGAAGCCTTTCCTTGAGCGCCTCCGCCATGCTCTTGCTGCCGCCCTTTTCGAAGAACTGTGCGGGGCTCTTGAAGAGCGCAAGTTCCTTGGCGAAGACCTGCGGCTCGACGTCGGCGAACGCCGTCGGAAACGAGAGGTCAAAGTCAAACTCCGTCGCTTCCACGCCGAAGGAGAAGTCGCGCTCTCCCTCGGAGAGCGTCTTTGCCAGCGTCTCCTGCAGTTCTTTGCCGCTCTTGGCGAGGAAGCGCTCCAAGCGCACGGCGGTCGCACGCATCTCCTGCGCGAGGTCGAAGCCGAGGCTCGCGAGAAGCTCCTTCATCGCCTTTTGGAGACTCGCTTTGCCGTGCTCGCGGCCGAGCGTCGCGGCGTTGAAGCTCAGGCGGAACATGTCCTCATAGCGCAGGAAGACGCGCTCCGCGACGTAATAGAGAAGCTCCGCCTGCTCCTGCGCGGCGCGTTTTTCGATGCCTTCGCTGCTCTCTTTTTCGAGAATGTCCTTCGCCCGCGCCGCGTTCTTTTCGAGCGATTCGCGCCGCTCGGCCTTCTTCTCGGCGCTTTCCTCGCTCTCTTCGATGAGGCGGCTCAAGAGCGTTTGGGCACGCGCATAGTCGCCTTCGGCGGCGCGTACGGCAAGGCCTGCGAGGTCGTGGAAAATGAAGTGGTGGAAAGCGTTCTCGAACTGCGTGCCGCGATGCTCGCCCGCGAGCTTTTCCTTGAGGATCGCAAGGCTCGATACGGCATGAAGGCGCGGCCTCTTGATGCCGAAGCGCGAGAGGTTCGCGCGCACATAGGCGAGCACGTCGCTCGCGTCCTCCTCGCTCTCGGCGAGGTCGATGGCGTTGACGATGAAGAACATCTTGTCCATCTCGAAGGCGTCCTTGACGCGCCCGAGCTGCACGAGGAATTCGCTGTCGGCATGGGAAAAGGCGTGGTTGTAATACGTGACGAAGAGGATGGCGTCGGATTGGCGGATGAAGCGGAAGGAGAGGTCGGTGTGACGCGCGTTGATGGAGTCGGCGCCCGGCGTGTCGACGAGCGTGACGCCCCGACGCGTGAGGTCGCAGTCGCTATAGATCTCGATCTCCTCGACGAAGCATGCCTTGTCCTCGTCGACCGCGTAGGCGGAGAAGTCTTCGAGCGTGCAGTCGAGCCACGCGCCCGCCTTGCCCTCGAACATCGCGCGCCCCTTCTCGTAGGCGCGCAGGAAGGCCTGCTGCTGGCGCAGGTCGCTCGCGCTCGTCAGCACGTCCTCGACGAGCGCGGGCGCTTCCGCGAGAGTCTTCGCCTCGCGCTCGAAGGGCGCGAGGGCGCGGTTCAGATCGGCGAGCAGCATCGCTTCGTCCTTCAGGTGGATGCGCACCGTGCCGTGCGGCTTTTCCTTCGTCACGGGCAGGATCTTCTGTATGACGGCGGTCGTCGGGTTCGGCGAGACGGGCAGAAGGTTCTCGCCGAGGAGCGCATTCGCAAAGGACGACTTGCCCGCGCTGAACGCGCCGAAGAGCGTCACGAGATAGCCGCGCTCGTCGAGCCGCTCGGCACGCAGGGAGAGCTCTTCGGCGAGCCGCGAAAGCCCCGGCACGTCCGCGACGAGTTCGCCCGCGCGGCGAAGGCGCGGCGCCCATGCCGCAAGGTCTGCCCGCGCGGCGTCATCGGCAGGTAAAGCGGCAGTGCCCGCCTGCATTTCCTCCGCTTCCGCCGGCGAAGACGCAGCCTCGGCCGGCGCGTCCTTTTGCACCGCGCGCCCTGCCGCGTTGTCCGCCGCGCTCGGCGTGCCGTCGCCCTCTACGATCTCGACCGCCTGCGGCGCGAGCGTGAAGAGCGCAGCGTCTGTCGTGTCCGCGCGTTCCTCGCTCGCGAGAAGCTTCGCCAAGGCTTCCCGCTTCGCCTGGACGCGCTTCTTCGCCTGCCGCACGGCGAAGAGCGCCGCGACTTCTTCGGCCATGCCCGAAAGCTCTGCCTCGATGGCGGCGAGGCGCACGCCGTTCCGCTCCTCCATGCGTGAGAGGAGATCGTCACCGACGGCGGCGAGACGCGCGCGCGCGCACTCTTTGACCGCCTTTTCGAGCGCGGCCGTGTAGTTCAGCACATAGCTGCCGTCGTAGCTCGTGCTCGCGCCTTCTTTTTGATTCTTTTCCAGCACATCTTCTTCAGGCAGAGCCGTGAAACTCTCGGCGAAGGCGGCGGCCGCCCCGCCCTCGATGTGCCGGTCGCGTGCGAAATCCTTCAGATACGTCGCGATGTGCCAATCGACCTGCAGCCGCACCTTCTCCGCGAGAGCCTGCCACAGGCGCTCGCGGCGGGCAGCACGCTCCGCCGCCGTTTTCTTGCCGCGCCCGAAGAAGCCGACCTTGAAGCCGGGCGAGGAGGCTTCGAGGTAGAGACGCGCCAGTTCGCGCACCTCGTACGGCATCATGTAGGCGTTGGCGAGGATCTTTTCGATCCCTTCGTTGAAGGCGGCGCGTCCGTCCTCGCGAAGGCTCTGCGCCTCCTGCTCCAAGGCGCGGCTGCCCGCCCAGAGCGCGTCGCGCTCCGCGACCGACAGAGGTTCGAGCACGCGGCGGGCGTCGGCAAGCCCCTTCTCCTCTGCCTTTTCCTCGCGGCTTACGGCGTCGGCGCAGATCTTTTCGAGAGAGCGGGCGATCGATTCTTCGAGCGCTGCCGCACGATTTTCGAGTGCCTCGCGCAGGAAGGCCTGCATCGCCTTGAAGTCGTTGTGCGCATGCGCCTCGTCCTTCATCGAGGTGAAGAAGACCGCCTCGGGCGCGACGCCCCATGCGGCGAAAGCGTCCTTGACTCCGGCAGCAAACGCGGCGAAGGAAAGCTCCTCCTCGCGGTGCTTGTCGATCTGGTTGATGACGAGCGCGACGCGCTTTCCCGCTTCCGTCAGCGACTTCGTGAAGAGAAAACTCTCCTCCGACTGCACATGGTTGTAGTCCATGACGTAGAAGATGAGGTCGGCGAGGTGGATCGCCTCTTCCGTCGCCAGTCGGTGCGCGGCGTCGGTCGAGTCGATGCCCGGCGTGTCCATGAGCACGACGCCCGCAGGAAGAGATGCGGCCGCCGTCGAGATCTCGATGCTCTCGATCGCCGTGCCGTCGCGGCAGAACGATTTCACGAGGTCGTAGTCGTAGGGCGCGAGGTAGCGGCGCGGCCTGCCTTCTCTGAAGCGTGCCTCGGCGTACTCTTCGCCGTGCCTGACGTAGACGAGGTTCGCGCTCGTCGGTATGGGACTCGACGGCAGGAGCATCGCGCCGAGGAGGCGGTTGATCATGCGCGACTTGCCCGCCGAAAAATGACCGCAGAAAGCGACGCCGAATTCGCCGCGCACGAGCTTTTCGGCAAGCTGGCGCACCTTGCGGGCGCTCGCCGCATCGCCCTCGGCTGCAAAATGATCGTAAAGCCGCAGCAGTCGGCTCTTCAAGATGACGCTTTGCATAGATCCTCCTTTGAGAAAGGCTCTGCTCAGGCAGAAGCCTTTCTTCCGCGATTGTCTTTCATTTTCTTATCATACCATGACGCGCCCTTCTTTTCCATCGCAATTCCCCAAGCACATATAATGAAAAACGGCTTTACTCCAAACATGGAGTAAAACCGCATAAGCCAGAAACGCTCTTCATGGAGACTTTCCTTTATCTGTTCCCTTAACAGCAAAAAGAGCAAGTGCATCAGAGCAAGCTGTGCATTCTGCCGATTTCCTGAATCTTGTCCATGGAAAGGTTCGATACTTTTTCTATCATTTCCAGCGGCAGCCGCTCTTTCAACATCCCGAGCACGACTGAGATCTTCCCTTCTTCACGACCGCGCTCCATGCCGCGCTCCATGCCGCGTTCCATGCCGCGTTCCATGCCACGCTCCATGCCGCGAACTTCCGCTTCTTTTGCAATTTCGACTGCAAACTCCTTTACGAGTTTCTCCATCGCTTCACACATGACTCTTTCTCCTTCCTCCGTCTCCTTGAAATATTTCACGCGTTCCGCGAGTACATCATAATACATATCTTCCGCGCGCGTGCAGTGGAAATCGTGCATCAATCTACCCAGCGGAGTATCTTCATCCATCATGGAACTGTTAACGTAGATGATGTGTGAACCATCGCCGAAACTCTTGGCACTCCCTTTGATTGTCCTTTCAATGATATAAATCGGCTTTTTCTCGCCCAGTACATCCGTCTCCGTAATAAAAATCACATACGATTCAGGCAGTTTCTCGCAATCGTCTCCGGCATGAAGCGCGTTCGCGTCCATCAAGCTGCTGTTGAATCTCGCCCGGCGTGCCGAGGCGCCATCTCCGTCACGCTGAACTTCAACATCGAACTCCTGCCCCTCGGCGAACGCATGAATATCCAATCGTACGCTGCGACCTTGCAGATTTTTCAGCGTATCCTGCGTGACAGCCTTCGTCGCCCTGATATTTGCTTTCGCCAAAACAATCTGCAAAAGCAAATCGACGCACGGCAAACTGCCTTGAAATACGGCTGTCATAAAATCGTCGTCCAGCAAGCGAAATCCTGCGAGAATTTCCAAAAATCTTCGCCGCCGTTCTTCCTGCTCATCCCACCTCATAGCACGCTCTCCTATCCTGTTTCCTTTATTATACTATGAAGGCGACTATACAGCAAGGGAAGCAGGACGGACAGCGAACCGAGCCTCCTTTTTCTTCACAAAACACGCCGTGAGGCACGTGCCACTGGCTCTTTCCCGTGACAACTTGGATATATGCTCGAAAATTACACATGCCCTTGCTTTCTGGCGCCGCATGGATTACGATGGAAGTCAGAAAGTCTTGCATGAGCGGCAAACCTGCAGGGAAAGGAATCGAAATGATAGAAACTCTTCAAAACCTGAAAAAAGAAGGCATACGGCTCTACTATTTCCTGCCGGACTTCCAAGCGCCGGAAGCCGTATGGCGCACGGTATTCGAGCGATACGTCAACATCTTTTGCGCGGCAGACAACGTGGCGCTGCTGCTTGACTTGTCCGCTGCAGAAGGCGTTCAAGAGCCGCTGGCGCAGTTCAGTCAAGCGCTTGACGCGCTCGGCGACGACGCGCCGGCAGTACTGACCTTCGAAGGTGAGGGGGCGCTGTCTTCTGCCGCGCTTCGTCTGGCGGACGTCTTGATTCTCACGAGAGAAGAGCGTTCGCTGCGCCTCTTGAACCGCCTCGAAACGCAGCCGCGAATCCTTTACGGCGGCGATGCGGCGATCTTTTCCCGCGACGAAGCGCGCGGGGACGATGCGCATTTCGATGTGTCCGTCTGCGTTCTCACCTATCGGTCGGATTTTCTGAAGCTCGAAAGAACGCTCGCCTCCGTCGTTGAGCAGAAGGGCTGCTCGTTCGAGATCGTCATCGCCGATGACGGCTCGGAGGATTTCCCGAGGAAGGCCATCGAAGACGATCTCGCTTCTAAGGGATTCACAGCCTACAAGATTCTTCAAGCACCCAAAAATCAAGGTGTCGTACACAATGTGTACCGCGCCTTTTCCCATGCACGAGGGAAGTACATCAAGAACATCTCTCCCGGCGACTACCTGTACAGCGACCATGTATTGGCCGACATGTTCCGTTTCATGGAAGAGAGCGGGTATCCGGCCGCCTTCGGACGCGCCTGCTACTATCGTGAAGAGAGCGGGCATTATCATATATTGGATGAAATGCACCCGCGGAATTTAGAACCGTATGAAAGAAACGATTTCGCCGCAGCAAGAAGGGCGCATCTTCTATGTCAGGATTACCCGATCGGCGCCGCCTTCATGACGCGCCGCAAGCTCCTCATGCAGTACACGAAGCCACTGCTGGGCAAGGCCGTTCATCTCGAAGACCGCGCCTACACCCTCATGATCGCCGACGGCATCGACATCGGCTTCTGGAATCACAACCTCATCTGGTACGAGTACGGCAGCGGCATATCGACGAGCACGGACGAACGCCGACAGGCGCAGGTCATCCGTGACAATCAAGCATGCTTCGCGCTGATCGCCGAAAAGCATCCGGAGCTTTCCAGCTGGTGCAAGTGGCACATCTTCAACGAAGAGGATATGGAAGATGCGTGGCTCGACTACTACGAAGAAGTGAAAGACTACTATCAAAAGGTCGATGCGTCCGTCGCCGAAGCGAAAAGGAGAGGGCGATGGATGTATCTGCAGGACGTCGAGCCGAAAGGTCTGGAAAGGATTGTTCAGGCGCAGGTCATTTTGCCTCCGGCATGAGGTTTGCACTCTTGCTTTTCAGCAAATTTTCTCTTATCACCAATTCTTCTTCGACCGCCAGAACGACGGATAGAGCATGACGAGCAGCGTGAAGAATTCGAGCCGGCCGAGCAGCATGGCGAAGCACAGGATGCCCTTCGTGAAGTCGGAAAGACCCGCGTAGTTCTCCGTCGCGCCCGCGATGCCAAACGCAGGGCCGATGCAGCCGACGGTCGTCACGCTGATGCCGATGGCGTCAAAGGTCTTGATGTTGTCCGCCGTCATGAGCACGGCGAAAAAGGCGATGGAGAGGACGTAGAGGAAGAAGAAGACCGCCGTGCGGTGGAGTGTCGCTTCGTCGACGCTCGCGCCGTTGATGCGCACGGGCGTCGTGACGCGCGGATGGAGCTTTTCCAGCACGATCGTGCGCACCATGCGAAAGAGCACGAGGATGCGCGCGATCTTCAGTCCCGCCGCCGTCGAGCCGACGCAGCCGCCCGTGAGCATTAAGAGAATCAGGATGCCCTTGGAGAAGCCCGGCCAAAGCTCGTAATCAGCAGAGACGAAGCCCGTCGTCGAGAGCGACGTCGCCTGAAAGAGCGCGAAGCGCAAAGCGTCGGGCACGTTGTAAAGCCCTCGGTAGAAAAGATTCGCCGCGATGAGCAGCACTGCGCCGCCGACGATGCCTAAGTACGCCTTGAACTCGGAGTTGCGCCACAGCACCTGTGGCCCTTTCTTGTAAACCCGGTAGTAGAGCCCGAAGCTGCCGCCCGCGATGAACATGAAGAGCGACATCCATAGCTCGATGGCAGGACTCTTGAAATGCGCGGCGCTCGCGTTGTACGTCGAGAAGCCGCCCGTGCCGATCGTCGACATCGCATGGTTGACGGCGTCGAGCGCACTCATGCCGCAGGCGAAGAAGGCGAGGAACGCTGCGCCCGTCAGGACGACGTAGATGCGAAAGAGCACGCTCGTGAGGTCCTTGAGGCGCGGCAGGACGCGCTCCGATCCCTGCGCGCTCGATTCGGCGTTGTACATCGTGATGGCGCTCTGCCCCGTCGCGGGCAAAAGGGCGATGAAGATGACGATGATGCCGAGGCCGCCGAGCCAATGCGTGAGGCTTCGCCAAAGGAGCACGCCCTGAGGCAGGGCCTCGATGTCTTCGACGACGGTCGCGCCCGTGCCCGTGAAGCCCGAGATGCTCTCAAAGACGCCGTCGAGGTAGCCGAGATAGCCGCCCAGAAGGTACGGCAGCATGCCGAGGAAGGTCGCCAGAAGCCAGCCGCCGCCCGTGATGGCGATGCCCTCGCGAAGCGTCAGGCGCTCGCCCGGCTCTTTGCCGGCGCGGCGAAGCGCCGTGCCCGCCGCCGCGCTCAAGAAGGCTGCAGCGAAGAGCGGCAAGCGAGAGGATTCGGCGTACCACAGGGAAACGGCAAGCGGCACGAGGAAAATCAATCCCTCGGCCTGCGCGATGCGCCCCAAAAAGTACGCCACGACCTTGATGTCCAAAGGAGCAGCCCTCCCTTTCTACCCCTTGTCGGACGCCTCGTTGTAGACGTCCTTCAAGAGGGTTTCCTTGCGAAGCGCGAGGCACTCGCAATGGCGCTCCTTCGCCGCTGTTTCCCGAATCGTTTCTGCGAGCACCTCGCCGATCATCGGCGCGTCGT
>ERZ773099.1566-NODE-1566-length-16784-cov-33.658318_pt1 | contig 16784 bp, 10 predicted proteins | sample MGYA00511120_ERZ773099 | MGnify/ENA primary metagenome ERZ773099 (study PRJEB29015, sample SAMEA2738012) | human oral metagenome | biome: human oral; feature: human-associated habitat; material: dental | place: China | collected 2104 ...
CGTCGGAGCCGCCCGCGCCCGAGGCCGGCGCCGACGCCCGCGGCCTGACCGCCACGGCCCGCGCCGCGCTCGCCGAGCTGCCCCCCTGCCTCGCCGCCCTCGGGCACCTGTTCACGCGGGCCGGCCACGAGATCGCCCTCGTCGGCGGACCGGTGCGCGACGCCTTCCTCGGCCTGACCCCCCACGACCTGGACTGCACCACCTCGGCCCGGCCCGACCAGACCGAGGCGATCCTGGAGTCCTGGGGGGACGCCTGCTGGGACATCGGCAAGGACTTCGGCACCATCGGCGCCCGCAAGGGGGACATCATCGTCGAGGTGACCACCTACCGCACCGAGGCCTACGAGGTCGGCTCCCGCAAGCCCGCCGTCTCCTACGGCGACACGCTCGAGGGCGACCTCACCCGCCGCGACTTCACCGTCAACGCCATGGCGCTGCGGCTGCCGGACCTGGAGCTCGTCGACCCCTGCGGCGGCCTGGCCGACCTGCGCGCCGGGGTCCTGCGCACCCCCGCCGGCGCCGTCCAGTCCTTCGACGACGACCCGCTGCGCATTATGCGCACCGCCCGCTTCGCCGCCCAGCTGTGCTTCGACGTCGAGATGGACGTCATGGACGCCATGACCGAGATGGCCCCGCGCCTGGAGATCGTCTCCGCCGAGCGCGTGCGCGCCGAGCTGGAGCGCCTGCTGCTCGCGCCCCGGCCCCGGCGGGGGCTGGAGCTCATGGTGCACACCGGCGTGGCCGACGTCGTCCTGCCCGAGCTGGCCGCCCTGGTCGAGACCGTCGACGAGCACCGGCGCCACAAGGACGTCTACGAGCACACCCTGACGGTCCTCGACCAGGCCATCGACCTGGAGACTGGCCCCGACGGGCCGGTGCCGGGCCCGGACCTCGTGCTGCGCCTGGCGGCCATCATGCACGACGTCGGCAAGCCCGCCACGCGGCGCTTCCTGCCCGACGGCACCGTCACCTTCCACGGGCACGACCACGTGGGGGCGCGCATGACGCGCAAGCGGCTGACGGCGCTGCGCTTCGACAAGCAGACCGTCAAGGACGTCACCCGGCTGGTGGAGCTGCACCTGCGCTTCCACGGCTACGCCGAGGCCGGCTGGTCGGACTCGGCGGTGCGCCGCTACGTGGCCGACGCCGGGCCGCTGCTCGAGCGCCTGCACCGGCTCACGCGCGCCGACGTGACGACGCGCAACAAGCGCAAGGCCCGCATGCTCGACGCCGCCTACGACGACCTCGAGGCGCGGATCGCGGCGCTCGCCGCCGCCGAGGAGCTCGCCGCCATCCGGCCCGATCTGGACGGCGAGCAGATCATGGCCGAGCTCGGGGTGGGACCCGGGCCGGTGGTGGGCGAGGCCTACCGCTTCCTGCTGGACCTGCGCATGGAGAAGGGGCCGGTGGGCGAGGAGCCGGCCCGCCAGGCCCTGCGCTCCTGGTGGGCGGCGCGCGGGGGCGAGTGAGGGTCGGCGCGGGGGCGCGGTGTCTGCCTCCCCCGACAGCTCCGACCTCCCCGACATCCCCGGGGCGCACGGGCCTTCTCGCCGAGATGTGCACTTTGCACTCGAGAGTGCAGTTCCAACCGTCATTCTCGAGTGCAAAGTGCACATCTCGAGTGCAAAGTGCACATCTCGGCGAGAAGGCCCCCGTGCGGTCCCGTACGCCCCCACACGCAGCGTCCCGGGCTCGTGGCGCGGCGGTAAACCCCGCGCGAGCGGCGTACGCCCCCGTGCGCAGCGTCCCGGGCTCCACAGGCGGCCGCGGCGACACCCCCGTCCACAGGTCGGCGACGGCGTCCTGCGGGCCGCGGCGTGATCCCGGACTCTGGGTGCATGAGCCCCGAGAACCAGATCTACCCGACCCCGCCCGAGCCGCCACGCCTCCTCTTCGCCTCCGAGCGAACCGCCCGGGACCTCGGTAAACGCGCCGACCTCGTGCGGGTGGGTCGCGGCGTCTACCTCCCCCAACCTCCCCGGGGCGCACCCCCGTGGAAGGCGCGCCGGCAGCTGACCCTCGCGCGGTGCGCCGCCGCCCTGCGCGCAGTGCCGTCGGCCATCGCCCTCACCCACGAGGCGGCCGCCGTCGTCCTCGGGCTCGCCTCGCTCAGGCAGGAGCCGGGCATCCGGCTGGCGACCCCGGCCAGCGTCTCGCGCCGCCCGTACCGCTTCCCGGCCCTGAGCGTCGACGGGCGCCCGGCCGCCGTCGTCGGGCTCACGCGCTCGCTCATCGCGCCGATGCCGGACGAGGTCGCCGTCGTGAGCGGCCTGAGGGTGACGACGCCGCTGCGCACCGCCATGGACTGCGCCTTCGACCTGAGCGTGCGCGAGTCCCTGCCGATCATCGACTCCGCCCTGCGCGCCGTGTGCCGGCCGGACCGCCGGACGCGCGGGGCGACGACGCCGGTGCCGGTGGCCGAGGCGCGCGCCCGGTTGGCGCGCATGGTGGAGCGCCAGGGGCCGAGGCGGGGGGCGTGCCGGGCGAGGGTCGCCGTCGCGCTCGCGGACCCGCTCGCCGAATCGCCCGGTGAGAGCGTCCTGCGGTGGGCGGTTGCGGCGGCGGGGCTGCCCGACCCGGTGACGCAGCGTCCGGTCGCGGTGGACGGGCGCACCTACTTCCTGGACCTGAGTCTGGAGGAATTCGTATTCGACTGGGAGTTCGACGGGCTGGGCAAGACGGCGACGCCCGAGGACCTGCGCGCGGAGAAGCGGCGCGAGCTGGCGCTGCGGCGCATCGGCTGGGATGTGCAGCGCTTCGAATGGCGCGAGCTCTTCGCGCCCGAGCGCCTCGTGCGGCGCATGCTCGGGCTCGTGCCCGTAGGGGCCGCCGCGGCGGCGCGCCCCCGCAGGGACCTGTGGCTGTGAGGCCGAGGGAGGAGCGGCGCCTGGGTGCGGGTCCGGGCTTCGCGCCCCTGTGGCTGTGAGGCCGGGGGCGCGGTGCCGCGGGCGCTCGCGGGCCCGGCCCGCCAGGCGGGGCGGGGCGCTCACGGGCCCAGCAGAGCCGCGGGCACGACGGCGACGTCGTCCTCATCGCGGTAGGCGTGGCGGCCGGTGGTGACCACGACGGCGTCGGCGAGGCGCTCGCCCAGGCGCTCGCGCAGCCACAGCAGGTGGCGGGTGTCCCCCGGGCGCGGCGCGGCGGCGGCCTTGACCTCGATGGCGACGACGCGGCGGTCGCGGTTCTCGACGATGAGGTCGACCTCGTGCTCGCCGCGCTTGGTGCGCAGGTGGTGGACGGCGGCGTCGCACAGCGAGGCGTAGACCTGGACGCTCTGGACGACCAGGGACTCGAACAGGGGGCCGAGCATCCGGGTGCGCCTGGGGACTCCCTTGAGGGCGACCTGGACGGGTCTGCCCACCCCCATCAGACCGGCGGCCCCGAGGTGGAGGAGGTGCGCCGCCAGGGCGGGGTCGCACAGCTGGTGCTTGTCCCCCGTGGTGGTCCGCGAGAGCTCGTTCTGCGACGGGCTCCAGCCGGGCACCGGCTCGAGGATCCACATCGCCTCCAGCAGGTCGCGGTACCGGCGGGTGGTGGAGACCGCGGGCGGGGGGCCGTCCCTGCGGGCGGCGGCCCCGGTGATCGTGTCGTAGGAGGTCGTGGTCGACACGGCGGCGGCGTAGGTGCGCAGCCAGTCGGCGAGGATCCGGGCGCTGCGGGCGCGCGGCGCGGCCAGTTCGCGGCGGACGGTCTGCTCCAGGTAGGCGTCGAGCTGCGCCTCGCGCGCCACGGCCGGCAGATCGCGCACGCCCGGCAGGCCAGAGCGGAGGATCTCGTCGACGTACCGGTCCAGGGTGACCGGGGTGCTCCCCTCGACGTCGCCCGTCCCGTCCCCCGACATCAGGGCGGCCAGCGAGACTGTGGGCGTCTCCAGAGAGCGCTCGACCAGGCTGAGCGGCCGCATGCGGAGGTTGACGATGCGCCCGGCCCCCGTGTGCACGGGGGCCTGCGCCGGTGAGGAGGAGCCGGTGAGGAGGAACCGCCCCGGGGTGGGATCGGCGTCGACGGCGCGCCGCACCCGGTCCCAGATCTCCGGCAGGCGCTGCCACTCGTCGAGGACCACGGGGTAGTCCAGCGCCTCGGCGAAGCGGCTCCCCAGGCGCTCGAGCTGGGCGCGCTCGTCCGGGTCGTCGACGGCGATGAAGGTCCGCGCGTGCCGCGACGCCGTCCAGGTCTTGCCCACGCCGCGGGCTCCCTCGATATTGATGGCGGCGAGCCCGTCGAACAGCGCGGACAGTCGCGCGTCGACGAGGCGGGCGTAGGGCGGGCTCATGCGCCGACGGCGAGGGGCGTCCGCCCCCGGGGGCCGCCGTTCGGCCCGCCGGGGCGCCTCTGCGCCGAGACGGCGCCGAGGGCGCTCGGGGCGCTGCGCGAGGGGTGCCCGGAGCGCCCGGCGGGCTGGACGTCCCGCGGTGATGTGCTCACAATTGTCGGGACTATACGCTCACTTTCGTCGGGCACTGAGACTCACTTTCGTCGTCGAGCATGTGAGGGAAGCCGTGACATGAAGATGATACTAGTGTACACTCCCTGCTGCGCGCCCCGAGCGCGCGGATGCGGGGCGATCGGCTCGTCTTCCGCATGATCGCTCCGCGTATGCGGAGGTTGAGGAGTTCTCTTGATGCCCGGACAACGGGCGGGAGGCGTCAGCGCCCCGAGTGATCGGGGGTGTGAAGGTTCTATTGAAAGAAGGATTTGGTATCGTGCTACCAGACTTCCCCGCCGTGTTCCGCGCCGCCACCGGGCACGAGCCGCGCGCCTACCAGGAGCGCCTCGCCGCGCGCCTCGCCGCGGGGGACGTCCCGCCCATCCTCGACGTGCCCACCGGCATGGGCAAGACCCTCGCCGTGCTCCTCGCCTGGCTCTACGCGCTCGCGGCCGACGCCGACCGCGGTGGCGCCGGCGGCATCAGCGGTGCAGTCGGAGGCGGCGATGCCGAGGGCGGCGCTGGCGCGGCTCGGCGGGTCGCCCGGCGACTGCACCTCGTCGTCGACCGGCGGGTCGTCGTCGACGACGCCCACCGGTGCGCCCGCGACCTGGAGCGCCGACTCGCCCGGGCCGACGCGGGCCCCCTGGCGCAGTTGGCCGAGGTTCTGCGCGAGCGCCTCGACCTCGCCCCGGACGAGCCCGTCCTCGAGGTCCGCAGGCTGCGCGGCGGCCTGCCCCGCGACCTCACCGAGCACACGCGCAACCCAGCCCGCCCCGCCATCGTCCTGGGCACGCTGGACATGACGTGCTCCCGCCTGCTCTTCCGCGGCTACCAGCTCTCCCCCCGACGCCGGAGCATCGACGCCGCCCTGACCGGGCTCGACTCCTGGTGGGTGCTCGACGAGGCGCACCTGTCCACTCAGACCCGCACCACCCTGGAGACGCTTCAGACCCGGGAGTCGGCGCTCGAGGACCGCTTCGGCGGCGCCGTCCCGGGCCTGCGGGTCATGGCCATGAGCGCCACCCCCGATCAGGCCCGGGAGGGGGCCCTCACCTGGGACGCGGCGCGGGAGGAGGCGCGCGACCCGGCCCTGGCCCGCCGTCGTCGGGCCCGGGACGCCGTGCCCGTCACCGTCGTCGAGGCCACGGGATCCGGTGTCGACGCCGTGGTCGCGGCGGCCGCCGGAATCGTGCCCGCGCTCGGCCGCGGGGAGGGCCTCGTCGTCTTCTGCACCACGGTCGCCGACGCCAGGACCGTCAGAACCAGGCTCGGCAAACCGTGCAAGGAGCGCGGCGCCGCCCTCGAGCTGCTCACCGGCGGCATGCCGGAGCGGTTCACCCGGGGCGTCGTCGACCGGCTCGGGGCGTACCGCACCGGCTGCGAGGACCGGGAGAAGGCCGCCCCCGTCGTCGTCGTGGCCACCTCCACCCTCGAGGTGGGGGCGGATCTGGACTTCACCCACCTCGTCACCAAGGCCTGCGGCGCGGACTCCCTCATTCAGCGGCTCGGGCGCGTCAACCGGGTGGGCGCGCGGGAGGACGGGTCGGCGACCATCATCCACACCGACAAGTCCGATCCCGTCCACGGGGACGCGGCCGACGCCGTCGTCCGGCTCATTGCGGATGCGACGACCCTCGGGGAGGCGGTGGCGCGTCTGCGCAATGCGCAGGATCCGGCGGCGCTGCGCCGCCCCCAGCAGGTTCCGGTCGTCATCCCGCCGACCGTGCTGCGCGCCTACGTGCGCACCGCGGGCTCCCGCAACGATCCGCCCGTGGCCCCCTGGATCCGCGACCTTCAAGACCAGCACGCCGAGGTCGTCCTCGTCGCCCGGGACCGCGTCGACCTCCTCGCCGAGGGCCCGCTCCTGGCCGATCTTGAGCAGTCCCCGCCCGATCTGCGGGCCGAGGGCTGGACGCTGCGGATGGCCGATGTGCGCGCGGCCGCGTCGGCCGCGCTCAAGGCGGCGCCGGTCATTGTGCTCGACCCGGCCCGGCAGGCCCCGCCCCGCGTCCTGAGGGACATGGGCGACCTGGGCGGCGTCGGCCCCAACGCCGTCCTGGTCGTCGATTCGAGCGCGGCCGCGCGCGCCCTGGGTGTCGCCGGCGCCGGGCGGGACCTGTCCGACCGCCTGCTCCTGCCGGGGGCGGACGTCCGGTCCCTGCGCGAGGCGGTGGCGGACGAGGCCTCCCGGGGCGAGAAGGACGACGGGGGCGCCGGGGCTCCGCGCGTCATACTCGCCGACCTGGGCGGCGAGACCGGCGACGAGGGGGAGGCGCGCGCCGACGTCCTGCTCGAGCTCGCCGACGAGATCCCGGCGCCGCAGGGGTGGGTGCTCGAGACGGAGGTTCTCGGCGAGACCTCCCCGACCCCGTGGCTCCGCCTCGGGCTCGCCCGCCCGGCGGACGAGGAGCGGCGCCGCGCCGTCCCGCTGGACGAGCACAATCGCGCCGTGGGGGAGCGCGCCGGGCGGTGGGCGCGCTCCATCGGTCTGCCGGAACGGGTCGTCGACGACATCGTCCTCGCGGGCGTCTACCACGACGCGGGCAAGAACGAGCTCGCCGCCTTCCAGACGGCCCTGCGCATGCGGGAGGGCGGGGACGGCTGGCTGGAATTCGGCGAGGGGGGCGCGTCGGAGCCGCTGGCCAAGTCCGCGCTGCCGCCCCGCCTGTGGCGGCGCTCGGCCGCCCTGGCCCGTGTCCCCCGGGGCTGGCGGCACGAGGCGGCCTCGGCGCGCGTGCTCGATGAGAGCGTTGCGGACGGGGGCGGCGCCGTCCCCGCATGGCCCCACGACCACGAGCTGGTGCGCCATCTCATCCTCAGCCACCACGGCTTCTACCGCGGACCCGGCCCCGTCTGCCCGCGGGACGGCGTCGGCGATCGGACGGGAGGCGCGGGCGAGCCCTACCTGGATCCCGCCTCACCCCGGTGGGCCGGGCAGATCGAGTCCTTCCACCGGCTCAACGAGCGCTACGGCCCGTACGGGCTGGCGCTCGCCGAGGCGGTCCTCAGGCTCGCCGACTGGGACGTGTCCCGGAAGGAGCAGGAGCACCATGACTGAGATCCCCACGACTTCCCCGCTCGGTGCGCTCGGTGCGCTCGGTGCGCCCGGGGCGCCCGCCGAGCACCGGCTGACGGTCCTGTCGGGTCACCGCCCCGCCCACGTCCTGGCCTGCTGGGGCCTGACCTCCCTCCTTCCCGGGGCCGCCCTCCGCTTCGAGGGCGACTGGGCGGTGCCCGTGCTCACCTGGGGCGGCGACGCCGGGGCGCTCGCCGGGGCCGCCGCCGAGGCCCTGGTCGCGGTCACGTGGGACCTGGGGCACCGGTCGCTGCGGGGGATCGAGACGACGACGCCGAGCCGGACGGGCGCCAATGCGCTGTCCGCGGCGGCGTGGGAGGCCAGTGGGGAGGCGGGTGCGCTCGTCGCGGCCGACGTCCTGCAGACCTTCGACCTGTCGGCGTCGTCGAAGCCCGTCAGGAGGACGGAGGCGGATATCCAGGTGAGGTCGGCGGTGCTCACGCTGCTCAGCGGTAAGAGCTACACCGCCAAGTCCGTGCAAGACACCTGGCTCCTGCTCGACGCGAATACGCCCGAGGCCGCTCGGGCCGCGGCCGCGGTCGAGATCACCCGACTGCTCGACGGGCGCCTCCACGTGGTCGAGGCCAAGCCGGGACTGCGGTTCTCCGCCAACCATCCCACCCCGCGGGTCACCAGCGGCTCCGAGAAGTGCGACGTCCACCCGCTCATCGACCTGCTGGCCTTCTGCGGGCAGCTCCTCCTCCAGCCCGCGCAGCGGCCGCTGACGTCGTCGGCCTTGCGCAAGGAGTTCACCTGGGTGCTCAACCCCGTGCCCCTGACCGCGCCAGCGATCGTCGATATCCACGAGTCGCCGCCCGAGCACCTCCCCTGGCCCAGGTGGAGCTCGCCGATCCGGTCCGCCGGGGGCGCGGCCAAGATCTCCTTCCTGGCTCCCGCAAAGGAAGAACGCCCCACCGACATCCGAGGAGGAACCCGTGCCTGACCAGACCATCTCCCTGCCCCTGAAGGAGGCCCTGCCGTCCCTGAGGAGCCCGGACGGAATACACCGCCTCGCCATGTCCTTCCTCCCGGATCTGGCGGGCGCCTCCCGGGCCGCGCGCGCCGACCTCGGCGTCCTCTACCGCCTGGCCCTGCCCACCGATCCCGGCGGGCGCAGCGGACACGCGGTCCTGCGATTCCGGGCGCCCTTCGAGATCGACGGCGCAGAGCCCGTGGACGCGCCGGAGGCCCTCGCCGTCGGGCGGCGCTTCACCGTGCGGGTCGTGGCCGAGAAGCGCCGCGAGGACGACGAGGGCCGCAGCCGCTCGCGCTTCGTCCTCGACGAGGAGGCGGACGCCTGGGCCCGGGACCTGCTGGCCCGCCGCGGCATCGGGGCCGACAACCTCGTCGTGTCCGAGCGCTGGAGGGTGGGACCGCCCGGGGGGAGGGCCTTCTGGCTGCGGGACCTGACCGCCACCGTCGGCGCAATCGCCGAGGACTGCGAGGCCTACACCCGGGGAATCGGGCGGGGGAAGGCCTTCGGATACGGCATGCCGATTATTCTGTGACCGCCCGCCCATAATTTATAATCCCGTTGAAGGAGACGCGATGACCACTGAATCCGACTTCCGACACCTGCTCGCCGCCCTTATCTCCGATCCCGGAGTCGCGGGCCTGTCCCTCACCGGCGCCTACGAGTCGCTCACCGGGCCCACCGTCACCCCGCCCGCCGGGACCATCCGGCAGGAGGGGCAGGTCGTGGGAATCTTCGAAACGGCGGACGGGAAGCCGGCCGCCACCATCGATTCCTGGGGTTCGGTGGCCTCGCGCTGCGAGGCCCTCCTGGCCGGGCGCTTCCACGACGGCGCCCTCGCCGACTACCTGAACTTCCCGCTCGTCACCCTCGTGGGCGAGGGGGATCGGGTGCTGACCACCTCGGTCGAACTCTCCCACCGGCAGGCCGATGCGACCTGGCGCCTGGCGCGGAACGAGCTGCGCGAGGCCGGTGTCGCCTTCGACGAGATCCAGCGGGCCACGCGAAAGCACCCCGATGCCCTCGTGACCGGATTCCCGACGGCGATCCCCTTCGGCTGGTGGCACTCGCACACCAAGCGCTCCCAGAAGGCGGCTGACGAGGCCAACGGGAAGAAGACGTCGGGCAAGAAGAACAAGTCCGCGCTGGAACGGGGGAGGGACGAGCACCTCGGCTACTACGTCATGAACCCCGCGGACTCCCGCTCGGCGCGCCTGTTCACCGCCGAATTCATTGCGACGGAGGTCCGGGAGCGGCGGCGCATGGCCGCCAAGGTCGATTCCATCTTCACCGCCGTCAAGGACGACACGAAGATCGGCAATGATAAGCTCTCGACCGTGGGGCTCGGCTCCATCCCACCCACCGACCTCGTGAAGAAGGCCGACAGGCCCACGCCGTCGGACCTGACGTACAAAACCATTGAGAGCAGCGCCTTCTTCTCCTTCACGGGTCTGAGGACATTCAATTTCTCCCATCCCGAATCGGCTCGTCCGCTCATTGCGGCGCTCACCCTCCTGCTCTACCTGCTGCACCACCAGAACCTGTCGCTGCGGGCCGGGACCGAGCTGCGCCTGCGGGAACCGGGGCTGCAGATCCGGGTGGAGCGCCAGGGCGCCGAGCCGGAGCCGCTGGAACTGCCCGACGTCGACGACATGGCGGCGCTGGTGCGCGACCTCGGCGCCGAGGTCGGGTGGGAGGGGCCCCGCGTCGTCCGGATCGCACCCGAGTCCCCGCTGGGCAAGATCATCCAGGTCGTGGACGGCAGCACCGAGTCATGACCTCCTTCACGGTGACGGCTCGATTCCCCGCAGGGCAATTCAACGCCCACGGCCGGGACGGGGAACCGGAGTGGCCCCCCGCCCCGGCCCGACTGGCCGCCGCCCTCCTGTCGGCCGCGTATGAGAGCGGAACCGGGGTGAAGGCCGTCGAGGGGCTCTTCGCATTGGATCCCCCCGATATCTCGGCGCCCCGCGTCGGCGAGCGCGGAGTCGGCTACGGGCGCTGGGTGCCCACCAACAACGAGATCAAGGAGGAGCGGGGGAAACCGATCGGCATTGTTGATGACAAAAAACGCTTTGCGGATAAGGGGTTCAAATCCCCTGAGCGCGGCGTCGTCATCGGGGCGGGCCCCCATGACCTTGTGCGCTGGTGCTTCAGAGGCGCACGGGACGCGGATACGGAAGTACTGCGGCGGGTCGCCCGGAATGTGGCCTATCTGGGGAGGCCGACGTCGCCGGTTATCCTCGATGTGGTGACGGGCGCTCAGAATCCGCCGGAGGACCACGACCGGTGGATTCCCGATGAGAACGGAACCCGTGTGCTGAGGGTGGCGACTCCGGATCTGCTGCGCGCCCTCGATGAGCGCGAGGAGCAGCGCCGGCGCAGCCGCGTGACCGGCACCCATCCGACCCTCGACGTGCGCCCCACCGCGAGATACCGGTTCGACGGCGATAATGAGCGGCCAGTGGCGCCGAGGCCGTCGGAGGTGCTGGCCGATGCGGTTCTGTACCGTTTTCCCGGAGGACGATCGGGAGGGGTCATCGTGGCCGCGTCCGACGCGGCGACCCTTGTCGATCAGCTGAAGGGGCAGGTGCCGACGCTGACATGGGTGCTGCCGTTATTCGGAAACATTGGGCGGCGCGGGCTGCCAGTGCTTCGAGGGATTGCGGTGCGGGCGGACTCGGTGCCGGATGAGGCTGCTTTCGCCGTGCGCGGCGGCGTCGTGACGGCTCGACGGGCGGAACCGCGAGCGCTGGCGTCGTTGCCCAGAGTGGTGCGCGCGGCGACGGCGCCGTCCGAGGCGTGGACGTCGGTCGTGCCCATCGGGACGGGGCCGGAGGCCGTGGACGCCCGGCTCCGGGCGCTGGCGGAGGACCTGGGCGTGCGGTTGGTTCGGGCGGAGCGCCATGCTCTGGCGCGAGCGTCGGTCGGTCCCGATGCCCGCGAGCCGGGTGGTGCTACTCATCTCACCGTCGTCTTCGATCGAGCGGCTGCCGGCCCGGTCATCCTGGACGGCGTGTGGCTCGTGCCGGAGGGGGCCGACGGGCTGGCTGTGAACGGGAGGCGGAGCGCGCGATAACGGATGCCGTAGTATTTCAACGGTACTCAAGGTCGGCCCCGCGTGCGCGGGGGTAGAGGCGTGCGCCAGCCCTCGTGATCATCTCCCGACACGTCGGCCCCGCGTGCGCGGGGGTAGAGGGAGGAAGTCGACGATCCGGGAGTCCTCGTCGAGGTCGGCCCCGCGTGCGCGGGGGTAGAGGCACCGCCGGGTCGGTCGTCTGGGCGAACGGCGAGTCGGCCCCGCGTGCGCGGGGGTAGAGGTCGCCTCGCTCAGGGTGCGGTCCCGGCTGCCGGGTCGGCCCCGCGTGCGCGGGGGTAGAGGGGTGCCGACCTTCGCCAGGGCCTTGTCGAGGGAGTCGGCCCCGCGTGCGCGGGGGTAGAGGGCGGGCACGGGCGGGCCGGCCGCTGACCGACCCGTCGGCCCCGCGTGCGCGGGGGTAGAGGGGCGGTGAACAAGCGGCGCATGGCCTCCCGCCCGTCGGCCCCGCGTGCGCGGGGGTAGAGGCTCATACGCGCGGCGGGGGCGTGACCGGCCTCGGTCGGCCCCGCGTGCGCGGGGGTAGAGGCACCGGGTGCGGGCGGCGGCCGGGGCACTCGACCGGACCGTGGCATCGACCTCGTGGCCTGTGAGCGGGAGACGGGCGAGCTGTGCGCCGTCCAGTGCAAGTTCTACGACCCCGAACGCTTGGTGACCAAAGCCGACGTCGATACCTTCTTTGCGGAGTCCGGCACGGATGAGTTCTCCTCCCGCCTGTTCGTCTCGACGACGGAGCACTGGAACCGTGCGGCCTCCTGCATCACCCGGAGTACCGCAGTCGCTACGCGGCGGACCTCAAGAAGCCCCTGCCGCGTCTGCCGCTCGTGGCCACGCGCGAGGATTTCGTCGCCCTCGCCACGGCCGGGCGCGGCCTGGCAGACCTGCACCTCGACTACGAGGAAGTCGAGCCATGGCCCCTCACACTCACCGTGGACGGGACGGAGCTTCTCCGTGGGGGGAACGCACGCGGATCGACCCCGCACGCCTGCGCGTGACCAAGATGCGATACGCCAAGACCCGTGTCGACGGCAAGAAGGTCGATGACAAGACCGCCATCGTCTACAACGAGCACGTGACCATCTCCGGCATCCCCGAGGTGGCGCAGCACTACCTGCTCGGCTCGCGCAGCGCCCTGGACTGGCTCATCGACCGCTACCGGGTGACGACGGACAAGACCTCCGGCATCGTCAACGACCCCAATGCCTGGATGGACGAGGGCGCCGGGGCCGAGCCGGGCGCACCGGCCCGGCCGCTCTACCTGCTCGATCTCATCGCCCGCGTCACCACAGTGTCCGTGCGCACCCAGGAGATCGTTGAGGGCCTGCCGCCCCTGACTGTTCGAAACTGAGGTACGCGCCGCGGTCCGGGCGTCTTCGGAGCGGTGTGAGGTCGGTGAGACTACTCAGGTCAGACGCACACGTTCGCGCTGCTGAGCGGCGCTCCGGATGCGCTGCCGGATGAGGCCCGCGCGAACCTCGTCGTGAATCGTTGATGATGTCGAGGCTGCTGTCTCAATCGAGACGACTAGGGCGTAATGGATAAGTCCGATATCGCCGTCCCGCTGGCCGTCATGCATGCACTCGATGTGGACCGGGAATGTCGTGCCATCGTCGAAGGTCATTGCCTTGGATCCGTCAATGATCTCGTGCTGGAGACTTCCACGTCGCACGGCGTTGTGATCGGCGTCCACGCGGTCCCCGCTGGCCAGTTTTGTGTCGGGCGTCGTGAAGTAGACCTTGGCTGCCCGATAGGTATTGAGACCGCGGGTCGTAGGCGCCCAGTAGGCGAGGGTGATGACGAACCGGTGCCATTCTGCCTTGCTGCGGATCGACAAGGGGAGCGGCAATTCGTACGTGTGACGCTCATCGACGCCGATCTCATGGCCGGCGATGACCACCGCCCGGTTTATCGCGCCCCGAGCGCGCTCCGGGTTAAACCGGCCGTAACCGAACAGCGGAGTCAGCGCCTTACGTGATGGCTGTGGGGACGTTGCCGTCATCCAGTCACCCCAGGAACAGGCGTGGGCGAGCAGTGCTCGAACGAGAAGGGGATGAAGGTCGTCAGGGAGCGCTCGCGCGCCTTTGTCGGGCTCCGCCTCAAGAATGTCGAAGAGCGAGCTGGCCTCGCGCGTCACGAGTGCCGCGGCATGACTTGTACCGCAGCCAAAGGCTGTCCGGTTGGTCCGTCCTCCCTCAGAGGGCGCGGCAACCTGCACACCGGGACCCGTCCGGCCCGTCCGAGCCTCCTGCAGGTTGACCATGGCGTCCGATGACGGCAGCGGCCTGGCGAAAAGGAGACGTCCGCCAACGTGGTACAGATCCGGCTTAACCGAGCGTGCGACGCCGGGTCCTGTCGCTGAGTACAGCGCAGGTGCGCCGGGCCTGGTGAGATCCCAGACAGTCGCGGATTCGGGTGGATCGGGTGCCGCGTCGGCGTGAACCGCGCCAACGGTCAACGCGTTCATGGAGTCCGCTGGCGGCAGGATGCCACGGAGAATCTCAGTGTCACGGACCGCATGCTCCACCGCTGACCTGGCGCTGCTCGCGTCCGCCGTCGCATCCCGGGGAAGCGAGATCGGGTCGGCGTGGTTTCCCGCGCTGACAATGAACAGGACGTTGAACTCGAGGGCGAGCCAGTCCAGCAGCCGCCCAGCGGGACTCATTCTCCGCGCGAGAGGACGGGCGCTGTCCCCGATCGACAGGTTGATGATACGTACGCTCGGGGCCCATGCCTCCCGCCCCGACTCTCCTGCGAAGAGCCGCCTCACGGCACGGTGAAGGAGGTCGACGAACAGGGTGTCGGGCAGGACGCGTTCGGCAGGTTGCCCGGGCACCGTTTCCTCGGCGCGCATGATCGGTCGCACGTAGACCGGACGGTTCAGCGGTTCTCCCGGGGCGGAGAGATCCCCATGGATGATGAGGGACGCCATGGCGGTGCCATGCGAGCGTGCGGCGATCTGGTAGCCGTCCTCGACATCGTCGGCGTCATCGACAATCAACCTGCCCGCCAAGGCGTCGTGGTTCTGGAAGGGAAGCCCGTCAAAGAGCGCGATCCGGGGATTGCGGCCACTGGGTCCCTCGGCAAGGAAAGAAGCGGATCCGGTCTCCGGGGGCAGGGGCGACGAGATGCTCATGGGCTTGAAGGGGCTGACGAACATGACGTCCTCCGCGGTGAGAATCCGGATCGCCTGAGGACCTCGACGCATGACGTCCTCGACCTGCTGGCGAGGAAGCTCTGCGAGAAGGGCATGATAGCCGATCTCCTCGATCCGTGCCCGGCTGACGACCTTCCCGCCGCAGTCATTCAGGATCTGCGTGACGGCGCGTTCGGCGGCAACCCGTCGCCCACGGTCACGGTGGTACCACAACTCGATCTCCACCCGAACGGGACTACTGTGGGACTGGCCGATCATGGCGATCGTTTCGCGCCAGTGGTCGAGAAGGCCGGTCTCTCGTACACGGTCCTCAGGTCCCCAACGGCGCAGGTCCACCAACTGGGCGAAGACGTTCTTGAACTTGTTGAGACCGTGCTCGAAAGTGGTCTTCGGATCCTTTTGCCATCGCTTGAAGAGATTGAGCATCTGGTCGATCGCCTTGGCGTTCGACATCACCAGGTAGAGTGAGTGCGGAACCGGTTTGTTAGCGCGGCCCGTCTTGCCGTCCGCTATGTAGAAGTCGTCGTCCGGTTCGGCGTCGTCGCCGGTCATCTCGGCGAGGAACTCAAGGCCTTCGACCTTATTGACGGCCTTGTAGAAGTCCTGAACGGAGCCGGCGAGGTCGAGGACGACGACGAGGGATGGATCTGTTTCGACCGGGGTGCCGACTCCGCTTGCCACGCGCTGCGCGTCGAAGGCGTTGACAAGCTCTGTGAACTTCGGGTTCAGGCGTTCGCCCTGCCGTTGACCTCCTGGTCCCGCAGGCGTCGGGATCCAACGTGACTGCGGCTCGCGGTTGGCTATGCGCGGAGGGTTGAACGCCAGGAGCGGCCGCATCTGATCGGTCACGACCGCACCGAGCCCTGCCAGTGTTCAAGGCGTTCCTTCGCGATCCGGCGCGTGTCGGCGCCAGGTGTCTCAAGGATCGTTCGGCGTCGGACGTCCATGGCGAACTCCTCCAGTTCCGCGTAGCTCGCGCCGGCGAGCCTGTCGGCCAGTGTGCGCGGCGCGTACCCGAGATCCCCGCCGAACCGGTTCGCAAGCCGCTCCAGGAACCTGGTCGCCTGCACCCTGGAGGGCGGGGCGAGCTCTGTACGCACCTGAAAGCGACGCCAGGCCGCCCGGTCCAGGAGTTCGCTGTGGTTGGTCGCGCCCACGAGGACGACGTGCGGGGGCAGGCGGTCGATCTGGAGGAGCAGTGTGGAGACGACGCGCTTGATCTCCCCCGTCTCGTGCTCGTCCGCCCGCTCCTTCGCAATTGTGTCGAGCTCGTCGAAGAAGAGCACGCAGCGGCGGGTCCGTACGAACTCGAAAGCGCTGTCCAGACGGGCCGCGGTCTCGCCGAGGAAACTGGAGACCACGCCCTCGTAGCGGATGACGTAGAGCGGCAGCATGAGCTCAGCGGCGATGGCCTCGGCCACGCTCGTCTTGCCGTTGCCGGGCGGGCCCGCCAGCAGGAGGCGATGCCGGGGTTCGATGCCGTAACTGCGCAACAGGTCCGCCCGCTGCTGCTCCTCGATGAGCTCGGCGATGACACGGCGAGGCACGGGTGCCAGCTCCAGGTCCTCCAGACGCCGTCGCGCCACCACCTCGTGAACGAGATCGCGCGCTGATGCTGCGTGGTCGTCACGTGGCAGCCCCTGCCCCGTCGTTGTGATGATCTCGGACAGGCGGTCCGCAAGCAGGTGGTGCTGGTTGGCGCGCTCCTCGGCGATGAGGCCCTCGACGACGACCCGGAAGCGATCCCGGTCGCCGCGCCGTTCGGCCTCGACCAGGTCGAGAAGCAGGTCTGCTCGTGCCACCTATCTCACTCCTCTCGGGATCGTTCGCTCCCACCGATCGTGCTGCCAGTCCGAGCTGCCTCTGTCACTAGCATTACCGGCAATGGTAGCGCGGGCACACGACGCGGATGAGCAGCGTGTTCCGCCGTGGTGAGCATCATTGGCGGGAACGCTGGAGCCGCTGGGCCGCACAGACCCGTGGCTGGCGATGTGCAGGGCGCGGGGCGCTCGTGCGCCCACCGCCGCATCCCGGCTACTCTGCCCCCATGCGCGT
>ERZ773099.1568-NODE-1568-length-16783-cov-7.966344_pt1 | contig 16783 bp, 16 predicted proteins | sample MGYA00511120_ERZ773099 | MGnify/ENA primary metagenome ERZ773099 (study PRJEB29015, sample SAMEA2738012) | human oral metagenome | biome: human oral; feature: human-associated habitat; material: dental | place: China | collected 2104 ...
CCGGAAATGTAAAATCCCCTAGTTTTAATGGACTCACGTTTGGTTTCTCTCATATATGACGCGAAGTCCCGTCAACGTCAAAAAGTGGTCAACTTTATCAATGGTCTTAGACTCCTTTGCCACCATGCGCGCAAAGCCGCCTGTCGCGACGACCTTCATCTCCTTTGCCAGCTCTGCTTTGATCCGGCGCACAATTTCATCAATCTGCCCCACATAACCATAGATAATACCCGCCTGCATCCCCTGTATCGTACTGCGGCAGATCACTGTTTTGGGTGGAACAAGCTCGATGCGCGGGAGCTGCGCCGCCCGCTGTACCAGTGCATCCGTGCTGGATCCAAGCCCGGGAGCAATCACGCCCCCCATGAAGTCTCCATTTTCCGCAACAATATCAAATGTCGTCGCCGTCCCAATATCAATCACAATCAGAGGCCCGCCATACTGTTCATGTGCACCGATGACATTTACAATACGATCAGCGCCGATGGAGCGGGGGTTTTCGTAGTTGAGCCGGATCCCCGTGCGGATGCCTGGGCCAACGATGAGCGGCCGGAGATGAAAATATCGTTCGCACATCTTCCGAAAAGGAACTACAAGAGGAGGCACAACAGATGAAATAATAACCGCTTCAATGTCCGTCATACGAATGCCTTGGTAGCGAAAAAGTTCATTGATGAGAATGCCATACTCATCCCCTGTCCGCTGTCGGTCTGTCGAAATGCGCCAGTGCCGCAGCAGCCTCCTTCCCTCATAGGCTCCCATGACAATATTGCTGTTGCCGATGTCAAGTACCAGTAGCAAGTTCTTTCCTCCATACTATCATTTTTTCTGTATGCCTTGACCGATCTCTGCCCTAGACATGAAATTTTGAGGTGCATCTTATAAAACAGTCCACATTATTTCTGTGGGCGGATGGACACATCTCCTGCCAATACACGCCTCCTCCCTGTATCCGTATCAATGAGAAGTGCGCCCTCTGCATCAATATCTGCAGCAATTCCATCAAAAGAATCGCCCCCTATCCCGATCACATGTACCGACTGTCCCAAGGTCACTGCATAAGAGCGCCATGCATGAAATACAGATGCAAATCCCTCACGTGTGACATCTGCGTACAGCGCATCCAGTGACCGCAGAAGCTCCTGCAAAAAGGCCACGCGCGGCAAGGGCTCTCCCTTCATCTGCATAAGTGAAGTTGCAACAGATCGCAGCTCTTCGGGAAAATCCTCCATAGCGATATTCACATTGATCCCTATCCCAATCACGACATAATTCACGCGGTCGACTTCTGCACTCATCTCCGTCAAAATGCCAACCAACTTACGTCCATCGTGAAGTATATCATTTGGCCATTTGATTTCAGCACGCAGTCCAAACATCTCCATCGCGTGCGCCACAGCAACCGCAGCCAAAAGAGTGCATTTAGGTGCATCCTGTGGGAGAAATGCCGGCCGTAGAATGATACTGACCCAGATGCCCTTCCCATAGGGGGAGAAAAAGCTGCGTTCCAGACGTCCGCGCCCCGTCCCTTGCTGCTCTGCAACGACAACAGTGCCTTCTGCCGCCCCTTTTTGGGCCAGCTCCTTTGCCACAATATTGGTTGAATTCACGGTATCATAAGAGAAAATAGACCGCCCAATGATATGAGTCGATAGCCCCCGTGCAATTTCCCGCTCAATCAAATGATCGGGAACTCCACGCAGAATATACCCACTGCGAGGAGCACTGGCAATATCATACCCTTCCTCACGCAGAGATACGATATTCTTCCATATCGCCGCACGTGTCACACCGAGGCGCTCCGCCATCTCCTCCCCCGAAATATAACCATCTACGGATTGCAGCAGCTCCAAAATATCGCCCTTCATAACTAATTGCGCCTCCCACAAAAAACCGTCATCCGCCATTATACAGCAGATGACGGCACAGCGCCACAAAAATATACAGAACACAAAATCACGGTTTATTGCTTTCGCGCACAAATCCTCCATTGATAAGCATCTAAGTCCTGCGGATTGATTTGTACCGTTTGCAATGTAAGCAATTCTTCCCGAAATACTTTGACATAATCTGGAAGCGCGATTTGATTTTTCTTGTTTTGTTCGATTTTGAACCCTGCTTCCTCGAACATTTTGACAATTTCTGTATATGTAAAGAAGCGAAGATGTGTTCGATCTAGAATACCAGCGTCCTGATACGTCCAATTTCCAAGCAGTACACTCATGATATTGCCCACAAATGCAACATTGGGAATGCTCGCGACAATACACCCTCCGGGAACAAGCAGCTCATGCATATTGGCAATCGCTGCCCATGGATCCAGCAGATGCTCAATCACATCCCCCATGACGATATAGTCGAAGCGTTCCGGAATCACCTCCAGATCCATATGCTCCACATCCATTGTAAGAATTTTGGCAAATGGCGCTGCAAATGCTGCTGCCTTTTCATTCAGCTCCACACCGTAAAGTTTTGCCGTTGGGTTGTACATTCCAATTTCTCGGAGGGTAGCTCCACAGGCGCATCCGATCTCAAGTACACGAAGCCCCTCCGGTGTCAAATCCATGAGTTCTAAAATATCAATACGAGCAAAGAATGAGTAATCCAGAGAAAGTCCCAATTTTTCTCGAAAAAGTTCTCGTTCTTCTTGTATTCTCTGCACATAGGATCCCATATCCTGTACATGAACGCTCTCTTGATGATGAACATAAACTGTTGACACTGATGCGATCTGATACCCTTTCCGGGTCATACGCGCTGTATAGTCAAACGCAGCCAGAGGAGGCGTCTGATAGTCTTCATCTAATCCACCTACTGCTTCAACAACATCACGCCGCACCATGAGACAAAACAGCTCCGCGTATATCTCCGGGTGTAGTTGCATCTTCTGTGTACGAATATACTCAGCCGCCGAAACAAACCCCACCCAATCATGATAGTTTACCCCTGGAAAACTCCTTGTATATTTATGCTCCCTCGGTGCGACCGCACTGACCGCACCTATTTGCGGATTCTCAATGAGCACATCCAAAAGATCATCTACCGTATTGGGGGCAAGCATAATATCTGCATGGAGAAAGAGAATGACTGCCCCCTCCGCCGCATCAATCCCCATATTCAGTGCATGAGATATGCCATAGTGCTGCTTAGACGAGAGAACACGTACATCATCCTCCCCTTCTCTAATAGACACACACTCATCTTCCTGTGATCCATCATCAACAATAATCACTTCATAGGGAATGCGCACCGTGCGCCGAATCGATGCAAGACATTGATTTACTTGTCCCTTCATATTATACGCGGGAATTAAGATACTTAGTTTCGACAAAACAAACGCCTCCTATACTTATGTAAAACTATTCTCAATAACTAAAAATATAAAAAAGGAATGCCACTCATCCCTTATATACAGCCTCCCGAATCACTCGAATCATATAGTCGAGTTTCTCGTCCGTCATCCCCGGGTAGACACCTACCCAAAACGTATCCCGCATAATCTGATCTGTATTTGAGAGTGTACCAACAATACGGTATCCCTGACCTGTTCGACGCATATCATCAAAGCATGGATGTTTTGTAAGGTTTCCGGCAAAAAGCATTCGTGTTTGTATGCCACGGGATTCAATATGATTTACAATCTTACTGCGATCAGTCCCCTCTTTGCATGTCAGCAGAAATCCAAACCAACTTGGCTTAGCGTGTGTGCATGGTTCCGGCAGAATGAAATGCTCTTCTGTTTCCTTCAGCCCATCCAATAGCCGATCAAAATTATATCGCCGCCGTGCAACGAAGAATGGCAGTTTTTTAAGCTGTGCAACGCCAATCGCAGCCTGCATATCCGTGGCCTTCAAATTATAGCCAAAATGAGAATACACATATTTATGATCATAGCCTTTCGGCAGTTCACCATATTGCCGATCAAAACGGTGCCTGCAAAAATTATCCTGTCCAGGCGGGCATATGCAGTCTCTTCCCCAATCCCTCATCGATAGAATAATACGCGCTAATTTATTATCATTGGTATATACTGCGCCTCCTTCTCCCATCGTCATATGATGTGGAGGATAAAAACTCGATGTTCCAATATCGCCAATCGTTCCCGTCATCCTCATCTGCCCATCGAACAAATACTCTGATCCCAAGGCATCACAATTATCCTCAATCAACCACAGTCCATGCTGATCACAAAATCCTTTGACTGCTGCGAGATCAAAGGGGTTGCCGAGCGTATGTGCCAGCATAACGGCTTTTGTACGCACTGACAGTGCATCCTCCAACCGCGTTACATCTATATTGTATTGGGGGATTGTTACATCGACAAAAACAGGAATCGCTCCATACTGTACCATAGGGGCAACTGTTGTTGGAAATCCTGCGGCTACGGTGATTACTTCATCTCCCCGTTGAATGGCACGCTCCCCAAGAAGAGGAGAGGTTAGCGCCATAAAAGCCAGAAGATTTGCAGACGACCCCGAATTTACCAGTACGGCATGACGTGTATTCAAATATGATGCAAAATCATGTTCAAAAGTCTGCGTGTATCGTCCCGCCGTCAGCCAAAACTCAAGCGCACTATCAACGAGGTTTTCTATTTCCTCATGATCGTACACTCTTGCAGCATAAGAGATACGATCCCCTTCTTGATATACATCATGCATGCTGTGATATTCTGTTGCGTATATATGCACAAGGTCACGTATTTTCTGCCGCATCTCCTGTTCGCTCACTGATATTCCTCTCCTTAGCATTCCAAATCGCTTCGGCGCAGCCTATATGGGAATATTGCACCGTTTCAACAATCCCTCATATCATGTCCATAACTTCCACGGCGCATCGCCCTTTGCCCACATATCCCCTAATCGTATCTTATCTCTTTGCGTATCCATACATTGCCAAAACCCTGTATGTTTATATGCATGAAGCCGCCCCTCACGTGCGATCGTTTCAAGTGGTTTCGTCTCAAATACGCATTCTTCATCATTTTGCAAATAATCAAAGACGCCCGGTTCAAGTACCATAAAGCCCCCATTGATCCATCCACCATCTTCCTTCGCTTTTTCTACAAATCGACTGACTTCATTACTCGTACGATCAATATCGAGAACACCAAATCTTCCCCCGGGCTGAATCGCAGTCATCGTGATCAGTGCTTGCTGCTTTTTGGCTTGATGTGTGGAAAGCAGCGATTTTATATCAATATCGCTCACGCCATCCCCATAGGTCAGCATAAACGTCTCGTCACCTATATACTCCTGCACACGTTTAATCCGGCAGCCGGTCTGCGCCCCAAGCCCCGTATCCACAAGGGTAACTTTCCATGGTTCAGAGACATTGCTGTGTACGGTCATTCGGTTTCCTTGGGTAAAATCAAAAGTAACATCTGAAGTATGCAGATAATAATCCGCAAAATACTCCTTAATCATATAGCCTTTATATCCCAAGCAAATAACAAATTCATGGAACCCATAAAATGAGTAAATCTTCATGATATGCCAAAGAATAGGCTTTCCACCGATATCAATCATAGGCTTTGGCCGCACGATTGATTCCTCACTGATCCGCGTACCAAGACCACCGGCAAGAATGACTACTTTCACAGATTCTTCCCCTCTCAGAACACCAATTCACTGTGATAAAAGATATATTTTTTAGCCACAAGTCAACTGTAAAGCTACATAAGTTCTTGATGCTCCCGTACCCATCCAGGCAGAATCTTCCCCCCTCTCCATGGGTGCATCACCTCTCGCTCCCGATAGGGACGTGCTCCCCAGTCAATCAACAGCTTTTTCCCGATCAGTTTCTCATAGCGGCGAACCAGTTCCCGCAAAGTAACCGTTTTCCCAGATGATACAACATAGCTGCCGCACAGATCCATTCGATCCTCCAAGAGATATTGTGCCGCAAGAGCAAAGGCTCTTGCGGCATCTGCTCCATGAACAAAGTCAACTTCCTGCTCTCCGGGCGACAATGCCAAAGATTTCCCACGCTCCGTGCATGTGGGAAGAATTGCAAGCAGCTTATTTCTGTGATCGTCTGTGCCATAGGTATCAAAAAGGGTTAAACTGATGGTTTGCAGCCCATGTGCTGCCATATAATATGCCACAATGGTGTCAAATGCTTGCTTTGTTGCTGCATAGAGATTTACCGCTTCGTAAGAATCATCTGTAAAATGCTGCCATGATGAGCGCGCATATACCATTTTCTTAACATTATGCTGCAGCATTGCATCGAGAAGTTTTGTCCCAAACAAAATATTGCTTTCTACAAGCTTTTCAATTTCTTCATAGGCGTGTGCAGAAATATAACAGGTAGCCAGATGGATCACAATATCCGGTGCGGCCTCCTCTACAATAGCACGCAAATCCATCTGATCCGCATTATAGAGCCGAACTGCATTTTGAATCTCCTCCGGCAAAGCATCAATCTGGGACGAGGTCCGCACAATCCCCGAGACAGACCACCCCTTCGATAGAAGGCAGCGTGCAAGACAGCCTCCGATGAATCCTGTGATCCCCGTAACTAATACGCTTGGTCTCATCACTACATCTCCCCACTGAAGCGCTTTTTCATATTTTCTTTTCCTGCACTGCAAAATTTATGCTGCCAATCTTTTAGCTGTTTATCTCCATCAAACATACGGCAAAAATGAGGGAGTGAACTCTTACTATGCTCTTTCAGAATGGTGGGCAGTGCATCATCACCAATAGGCGTATCTGCTTCAAAGATCTGCCGCAGTTGTGGCGGTAATCCATTGAGAAAATACTCATATGGATGCTGCCCCAGTGTTTTTTGAAAATCATAGGTACGTGGGGGCTTTGTCATCATCTCTGCATAAACTGCATGCAGATGCTCTACTGTCTTCACCGCAGAAAAATCTCTTAAAACTGCCTCGCGTGCTGCCCTGCCAAGATGACTGCGCTCTTTTGGATGCGCAAAAAGCCACTCCATCGTTTGACGGTACTCTTCTATATCATGTACAAGCATGCCCGTTTGCCCATGCGCAATCAGATATTTTTCCGTACATTGATTGCGTGCAACAACAGGCAGTCCTGCTGCCATCGCCTCGAGCAGCGCATTTTCTGTTGTTCCAAAATGATGCGGATTCAGCAAATAGCCAAATACATCCATCTGAGCAAGCTCAGCGTTCACATCACTGACATAATCAATAAAGTGAAATTTCTGATCGATCCCGGCTTCTCGTGCTTCTTCTAAAATTTGCGCTCGGTTGGTCATGTCTCCAACGAGAACAAATTCAATGCCCGGAATATGAGACACACTCTGGCAATAGCCTACAAAATCATGATGAAGTTTCGCAAAGGACTGTGTCCCCACATAACCGACAACAAATCTCCCGTCTGCCCGCTCTGACTGCTTTGACGCCTCTGCCTCAAACCCGCCGGAGCTGTATACCACCGAACAGTGCGCACGCGCCCACATTTGCTCCTCTGCAGACCAATATGGATTTTCAAGTGAATAGGGTGACGTGAAAATAAAACATTGCGGTATATGTAAAAAAGATGTCGGTATATATGGATAATAACATCCAGAGACATGCGCCCAAACAGCTAAGCGTGTTTTTACATTAGGAAAATTTGCCAAAAACGCGGCCATACGTGGATGATGCCACCACTCAATCTGCACAATATCTGCCGAATGAACAGCCTCTTGCAGTTCATCTCTTGATGCCCCACAGATGAGCTCCACACCACGAGCGCGGCAAATCTCAACAAAATTGGTCTTTTCCGGCTGCTCAAGCAGCAGAACGCGGTGTCTATAGGAGGTATTCATTCGCGCTGTATATGATGCAACACCTGACAGCACCTTGCCAACACCGCCGCCCATATGTGTGGTAATATGCAGTACCTCTCGCATGTCCCTCATCCTATCGTAAAACACTGCCATAAAACACTATTCGTATACAAATGGGCTCACAAAATCAGCGAGCGCAGGAAAGCCCTGATCCCGCTCTGATAGGATTGGTGATCCTTCCTCAAACATCCACGGAATATCAGCTGAGTCGTAGCGAATCCCTGTATCATGTTCTGGGGCATATACACTTGTCACCTTATACATCATGACTGCTGTATCGCTCAAGGTATAAAATCCATGCGCCATCCCCTTTGGAATGTAAAGCATCGTTCCTTCAAAAGAGCGGAGATTAAAACATGCATGCTGCCCATAGGTAGGAGAGCCTCGGCGCAAATCCACCACAGCATCTAAAACCTCTCCCGCTACGCAGTAAACTACTTTTTCATGTGCCATCGGAGGAGTTTGAAAATGCAGCCCTCGCAGCACGCCTTTTTGAGAACATGAAAAATACTCCTCCGCATAGAAAAGCGGCAGACCGAGCGCACGAAACGCCTCAACGTGAAAAGTTTTAACGAAGCTGCCGCGCGCATCTTCACGTACGACAGGCCGAAGGAGCAAACATCCCTTGAGTCTCGTCTCCTGTACTTGGAACAAAGTACTCATCTCCTCACAGAGTAACAGATGTACACAAACCCAGCACCGATTCCACGCTCTTGCCCATCCTTTGCTCTACCTCTGCTTTCATTTCAAAAAGGCGTCTCCAGCGGGGTACAGAAGTATGATCCACACCATAGCGCAGCATAATGTCTATCATGCGCCGCTCAATAGCTACGATCCCTTCCCCCGTCGCCATCGCATCACAAAGCTGAATGAGGCGGTCATATAGTGTATACTGCGCCCGACGAAGAAATTGATCCAAAAAATCATAATCCTCAGCAGCGAGATCCCACCCGCCGTTTACCGCGGTAATATCTTGAACGGGAAACGAATGGGTCAGACAGATCCGCGCTGCCTCAGCATCGCCCTCTGCCATGAGAAAACGATAACCGTAGATAGTGTGATTCATCCCCATCTCACCGAAACGGCGACCGATGTCATGAAGGCTGCCAAACACAAAGGCACGCTCTGAATCGAGCTCATCCATATATAGTGCCAGCTGCTGTGCGGCTTTTCCAACATAGCGCGAATGCGCAATCCAACCACCGGGATTGAGACTGCTCGCCTCGCTTAAATAGTCCTCCACCTGTGTGGGCAGAATGTTCAAACGCGCCCCTCCTTACTATGCAGTGACAGCGAAAAGACGGCACCGTTTATTCCTGTGTCTCAAATTGCATAAAACACAGATTCTCCACTCGTGACACTGTGATGACGGAAATAGAACTGGTATCCATGGTAAAACGAACGGATGAGCAGAGGGATACGAATATAATCTTCTAGACTATGGTAAACACATATCGCCAGCCTTGGATGATGCTGGCGGATCATCTGCTCTGCACCGAGCAATGCATTGTACTCGGCACCTTCAATATCCATTTTGATAAATGTCGCCGGTTCCTTCAACATCTCATCCAGAGACACAGAAGTAATCATATTCCCCTGTGTATCAGCAGCACCTAGGCGCGAAACCGAAGGCGTTGCCGCATTCCCACAAAAGGAAAGCTGTTTTTTCTCATTCCATAGTGCATAGGGATAAAGTGTCACCTGCGAAAAAGCATGATACTTTTCCTTTAGCAGCTGGTAGCTTTGTGCATCTGGTTCAAAGGCATGCACATGAATCTGTGGGTTTATTGCGAGTGCCTTATCTATCTCCTCGCCGCCACATACGCCTGCATCAACAAACACCTCTCCATCTCTGATCGTTGGGATCACATCGTTGGCAAAATATTGATTCGTCTGTACAAGAGAAAAATCAACAGGACGGCCAAGCTGCATATTCTCGACCAAACGCTGATATAAAAACCGCGACTTCTCATCAGCAAACATCGCAGTAATCTCAGCCGTCTCTGCCTCATGCTCCTTAAAGTAACGCACCGCATCCAGCTGTACTGCCGAACAAATCTCGGCTTTGACCGCCTGCTCTTCAAGCTGTGATATAATTTGCAGCAAGTTTATGCCGGTCGCTCCGATAATGATGGCAAGCGGCTTTCCCTCAAGATAATAACGTGCACTGAGAGAAAATACTTCTTGTGCAGAGACGATTGTCCCGTCCCGTCCGATTTTCTGCCCTACACAGCTGCGGCATTGTCACACCAATAAAGAGGCTCTTGTAGTTGCTTGCGGTCAACACAGTATTTTTGATAAAACGCCTGTGCGATGCGGCCTGTCCCCCACAGCACATAGTCAGTCTCGCGCAAATGAGCAAAGTAATCTTTGTTTTCGTTATGCAATCTGCTGTCTCTCCCCCACCGGATGAATCAGATCCAGAATATTAATGACATTCTTAACATCTGGATATTCGGCCTGAATTTGCTTTTCGATGGTCGTCACATAGGACACCACGGGGATAATCACTGTATCGATCATCAGCTCATCCAGTATTTCTGGGCTATATATCATTTTTCCTTCCACGATGCTGCCCTGTTTAATCCTGGAATTATCGACCAGATAAGCGCGCTCACTATGCACAGCAGGCAAATCCGGCAGCATATTGGCAAAATAATCATTGATTCCCCAAAATGCAATACGGTTTTTCTGTGACAGGATTTGCTCGACAGAATGGGAAATACAATCTGTGACCTCATGCAGAATTGGCAGTTTGTGCTTCTTGCCGCAGGATTTACAGGTCCGTACATTGCGCGTAAAGAAACGCACATTGGGCCATGTATTTTTTAGCCCACAGCCTGTACAGTTTCCAGAAAATCCAATCCTTTTTTGTTCATAGTCAAGTATGACATCCCGAATTTTTTCAGGCACGAGGAACGCCCGCTGCGGCAGTGTCATAATCTGTTCTGCGACCCAATCCATCTCCGCCTTGGACATTTTCGAGAGATTGACAACGGGACAACCATCGCGGATGAACTGCACCTCGTCCTTGATAACGCCCTTCAAGACAGCTTGCTTATAGAGAGGGGTGCCAGGATAAGCCGTGATAAAATTCAGTGTAATCCCATACTCCGGATGCTCCTTCCACCAGTTCAGTGTCTTCGTTGCTGTCTCCAGTGTCTCCTCCACATCACCGAAGATAAAGCCCCCCTGTATCGCTATCCCATAATCATAGGTCAGTTTGAGTGCGCGTTCTGTCTGCACGAACTTGATTTTCTTATTCATGCTCTCAAGAATACGGTCATCAGCACTCTCCAGGCCAAACCCCATTGTCACACAGTTCGCATCCTTGAGGGCGGTGAGCATTTCCTCTGTCACATCTGACACGCGGAACTGTGCCCACCAACGAATATTATAGGGCTTAATCCGTGCACAAAATTCCAACACACGCTTTAGATTATAGGCAAACAGCTCGTCTGAGACAAAGATATACTTAATCCCATATTTTTCGACCAATATATCCAGTTCTGCAAAAAAATTATCCAGAGACCTCTTGCGGTAATGGCTCCCACTCGTATGAAAGCAAAATGTGCACTGGAACGGACAGGAACGGCTCGAAGTCATTGTAATGGCATGGTCTTCATTAATCTCAAGCAAGTTTGCCATATTTCCTGCAATCTTGCCAAAGTCAAATCCATCATAGTCTGGAAACGGGATGGTATCAAGATCTCGAACCTCTTTGCGCGGCGGCGTACGCCGGTAGCCACGTTTATATGGGCTTTTGCTCTCTCGCAGCGGTTCACCAAGGACACGCGGATCGATAATGAGCCCATCGACACTTTTCGGGTCACTTCCTTCGGCAACTGCTCTGCAAAGTGCCGGAGTAGTCTCCTCTCCCTCTCCAATAATACCATAGTCAGCAAACTCCAAGACCTCCATACCGGCCTCTGGTGCACTTGTAATGATCCCACCTCCTGCCACCGTGACAATCGCAGAATCATAATCTTTCGCCGCTTTTAGAATCTCTTTAATGGCATTATATTGGAAAGAAAGCCCGCCCGTGAGCACCATCCCAATATCATATTTTTGGATATATTCCTCAAGAGCAGATTGAACATCCCGCTCCTCATGATTCATATTCAGTGTATATACACTTAATCCGTTCTGCTTCATACAGGAAGATACATAGGGAATCCCCAACGGAAACTGGTACCATTCGCCGACTTTATCAACAAAACGTGGCATAACCAATAAGTAATTCACGAAAAGCTCTCCTCCAATATTCTTGCGGCATCCTCATCCAAAATATCCTCTGGAAACATGCCATACTTATACTGCATACAATGCTTGCAAACAGGAAATTCATCCTTTTTTCGTTCTAATTGTTTACGGCGAAACATATGAAGTATCGGGCCATTCCATATTTCCTTCAGTGATTGATCGTTACAATTCCCAACGGCAATAGGTCGCTCTATTGTGCAACAGGGAATACACTCACCCGCTGGATTAATTTGTAACGTATAGAACGGCTGTGGGCAAACTTTTGCATTTTTCACAAGATTACCGTTCATCGTGTAGATGAACTCTTCCTGTGCAAAATCCCCCTCATAATCTATATCATCAACGAGAGGGCATAGTTTTTCCACGGCTATATCATCTGCACAATCAGCGAATAAATCCAAAAACTCTTTTTCACTCCGCGATTTCAAAGACACATCCATGATTTTCATATAAATTTTAGTATTTCCCCGATGCCTATAAAAATAACGCAACATGGACCGAAAACGATTAAAATCAATATCTACATCTGACATATCCCTATACATGTTCGCATCCAGTCCCTGTAGAGAAATACGAATGCGATCCAGCCCCGCAGCAACAAGACCATCGACAAGATTTTCTGTCAACAGTGCCCCATTAGTAACAATGTCAACCACACGAGCAGCTCTCTGCTCCTTGGCATATCGCACCATTTCTACAATATCTGGGTGCATTAACGGTTCACCCAACCCTGCGAAATGCAGTGCTTTTAGCACCTCGGGGGGGGGTAGGTATTATGTCCAAATTCTTCAGTTCTAGGCATGCGGAAAGCCTGTAAATTATCAATAATTTTCTTATAAAGCCCTATATCCATCACCGCTTTATCCACAACGTGAGGACGCTGCTTCACATCAATGGAATGAATACAATAACTGCATTTGAAATTACAGGCATAAATAGGAAACATCGCAATCGCATATGGTGTATCAAGAGGTATAACCTCTGCCAATCTCCTGCGTTCCCCATTGACTGCCTGCCCATCGATCCTTCTAGCTCCCATATCATCTTCCCCTATCGTACGACGCCGCGCTCTAAAATCGCTTCGGCATCCCCATCTAGGACATCCTCTGCAAACATTGCATATTGATACTGTCTGCATTTTGCGCAGACTGGATATGCTTCTTTTTTAAACAGAAGCTGCGCCCTCCGAAAAGTCTCTGATTTCTTCCCCTGCCATATCTCACGCATGCTTTCCTTCGCCAAATCTCCCAGTATATATGGTGTTTCCATAGAGCAGCATGGAACGACCATGCCGTCTGGATTGAGCTGCATCATATAGAATGGCTGCGGACAAACCCGTGCGGCGCTAACCTGCGCCCCATTTTGCGTCATTTCCGAAGCGCCTCCTGAGAGTTTGTCATAATCAATCTGTGAAACAGCCGGGATCAAATGCTCAATAGCGATAAAATCGGAAATATCACCGAAAATCTCTAAGAAGCGCTCCTCCTCACCGGGTCCAAGTGCACAGTCGATAATCTTCACATAAATCTGCGTATCTCCGCGGTGTTCATAGAAGTATCGAATATGATCCACGAGCTCGGCAAAGACACCGCTGCGTTTTGTGTAGGCATACGCCGCATCATTGAGTCCTTGGATGGAGATACGTATACGTCCCAGCTTTGCAGCGACAAGATCTTGTATCATAGCATGGCTGAGCGCCAATCCATTCGTCACAATATCTATGGTTTCAGCGACTTCCTTTTCCCGTGCATAGGCCACCATATCGGCAATGTGCGGATGCAGCAGCGGTTCACCGGTGCCTGCGAACCGCAGCATCTTCAGTGGGCGCGGAAACTCGGTCAGACCATCGATACATTTTTGATAGAGGGCATCATCCAACATCACTTTTCCGGCGACAAAGCCCCGCTCAGCAGGAGGAACGGAATGAATACAATATGCACATGCAAGATTACATCCATACACAGGAAAAATCTGTACAGAAAATGGTGTGTCCATTGGTAGCGCATCAGCAAGACGCATGCGTTTCCCGCCAGGGGTCTGTCCGTCAATCCGCTGCGCTTTCATCGCGTACCGCCTGCAAGACGCGCCAAAATTTCCTCAGCATAGTCATCTAAATGATCCTCAGGGTGTGCCACATCATTTGGTGCACAACAATTTGCGCATCGTTTGTTCTCACTGCGGCGTCCTTCGAGCTGCATACGCCAGAATTCATGCATTTGGGAGCTGTTCCACATATCAAGGATTCTCCCCTCATGTACATTTCCCAGCACAATGGGCTTATAGATCGTATCACATGGCTCTACATCCCCATTAGGAAAGACCCCCAGCATATAAAAAGCAAGCGGGCACACTTGGTAAATACGATCGGTCTTAACCCCATAGCGATCGCTTTCGATTTTCATATCCTTCGTCATTTCGACACCGTCATAGGCCGGAAGCATATGCTCTATATACATACGATCTGTGCAGTCGCCGAACAACTGATAGAACTTTTCATCCTCACCTTCATCCAGTGCAACGTCCATAACCTTTAGGAATAGGTTTGTTGTCTTTTTATGTGCATAAAAGTAACGAACATTGTCTACAAACACATCAAAATCAACTTTTGCCTGACATATTTCCTCATACTTCTTAGAGGAAAGTCCCTGCAGAGATATACGAAGTGTATCGAGTCCCGCATCAATCAAGCCATCGGCCATCGACGGCGTGAGTTTTGAGGCATTCGATATGATCTCCACACGTTCGGCAACCCCCTTTTCCTTGGCAAGCCGCACCATATCGGCAATATGAGGATTGAGCAGCGGCTCCCCCTGTCCTGTGAGCGAAAGCATTTTTAGCTTCTGTGGAAACTCTGCGAGCTGCTCTATCGTCTTTTCGTATGTTTCCATTGTCATATGCTCGGGGGTAAAATCATATTTTTTTTTCATTGCGGCAAGCCCGAGTGAATGCCCGCAATAGGCGCACTTAAAATTACAGAACGTCGTTGGAAAGACGAATGCACTGTATGGTGTATCAAGGGGTAAGACGTGTGCAAGCTGAACGCGCTGCGTTCCATAAATCGGCTTAATCTCTGATGCCATTTGATCTATTTCCCCATCCTTATTTCTCTGTAAAGAGCGGCAGTAAACGCGCTGCATCATCATCGAGCTGTTCCATCGGATTGTTGATTGCATTAAAACAGGTACAGGTCTTGCATTCCGGAATATCATCTTTTTCTTTTCTCAGCATCTTGCGGAGAAATGCTCTGCGCCTGCTTCCGTTCCAGATCTCAAGCAATGTATTTTTTTTTGCATTTCCCATGGAGAGCCCTTTACCAAGTCCTGGTACAGGACACGGGAAAATATCTCCTTCGCAGCCAATCTGCATGAAATAAAATGACTGCGCACAGACCTTGCGGTTCACATCCAGTTCTTCCCCATAAAAGTTTTTGGTGCCATCGACGATCTCACGCAGCCCATCCATCTGCTGTTGCATCACAATCAAATGCTCAATATAGATACGGTCGGCATAGGGTCCAAAAATCTGAAAAAACTTCTCCTCATTCGCCTTTGTCTTGAGCGTTGCATCAATCGCTTTGATATAGATTTGTACGGCGCCCTTATGCTCATAGAGATACTTCAAGTTCTCCAAATAGGCATCGAAATCAATGGGAATGCCGCACGTTTCTTGATACCCTTCTGAATCCAACCCCTGTACAGAAATATTGATATTTGTGATGCCGGCAGCAACAAGTGCGCTGCTTTTTTCAGGGGTAAGCAGGAGTCCATTCGTGATGATCTCCACACGATCCGCAATTTTGGCATCGACCGCCATGCGGACAAGCTCCGGCAAGCGTGGATTCATCAGCGGCTCTCCAAGTCCTGAGAATACGATGCGCTTGATTCCGCCGCGTGGAAACTCCTGCAGCTCTTTGATGATTTTCTTGTAAAACTCGAAATCCATATGCTGCATACGGTGCCCAAGTGCACGAAATTCACCGTCTGCCTCATCTCTAGTGGAGTGTATACAGTAAAAACATTTGAAATTACAATACTTCGTCTGTTCGATATAGACGGTAAATGGATGTGCAAGAGGAATAATTTCCGATAGCTTTTTTCTTTTTGTGTCGTAGTTTGGTTTAATCTCCGCCATATTGCTCTCCTAACAGCGGCTCCTTCCGCCTGTTCACTTATGGAAACGCATACACAACCGTTTCCAATCCCATATACTGATAGTTCCGGATATATAGCCGATATCCTGCATAGAGTTCCTTAATTTGTTGCGGAATTTCAAAGAGATGAGAAATATCATGATAAACGCAGATCGCCAACTGCGGCCGATGCGTACGGATGGTTTCAGCCGCACCTTGAAGCGCCTTCGGCTCCATGCCTTCTATATCCATTTTAATGAACGTCGGCGCAAAGCCGTGCAGCACTGCATCAATCGGCACGCAAGGCAGGACATCCGTGCCAGCTGCATCGGCCTTTGCTGCAGAACGTCCATCGGTAACGGCAGTAAAATGCAGTTTTTCATAACGATCTGATACACCAAGCGGCAGGATGTGCGCCATACGGATGGATGGATGTTTCTGAAGGTCTGTGTGAATGCGTGCACAGAGATCTTCCTGTGGCTCAAAAGCAGCATAAGCTTCGATCTGCTTTCCATGGTGCAGCAAACTGCGCAAGGTGTCTCCATCATAAGCACCGCAGTCAATAAAGCGGCGATAGTC
>ERZ773099.1569-NODE-1569-length-16757-cov-23.838941_pt1 | contig 16757 bp, 16 predicted proteins | sample MGYA00511120_ERZ773099 | MGnify/ENA primary metagenome ERZ773099 (study PRJEB29015, sample SAMEA2738012) | human oral metagenome | biome: human oral; feature: human-associated habitat; material: dental | place: China | collected 2104 ...
GGGGCGACCTGTTCGGCACCCCCGAGACGGGCGACCTGCCCGCCGTCACCGAGCTTCCGCTGCTGATGACCATGCGCCGCTCTCTGGCGCACGGTCGACAGCACGACGCCCTCGACGAGCCGGACATCATCGGTTTCGCCCGCGAGGGGGACGACGCCCACCCCGGTTCGGGGCTGGCGGTCGTGCTGTCCGACCGCCGGGCGGGTTCCAAGCGGATCGACGTCGGAGCCCGTCACGCGGGGGAGCGGTGGATCTGCGTGCTGGGCGGCCACGAGCCGGTCGTGATCGGCGACGACGGCGCGGTGGAGCTGCCCGTGTCCGACGGCGGCCTGAGCGCGTACGTGCCCGAGGCGGCGCAGGCGATTCTCGAGGGCGCCGAGCAGCGCCTGCTGCGGCAGCGCTGACGGGCATGTCGATCCTCTAGCATTGATGGTCAGGGGACCGTATGCGCATCCGCCGTACACGCCTGCGTATGTTTTGCATAAGTTTTGCATGAGTCTTGCGTATGTCCCGTGCATGTCTTGTATGTCTGAGGAGGAATCGTGCCCGCACCGGACCAGCTCACCACTGATGACAGGGTCGCCGTGCTCGTCGCCGATGGCCTGGAGGAGGTCGAGGCCCTGGCCGTCGTCGACCTGCTCTACCGCGCCGGGATCGGGGTCGACATGCTCGCCGTGGGCGACGACCTCGAGGTCACCAGCTCCCACCGCGTCACCTTCCGCTGCGACGCGCTCCTGTCCGACGTCGACCTGGCCGACTACGCCCTCGTCTTCCTGCCGGGCGGCATCCCCGGCACGCCGAACCTCAAGAGCACCCGGGCGGTGACCGATGAGGCGACCCGCCGCCTGGAGATGGACCTGCCCCTGGCGGCGATCTGCGCTGCGCCGTCGATCCTCGCCGAACTCGGGCTGCTGGACGGGCGCCGCGCCACCGCCAACCCGGGCTTCCTGCATGTTCTCAAGGAGAACGGCGCCGAGGTCAGCGAGGACAGCGTCGTGGTCGATGGCAACCTGCTGACCAGCCGCGGCATGGCCACCGCTGTCGACCTGGGGCTGGAGATCATCCGCTTCCTGCTCGACGATGCCGCTGTCGAAGCGGTCAAGAAGGGCGTCGTCCACCAGTACTGAGAGCAGTGCTGACTGCCGGCGCTGAGGCCGTTAATGACATGAGGGGCCGGATTCCGTCACGGAATCCGGCCCCTCATATCGGGCGACTCGCTGAGGCCTCAGGCCTGTGCGGAGCTCCTCGGGGATTGGGGGATCAGCGCGGCCAGCAGGATGAGCAGTCCGGTGCTCCCCAGCAGGATGATCCCCGTCGCGGCCAGATCGACGTGCAGGCCGGCTCCGAAGGCGACGACCAGCCCGCCCAGAATCGCCAGGATCATGCCCCAGGCCAGTGTGGTCCTACGGATCGGCCTGCGCTGGTGGTGAGAATCCGGCTCCCGTTCCAGGGAGCTGGACGTCCAGACCCCGTCAGGGCCGAGGTGTGCCGACGCCTTCCTGCCGGGATCGCTGGACTTCGTGCGGTCACTGGACTCAGTGGACTTATCGGGTTCGCCGGGATCGTTGGGCGTTGTCATGTCGGTGATGGTGGCAGCCGCCTCGGCCTCCTCGGGGCTCATCGTCGCCGTGACGCCGGCCGTCGGCAGAGGCTCGGTGTGCGTGATGCCGTCGGTCGGCAGGGCCTCGGTGTTCTCGGTGTTTTTAGCGTTCTCGGTGTTCTCGGCGTCGGCGGACATGCGGGTGGTGGGGGTGTTGTCTGTGCTGTCGGGGCTGTGAGTGCTGTTGGTGCTCATGATTTCGTCTCCTGGAGGATGTCGGGTCAGTTCGTCGGGGTTGGCGAGGGCGTGGCGCTGGGCGTCGTCGCGGGTGTGGACCCCGGGGTTCCCTTGCCCTGCTCCCATGCGGTGGTCAAACAGTTCTCGTATGCGGAGCGCTGCGCGCTGGACAGCTCGGACAGTTCGCGCCATGAGCTTTCGCCCGCGTCCGGGAACGAGTCGTCGTCGGCGCGGAGCTGTTCCAGGCATTGCTCTGCGTCATCCGAGCCGACAGCCGGATGAGTCATGCCCTCCACCGGAAGCTCACCGTGGTGGACGCCGTCGCTGTCGGTCCAATAGTCCACGACCCATGTGCTGGTCTGCGTCGATCCCCTCCAGCGCACCTGAGGGGAGGACTCCTCGACCTGGACCGCGCCAGTCCCGAGCTGGGCGTCGACATCGAGGGCGGTGGTCCCCTCAGTGGCGGGCGAGGTGAGCTGGGTGAAGCCGTGGGCGGGCTGCAGCAGACTGGACGAGTACGATTCGTTCCCATCCACCGTGTAGTTCCTCACGGCCTCGCCGGACCAGCCATGGTCTTGCTCGACGGTGGAGCCGCTGAGGATCCACGGCGAGCCGAGCTCGGCTTCGACCATCCCGAGTCTGGGGCGAGCGCCCACGCGCACCTTCTGCCCCTCGTTGGTCTTGATGCGGATGCGCCCGGTACCGACTGCCAGGTGCACCTGGGCGCTTTCAGAGCTGTCAGGACCGGCGGCGCGGGTGACCTGGCGCAGGTCGAGGGTGATCGAACCGGCTCCGTATGTGCCCAGATCAATGGCGCCCTCGGATGTGGTCGGGTAGGTGGTCGTGCTGGGGTCCAGGTCGGTATCGCTCAGAGTGATGGTGACCGGGTCGGTGACCGCAGGACTCTTGATGGCATCTGGGGGAAGGACCGAGCCGAAGGCGAGCAGCGGCAGGGCGACCAGGGCGGCCAGCCAGCCGAATCCGGTCATCCATCCGCCCCGCCGTCCCCGCAGCGCGGAGATCACGATGCCGCCCGCCAGCAGAAGAACCAGGCCGCCGGATGTGATGAACACCGTCTGCAGGACACTGATGGTGTGCCACGCGCGCATCATGCCCAGGACTGCCAGACCGATCAGGGCCAGCCCGATCACCAGCAGGCTCACCGTCTTGCCGGGGCCCGGGATGCGGGGGCGCGGTGGTGGCACGGGTCGGGGAGCGTAAACGGATCGGGGAGGGGCGCTGGGCATTCCCGATCTCCCCGGCATTCCCGGCCTCCCGGCCATGCCCGGAGCGGGTCGTCCCGCTCCGAAGGGCGTGGTCGGGGCGCCCATGGGCGCCGCGCGTCCAGGCTGCGGGGCCATGCGGCCTCGCGGCGGCATCGGCGAGGGCCCGGGGGCCGTCCACCCGTGAGCCGGGCGGGACTCGCCGGTGCTCTCGGGGGCGAAGGCCGTCTGCGCGCCGTGCGCGTCGTTCGGGGCGCCTGTCGACGGCTTCGGTGTGTTTTCTGTATTGGCTGTACTTGCTGCTTCGGCTGCATTCGTTGCATCTGCGGCAACTGCTGCATCCGTGCCGGTCCGGGGACCGCCGGCGGTCTGCGCAGCCTGTGCCGCCGGCGCTCCCTCGGCCCGCGCAGTCTGCTGTCGGCCCGGAGCGCGTCCGCCGTTGGCGGGTCCGGTGCGAGGTGCCCATGGCTGTCCGTTCCATACGGGCCGTCCGAACTGGTCGAACTGGCCGGGGTGCGGTTGCGGACCGTGCTTCTCCCGGGAGCTCAGTGATCGGATGAGCCAGATGATCAGTGCGCTGATCAGGAAGACCCAGAACAGCACCCAGAAGAGGCCCCAGATGAACGACAGGCCGCCGGTTGCGTGATAGGTGCCCAGGAGCCATGTGGGGAACAGGCCGTCGTCCGCGGAGGCCAGGCCGGCGATGAAGAAGAGGATCGACCCGGCCAGGCCGGCGCTCACATCGCCGACCAGGGCCTGCTCGACGTGAATCCTTCCGTCGGACTCCTCCGGCAGGAACGCCCAGCCCAGGGCGTAGATAATCGCCCCCAGGCCGGTGAGGATCGACAGGACCACCCAGATGCAGCGCACGAGCGTGACCTCCACGCCCAGGCGCCGCGCGACACCGCCGGCCACCCCGCCGACCCACCGCTGTTCAGTGCGCACCAGGCCGGAGCGCCGGATCGAGTCGAAGAAGCCGGCCGTTGAACTGCGTCGCGGCGGGTAGTACCACTGGCCCTGATCGGCGCCGTTGGCAGGACCCTGGGAGAACGCCGCATCGGGGTTCGGCTCGGCTCCTCCCGGCGACGACGTCGGAAAGCCATCGGGAGACGGATTAGACGGAGCAGACGGGTCATTGTCGGGTGGGCCGGTTGGGGGCAGGTCGGAATTGCTCATGGCTCTATGGTCGTCGTCGGATGGGCGCCCCGGCGATCGGGAGAGACCCTGAGTCGCCCCCTATTTCGCTCCCCACCTGCCCTGAAACTGCCCTGAATTCTCCGCGCAGCGGGCTTCGGGCCCCGCCCGACGTGCCACGATAGTGCCGTGAGGACCATGACGACCGCGACGACCATGAGGACCGTGACGACCATGGCCCGACAACAATCATCCGGAGGGCGACCCGTGCAGGGGCGGCCCCCATCGCCGCAATGGTCGAATGAATGGCCGCATGGAGCCGGGCCCCTCCGGTCCTCCTCACGTGTCAGCCCTGCCGCTGCGCGACCGCTGCCGCTGCGGCGCCCTCGTCGTCATCTGTCCCGTCTGACCTCCGCTCAGCTCGCCGCGCTTTCCGTGCACATTCCCTCGCGACGGCGGGCTCCGCGCATTGTGGCCGGTGTATGCGCGGGCGTTGCCGCCCACCTCGGCCTGTCCGTCACCCTCGTGCGATTCCTCGCCGTTGCGGCCGCTTTCTGCGGGGGCTCCGGCGTCCTGCTCTACATACTGCTGTGGATCGCCGTCCCGGTGGGCGACCCGTGGGCCGAGGCGGCCGGGGCGGCTCCCCCGAGTCGCGCTCGGCTCGCCGGCAGGCCGACCGAGCTCATATCGATGTCGGGACGTCTGCGCTCCATCCTCGGCGGAGGAGCTCTCCTGCTCGCCGCCGTTCTGCTCGAACTGTGGCGCGAGGGGCTCCTGTCCTCCGTCAGCTGGGGCGGGCCGCTGATCGTCACCGGTGGCGGAACCGCGCTCGTGTGGTCCCAGGTCGATGCCGTGACCAAGCCCGGACACGGCATCGGCGCGCGTGTGCGCATGACCGGAGGCGTGGCCCTGGCGGCAGTCGGGATTCTGATGTGGATGAGCCGCGACACCGCCCCCGGCGCTCTGCTGGCGGGCTCCCTGACCAGCATTGCTCTCATCGTCGGCATCGGGCTCATCCTGACTCCACTGTGGCTGCGCACCAACCGGGCGCTGACCGAGACCCGCGCCGCTGAAGTGCGCGAGGCCGAGCGCGCCGACATCGCCGCTCACCTGCACGACTCGGTCCTGCAGACCCTCACCCTCATTCGCAAGCGCGCCGACGAGCCCGCCACTGTCGCCCGCCTGGCCCGCTCCCAGGAGCGCGAGCTGCGGGCCTGGCTCTACACCGACCGTCCCGAGGCGGGCACGTCGGTGGCCGACGCCATGCGCGACCTCGTCGGGGAGGCCGAGGACCGCTACGGCGCGGACGTCGAGCTGGTGGTCGTGGGCGACCGCGTCCCGGACCGCGCCACCGAGGTCATCGTCGCCGCCGCGCGCGAGGCCCTGTCCAACGCCGTGCGCCACGGCGCCCCGCCGGTGTCCGTCTACGCCGAGCTCAGCGACAGGCAGATGGAGGTCTTCGTGCGCGATCGCGGCCCCGGCTTCGATCTCGATACGATCGCCTCCGACCGCCACGGCGTGCGCGAGTCCATCATCGCCCGCATGGATCGCCACGGCGGTAAGGGCGTCATTCGTCGCCTCGCCCAGGGCACCGAAGTCATCCTCTCTCTTCCCACCCCGTCCCAAGGAGCATGATGCCCGATGATGGTTGATCCCGTCGCCCCCGCCGGTTCTAGCGGTTCCAGCGGTTCCGCTCTGCGCGTCCTGGTCGTCGATGACCACGCCCTCGTGCGCGCCGGCGTGCGCTCCGAGCTCGCCGCCCACGCCTCCGATCTCCAGGTCGTGGGGGAGGCCGACGACGTCGAGGGCGCCGTCGCCGCCGTGCACGCGCTGACGCCCGACGTCGTCCTGCTCGACGTGCACCTGCCGGGCGGTAGCGGCGGGGGAGGGGCCGAGGTGGTGGTCGCCTGCCAGGACGTGCCGGCCACGCGCTTCCTCGCCCTGAGCGTGTCCGACGCCAGCGATGACGTCGTCGGCGTCATCCGCGCCGGCGCTCGCGGCTACGTCACCAAGGCGATCTCGACCGACGATCTGGCCCAGGCGGTGCGGCGCGTGGCCGCCGGGGACGCCGCCTTCTCCCCGCGCCTGGCCGGCTTCGTGCTGGACGCCTTCGGAGCGGGCGCGGGGGAGGTGGCCGTGGCGGATTCCGAGCTCGACCGCCTGTCGTCCCGGGAGCGCGAGGTCATGCGGCTCATCGCCCGCGGCTACACCTACCGGGAGTGCGCCTCCGAGCTGTTCATCAGCATCAAGACCGTGGAGACGCACGTCTCGGCGGTGCTGCGCAAGCTGCAGCTGTCCAACCGCAACGAGCTCACCCGCTGGGCCGCCGCCCGCCACCTCCTGTGACCCGCCCGCCCGGCGCCCAGTCGGCTCATCGGTCGCTGAACGGTATGGCAAGCTGTGCCTGTGGGAACTGTCGGGAACGTGATTGTCGGTCTGGTCATCGTCATTGGACTGGGCGGTGCCCTGACGCAGATCTATCCCGGTCCGGCTCTCGTGCTGGCGGCCGTCGCCGTGTGGGCGATCGTCACGGGCGGGGCCGCCGCCTGGATCGCGCTGGCGGTGTCCGCCCTCGCCGTGGCGATCACGAGCGTGGGCAAGTACGTCCTGGTGGGGCGGCGGCTGCGCCGTGCAGGAGTGCCCGGCCGCTCCCTGCTCGTGGGAGGCCTGGTCGGGGTGATCGGCTTCTTCCTGGTGCCGGTGGTGGGATTGCCGCTCGGCTTCTGCCTGGGCGTGTACCTGTGGGAACTGGTCCGTGGCGCCGACCAGGCCACTGCCCGGGCCGCCGTCTGGGAGGCGGTCAAGGCGCAGGGCCTGGCGATCCTCTTCGAGCTGAGCGGCTGCCTGGTCGCCGCGGTCGCGTGGGCCGTGGCCCTTGCGGCTGGCTGACGTCCGGTCCCGCGGATCCGTGGGAGGATGTCCGCTGTGACTGATGCGATAGACCAGCCGGATGTGACGATGACCGGGCGCCTGAGCACCCGCGATCTGCCTGGCGGCTCATCCGGGTCGCTGCGCGTGCCCGCCCTGGTCGCCCTGCCGGACGGTCCGCTCCTGCTGGTCCATGATCACCGCCCCCGCCCCGGCGCCGGCGCCTGGCGCGAGCACGGCGGCGCCCTGCCCGACGACCTGCCCAACCCCAACAGCCTGTGGCTGCGCCGCTCCGATGACGCCGGGGTCACCTGGTCCGCGCCCCAGCGGCTCATGCCCACCGACGTCGGGTTGGGCGGCGTCTCGGACCCCTCCGTCCTGTACGACCCGCAGACCGGGCGCCTGCACCTGTTCGCCGCCGCGGCCACCGACGTCGGCCTGTTCGGGGCCCACCCGCCCTCGCCCTCCGCTCGGGAGGGCCTGGCGCCCGAGCCGGGCACTCTGCGCCTGCTGCACGCTGTGAGCGCTGATGCGGGCATCACCTGGGACTGGGAGGACCTGACCGCCCTGCTCGCTCCCACGGCCGAGCGGCCCGACGGCGTCGTCGGCTTCCCCGTGTCCGGTCACGGCCTGACGCTGGCCCACGGCGCCCACGCCGGTCGGCTCGTCCAGCCCCTGGTCACCGCCCTGGCGCCGCGCCCCGACGGCACCCGGCCCGTGCGCGCCACCGCATTGCTGTCCGACGACGCCGGTGCCACCTGGTTCTTGGGGCGCGATGTGCCCGCGCCCGAGGGGGCCGGCGCCGCGAGCCTGGCCGGCGGGGCCGCCACCACCGGCGTCGATGAATGGGCTCTCGCCGAGCTCCCGGCCGGATCCGGCGCGCAGGGCGGCCTTCTGCTCAGCGCCCGCGACGGCGGCTACGGCGGCAGACGCCTGACGGCGCAGTCCCACGACGGCGCCATGACGTGGACGACTCCGCGGCCCGAGGAGACGCTGCCCGACCCCGGCTGCAACGGCTCCCTCGCGGTGCTGCCCGGCGGCGCCGTGGTCTGCTCCCACGCCGGCGACCACCGCAGCCGGTGCGCGGGCAGGCTCTCGGTGCTCCCCGCCGGAGCATCCGCATGGCGGGACCTGGCCGTCCTGACGGGTCCTGACGAGCCCTTCGGCTACTCCGATGCAGCCGTGATCCCCCGGTTCCCGGGGTCCGGCGCGCGCGTCGTGGTGGTGGCCGAGCAGCCGCAGGAGCCCGATACGACGCTGGCGTGCTTCGTCGTCGAGACCTGAGTGCGATGCCGCCCGAGCGGCACCCGAGTCCTGTCCATCAGATCCGTGGGAGGATGTCCGCCGTGATGGACCAGTCAGATCACGACACCTGTGTGATGCGGGCGCAGCGGCGCCCGGTAACGTCTGAGGCCTTTGAGGCGCTGGAGCGCGCTGCGGCGCACGTGCAGGGCGGTGGCCTGCTGGTCATGCCCACGGACACCGTGTACGGCATCGGCGCCCTGGCCTCGGATCCCGCTGCCGTCGCCCGGCTCCTGGCCGCCAAGGGACGCGGCCGCCAGATGCCCCCGCCGGTGCTGGTCGCCGGCCCCGACCAGCTCGCCGGCGTCGTGGCCGACATCCCGTCCGCCGCCCGCGCCCTGATCGAGACTTTCTGGCCCGGCGCGCTGACCCTGGTCCTCACCGCCGCCCCCGACCTGGGCTGGGACCTCGGCGAGACTGGCGGCACCATCGCGGTGCGCATGCCCGATCACCCGCTGGCCCTGTCCCTGCTGCGGGTCACCGGCCCCATGGCGGTCACCAGCGCCAACCGCACCGGCGAGCCCCCCGCCACCGACGCCGCCGCTGCGCGGGCCGCCTTCCCCTCCGGCGCCCCCCTCGGCGGCCATGACGACGATTCCGGGGGCGTCCTCGTGCTCGACGGCGGGCCGACGCCCGGCCCGGTGCCCTCCACGATCGTGTCCCTGGCGGCCGACCGCGCCCTGACGCCGGTGGTGCTCCGCGACGGGGTCCTGGCCCGCGCGGCCCTCGCCGCCGTCGTCGACCCCGTGCTGCGGGCGGCCGGAGCGGCGCTGCTCGCCGATGCTATGGATGCTATGGATGCGATGGACGTGGAAGAGGAGCACAAGGGGGTCGGGGCATGAGGGTCTACCTGCTGGTTCTTCTGGTGGCGGCGGCGGTCACCTATGTGGCCGTTCCGATCGTGCGGCACGTCGCCCTGGTGTCCAATGCCTTGACCCCGGTGCGAGCTCGCGACGTCCACTCCACTCCGATTCCGCGGCTCGGGGGCGTGGCCATGTTCGTGGGATTCGCCTCCGCCGTGACCGTGGCCTCCCAGATCCCCTACCTGGCCGACGTCATCGACTCCTCCGCATGGGCGGTCGTGCTGGGGGCGGGAATGGTGTGCTTCCTGGGGGTCGTCGATGACCTGTGGGAGCTGGACTGGTGGGCCAAGCTCTCCGGGCAGATCCTGGCCGCCGGCGTCATGGCCTGGCGAGGGGTCCAGCTCATCACCTTCCCCGTTGGCGGGGTCACCCTGGGATCCTCGCGGCTCAGCCTGTTCTCCACCGTTCTGGTGGTGCTGGCCGTCATCAACGCGGTCAACTTCGTCGATGGGCTCGACGGCCTGGCCGCCGGCATCATCGGCATCGGCGCGAGCGCCTTCTTCCTCTACGTCTACGTGCTGACCCGCACGACGCAGCCCGCCTCCTACACGTCCCTGGCGGCCACCGTGATCGCCGCCCTGATCGGGATCTGCGTGGGCTTCCTGCCCCATAACTTCCATCCGTCCACGATCTTCATGGGCGACTCCGGCTCCATGCAGCTGGGGCTCATCTCGGCGGCCGGAACCATCATCGTCACCGGCCAGATCGATCCGCTGTCCATCGAGGGCACCACCGCGGTGCCCGTGTTCCTGCCGGTGCTCATCCCACTGGCGGTGCTGCTGCTGCCCCTGACCGACATGATGATGGCGATCACGCGGCGCACCTGGGCCGGTCACAGCCCCTTCCACCCCGACCGCATGCACATGCACCACCGTCTGCTGGCCGCCGGTCACTCGCACCGTCGCGCCGTGCTGGTGATGTACGTGTGGGCGGCCCTGATCTCCTTCTCCTGCGCCGCCATGGCCTTCTTCCCGCTGCGCAACGTGCTCGTGGGCGCCGGCGTCGGCGCGATCGCGGTGCTGGTCGTCACCGCTGACATGATGCCGGGATTGCGGCAGTCCTGGGCCCGCCGCCTCGGCGCCCGACGGACCGGGAAGCGCAGCCGATGAGCACCGGTGGCAACCGCGCAACCGACCCCCGGGCGGCCGGGTCGAAGAAGCGAGCGTCGTCGGGCTCAGCCGTCCGCACGCATCAGGAGGTCTTCCGGCTCACCGCCGTGCGGGTGGGCCTGGTCGGAGGCGCGCTCGCGGCCCTCGGGCTCGCGGCGGGTCACCTGGCGGGAGGCCGGGCATGGGTCGGCGCCGCCTGGGGTGCGGGTGCGGGCGCGCTCCTGACGGCGATCACGGCGGCGGTTCTGGCCGCGCCCTGGGACCGCGTCCCGCGACTCGGCTCCAGCGGCGCCATGCTGTCCTTCATCGGCAAGATCATCGTCATGATCGGCGTGGTGGTGCTGGCGAGACCGTACAAGTCCGCCATGTCTCCGGTGTGGTTCCTGGGGACGCTGGCCGCGGTGCTGCTGGGCGTGGCCGCCATTGAGATCGTTTCACTGGCCAATAGGCGCTCTTTAACGGTCGATTCCAGGAGCGATGACGGGTAAGGTGTCACCCGGCGCCCCGCGATTCGGTGCCTGCTCAGAGCACCTGCTCAGAGCAGTTGAGGGCACTGCAGCTTGTGACGCCACGATTCGTTCGAAGGAGACCTGGTGATGACGAGCGCGACTCTCGCTGCCGGACTAGCAGCGGTCGCTCCAGCCGCCGGGGGCGGTGAGGGTTTCGAGCCTCCCACCCTGGCCGATTTCTTCCCCGAGGCCTTCCTGCTCGTGGGGACCCCGTTCGAGATCAATCGCATCATGATGGTGCGTCTGATCATGACTGCCGCTCTCGTGCTCTTCTTCGGTATTGGCGCTGCGCGCGCCAAGGTGGTCCCCGGGCGCTTCCAGAACGTGTGCGAGATGCTTCTCGGCTTCGCCCGGGTCAATATCGCCGAGGAGATCATCGGCGAGCGGCGCGCCAAGCCTTACGTGCCCATCATCACCACGATTTTCCTGGGCGTGCTCTTCCTCAATATCTCCGGCGTCATTCCCGGCCTCAATATCGCCGCCACCAGCGTCATCGGCATGCCGATCGTCTTCGCCGTGGTGGCCTACGTTGTCTTCTTCTACGCCGGTATCAAGAGTCACGGCCTGGGCGGCTTCCTGCGCAGCTCCGTGCTGCCCGCGGGCGTGCCGAAGGCCCTGTGGATCCTCATCATCCCCATCGAGTTCCTGTCCAACCTCATCATGCGGCCGGTGACTCTGACCATTCGTCTCCTGGCCAACATGGTCTCGGGTCACTTCCTGCTCGCCCTGTGCTACGCCGCCACGAGCGCCCTGTTCTTCCATGCGGCCGCCGCCCTCAAGGGGCTGGGAGTGGTCACCTTCGGCGTGGCGCTGGCCTTCGTCCTGTTCGAGGTTTTCGTCGCCACTCTCCAGGCCTATATCTTCGCTCTGCTCACCGCCGTCTACATCGGCTCATCTCTGGACTCGCATTAGTACTCTCACTTAGTCCCAATTTGTCCCAATTAGTCGCAACGGATTTCACGCCTTCTACGATCGCCGATATTTTGATATTCCAATATTCCAGCATTTCGATCCTCTAATATCCCATCTGAACACCCGCCCACAAGCCTCCGGGCCCGCCCCGGATATCCGATCTCCAAAGGAGAACCAACTATGACCGGCAGCATTGCGACCATCGGTTACGGCCTCGCCACCATCGGCCCCGGCATCGGCATCGGCCTCGTCGTGGCCAAGACCCAGGAGGGCACCGCCCGCCAGCCGGAGCTCGCCGGCGCGCTGCGCGCCAACATGTTCATCGGCGCCGCCCTCATCGAGGCCCTCGGTCTGCTCGGCTTCGCCGCGGGCTTCGCCTTCTGAGCCCGGGCGGTCCTGATGACCCTCGAGATCGCACTGAACGCAGCGAACGCAGTGCTCCCCGCCGCTTCTGAGGGCGGCGAGGAGGGCGGCAACATGCTGCTGCCGGAGACCTCCGACCTCGTATGGGGCACAGTCGCCTTCGTCATCATCGCGGTGGTGCTCCTCAGATACGCCCTGCCCCGCTTCACCAAGGTCCTCGATGAGCGCACGCGCCGCATCGAGGAGGGCCTCGAGCTGGCCGATAAGGCCAAAGAGGACCAGACCAACGCCGAGCTCAAGGCCGCGCGCCTGGTCGAGGACGCCCGCCGCGATGCCGCCAAGATCCGCGAGGACGCCCAGGCCCAGGCCCAGGAGATCGTCGCAGCCGCCCGTGAGGCGGCTCAGGGCGAGGCGGGCAAGGCGCTGGACGCCGCCGAGCGCCAGATCCAGGCGGACAAGCAGGCCGCTCAGATCAGTCTGCGCACCGACGTCGGGCTGCTGGCCTCCTCCCTGGCCGAGAAGATCGTCGGCGAGCAGCTCAAAGACACCGAGCTGTCCGCACGGGTCATCGACCGCTTCCTGGACGATCTCGAGGCGGCGCCCAATGGCAGGCCCGGTGATGAGCAGAGCGCCGCTCCAACTGGTGAGGGAGCAGTCCGGTGAGGACCGGGACCGCCACCAGTCGCGCCGTCGCCGCCGAGGCCTGGGACCCGGTCCTGGCGTCGGCCGGTCCGCAGGCGCAGGAGCTCGGCGAGCAGATCCTCGTCCTGGCTCATGAGGTGGCCGTCAAGCCGTTGCGCGGGCCTCTGACCGACCCCGGCCGCACGTCCGACGACAAGGCGCTGCTGGTCGCTCGTCTCTTCGCGGGACGGGTGGATGAGCGCGTTGTCGCCCTTCTGCAGGCGCTTGTTCGCGGGCGCTGGTCCCATCCGGTCGACCTCATCACCGCTCTGCACGACCTGGGCATCCAGGCCATTCTCACCGGGGCGCGCGCCGGCGGCACCCTCGACGACGTCGAGCAGCAGCTCTTCGCCGTTCAGCGGGTCCTGGCCGACAACCGGGAGATCCGGGAGTCCCTCGAGCCCTCCCGGCGCAGCCGTCAGGACGATCGCGTCGACCTGGCCCGTCACCTGTTCGCCTCGCATATCTCGGCCCCGGCGATGAGCCTGGTGATCTGGTGCGTGCGGCATCGACCGGGGATCACGGCCGGCGGGGTGCCGCACAACCTGCGCCGGGTCACCGAGCTGGCCGCCGCCCTGCAGAATCGCACGATCGCCGACGTCGTCACCGCCATCCCGATGACGAGGGTCCAGGAGGCGCGCCTCCGCGCGGTCCTCGCCCAGCGCATCGGCACCGACATCGAGCTCAACACGAAGGTCGACCCCTCGGTCATCGGCGGGGTCAGGGTCTCCGTGCGCGACCTCGTCATGGATTCCACCGTCCGCAGCACCGTCACCGGACTGCGCAACCGGTTGACGGGCTGAACGCCCGCCCTCAGACTTCCGGCGCCCCGCAGGCGCCACCCAGCAGCACACAGCAAGGAGACGACAGATGGCAGAGCTGACCATCAGGCCGGAGGACGTCCGTTCGGCCCTGGACGAGTTCGTCGCGTCCTACAAGCCGGCGCAGGTCGCGGCGGAGGAGGTCGGTCACGTCGTCTTCGCCGCTGACGGCATCGCCCACGTCGAGGGGCTGCCGGGCGTCATGGCGAACGAGCTCCTGGCCTTCGAGGACGGCACCGCCGGATTGGCGATGAACCTCGACGAGCGCGAGATCGGCGTCGTGGTCCTGGGAGACTTCGCCGGCATCGACGAGGGGCAGACCGTGCGGCGCACCGGAGAGGTCCTGTCCGTGCCGGTCGGCGACGGCTACCTCGGCCGCGTCGTCGACCCTCTGGGCCGCCCCATCGACGGCCTGGGCGAGATCCGCACCGAGGGACGGCGCGCCCTGGAGCTCCAGGCCCCCGGCGTCATGTCCCGCAAGTCGGTCCACGAGCCGCTGCAGACCGGGCTGAAGGCCATCGACTCCATGATCCCCATCGGTCGCGGCCAGCGCCAGCTCATTATCGGTGACCGCAAGACCGGCAAGACCTCCCTCGCGATCGACACGATACTCAACCAGAAGGCCGTCTGGGAGACCGGCGACCCCGCCCAGCAGGTGCGCTGCATCTACGTGGCCACCGGCCAGAAGGGCTCGACCATCGCCTCGGTGCGCTCCGTCCTGGAGGAGCACGGTGCCCTGGAGTACACCACGATCGTCGCCTCACCGGCCTCCGACCCCGCCGGGTTCAAGTACCTGTCCCCGTACACCGGCAGCGCCATCGGGCAGCACTGGATGTACTCCGGCAAGCACGTGCTCATCATCTTCGACGACCTGTCCAAGCAGGCCGAGGCCTACCGCGCCGTCTCCCTCCTGCTGCGCCGACCGCCGGGCCGCGAGGCCTACCCCGGCGACGTCTTCTACCTGCACTCCCGCCTCCTGGAGCGCTGCGCCAAGGTCTCCGACGACCTGGGTGCGGGCTCGATGACCGGCCTGCCGATCATCGAGACCAAGGCCAACGACGTGTCGGCCTACATCCCCACAAACGTCATCTCCATCACCGACGGGCAGATCTTCCTCCAGTCCGACCTGTTCAACTCCGACCAGCGCCCGGCCGTGGACGTGGGCATCTCGGTGTCCCGCGTGGGCGGTGCCGCCCAGGTCAAGGCCATGAAGCAGGTGGCCGGCACGCTCAAGCTCACCCTGGCCCAGTACCGCTCCATGCAGGCCTTCGCCATATTCGCCTCCGACCTGGACGCCGCCACCCGCGCCCAGCTCACCCGCGGCGAGCGCCTCATGGAGCTGCTCAAGCAGCCCCAGTACACGCCCTACCCGGTCGAGGAGCAGGTCGCCAGCGTGTGGACCGGCACCAACGGCTACCTCGACGACCTGGAGGTCTCCGATGTGCTGACCTTCGAGGCCTCCCTGCTGGACCACCTGCGCCGCAACTCCACGGTGCTGGAGACCATCCGGAGCACCGGCGTGCTGGACAAGGACACCGAGGACGCGCTGCGCCAGGCCGTGGAGTCCTTCCGCACCAGCTACCTGTCCGGAGGCCAGATGCTCGGCGCCCAGGCCGCCGCCCCCGAGGAGCCCGCGGGGGCCGAGCACACGGTCGAGCAGATCGTCGTGAGCAGGGGCTGACGTGGCCGGCAACCAGCGCGTCTACAAGCAGCGTATCCGCTCCACCCAGACCCTCCAGAAGGTCTTCCGGGCCATGGAGCTCATTGCCTCCTCCCGGATCGGGGCGGCACGCCGCAACGCGCAGGAGGCGGGGCCCTACGACGACGCCCTGAGCCAGGCGGTGGCCGCCCTGGGCACCTACTCCCACCTCGACGACCACCCCATCACCCGCAGGCGCACCGACACCCAGCGGGTGGCGGTCCTGGTGGTCACCTCCGACCGCGGCATGGCCGGGGCCTACTCGGCCACCATCCTGAGGGAGTCCGAGAAGCTCCTGGAGCAGCTGAGCGCGTCGGGCAGGGAGCCGATGGTCTTCACCTTCGGGCGCCGCGCCCAGAGCTACTTCTCCTTCCTCGGGCGGGCGGTGGAGTACTCCTGGGTGGGGGAGTCCGACCGCCCCAGCGACCACTCCATCGACGAGCTGGCCAGGGTGCTCCTGGAGTACTTCCTGGCCCCCGTCTCCGCCGGCGGGGTGGCCGAGCTCCACATCGTCTTCACCCGCTACGTCTCCATGGTCACCCAGGTGCCCGAGGTGCGTCGTATGCTGCCGTTGAAGATCGTGGACGTCACCGGCCCCGGCGAGCTCGACCGCTCCGAGGACGCCGACGCCCAGACCTTCGACTCCTCCCCGCTGTACGAGTTCGAGCCCAGTCAGGACGCCGTCCTGGACGCCCTGCTGAGGCGCTACGTGTGCTCACGCATCCGCAATGCCCTCCTCCAGGCCGCCGCCAGTGAGCTCGCCAGCCGCCAGCAGGCCATGCACACGGCCACCGACAACGCCGAGGAGCTCATCACCACCTACACGCGCCTGGCCAACGCCGCCCGCCAGAGCGACATCACCCAGGAGATCACCGAGATCGTCTCGGGGGCGGACTCCCTGGGCCCGGAGTAGCCGAGCGGGGCGCGCCGCTCAGCCGGGCGCCCGGCGTCGGGCCCCTCAGACCTACCTGCCACAACGGACACGGAAGAACGCACCATGGCTGACACCACCTCACCGACCCCGGGAACGGGGCACATCACCCGGATCATCGGCGCCGTCGTCGACGCCGAGTTCCCCCCCGAGACGATCCCCGCGATGTACAACGCCCTCAAGGTGACCGTCCAGGCCACCGGTGAGGGCACCCACGCGCACGAGATCACCCTGGAGGTGGCCCAGCACCTGGGCGACAACATTGTGCGCACCATCTCCCTGAACCCCACCGACGGACTGGTCCGCGGCACCCAGGTGCGTGACACCGGCGCCCCCATCTCCGTGCCGGTGGGCGACGTCACCAAGGGGCACGTCTTCAACGTCACCGGCGACGTGCTCAACCTGGCGCCCGGCGAGGTCCTGGAGGTCAGTGAGCGCTGGCCCATCCACCGCCAGCCCCCGGCCTTCGACCAGCTGGAGTCCAAGGAGCAGATGCTGGAGACCGGCATTAAGGTCATCGACCTGCTCACCCCCTACGTCCAGGGCGGCAAGATCGGCCTGTTCG
>ERZ773099.1570-NODE-1570-length-16734-cov-10.781582_pt1 | contig 16734 bp, 16 predicted proteins | sample MGYA00511120_ERZ773099 | MGnify/ENA primary metagenome ERZ773099 (study PRJEB29015, sample SAMEA2738012) | human oral metagenome | biome: human oral; feature: human-associated habitat; material: dental | place: China | collected 2104 ...
ATTATTATTACAATCACAGTCCGCGCGAGGTGCAAATTCAGGCGCTGGAGGCGCAGTTGCAGCTGGCGGTGGATTATGATTTGCCGGTAAGCTTTCACATTCGTAATGGCGCGCCCGAACAGCCGTCGGTGTGGGATGATTTTTGGCCGATTTTTGATAACTTTCATGGACTGCGTGGCGTATTGCATAGCTTTACGGATACAAGTGTCAATCTGGAGAGGGGCTTTTCTCGCAATTTGTATGTGGGGCTTAACGGAATTAGTACGTTTACGAAGGTGCAGGCACAGCAGGAATTATTTGCCACAATTCCCCTAGATCGGCTATTGGTGGAAACCGACGCTCCATTCTTGACGCCAAAGCCATTTCGTGGTAAGATAAATAAGCCAGAGTATGTGGAACTAGTGGCTAAATATTGGGCGGAGAAGCGAAATATTGATTTCAATGTCCTAAGTGAAGCCACTGTTTGTAATACAAAACAGCTTTTTGGCATTTGAAAGTGGAGAATATGAATATTACGCCGGAATGTGTTAGAAAAACATCTGAAGTTGGAGCTAGCGAAGCAGTTAGCGATATTTTTCCTGATAATGTGAAAAATAATATTGCCACTGATTCTAATTCGAAATTTGGTAAGGTTGCGATTCATCAAGAACCTATTGAAAATAATATAAAGAACTCTTTTGCTGATTATAGAAATAAGCTTAATAATCCCGACGCTGATCCTACTAAAATTCCATTGGAAATTGGTAATTTGCTGGCAGAGCTTCGCAAAGCTAAAGCTAACGAGGTGCTATAGATGCCTCGCTTCTTAAAAAAAGTACGAGGTTTGGTTTTTGCCGACGATAGTGACGCGGCGTCATTATTAAAGTTCCGTAAGAAAGATCGTCCATTAAAAAAGTTTACTGAGCGCGAATTAATTCAGCTGGAAAGTGAAATTGGTGCGACGATTTTTGGCGAGAAGCCAGCACATGTGACGCGTCGGGAGTTCTTTAACTTGGACAAAGATACCTGGATCTGGTATGAGGAAGTAGCTGATGGTAAAGGTGGTCGACAAGAATTGACCACGCGTTATGAAGTACAGCCAAAGGGAATTTTGAAAATTCAGCCAAATTATCAATATACTTACTTAGAGGGCGCTGAACTTCAGAACTTTATCTTAGCGACTAAGGAATATTACGAGCGAGTTTCTCGGCAGCTCTATAGGAAAGACCCGCAAACTGGTCAGTCGCTCTGATATAATAAAAAAGTGAATAGAGATTATATCTATCTTGATCATGCCGCTGCTACGCCAATGGACCCGTTGGTGGTTGAGGCGATGCTACCATATTTTTCTGAGAAGTTTTTCAATCCGTCTAGTCCTTATGCTCCGGCAATATTCACTAAGCGTGAATACCAGCAGGCAAAATCGCGCTTAGCACGTTGTCTTGGGGTGATGGCTGACGAGCTGATAATGACGGCAGGGGCGACGGAGTCTATCAATTTGGCGTTTAACGCAGCTGGTGGTGTGAGCTTAATATCGGCTATTGAGCATGACGCGGTTATCAATTCCGCAAAAGCACGTTCGGAAGTTAGATTTATCCAGCCGATGAAAAATGGCCGCATTGACCCTCAGTTAGTGAAAAAAATGCTAACCCCAGACGTTAGTTTTATTAGTATTGCGCTGGTGAATCATGAGTTGGGCTATATTCAGCCAATTGAAGAAATCGCAGAAATCATAAAAAGTGAGCGACTCAGACGTCAGGAGACTGGCGAATCAACGCCATTAGTTTTTCATACCGATGCTTCACAGGCAGCGGCTTTAATTGACGTGAAGATTAAGCGGCTCGGTGTTGATCTGCTTACTCTTTCAGCTGCAAAGGTTTATGGTCCAAAGCAAGTTGGATTGCTTTGGGTTCGTCCGGGCGTTACCTTAACTGCTAATGTTTTGGGTGGTGGTCAGGAGCTGGGGTTACGCAGCGGCACAGAAAATGTGGCCGGTGTAGTGGGATTCGCGACCGCGCTAGAGCTGGCGCAAAAACGACGCTCTGCGGAAGTTAAGCGTTTACGAAAACTGCGAGAAGAATTGGTAAAAGATTTACGACAGGCTTTTCCAGAAATGGTCACATCTTCAGATATGAAAAAAAGTCTAGTAAGCTTTCTGAATATTTCATTTCCTGGGTTGGATGCTGAGCGGCTGATTTTCTTATTAGAGAGTCGCGGTGTGTTGGTGGCCACGGGAAGTGCTTGCGCAGCTAATTCTGGTACGCGCTCCCACGTGCTGTCGAGTATTGGTCTAAGTGAATCAGAAATTGACGGCAGCTTAAGGCTAACTTTAGGAAAATTGAATAATGAAGACAATATTAAGTTGGCTAGCCAATTAATTATCGATGCGTTACATTTAGAGACTGAAAGGGTTAGTCGGTGATTCATAAGATAATCGGTTTGGTGATTTTTACGGCGATAGTTGTGCTTGGCCTTAGTGTTTATTTATCGCCAAATGATTTAGAAAAGTGTGATGCTCCAGGTGATGGCGATTGCCGTGTGGCTGATGCTATTATAGTGGTAAGCGGCGGCGATACAAATGCGCGAACTGACGAGGCGATTAAATTATACAAGTCAGGTTGGGCGCCATTAATTATTGTTTCGGGGGCTGCAGCGGATAAGTCTGGTCCGTCAAATGCCAAGGCTATGTATCAGAGAACGGTTAATAGCGGCGTCCCTAAGAGTGCTATTGTCATAGAAGAATCTTCTGAGACCACCAAGCAAAACGCTACTGAGGTAAAAAAGATTATTGATTCAAGAAAAATTAAGGATGTTATTTTAGTGACGAGTGGCTACCATATGCGGCGTGCACAACTTGAGTTTTCATCGCAATTTCAGGACGTAAAAATTCGAAGCCATCCAGTTGCGTATGATAAAAGCTGGAGTCCTTGGTGGTGGCTGACGCCATGGGGATGGTGGCTGGCTTTGGGTGAATTAATGAGAATTGGACTGTTTGCCCTGGGGCTGTCAAGATGAGCAGGGTGTTTGTTGGCATGTCGGGTGGCGTTGATTCTTCGGTAGCGGCAGCTCTACTAGTCGAGCAAGGCCACGAGGTGACTGGTGTATATATGAAAAACTGGTCAGAAGATTTACCGGGTATGCATTGTCCGTGGGCGGATGATGTGGCGGATGCCAAGCGGGTGGCGGTCGGACTGGGGATTGATTTTCGAGTATTTGATTTTCAGAAAGAATACAAGCAAAATGTTGTTGACTACATGATCCGCGAATACCAAGCAGGACGGACACCGAACCCTGATGTGATGTGTAATCAAGAGGTTAAGTTTAAGGTTTTCTTGGAGGCCTGTCTTAAGGAAGGTGCTGATTATATTGCCACGGGACATTATGCTAGGACTGATGGCGGTTATTTGCTGCGTGCTCGTGATGATAATAAAGACCAGACCTATTTCCTGTATCGGGTAACATCTGAGGCTCTGGCAAAAACGATTTTTCCGCTGGGCGATTTTACCAAGGCGGAGGTTCGTGAGATGGCTAAAGATCGTGGACTGTGGACGGCTAGCAAAAAAGAGTCGATGGGTATTTGCTTCGTTGGTCAAGTGGGGATTCGCGAGTTTTTGTCGGAATATGTCGAGACGAGTCCAGGTGATATCATTGATAAACAAACAGGTTTGGCTGTCGGTAAGCATGATGGGGCGATTTTCTATACCATCGGTCAGCGGCATGGTTTGAATGTTGGTGGTGGGTTGCCGTACTATGTTGTTGGCAAAGATATGGCGAAGAACGAAGTGTACGTCTCGCGTTCGATTGATAATGGTAACCTCTGGCACCAAGAATTGACCCTGACTGACGTTCACTGGATCAACCAGCCGCCAAAAGACGGCACCTATCAGGTTCGGGTGCGACACCGAGCGCCATTGATTGATGCGGAAGTTGCGCACATAAACGACGCTAGCGAGAAGGTGACAGTGAAGCTGGCTGAGCCGCAGCGTGCTGTCGCACCAGGCCAATCAGCCGTGCTATATGACGGCGATAAATGCCTGGGCGGTGGGATTATTTGCTAAGCTAGCCGCTACTGAGAAGTATACTTGTGGGTCTTCATTTATCATAGCCTCGATAAGCATACCGCGGTTAGGAATCTGACCAAACAGCTCCTTCAGCCTTTCAAAATTTTCTATGGGTTTGACGATGCTTTGGGAAATATGAGCTTTAGTGATTGATCCTTTCTCTCAGACATTGCGCAACGTCAGGTGCTTCAAGCTGGCGTTTCTCTTTTTCTGCTCTGTCAGACGCGGCTCTTATCGGATTATCAGCAATTAAATCATACACTTCGCGTCGAGCAATACTAAAGTTTAATTAGCGATTGCTTGAAGTTTCTGTGATAGATTCATGCGCTCACGAAAATCGTAGCCCTGTTCTTCAAAACGCATCAACTGCTGGTAGTCAAATATGTTATCTAACATAGAGACAATTAGTCTTGAATAACTAGCTCGAAGATTATCTTTGTTAGTCGAATTATTAATTGTCATATCCTGTAGGTCATAAAAAACAAGCGTATTGATCCATCGGGCAAAGCGGCAAACGATATGCTGTCTCGCGACAGGATGATTCCCGATTGTGTGAGTGTGGCGATATCGGTGCTAAAACCAGTGATATAGGAAGAAATATCCGAAAAATGTTCAATATGAGAAAGTGGACCGTGTGTATATGTCTGTGTTCCATCTTTGCTGTCAAAGACCCTAAAAGGGAGATCAGAAAACGGTGTCATACTTAGTGCTGGTAGCTCTTGACCGTTTATAGTAGTGGTTATTATTTCGTATTCAGGAACAGTGAGAAGTCCTAATTCAGATAGTAGTTTCGCGTTTTCGGGTTCTTGTAATACACTGTTCCATTTCTCTGCTTGTGTATCGGGATCGTCAATACTATTCGGTATCGCCAGCGCCCTTCTTTTTCCATTGATGACTGTATCAAACACTGTTTTTGAGCCTCCTTCGCCAAGTAGGCCCGAAATAATAAAATTTGTATCATCGATTTCTCTTGGTTGGATATGTTCATGTGGCATATTTGGATATTACAACAGATAGACATAAAAAGTCAATAGTAGACTCAAGATAGAATTGACGTACATAGCGAAATAGTGTACACTCTCTAGGAGTAATACATTAATCAAAGAGTTGTAAGAAAAGGAAGAAATTACACATGCTAGCAATTCGTTTGCAACGCTTGGGCCGCAAGGGCTATCCAGTCTACCGCCTAGCCGTACAGGAAGCACATCGCCACCCGTCAAGTGGTCGTGTTGTTGCTTATGTCGGTTCATACAATCCACACACAAAAGAAGCCTCAATTCAGACAGATTTGGCACAAAAATACCTGGACAATGGTGCTCAGCCAACTCCACGTGTTGTTAAATTGTTGAAAGATGCTGGTGTCAAGTTGCCAAAATGGGTCAAAGAGCCAGCTGCTGACAAGAAAAAAGCTTTGCGTAATCCAGAAAAATTGCGCAAAAATCAGCCAAAAGAAGAAGCTCCAGCTGAAGATCCAGCAGAAGTATCCGCTGAATAATTATTTGAACTATCTGAAATCGCCTCGTTTTGGGGCGATTTTATTTTGTGCTATAATTAACAGATATGAAAGCTCAAGATATCCGCAAAAAATACCTCGATTTTTATAAGAGCAACGGCCACGCTGTTGTCAGTCGAGCGCCGCTGGTGCTACACAACGACCCGACCACGCTATTTACCGGTTCTGGTATGCAGCCGATGATTAGTTATCTATTGGGCGAGGCCAAGCATCCTGAGGGCAATCGTATCGTTGACAGTCAGACATGTTTGCGTGCCCAGGATATCGATGACATTGGCGACAATCGCCACACGACCTTTTTTGAGATGCTCGGTAACTGGAGTTTGGGCGATTATTTCAAAAAAGAGCAGATCAATTGGATGTGGCAATTCCTGTCCGAAGAGGTTGGACTGGACATGAACCGCGTTTATGTCACCTGTTACATCGGTGATGAACGCTATAATATCCCGAAAGATACTGAGGCGGCGGAGATTTGGGCGGAACTATACGAAAAAGCAGGCTTGAGTAGCAGTCAAGCTGATATTGGTTCGGAACAGGCCGGTTATGCGCGCGGTATTAAACCGGGCGAGCGGATTTTTTACTATGATGGCAGCAAGAACTGGTGGAGCCGCAACGGCGGGCCGGAGACTACACCAATTGGGGATCCGTGCGGACCAGATAGTGAGATGTTTTATGAGTTCGATTTCATAGAGCATGATCCAAAATTTGGTGAACATTGCCATCCGAACTGCGACTGTGGACGCTTTATGGAAATTGGCAATAATGTCTTTATGGCCTATAAAAAGGTGGCTGATGGTGTGTTTGAATCATTAGAAAAGCCAAATATAGACCACGGCTCTGGCCTGGAGCGCATCGCGGCGGCAGCTAATAACGACCCTGATGTTTTCAAGATTAGCCTATTGTGGCCAATTATTGAAAAATTACAGCATTTGAGCGGCAAAAATTATGATTCGCACACCGAAAGCATGCGAGTGATTGCCGATCACCTCAGGGCTGCTACTTTTATGGCGGTTGATGGCTGTGTGCCGAGTAATAAGGAGCAGGGCTATGTGATGCGCCGCCTGTTGCGCCGGGCAATTCGCTATAGCTTTGATCTGGGAATTGAGCAGAACTTTATGCAAGAAGTTGTGCCGGTGATAGCTAGTCTTTATGAGAATGATTTTCCAGAAGTTAAAGAGAATCGTGACAATATCATTGCAGTGCTCGTTAAGGAAGAAAAAGCCTTCCGTCAAACACTACGCAAAGGCCTGAGACAAATGCAGCATTATATTGATGATGGCCTGACTGGTGAGGAGCTATTTACTTTGTATGACACTTTTGGTTTTCCAGTGGAACTGAGCACTGAGGAGGCGTATAAGCAGGGCATCAAGCTTTCTGATAATTGGCGTGCAGAATTTGATGCTAAGATGGCTGAGCAGCGCCAACGCTCCAAGACGGCCCGCAAGGGGCAATTTAGCGGTGGTCTCGAGGGTCACGATTCAATTCATCTTAAGTATCATACGGCGACTCATTTATTGGGGGCAGCTTTACGTAAGGTGTTGAACGCGCCAGATTTGCAGCAGCATGGTAGTAATATTACCGCTGATCGTCTGCGCTTTGATTTTAATCATGATAAATTGACTTTGGAAGAAAAACAGGCTGTTGAAGATCAGGTTAACGCTTGGATTGATGCTGATTTGCCTGTTAAGTTTGCCGTCTATCCAACTGAAGAAGCACTAAAAATGGGCGCTATTGGTGCATTTGGTGAGCGCTATGGTGAAGAAGTTAAGGTTTATTCAATTGGTAAAGATGACAATGTTATTAGTTTTGAAGTCTGCGGTGGTCCTCACGTTGAACATACTGGAATTCTGGCTGAAGATGGTAAGCGCTTCAAAATTACTAAAGAAGAATCCAGTTCGGCCGGTATTCGCCGCATTAAGGCTGTTTTGCGGTAGATGTAATAACTGTTGCTCTAAAATCACAAGCGTTATATAATAATTCGTATATGGCATTGAAAGACATGTTAAAGAAGTCTGATAAAGATAATCGCGAGCTATTGGTTGGTTTGGATATCGGTACTGAGGTGGTTAAGGCGTTAATCGCTGAAGTCAAAGACGACGAGCTGAAGATTATTGGCGTTGGTCGTAAGCAGCAGGAAATGGGCGATATGCATACTGGCGCAATTGCTGATATTGCCGGAGTGGTGGCCAACTGCGAGGACGCTTTATCTGAGGCGGAAGATCAGGCTGGAGTTCAGGGCAAGCGAGTTGTCATTGGTATTGCTGGTGAGCTAGTCAAAGGTGTAACTAATACTATCCGCTATCGTCGTCCGCAGCCAAATAAACCACTAGACGTCGCAGAAATGGAATTTATTATTGAGAAGGTGCAGGAGCGAGCTCAAGGTAAAGCTCAGGCGCAAATCGCTCTGGAGACTGGCAATGCCGATGTTGAAGTGAAGTTAGTTAATTCGGCGTTGGTGAGCATTCATATTGACGGCTATAAGGTTTCAAACCCAATTGGTTTTCAGGGTAGGGATGTGGCAGTGCAGATTTATACGGCATTTGCACCGATGGTTCATATTGGGGCTCTGGAAAAGGTGGCTGATGAACTAGCTCTGGACTTGGTGGCAGTGGCAGCTGAGCCGTTCGCGGTGAGCCGTAGTGTTCTGGGCTCAGATACTGATAGTAATTTTACGGCTATCTTGGCGGATATTGGTGGTGGTACGACTGACATCGCAGTGGTCAACGACGGCGGCGTTGAGGGAACGAAAATGTTTGGTATTGGTGGCCGGAGCTTCACGCGGACAATTGCGGCTGATTTGGACTTAAGTTTTAAGGATGCAGAAAAACTGAAGCTAAATATTGATCATGACAAGTTAAAGCCTACGGTAAAGAAAAAGGTTGACGCTGCAATTGATAAAACCCTGGAGGTCTGGCTGTCTGGTGTTGAGTTAGCTCTCGGGGATTTTGATAATGTTGATTATTTGCCAAATAGGATTTTATTATGTGGCGGCGGCTCTAGCCTAAAGAAGATTACCGAAGCTCTTAAGGAGCGACAATGGCCAGAGGACTTACCTTTTACTAAAAAGCCTGTCATCCAGTATATTAATCCAAGTGACGTAACAGGAATAGTCGATGAAACTGGCGATGCTAGCGACCATACATTTGTCACGGCTATGGGACTATTAAGGGTTGGCTATGATACAATTATCGGTAGCCAGGGCGGTAATAGTTTAGTTGAAAAAGTAAACAGGTTATTAAAGATTTAAGATGAACAAAGACGTTATTTATATCGATATAGAAGACGATATTACCACCATAATTGGTAAGATTAAAGCGTCAAAACAGCGGATAATTGCGCTGGTGCCGCCTAGGCGGACTGGTATTTTGCAGAGTGCTGTTAATATAAGATTGTTGTCACGGGCGGCAAAATCTGCCGATAAAACGATAGTAATTATTACAAATGATTCGGTTCTGGCTGGTTTGGCTGCCACGGCAAAAATCCCCGTAGCAAAAACACTCCAGAGTAAACCAGAAATTGCGGAAATTCCAGCCCTAAAAGTTGATGATGAAAGTGATGTTATTGATGGTGGTAAGTTGGCTGTCGGTGATATGGCTGAGGCTGCAAAAAAGTCATCATCAGATAATGACGCCGCGATAGACAGTACTATTGCCGCTGTAAACGAGAAGGAGTCTAAAGGCCTAACTTCTCTAAAAAACATGGTTAAAAAGCCAAAAGTCCCTAATTTTAGTGCGTTTCGTAAGAAGTTTTTGCTAATTGGTGGCGGAGTGCTTTTGTTTGGGGTGTTTTTAGTCTGGGCAATTTGGTTTGCGCCGCATGCTACAGTTGTTATTTCTGCGAAAACTACCAGTATGACGGTGAGTGATACGGTTAGTTTAAGAGAAAATGCTGCTACGAACGCTAGATCTAATGTTATCAAGTCGATTAAGAAGGAAATAGCTAAGGAAGTCAGTGTTGAATTTTCTGCTACGGGCAAGAAGAACGTTGGCGAAAAGGCGACCGGAGTGGTGGTTTTTAAGAATTCATCTTCAAGTAGTGTAACAATTGCAGCTGGTACCGTTTTAAAGAATAGTGGACTATCTTACACCTTAAATTCTTCCGTGAATGTTCCGGGTGCAACACTGGATTGGAGTTGCCCTGGTTATAAATGTGCAGGATCGGCCTCGGGAGCGATTACCGCTAGTGAGGGCGGAGCGCAGTATAATGCTGCCACTGGCAGTATGAGTATTTCGGTTGATGATATTTCCGCGTCCTTGCGGTCTGCTACTAGCGGTGGTACTGATAAAACGGCAACGGTCGTAACGGCTAGTGACATAGAGGCGGCAAAAAACAAGCTTAGCGAGAAGAAAATCGAAGGCCTGAAAGAGCAGCTGATTGCTTCATTTGGTAATTCTGTGAAGACAATTACGGAAAGTTATGCTGAAAATCGCTCAGATCCTAGCTCAAGCGTAGCGGTCGACGGAGAGGCCACTGGCGCAGTGACTCTAAAATCCACAATCACTGCAAACATGCTAGCGGTTGATAAGAATGAGTTGAAGAATTTTATAGAGTCGAAGCTAAAGGACGAGATTTCCGGTAAAAAAGCCCAGAGAATTTACGATAACGGTGTTGAGAAGGCGGCATTTTCTCAATTTGCTAACGCTCGAAACGCCCAAACTGTTCGCTTGACTGCCAATGGTAAAGTCGGCCCTGATATTAAAGAGGAAAGCGTCAAGGACCAGGCCAAAGGTAAGAGCTATGGTGAAGTACAGTCGGCTATTGAGTCGATTAACGGAGTTGAGGACGTTGATGTTAAGTTTTCGCCATTTTGGGTTAAATCAGTGCCAAAAGACATCAATAAAATAAATGTTGAATTTAAGATAAAAGATGTCAAGTAAGAACTTTTTGGCTCTAGACGTCGGTGAGCGACGGATTGGTTTGGCGATGGCAGACTCGCAAGTGAAAATTGCAGTGCCGTTTGGTTGGCTGGAGAATAGCGAAAAAATTATCCAAGAAATAACAGAATTGGTATTGCGACACGATATTGATGTAATTGTAGTGGGATATCCGCGCAACCAGTCTGGTGAGCCAACTAAGCAGACGCAATTTGTGGAGGATTTTGTTAAGCAGTTTGCCGACATTGAGCTGGATACGGAAATTGTTTTTCAGGATGAATCGCTAACAAGCGTGCAGGCCGAACAAAGATTAGGAAATAAAATTAAGGATAAGGGTGAGATCGACGCAGAGGCTGCTAGTATAATTTTGCAGGATTTCTTGGAGGAAAAGTATGAAAATTCGTAAACGACGTGTCTGGCTATTGGTGCTATCAATTATTGTGGCAATTTTAGGCTTGAGTGCTTTGGGTGCAACTATCTGGTATAAACAAATGCTTTCTCCTTTTGATGTGCACGCCCAGCAAACTGTAAGGATTAATATTAAAGAAGGCATGGGTTCTAGTGATATTGCTAAAATTCTGGAGGACAAGAAGATTATCAAGAATTCATTAGCTTTTTCAATTTATACAAGACTCCATAATTCGGGGGGGAAATTTAAGGCCGGTGTTTATTCAGTAAAGCCATCTCAGTCTGTTAGCGAAATAGTTGGTCATTTAACAAGCGGTAAGTCCGATGAGGTTGCTATAACTTTTTATCCTGGTGCGTCTTTAGACAAAAAGATAAACAATTCTGATGGCAGAGAAGTCGAATCTGTATTATTGAAAGCCGGCTTCTCAAAAGAGCAGATAAAGAAGGCCTTTGCCGCTAAATATAGTAGCTCGGTTTTTGCTGGTAAACCAGATAATGCCAGTCTTGAAGGTTATATTTATGGAGAAACGTTCTATATTTCTTTAGATGAAACTGTCGATCAGGTCTTAAAGCGGTCAATCAATCAGTTTGAAAAAATAGTGAAAAAGTACAACCTTGAAGAGAAATTTAAGGCTCGTGGACTAACGCTGTATCAGGGAATTACGCTGGCATCAATTATTCAGAGGGAGTCGATTGGCTGTGGTTCTGGGGCTGAGACTTGCGAGGATCAGCGAAAGATTGCTAGTGTTTTTTATAATCGCCTGAAGGCGAATATGGAACTGGGCTCGGATGTCACCTATCAATATATTGCTGATAAAAATGGCTTAGAGCGTTCGCCAAGCCTAAAGTCGCCTTATAATACGCGCATCCAAAAAGGCTTGCCGCCTGGGCCCATTGCTACACCTAGCTTGAGTGCTCTAAATGCTGCAGCTAATCCGGCAAATTCTAACTACCTTTACTTCCTGAGTGGTGATGATGATGTGACGTATTTTGCGAAGACAAACGAAGAGCACGAGGCTAATATTAAGGCTCATTGTCAGAAAAAATGTCAGATTTCTTGACAAAATCACATCTTATAAAATTTATTGACTTTATTGTCAATGTTGTGTAAAATGGAATGTAGATCGTTTGTCTAATTTATCAATAAGGGTAAATTATGGTAAATGACCTACCAAAATTGTCGCTACGGATATAGCAAAACTAATGTAGAATATAATAATCAATTAGGTCGACAACATATCCTGTTCTATTGCGAGAAGAAAGACAATTGGGTAGTAGTATCAGTGGTAACATTGATACAAGGAGCACGATTATTCGTAACCATTTTATAACTCTTCGGGGTAAGAAACGTAAGCTGCAATCGTTCGCGGTTTACGGCGGAATATTTTTGTTAACTATATCATTTTTGGTTTACGGCAACAGTAGTAATAATGCGGTTGCTGAAAAGCCGAAAACTTTAGCATCAGCTGAAGTATCTAATACGAGCACATCGACAGCATCTGGAGTTGTCAAAGCTAAAACCGTTTCAGTGGATAAGTTAGCGGCAGCTAGCGCTGTGACTAATTTGGCAGAGACGGCAGAGTTGCCTTCAGCTGGTGACTTGCGTGAATCAGAGACTTCATTGACGATTAAGAAAAACCTTTCTCAGAATGACTCTGAGGTTATCACAAAACCTGATATTGTGAAGCCTGACACATCTGCTGCACGTGGCATTTCTTCATATGTGACTAAAGAGGGTGACAATATAGAGAAAATTGCAAAGAAGTTTAAGATTTCTCCACAGACGCTTCGTTGGGCAAATAATACTACCTCAGATGCTATTGAGCCTAATAAGACACTTATTGTTCCGCTGATTGATGGTGTTGTTTATACAGTTAAGGATGGTGATACGGCGCAATCTTTGGCTGATAAGTATAAGACTAGCGCTGAGAGGGTTGTTCTATATAACGATATTGATGACGGATCAAAATTAACTGCTGGTGCGCGTATTGTGATACCTGGAGGTGAGCTGCCGGAGGCTGAACGTCCAGGTTATGTAGCGCCACGCGGTCGATCGTCGTATGGAAATAGTAGGTATGGCTCTTCGACTACCACTAGTGCTAGCCGAAGTTGGCTGACCGCATCTGTTGGCAATAGATATGCTGCTGGTAATTGTACCTGGTATGCTTATGAGCGTCGTTTGCAGCTTGGTCGACCGATCGGTAGCTTCTGGGGCAATGCTAATACTTGGGATGATAGTGCTCGTGCAGCTGGATTTGTAGTGAATAATGTGCCGGCACCTGGTGCGATTATTCAGAACGACTGGGGTGGTGGTGGTTATGGTCACGTTGGTATCGTGGAGAGGGTAGATGGTCAGAATATATACGTTTCAGATATGAACTATGCGGGTTATAACGTTATCTCTTCTCGCACCATTTCTATCGCCGAGGCTGGTCGCTACAAGTTTATTCATTAAAAGCTTAATCAAATATCAGATAGTACCTCATCGACTGGTGGGGTATTATCTGATATAATCGTCATATGTTTGTTGATATTGCAAGGGTTTTTATTCGAGCTGGCAAGGGCGGCAACGGAGCGGTCAGTTTTCGGCATGAGAAATATGTTGACAAGGGTGGTCCTGATGGTGGTGACGGCGGGCGCGGCGGTGATGTGGTGTTTTTGGCGACCAAAGACCTGAATACACTGCTGAATTTTCGCTACAAGCCAGAACTGAAGGCGGAAAATGGTGAGGACGGCAGTAAGCGTAAAAAGCGTGGCAAGAGTGGCCCTCCACTGGTGGTTAAAGTGCCGATGGGTACGCTGGTTAAGTGCGACGGCAAGGTGGTGGCAGACTTGACGGCAGACCAACAACAAGCGGTCGTTGCCCGTGGCGGTGACGGTGGTTTTGGCAACGCGCATTTTACATCCAGCACGCGCCAAGCACCAAAGATGGCTGAACTTGGTGAGGCAGGTGAAGAATTTGAGGCGGAGCTAGAATTGAAATTGCTGGCCGACGTTGGTTTGGTTGGTTTCCCTAATGCTGGTAAGTCGACATTTTTGAGTGTGATTTCTAATGCTCGGCCGGAAATTGCCAATTATGAATTTACGACCTTGACGCCAAATCTGGGCGTAGCGGATGTGGATGATGGTTCAATTTTGATCGCTGATATTCCGGGACTGATTGAGGGTGCGTCGGAAGGCAAGGGCTTGGGTGACCAGTTCCTGCGCCATGTTGAGCGGACAGCCGTGTTACTCCATATGATTGATGCGTATAGTGATAATCCAGCAGAAAAATACCAGACCATTCGCCGCGAGCTGGAAAAATATTCTGAGGAACTAGCGACACGTCCAGAGATCATCGCCCTGACGAAGTGCGAAGGATTAGACGATGAAATTATTGCCATGCAATCAACGGCGCTTCAAAACGTGGCCAACGGTTCGCCAGTGGTGGCGATTTCGTCGCAAACACATACTGGCGTGACCGAACTGCTACGCCTACTGCGTCGTGAGGTTACGGACTATCGAGCACGGGAAGCTGAGCTGATTGAAGAAGAAGGTGACGATTTGCCAGTTATTACACTGGACGCACAAGCAGCATCTGATGCCTGGACGGTAGAGCGGGTGGTTGGTGCGGAGCCTGACAATGTAGACGATGAAGAGACGATTAGCTTCATCATCCACGGAGCTAAAATTGAAAAGTTTGCTCGCCGCACTAATTTTGATCAATTTGAATCGGTCAATCGCTTGCGGGATATCATGCGAAAAATGGGCATCACTCATGAACTAATTCGTCAGGGTGCAGTCGGTGAGACCGTGGTGCAGATCGGCGAATCGATGCCGTTTACGCTGGTTGAGCAATAGTTTTGCTATACTATAATCATGGCACAAACATTTTTCTTTTACGATCTGGAAACCAGCGGACTAAACCCGCGGCAAGACCGCATTATGCAGTTTGCTGGGCAGCGGACGGACATGAACCTGGAACCAATTGGCGAGCCGTATAATCTGCTGGTGACGCTGAATGATGATACGCTGCCGAGCCCCGATGCGCTGATGGTAACGGGTATCACGCCGCAAAAAACGGTCGAGGAGGGCTACAGCGAGGCACAGTTTGCCCGTATGCTGAGTGAGGAAATTTTTACGCCTGAGACTATTGCGGTTGGTTTTAATAACATTCGGTTTGACGACGAATTTATCCGCCATTTGTTGTGGCGCAATTTCCATGATCCGTACGAATGGAGCTGGAAAGACGGTCGCTCGCGTTGGGATTTGCTGGATGTGGTGCGGTTGACGCGGGCGCTCAGGCCGGAAGGAATCAATTGGCCGCTTGATGACAAGGGTGAGCCAAGCAATCGCCTGGAACTAATAACTAGCGCCAATGGTATAGCTCACGAAAACGCTCATGACGCCTTGGCAGACGTGACGGCGCTGATCGCTGTGACGAAATTGATTAAGCAAAAGCAGCCGCAGCTATATGACTATTTACTAAAAATGCGTGACAAAAAATTAGTGCAGCGGCTGGTTAACGTGGATGACAAAAAACCGTTTGTGTATGCGAGCGGGCGTTACGACAACGAATTTGCCAAAACCACGGTGGCCTTTCCACTGACGACTAGTCGAAACGGCGGCGTGGTTGCCTATGATCTGCGCTATGACCCGACGTCATTTGTTGAGCTGAGTGTGGAGGAGCTGTCGGCAAAAATCTTTGCTTCGTGGGAGGAGCGGCAAGCTGAGGATTTCGTCAAGTTACCAGTCAAAGAATTGCAGTATAATCGCTGTCCGGTGGTGGCGCCGCTGGGTGTACTGGAACAAGGCGATGGCTGGCGGAAAATTTCGCTTGATCTAAAGACAGTGCAAAAGTATCAAAATATTTTACTGAGTCACCCGGATTTTGCCGAAAAATTACGCAGTATTTTTGAAAACAAGCCAGCCTTCAAGAAACTGCCCGATCCGGAAGCGCAATTATATGACGGCTTTTTGAACGACCGTGACCGCTTGCGAGTTGAGGCGGTGCGTAATGCTGATGAGCGCGAGCTGGCTGATTTTCATCCAGAGTTTCAGGACGAGCGGTTAACACTACTGCTGCTACACTACAAAGCGCGCAATTTTCCGCGCTCGCTCAGCGAAGATGATTTGGTACAGTGGGAAGCCTGGCGGAGTCAGCACTTGCAGGCGCAACTGCCAGGGTTTATGGCGTCTCTACAGCGGCTAGCGTCGACAGTGACTGACGAACAGCAGTTTATTTTACAAGAATTGCAGCTGTGGGCGGAGGCGGTGTTGCCGGCTGGCGACTTGTGATAGGACACGTGCTAGGTTAGAGACGGAGCAAGTTTTTGAGACTCAACTTTAGGATTAGGCTCGTTCGTCTTCATTTTGTATAGAAGGCAAATTGATAGTAAAATAAACTCGCTTTTTTGGTTTGGTGTAAAATAACGGATTGATCTATTGATACGACGTTGAGTAATTTCGCTAGCAACATCCACAAGCTTCCAAACTAATGCTGACAAAGACTTTCTTAAGAAGATGACTAGTGGCGCAATTGTTGCCCAAAAAATAATCATTATCGTTGCCGACAGACTAATGTTAGTGAAGGGTATTTTGCCGAAGAGAAGAAAGAAAAATAATTGATCGATGACAAATGGTGCGAGTACGATCGATCCAAAGATTACAATTAAACAAACGCCCAACTTCCTCATAGGTCTAACTGTAACAAATAAGAGGTAGTCTTGCAATCATAAGCATAATATGTTGTAATTTAAATTTGGACTGGCATCAGGACTAGAAAAATTGTTGTAAAGCCTGTATAATATAGCGGTTATGGCAGAGGTGATTCGCGTCAAGGGCGCTCGTGAGCATAATTTAAGAAACGTGGATATTGAGATTCCACGTGATAAATTAGTTGTGATTACGGGGCTGAGCG
>ERZ773099.1578-NODE-1578-length-16671-cov-13.629574_pt1 | contig 16671 bp, 14 predicted proteins | sample MGYA00511120_ERZ773099 | MGnify/ENA primary metagenome ERZ773099 (study PRJEB29015, sample SAMEA2738012) | human oral metagenome | biome: human oral; feature: human-associated habitat; material: dental | place: China | collected 2104 ...
GTGTTCATGCTAGGGGGCGGCGTATCAATAATTGGGTCACAAATACCAGCCTGGGTGAACATGGTGTCACAAATACCAATCTGGGTGAGCCAAATCGTTGCGATACCATTATTCTTCTCCTTGGTGATTGGTTTGTCGGGATTCTTCATTCGTTTTCCAAAGTCCCTGACCCCGAGATGGTACCGCAGGGCCCTGAAAGCCGGGATACCGCGCAACGATCCCTACGTCATGGGTAAATTCAAAGCACTCGACATCGAAACCCAGAAAGCGCTCATACAACTATACAAAGAGCACACGGCCAGAACGCGATGATGCCGCTCGGAATCCGGTTCGTCGCGCCCCGGCGTCGTGGGATTTATTCACAAGCGTGGCGGTAACCCACCATCCACACCTAGCCCATCGGCCGAGGGCCCGGACCCCACGGGTCTTCCATGAGCGGGGCCGTCGGCTGTTTCGCGGGTTTCCGCATCACGCCCGTCGATCGGAGCTACCGTGTGGGGATGGAGTTGACCGGTTCCCGCTTCGCCTTCGAAGTCCCCGCCGGCTGGGCACCGGAGGCGCGTGGCGATGACGGCGAGGTGGGTGCGGCGTCGAACGAGTCACTCACGAGTTTCACCCCGAACGCCCTGCTGCGGGAGTGGCAGGTGAAACACTCCTACCGAGGCCTCCTCGCGTTGGCGTCGCAACGCAGTTTCCGGGAACTCGCGAAACAGCACACCATCCTGCACGTGGAGGCGATCCCCGATGAGAACGCCCCCTCGAACATCGGGGAGCGCCGCCGGCTGTGGGCCTTCTCCACACGGGAGACCCCCGGTGCGAGCGGGGACCTGCTGAGCCTGCTGACGATCCGTGACCTGCTGGTGACGGAGGAGGCGCTGGCAGAACTTACCGTGACCGTACCGCTGACGACCTGGCGTCGCGGCGACGTGCACGAAGCGATCCTGAACAGCCTCCGGCCTCACCGCCGCAACCGGCTCGGCGCCCTGCTACGCGGAGACAACAGGGATCCCAGCAAGGTGATGGACACCGACGAGCAGACGGTCATCGACGAATGGGCCACCCGCCGCGACCACGCCACACGGGAGAGCCTGGGCCTGCCGGAGACCACGACATCCGTCCCTGGACAGGAAGAGCCCCTCCCTTCGAATCCGTTCAAGCCCGGCCTCTCCGAGGAGATTGCGGAACTCTCGGAGAAAGCGTTCAAGGCCTTCTCCGATCTGGCGCTGCTCGGATGTCTCAAGAAAAGTGCCCGGTGGTCGTCTGCCGGCCGGGAACTGGTGAGGGCCGGGCTGATCGATCGGAAGGGCATCGCCACCGCGCAGGGAGAACGGTTGATCCGGCACCTGAGGAATGGGCGGCACATGGCGTTGCTGGTCGACTCGGCCCCACAACTGTTGCTGACCTTCTGGATCCACGGCCTGGACGCCTTGGTGGTCATGTCCTTCGTCGCTCTCGGTACCCGCGCCCTCGCCTTCTGCCCCGCAAAGAGAATCCCCCAGCTCCTGCTCAGCCTGATCAGTTTCCAACCCTCGTGGGACATGAACTTCAGCTACACCCTGACGCGAAATGAATTCCTTGCGAAACTGCTCTCCAACGTTCCCCCCAGGGCCGCAACCGGCAAGGATGCCATCGCTTTCTCCGAGCAGCGCTGGGTTCCCCTATCCCTGCTCGGCCCGGACGAGGAACCGAAGCTCGCGTGGGTGATGACCCCGAACCGCGGCGTGGCGATCCTGAAAGACAACGGGGATGCGAAAGAGATCACCTTGACCAGCGACCCGAATGAACCTTTCTGGGAACTGCTTCTGGAGACCTCCACGAAACTCGCCGAGGAACAACACCCATGAAACCCCGACCGGCCCGCTTCCATGACATCGGACTGGCCCAGATGAACCGGGCCTCAGGAACCGGGACGCCATGAATCTCACCTTGACCGGCACCTGCTTCGCCTTCGACGTGCCCGCCACCTGGACGGTGGAGACGAAAGACGGGATGGTCGCCGCCACCTCGGATGAGTCGGTCGCGGGTTTCAGCCCGGACGTCGTGCTGCGGGAGTGGCAGGTGAAACGCCCCACCCGGTCCTCCCTGGCGCAGGCATCGTGGGAGAACCTCCGGGAGAAAACCGTCCTCCACGTGGAAGCGATTCCCGACAGGAAAGCCAATTCGGACATCAGGGAGCGCCGCCGGTTGTGGGCGTTCTCCGCGCCGGACGTTGCCGGGGGTGACGCCGAATCGCTTGGTCTGTTGACGATCCGCGACCTGCTGGTGACCGGGAAGGCACTGGCGGAACTGACCGTGACCGTGCCCTGGCGCGCCTGGCGTCGCGGCGGTGTTCACGAGACGATCCTGGACAGCCTGCGACCCCTGCCACGCAAGGAACGCGGGATTCCCCGCGAGGCGCTGACCGCCGACGCGCTCCTCTGCGACGAGTGGGCGGAGCGGCGCGACGACGCACCCCGGGAGAACCTGGAGATCCTCGAACCACCCGGACTCCGGCCGGTCATACCCCATTCCCCTTGGCGGACCGAACCCGCCGAGACCGCACCGGCCATCCCCTGCCTCTCCACCGAGGTCGTCGAACTCCCGGAGAAAGCCTTCAAGGCCTTCGACAGCCTGGCCTTGCTCGGCCGCTCTGCGAAAAACGCAATGCTGACCTACACCGGCTGGAAGCTGGCGCGGGCTGGGTTGGTGGGCTGGGACGGTGTGGTCACGGAGCTGGGGGCGCGGGTGGCTCGGCACCTACGGAACGGACGGCGCATGACATTGCAGGTGAAGGGCTCTTCGCCGAGGCTGCTGACCTTCTGGATCGACGGCCCGAGCGCCCTGGCCGTCCTGTCCTTCATCTGCCCGTACACCACTTCCGACAGGAGCGCCTTCGGTTTCTGCCCCACGGAGTGGATTCCCCGGGTTCTGCTGGAATTGATCGGATTCCATCCCGCCTGGGACATGCGTTTCCGCTACACCGTGACACGACACGAGCTGCTGGCCAAGCTGCTCGCCGACATCCCACCCGGCGCCACGACCTGGAGGGATGCCGTCGCGTTCTCCGCGCAGCGCTGGGTTCCGATGTCGCTGCTCGGTCCGGACGGGGAGCCGGCGCTCACCTGGGCTATAACTCCACACCGCGGGGCCGCGATCCTGAGGAACCGGGCGGATGCGAACGAGATCAGCGTGACCAGCAACCCACGACGGCCCTTCTGGGAGCTTCTCATGGAGGCCTCGATGCGACTCGCCCAGGAGGGTTCCGGCTCATGATCCTGCTTGATTCCGCACAGCACGGCACCACCTCCCCCGTGTTCTTGGGTCTCTTCCTGAGCTTCCTCGGAATCCTGGCGTTCTGGGGAGGGATGCGCATGCGGAATGCGCGGATCCCGGATTTCGTCACGACCTACAAAGGAAGGGCCTCAGGAATCCTGGCCCTGCCGTACACGGGGATCTGTCTGATCTGTCTGGGCGTCGCGGATTCGCTTCCCATGTGGGCGAAAGGGCTGATCGGCCTGGTCTTCTTCCCCACCGGAGCCATCGCGCTGCTGGGGATGCTCTTCTGGTTCCCACGTTTCCTGCTGCCCGCCTGGTACCGGAGAGCGATCAAGGCCGGCATTCCCCGCAACGACCGTCATCTCATGGGCTGGTTCAAAGAACTCTCCGAGGATGGCCAGAAGGAGCTGATCCGATTGCGCGAGGAACACGAGGCCCGGATCTCCTCCACCGATTGACCCCGCGACCCACAGGAGATAACGTCGTTACTGAACATGTCGTCACAACTGCACGGAGGGGTCGTGAGTCGCAGCTCGGTACTGACGAGACAACGCATCCTGGAGGCCGCCTCGGAGGAGTTCCGGGCTCACGGTTTCCAGGAAGCCAGCGTACGGCGCATCGCGAACGTCGCGAAAGCCACCACGGGCGCGATCTACCACTATTTCCCCAGCAAGGAGCTGCTCTTCGACGCGCTCGTGCACGAACCCGCCGAGCAGCTGTTCGAGCTGTGGGTCACCCTCCACGAGTCACCGGGAGCCAACGCCTTCGAAGCCCACGACCGTTCGACCGACTGCACCGACGCCGTTCTCGCCTTCGTCTACGACCACATCGACGCATTCCGGTTGGTCTTCCGCCACGCGGCCGGGACGAAGTACGAGGACTATCCTGAACGGTTGATCGCCGTCGAGGAGGCGACCTACCGTCTTTTCCCCGGACTCGACGATTCTCCTGCGGACGAGCTCTTCCTCCGCACCGTAGCGGCCTCGGGCGTCGAAGCGTTGCGCAAAGCGGTTGAACACGACCTTTCCCGCGAGGAGGCCCGAAAATACATGAACAGAACCCGAGAGTTCCGCCTGAACGGCTGGACCGGTCTGACTGCCGCCTGAAACACGAACCACGAGCAACCACGCAACGCCCCGGAGGGCACAATGATATTCGAGACGACGTTCGGCAGGGTGACCTCGGAGGGGGTTGGGGTATCCAGAAGCGGAAAACCCATTCAACGCTTCCTGGGAATTCCCTACGCCCGGGCAGAGCGATTCCAGGATCCCGAACCCATCTCCCCCGTCAAGGGGCAGGTCGTCAATTCAGGAAAAGGACACTGCTTCCCTCAACGCAGGCCTTCCACGTTCATGAATTTCTTCCTGAAGAACTTCCAGCTTCGACGGGAGTGGCATCCCCGGGAGGATGTCCAGGGCGAGGACTCCCTGCGAGTCAACGTCTGGACCTCTGAGCTGGAAACCCAGAAACCGGTGCTCGTCTTCCTGCACGGCGGCGACTGCGGGTCCGGCACGACCCCCATTTACGACGGCGCCCACCTCGCCGAACAGGACGTCGTCGTGGTCACGATCACCTACCGGATCGGGCTGTTCGGGCATCTCCACGTGGTCGACGGGGACCGGATCAGCTGTGACCGCGCCCTCCTCGACCAGCAGATGGCCCTGCGCTGGATCCGAACCCACATCTCGGAACTCGGAGGAGACCCGGACAACATCACCCTGATGGGACACTGCGGCGGCGCATTTTACGCCCTGCACCAAATCCTCAACCCCTACAACCGGGATCTCTTTCACCGCCTGATCCTGTGCAGCGGGCAGAGCATCACGCCCATTCCTCTGGTCCCGGAAAAGGAACGCGAAGCATTTCAGGATTTCCTCTCCAACAATCGCCTCGCTAGTTATTCCGAACTGCTTTCCTTACCCCCGGAGAAGATTCTCAAACTCAAGCCTCCGCAGACCTTCCTGTCCACCACCGTGGATAAAGCATTCTTCCTGGGAGACCCCCTCGAATCACTGGAGGAGGGTTATTTCCCACGCATCCCCGTCATCATCGGCTCCGCCTCCGACGAGCTGTCAATGCTCGAAGTTCCCATGCAGTACAAGCGCATGGGCATCGCAACCAGCAAATCCAAGTTCCCGTCCGCCGTCGAGAAGATGTTCGGTCCCCGGGCGGGAGAGATCGCGGAGGCCCTGCGCCCAGAGGCGGACGACGTCGCCGATCTCCAGATCAAGATGATGGAGCTGGTGATGTTCCACGGCCCCGCCCTCAACCTGATGGACCGGTTCTCGCGCTTCACCGACATCTACGGGTACCGCTTCGAGTACATCCCGCAGCTCTACCGCGGGTTGCGCGGGGCCTTCCACGGCGCGGAGGTCGCAATGTTCTTCGACAACCTCGACAGGATGAACGTCCCGATCAACGACGAGAACAACTTCGGCATCACCACGATCCAGCAGGACTGGTTGTCGTTCCTCTACGAGGGAGTCATCCGCGAACGCTCCTATTTCGACTCGGAGGACACCATCACCCACTACCGGGGCCAGCCCAAGGACATCGACTTCCCGCACGCCGATCTCCTGCGGGATCTGGAGGGGACCGACCTCGCCACCCAGCTGTTCAACACCTTCATGCGCCACCGATGAGGAACGCGGCCGCGGTCTTCTTGAACATCAAGCCGACCACACCCGCGGGCATCCTCACCGTGGTTTCAGCACGCCCCACTCGCAGCAGGCGCAGACCGACTCAACCAACCTCAGGGTGAAGTCTCCCGGCCCTGGAGGGTCGGGTAGTCGGTGTATCCGCTGGCCCCGCCGCCGTAGATGGTCTCCTGGATCGGAGCGTTCTCCGGGGCGCCGGTGCGCCAGCGCTCCACCAGGTCCGGGTTGGCCAGCGCGGGTCTGCCCACCCCCACCGCCTCGGCCACGCCGTCGGCGACGAGACCGGCCGCCTCCTCCCGGTCCGTCACGCTCCCGAAACCCCGGTTCACCACCAGCGGGGCGCCGATGGTGCGGCGGATCCCCTGCACCAGTTCGCTGTCGGGTTCGCTGTGGAGGATGTCGACGAAACCCAACCCCAGCGGGGCGATTTCCCGGGCGAGGTGCTGGTAGGTGGCCTCGACGTCGGCGGGGTCGGTTTCCTCGATGCCCTGGATGTTGTGCTCGGGCGACAACCGGATGGAGGTGCGTTGCCCGCCGATCTCGGCGGCGACGGCCCGCGTCACCTCGACGGCCAGGCGCGCCCTCCGATGCGGGTCACCACCCCATTCATCGTCGCGCATGTTGGTGTTGAACGCGAGGAACTGGTGGATCAGGTAGCCGTTGGCGCCGTGGATCTGGACGCCGTCCATTCCGGCGTCGACGGCGTTGCGGGCTGCCCGCGCCCAGGACTCGATGATCCGTTCGATCTCGGGTCCGGTGAGGGGTTCGGCCGGGACGTAGTCGACGCGCCCCGACAGGTTGTGCGTGTATCCAGGGGCCGTCGTGTCGCTGGCCGAGACCACTCGACCGGTTCCGTTGATCGTCGGGTGGCTGAGCCGTCCGGCGTGCATGATCTGCATGACGATGATGCCGTCGCGCGCGTGCACCGCGTCGGCCACCTTCCGCCACCCCGCCGCCTGCCCGGTTGTCTCGATGCCCGGTTGCCCCAGCCAGGTGCACGCAGCAAGTTCGGGGAACGCACCCTCCGTCACGATCAGCCCCATCGATGCGCGCTGCGCGTAGTACTCGGCGACCATGTCGCCGGGGACGCCGTCCCGGCCGCAGCGGAGTCGGGTCATCGGCGCCATGACGAGCCGGTTGCGCAATCGGTAGGAGCCGAGGTCACAGGAGGAGAAGAGATCCATGGGGACCATCCTCACCCCATTGCGCGGCCCGGGCAACAGCCCAAGTCCGCGCGGTCTCCTGCGACCCGCTCTCAGGTTTCGATGGTCCGGATGACCTTCGCGGGGACGCCTCCGACGACGGTGCGGGGCGGCACGTCGCGCGTGACCACGGCCCCCGCGGCGACCACCGCCGCGTCGCCGATTCCGACGCCCGCCAGGACGGTGGCGTTTGAGCCGATCCACACCTTCTCCCCCAGGGTCACGGGGGCGGGGTGGAGGTCGGCGCGCCGCTCCGGGGCAAGGTCGTGGTTGAGGGTGGCGATGACGACGTTGTGGCCGATCAGGCTTCCGTCGCCGATGCGGATTCCTCCCTGGTCCTGGAACCGGCATCCCGAGTTGATGAACACTCCCCTGCCCACCCGGATGTTCTTTCCACAGTCGGTGGTGAAGGGTGGGAACAGCGTGAAATCGTCGGGCACGTCGGCCCCGATGAGCCGGGAGAACAGCCTGCGCAGCTCGGCGGGTTCGTGGTAGCTCCCGTTGATCTCCGCACACAGCCGCAGGGCGTCCTGCGCGAATGCGTGGATCAACGCGAAGATCTCGTCGCCGACCCGCACCGGCTCCCTCGTGGCCATGCGGGCCCGGAAACGCTCGATGTCCTGGGTGCTGCTCATCGTCGTCGCCTCTCCCTGGGATCGTTCCCCGGTTGTCAGGTTACAGCCCGGGCTCCCGGCCATCCCCCGGATCGTTCGTGAGCAGTCCGAGCCGTTCGAGGAGACGCGGAACCGCGGTCGACGGGCTCGGCCCCTGCTCATTCGCCCCGGGAATGGTCACCCCCGTCAGGCAGCATCGCCGCGCCGCGTCTGGGAACGCATCGTAGGGAAAGTCCTTCGGGAGGTTCTTGGCCGCCGCCCCGGTGAGTCCGGTCAGTCGCGCGTAGTGCCTCTTGGCATCCTCTTGGTCCCGGTATTTCTGCACCCTTTCGTAGTGGGCGTTCAACCACACCTCGAAACACGGCGTGGAGACGATGCCGACCATCCGCGTCCCGCGCACCTTCCGGCAGGCGTCGAGGAAGCCCTGCCGGTCCTTTCCGTCGTGGTCGACGACGATCCAGACCTCATCGTACTCATCCAGTCCTCCCTGGCTCCTCGTGAGATTTCTGACGATGGTCTCTGGTTCCTTGCCGTTTTCTCCCTTGACCGTTATGGAGAGGTTGGCATCACGCGGCACGCGGCGGCGGATTCCCTCCAGATAGCTCTTCTCGGTCTTCTCCCCGTTGGTGACGAGCAGGATCGTCGTCCGGGTTACACGGGGCGCTGTTCGGCGTCGAAGTTTCCCACCCATTTCGGGTCATTCCGCAGCGCCGGTGGATGCCGCGAGAACCTCCGGCAGGTCGAACAGTTTCGACAGATCGAGAGTGGGCAAAGCACCGAAACGACCGGCCAGATAACGTTTCTGTTCGTTGTTTCCGGGGCGCGAATCGAAATCAGCGAGCGAGTAGAGTTCGCTGGCACCGTCTTGTCCCTTTTCCGTGAACCAGATCTCGCCGGCTTCCAGGCAGCGTTCCGGGTGGTTTCCCATGAGTGAGGTGTCATGGGTGGAGAAGAGGATCTGGGCTCCGGTCCGGTTGATGTCGGGGTCCTTGAACATGGTCACCAGGGCTGCCGCCAGAACTGGGTGCAGGCTGGCGTCGAGTTCGTCGACGATGAGAAGCGCGCCCCGCGCCAGGACGTCGACGGCGGGGGCCGCGGTGGCGAGCCACGTGATCGTGCCATCGCTCTGGGCGCCGAGGCCGAGCTCGAATTTCTCGCCATCGATGCCGACGTGAGTGAACACGAGTGATCTCACGATCGGATCGACGGCATCTCCGGGAATTTCTCCCGGCTCGTCCACCGCCGCGGCAAGCATGGCGCGGATTCGCGCCAGCACGTTCGGGGGAACCTGTTGCTCCTGAACCTCGACTCCGGCAATTCCCAAGTCAGCGACGGCCGCGAGCGCGTCGATGACTTCTTTCCAACTGGCCGGTGCCTCCACCATCCGCGACATGACCCACTGCAGCCGTTGCTGCTCGTTGTCGTTCTCCCGGCGGATGGGAAGAAGAGCCGCGCCTCTTCTCAGACCTCTTGCTATGGGCTGAAGGGTGGTGTGGCGATAGCGTGCGGCAACCGCGAGCATGAGATCGCCGGGTGTGAGTATGCGCCTCACCTCAGCGGTGGGACCCTTGACCGATGCACCCACCCGCATTTCCATCTCGGCGTCGGGGTCGTGTTGCTCTCGGGTGAACAGAAGGCGCTTAACGCCCTTGGGGTAGGCGGTCAAAGACTCTGAACACACACCCCAGAGGGCGGCCTCGACGACGTAGCGGTATCGCACGTCGTCGGTCACGAAGTTGGTCTCGTACACGGTGGGCCGTTCCGGGGAAACCGCGGCATGAGGCTGGTAGAGGGGCATTCCCGGTTCAGCCACTGCTGCGCCCAGACGGGCCAGAGCGGCCAAGAGGGTCGACTTGCCCGATGCGTTCGCCCCGTAGAGCGCCGCCACGCGGTAGGTGACGTCCTCCCAGGTCTGTGGCGCCTTCGGGGTCTGGGTGCGCAGGCTCGGCCGCACGAAGGACAGCTGGGCCGACTCCGCGAAGCACTGGTAGTTGGAGACGGTGAAGTCGAGCAGCATGACCGCTACACTACCAGCAGGTCGCAGATTCGAGTCATTTTCGGAAAAATTTTCCCAGATCAGCGCTTCTTCAAGGGGTCGCTTGGCGATTTCCCACCTCTTGGGCAGCTCACATCGATGTCAGCGAGCCCGTCACACGAGGACGCCGGCGTGTCTTCTCAGCCGGCCAGGTCCTTGATCATGATGAGCTCGTCGCCCTCCTCGCGATGATCGACGAAGCCGGCGCGCCGGTACAGGCGCAGCGCGGGGTTCGCCTTCTGCACGGACAGGGATGCCCGCCGGTGGCCGAGGGTTCGCAGGTGGTCGAGCAGCCGATCCATCAGGGCCGTGCCGATGCCCCGTCCCCGGTGTTCGGGCAGCAGCGAGATCGACAGCAGCGGGGTGGTGTCGTCGATGTGGCCGTACGTCCTGACGATGCGCGCCCACGCCGCCCCGACCACCGTCCCCTCGACCTCCGCCACCAGGCAGTGATCGTCGGGGAGGGTGCCGAAACCCTCGATGAACGCGGCGAGCTCGGGTTCACGAATGATCGAACGCGGGATCTCACCGTCGAAGTCCTCAGGGATGAAGATCGCCTCGTACAGGAAGTCCTCGAGCAACGGGTACTCCGCCTCCCGCATCTCCCGGATCACGGTTCCCGTGGGCACGGTTGTCTCCCTTCACGTCGGATGGCCTCACCCCAGTAGGGTACTGATTAGGGTCCAGTTGTTGAGCTCCCGGAACATCATCTCCAACCAAGACACACCAAGAAGTTTTGATGACGACCCCTCGCGCGCTTTGCTCGTGAAACATCTAGGGCGTGTCCATTCGGGCCTCAAGAGCAGTACGGATTGTCCGTAGCTGAGAGGCGAGACCTGGCAGATCTTCTACGGCGGTGGTGTGAATTATTTCGAGGTCAATGCTCCAATACCCATGCACTATCCGGTTGCGCAGAGCCGTTGGTTTCCTCCAGGGCAAACCTGGGTGGACCCGAGTGAGTTCCTCGGAGATCTGGCCCGCGCCCTCTCCCAACACGGTCAGATTCCACAGGAGCGCATCTCTACGCATCCGGTCCCGCGACAATGTCGCAGGATCAGCATCAATGGCTATCGCATGCGCTTGCTCTGCCGCATCGATCATCTCGTCAAGAATGGCAAGATCACGCCGCATAGAAAGGCTCCGCTTCGGCCAGCACATGGTCACGCATCCGACGATGAATGGCTCGACGGGAGACGAGGTCTACTCTCCGCCCAAGAATTTCGGACAGTCCCTCCGTAAGATCCTCGATTTCCCACCCCAAACGCACACCAGGTTTCAGAGAAAACAGGAGATCAATGTCGCTATCAGGGCCAGCATCCCCACGCGCCACGGAGCCGAAAACTTCAAGGCTCGCGATCCCGTAGCGTTCACACAATTCGCGCAAACGTTCTTGGTCCACGACTTGGATCGTCATGCTCAAAGTCTAGATGCCGCCCAACCCATCCCCGCCAGCGGTTCACCGAGCCACCGAGCCACCCCTGAGTTGCGGCACAGACATCCCGTCGCCCCGCGGTTCGCTGGCCTTCCCGACGGAAGCGCCTGCCTTACAGGCGAACGCCAGCGCTACAGCGCAAGCAATCGACCACAAGACAAGCGAACCCTGGGGCGACGCCGGCGGACGGCGGCTTCTACTTGGTGAAGTAGGCCGCGATCGTTTGTTTGTCGGCCTCCACCGCGGACTGCTCGATCAGGGAACCGGCCTGGTCGGTGAGGACCTTGGCGCGGGCGTCGAGGATGGTCTGGGCCACACCGGAGGTGTAGAGCTCCTGCTTGAGGCGGTCGCGTTCCGCCGACACCTTGGTCTCGCCGTCCATGAGCGAGTTGAACCGGTCCACCAGGGCGTTCGCCTTCGTCTGACTCCCGCCACCACCAGGCTGCTGGCCTCCGGCACCACCCGGTGGCTGGCCGGTTGGCGCCTGGCCATTCGACGGTGCACTCCCGTCCCCCGATGGTTGGCCGCCCCCACCGGGAGGTTGGCCGCCGTCGCCGTGCCACCGCTGCCCGACCCCGGCTCCAGGTTTGAGGCCGAAGGCGCAGTTGTGGTCCCAGGCGACCACGGTCATCTGGTTGGCCTGCTCCGCCCACCACAGGAAGGAGTTGTTTCCGGGCCCGGTGATGTCGTCGAAGTTGTCGATGACGTCCTCGAAGGCCAGATAGGTGACCATCTTGTCGACGTCGACCCGCTGCGCCAGCCCCGACTGGAAATCGGCGTCGCTGGACTCGTTGATGAACTGCAGGAACTCGATCAGCGGGGTAAGGTTCGCCTTCCCGGTTTCCTGGTCGAAGACGTCCTTGTAGGCCGACTCGTCGGTGCCGCGGTAGGTGTAGTCGCCGGTGGATTCCGCCTTGTACAGCAGCCCCGCGACGTCGAAGTTCTGCGCCACCCAGGATTCGTCGAGATCCTGGCAGGTCAGCCGCAGCACCGGGTCGGAGCCGTTGACGCTGAGGCTGATGTGTGCGGCCTTCTCGCTGGCCAGCCCGGTTGTGGCGAGCAGATCGAGGGCCACCGCCTCATTCAGGGCGGAGGTCGTCGCACCGGCGCGGATCACCATGCGGGTCATACCCTCGTGGTTCGCGCCGTCGACGAACTTGTCGAATCGCACCAGCCACGGCAACTGCTGTGGTGCGGTGCCGGCGGAGATTCCCTGCAGGGACGAGTTTCCCTTCAGCTTCAACCCGGCTTTTTCGTGCGCAACCCCGTCGACGGTGACCGTCGCCTCGATCCAGTTCTTGGTCTGGTTCGACGTGTAGGCGGTGATCATTTCCTGATAGGCACTCTGGTCGACGGTGATCTCCACCGAGTGGAGCGAATCCGCGGCGAGATAGCCGTTGGTCACACCGCCCGCCGATGCGCTCGATGTTCCCTGCGACCCCACGGCCTGGAGCGACGCGCATCCAGTCAGGGCGACGGTCCCGACCGCCCCCACACCCAGTGCGGCGAGAACGCCGCGGCGAGATATCCGTTTCATGAATCCTCCTGCTGCTGTTCGGAGATTCCATGGAACCGAGGGGTCCTGAGCCGCGGCCCAGCCGACGCTGTGCTCCCGCTGTCAATTCGTCGGGCCCCATTCGAAGAGGTGGGGCGTGACAGAATTGGAAGAACATCTCACGAAGGGGGAGGACATGACCTCGGCCACGGACCCGCACCCCGATCTGCTCGCCGAACCCAGCGCCCGGACGTTCCCGCTAGCACAGCTCGTCTCCCTGATACGCGAGGGGAAGGTGCGGATACCGCACTTCCAGCGTGGCCTGCGATGGGGAAAACCGGATGCGGTGGCGCTCATCGACAGCGTGCTGCGCGGCTTCCCCATCGGCAGCCTCCTGCTGTGGCGGCGCCCCGCACCGGCGGAGACGATCAGACTCGGAAACGTGGAGATCAACGCCCCCGAGCAGAGCGACGCCCTGTACGTGGTGGACGGGCAGCAGCGGCTCACCACCTTCCTGAACGTATTCGCCCCGAGGCATGGCCTGGAAGGCGAGTTCGCGCTCGTCTACGACCTCAAGACCCAACCGTTCAAGGTACGAGCACGCACCAGGAACGAGTCGGACGCCCACGTCATCCCACTGCCGGTACTGTTCGATCTGAAAGAACTCCTGACCTGGGCCCGAGATCACCCCCAATACCTGGATCAGATCAACAAGATCAACGCTGCCACTCAGCGACTGCGGGAGTTTCACGTCCCCGCCTACGAGGTGCGTTCCCAGGACGACGGGGTGTTGCGCGAAATCTATGACCGCATGAACAACGCGGGCAAACGCCTCACCCGGGCCGAAGCCTTCCGCGGGCTCTTCGCACCCGAGGAGAACGCGATGAAGGCCACAACCTTCGAAACCATTCAGGAGGACATCCGCGAACGCCTACGCTGGGGAAACATCGATCTGGATACCATTCTGCACGCCTTCCTGGCCACCCGGGGACCTGACGTGTACCGGGACATCCACCTCGAGTTCAGCGATGAGCGCAAGCGAAAGGCCGAGTTCCCGGATGAAAACAACGAGGAAGCGCACCAAAGGGCTCTGCAAGCCTTGGAGAGCGCAATTGATTTTCTGAGGAATAAAACAGGGGTGCCTCATTTCACCTTCTTGGCCTATCGTTTTCTCCTCGTGGCGACGACTCGTTTCTTTGCACATTTTCCCGCCCCCAGCCAGCGCAATCTCGACCTCCTGAAACGCTGGTACTGGAGAACCGCTCTGGCCGGACCGACCCTGGGTAGTGGAGGAACCACTGGAATTGTGCGTTCCCTGACTTCTTGCATTCTTCCCGAAGAAGAGAGCGAGTCGGTTCAGCGACTCTTGAAAACCGTGACCGACAAACCGAGAAATTCTCCGAGGGCAGCGACCTTCGGATCGAACCGCGCCTCCGGACACATCATGCTGTGCGCATTGTGGGCCAAGCGCCCACTGTCACCAGACACGAGCTTACCCTTCACAGACGAGGACCTGGCCCTGGAGATCGAGCAAAGTTCGAGCCCTAGGCCGGCGTGTCCGGAGGTGTTCCCGCGAACCGCTCTCCCCGAGGAGCTGCGCAACTCCTTGGGGAATCGTGTCATAGCACCAGGAATACCTTTGGAGGCAGTACGCGAAATCCCGACTTCAGAGGAGCAGGTACGCGATTCACATTTCTTCAGTGATTCGTCCGATCCCCAGCGAACGGTACGTGATCGCCAAGAAAAACTGCAACGCCACATCGACGATTTCTTGAGGTCCCATGCTTCTTGGGGCATGGATGACTCCCCGCCCCTCGCATCACTGGACCTGGATTCCGAGCCCGAGGAGGACCCCGACCCCCAGGATGCCCTGTGATGATCGAGGGTTTCCAGGTTCAGCTGGCCGGACGCGTCGTCGCCCATCTCTACGCACGGGGGGACCACACCTGGTTGGAATGGCAGCGGGGTTACTGGGATGACCCGGCTCGTCCTGTCCTGGGATTGTTCTTCGAGGACCAGCCCAGCAGACTCGTGGCCTCCGCGCTGCGGTTGCCGCCCTGGTTCTCCAACCTCCTGCCGGAGGGCAGGCTCAGGCAGTGGGTGGCGCGGGACGCCGGCGTCAACGAGCAACGCGAGATGCGTCTGCTGGTGCGCCTCGGCAACGGGCTTCCGGGAGCGGTGGTCATCACACCGGTCGACGGGCAGGCCGATCCCGTGTGGCGCCCGGAGGAAACGCTCCCTCCGCCGCTGCCTTCCCCGGGTGATGGTCTCCTGCACTTCAGCCTGGCTGGGGTGGCGCTCAAGTTCTCGCTGCTCCAGGAGGGTGACCGCCTGACCCTGCCCGCCGGCAATCGGGATGGGGACTGGATAGTCAAGATGCCCGACGCGGTGTATCCGGAGGTGCCCGCCAACGAGTTCGCGATGATGACACTGGCCGGGCTCTGCGGAATCGATGTTCCCGAGATCCGGTTGTGGCACCGCGACGACCTGCCGAAGTTGCCCGACGCAGCGTGGCCGGAAGGACAGGAATGGGCCTACGCTGTGCGGCGCTTCGATCGCGACGGCAACCGGCGCATACACGTCGAGGACCTGGCCCAGGTCCGGAACTTCTACCCGGAAGACAAGTACCGCGGCTCGTTCGAGACCGCCGCCGCCCTGATTCACCGCAGGTGGGACGAGAAGTCATATCTCGAATTCGTTCGCAGGCTGTTCTTCAGTTTCGCCATCGGAAATGGCGACATGCATCTGAAGAACATCTCACTGATCTACCGCGATCCCCGTCGCCCGGTCATCTCCCCCGCCTACGACCTGGTGTCGACGGCCCCCTACCTGAACGACCCAGAGGATCTCGGTCTCAAGCTCGGCCGGTCCCGGCGTTTCGAGGAGGTTTCCCCGGAGTCCTTCGCGCTGCTCGCCCGCAGGGTCGGCGCACCGGTCGGGGAGACCATGGATGCGGTCGCCCGGGTGGCGAGGAATCTGGAAGGGGCGTGGGCCCAGACCTCGCAGCTGCTGGCACTGCTTCCCCGGCACCGCGGCTGGCTGGATCAGCGAATCCCCGAGGTCGCTCGTCGTTTCAGCGGCTGAGCACGCCCCGACGCTCAGGTCAGTTCCACGACCGCCGGGCCCGGGCGATCCTCGGCGCTGGAGCCCGCCGCAGGCCGCCCGGGAGTTTTCCCGATCCCTCCCCCAGCGCACCTGGTTCCCTCTAATCTGGAATCTCCGCGAAGAACGCCCGGAAAGGCTCCACGATGGAGATGAGCGAACAGCCGGAGGGCACCGGCCCGAAACAACCCGAGGAACCGAGCCTGCGCGACGTGGTCAGGGCCATCGACGGTCTGACCCTCAGGATGGACGTGGTCATCTCCTACCTGGACAAGCTGGACGCCCTCCCCAAGGCCTCGCAGCAACGCACCAGCGCCTCCCGGGAGCAGCAGGAACCGGTTGCATCCCCGCCATCGCCATCGGCACCTGCACCTTCCCGCCGCCCCACCGCACCCGGCCCGACCCCGTTGCAGATATCCATCCCCTCCCTCGCGCGACCGGCTCCCCCGCCGCCGGACCCGCGGTCCGCTCCCCCGACGTCCGCGCCCTCACATCCCCGGCTGCCCAGGACGATCCCGGTCCCAGTTCCTTCTCCACCGGTGGCGAAGAAGCCTCAACCGCTCACGCGGGACACGGACGTCAGGGCGTCATCGCCCGGGAGCCCGGACGATGTGCCTCTCAGCGAGATGCTCGAATCCCCGAAGCCCAGGTCCTCGTCCCTGGATGCGATCAGGAACCGTGCGGGCGAGGCCGCCCTGGGCAAGTACCTGCTGTCAGCCGCGGCGGCGGTGCTGGTCTTCCTGGCCGCGGCCAGTCTCATCGCGCTGCTGTGGAACTCGATACCGGACATCGTCAAGGTCGGGGCCGTCGGCGTGACGGGCGTCACGCTGACCGTCGTCGGGATGGGCATGATCTCCAGGGCCACGACGAACCGGCTAC
>ERZ773099.1587-NODE-1587-length-16640-cov-14.922460_pt1 | contig 16640 bp, 8 predicted proteins | sample MGYA00511120_ERZ773099 | MGnify/ENA primary metagenome ERZ773099 (study PRJEB29015, sample SAMEA2738012) | human oral metagenome | biome: human oral; feature: human-associated habitat; material: dental | place: China | collected 2104 ...
GTGCAGAAAAAGACACCGTAAAAGAAGGCGGAGAGGCTATAGCACGAGAAATAGCGGATGATGACAGCATATTTGAGATAGATACGGATAAGTATACTGAGTATAGTATACCGTATACAACAACTCTTACCAAGCTTGGTGAACCAGAAGAATTAACAGGTATATATATAGGTGATACAGAAGGAGGAAATCCTAACGGATACGGTTTATTTTATTACAAGGTAGAAGAGAATGATCTTGCCACTAGTACAACATACATTGACTATTACATTTATATTGGAAAATGGGAGGATGGTAACTTAAAAACAGGAGAAAATATTAAAAAAAGATTTAGAATACATAGTTTTAAAAGTGGAGAAGAACACAGCATAAGCGACTATATTCTTAATGGAGAGTGGAGTAAAGAAGATTTTAAAGATAACATAGAAGGAATATATATACATAAAGAATATAATAATTCTACAGGAGAATGGGAAAAAGATCTGCAATCTGAAGGAACATTTAGAAAATCATCTATTATAGGATATGATATTGTAAAAGGAACAAAATATAGAAAATCTTCTATATTTGATGAGGTATTGAAAGAAGAGGGAGAATTTGATGATATGGGTTTATTATACAATGGTACAGTTTATGACGAAGATGGTAATGTTAAATGGACTGTAGTAAACGGAGAACATCAATAAAAAAATTAAATATATTACATTTATATGCAATGTACTGGCTTAATGATATTTAAACTAACTGCTGTTTTACATATATTATAAAGTACAAACAATACCTATAAGTATCAGTTCAAATATCAAAAGGGAAATACACTAAAATAAAACTATCAAACGATAACAGAAAACAGGTAAGCGATTTACTTTATTTCTTTATAAAGAAAAATACACATTATAAATTTCAAATAAAAGACGGAGCAGGCACATGACACATTTAGAAGTAATACAGAGGGTTTGGTCTGACTGGATTATTCATGAAAAGCTTGGAGAAGGATCATTCGGACAGGTCTTTAGGGCAAGAAAAGAAAGATTTGGAGTTACACAGGAAGCTGCCATCAAGGTAGTGCGTATACCCGGTGATGATGCAGAACTTAACAGAGTACAGTCCGGTTACGGATTAAATGAGCAGGAACTTAAGGAGTATTTTTACCCTGAGGTTGAAAAACTCAAAAAAGAGATAGTGCTTATGCAGGAACTGGGAGAAGACAGTCATATAGTCAGAATTTTGGATTTTGAGATAATAGATGCACCGGATGCAATTGTGGGTTGGTACATACTTATCAGAATGGAGCTTTTAGAGTGTCTGGAAAATTATATAAAAAGAGCAGATATAACCGTAGCTGATGTGGTTGCTGTAGGAGAGGATGTACTTACAAGCCTTGAAGTATGTGAGGAAAGAAATATCATTCACAGGGATATAAAGCCGGCTAATCTTTTCAGAAGCGATAAGGGAGTTTATAAACTCGGAGACTTCGGTATTGCAAGAGATATGAGGGCAGGTATGGGAAGTCTTTCTCATAAGGGAACGGAAAACTATATGGCACCGGAGGTCTACCTTGGCAAAAAGTATACAAGCAATATAGATATCTATGCACTCGGTATAGTACTTTATAAGTTACTTAATAAAAACCGCCTGCCCTTTATGAATGAAGAAAAACTTACTGCCGGAAGTGTGGAAAGAGCCTTTCAAAAAAGAAATACCGGCGAGGAATTGCCAAAACCCGTGGAGTCTCCCGATACTCTGTATGAGATAATTAAGAAAATGTGTGCCTATAATCCTAATGAGAGGTTTCAGACTGCACTTGAGGTAAAAAAGGCTTTAAGTGAATATAGGCAAAATCATAAAGAAGAACTTAAAAGTTTACTTAATGTTGCAAGGAAGACAGAAAGTACACGAAATCAACTTAAAGAACAGCCGGTAAATGAAGTTAATGTTGTTAGAGAAGTTGAGCAAGTTAAGAATGACAGTAAAGTAAATGATAATAAATCAAACATAAGTTCCGTACAGTCTGATAAAAAATATTCAGGTACAAAAGATATAAAAGATATAGAACCTGAACTTAGTAACAATAATAATAATGAAAATAAAACCGAAGGCTATAAAGACGGCGGTACAAAAAGTATATATGAGGCGAGCAGGCAAAGCCAAGCAAAGGTAGCTGCACAGCCGGTTAAAGAGCAGGCAAGTAAAGAAAAGACGGTAATTGAAAGAGTAGAACAGGCACTGAAGAAAAAGAGTAAAGTCGGTTTGATACTTGGAATAGGAGCCGGAGTTTTGGTACTGCTTATAGGAACTTTTATCTTTATAGGTTCAAATGTTAAAGAAGATGAATATACGGTTAGCGAAACAAGTAGAACCTCTAAAAAGAACAATAAAGAAACCAAGGCTGAAACAAGAGAAGATACTAGCTATAAAGAGGAAACAGCTGTAAGCGAAGAGGAAAGCAGTGCAGAAAAAGACACCGTAAAAGAAGGCGGAGAGGCTATAGCACGAGAAATAGCCGATGACGACAGTATATTTGAGATAGATATGGATAAGTATGCCGAGTATAGTATGGCATATAGAACAAGTATGAGGGTTGATAATCAGCTACAAGAAGTAATGGGTACATATATAGGTGGTATAGAATCAGGAAATCCTAATGGATATGGTTTGCTTTATTATACAAAAGAAGTAGAAACTAATTCAGGAAAGGCAACTCACTATGTTACTTTTTTTGGAGAGTGGGAAAATGGGAACTTAAAAAAAGGAGAAATAGTAAAGAGAAGAGTGGTGGCATATACTATAGATAGGTCAAAGAGTACAAAGCTTATTGTGAGTGGAGATTGGGGAGATACCGATTTTGCCGGTAATATATCAGGCACATATATAGTTGAAGAATTAGATAACAATACAAAAGAGTGGAAAATATTTGCTCAATTTGAAGGAACATTTGACAAAGATACGAATGAACCTAAAGATGGAAAACTGTACTTTTCTGAGACAGGTTTTATACATGAAGGGGAATTTAAAAATTGGCAATTATATAACGGAACAGTTCATGATTCATACGGTTATGTAATAAAGACTATAGTAAACGGAGAACAGCAATAAAAGTTACAGATTAAATAATTTAATTAATATATAACAAAAAACTAAAAGTACTATAAATAAAAGACGGAGAAGGCACATGACACATTTAGAAGTAATACAAAGGGTTTGGTCTGAGTGGACGGTTACCGAAAAAATCGGTGAGGGTTCATTCGGACAGGTTTTTAAGGCGGAAAAAGAAAGTTTCGGTATAAGGCAGGAATCTGCTATAAAGGTAATACGCATACCGAGTGATGAGGCGGAGCTTGAAAAGGTAAAATCCTCTTTCGGACTTGATGATGAAGAGTTAAGAGATTATTTTTATCCGCAACTTGATAAATTAAAAAAAGAAATCGAACTTATGATGAAACTTGATGATATTAATATTGTCAAAATTCATGATTTTGAGATAAAAGAATCCCTAGACTCTAAAATCGGATGGTACATACTTATCAGAATGGAACTTTTGGAATGTCTTGAAAAGTATGTAAAAAATAATGATATGACTGTAGCTGACGTGGTCTCAATAGGAGAGGACATACTCTCATGTTTGGAAACCTGCGAGGAAAATAATATTATTCACAGGGATATAAAGCCTGCCAATCTTTTCAGAAATGAAAAGGGAGTATATAAGCTTGGAGACTTCGGCATTGCTAAAGATGTGAGTGCAAGTGTCGGAAGTCTTTCTTATAAGGGTACTGAAAACTATATGGCACCGGAAGTATATATGGGAAAGCGTTATAACAGTACTATAGATATCTATGCTCTTGGAATTGTGTTATATAAATTACTTAATAGGAACCGACTTCCGTTTATGAACCAGGAAAAACTCACCAGTGCAAGCATAGAAAAAGCCTTTCAAAAAAGAAATACAGGTGAGCCGCTGCCTAAACCCATGCAAGCTTCAGAGGCGATATATGAAGTTATAAAAAAAATGTGTGCCTATAGACCGGAAGACAGATTTCAAACTGCTGCCGAGGCAAAAAAGGCTCTGACAGAGTATAAAAGAACGGATAGTGAAGAACTTGAGGCTGTACTTGATATAAGTAATAAGACAAGAAAACTTGTAGGTACGGAAAGTTCTAACAAAGAAACGGAAAAAAGCATAGCCGAATTAGAATATATAAATCCGGCTAAACCTGAAATTAAGCCGGCTGAAAAAGAACAGGCTATGCAAGCAGAGCCTGCCATACCTATAGTTAAGGAAGAAAGTACTACGAAAGATACTGTAGATACAAAAGAAACAATACAAAGTCAATTGTTTAACGAACCTGATAACATAGAGCAAGCGGATGAAGATTTGGGAAACAAAACAAGAAGTCTGTTTCAGGAAAAAGAAAAGCCTATAGTACAGGAAAGCCAAGACCCTGAGAATAGTCCAATTATAAATGAGGAAAATAATGAGAGTAAAAAGAAAAAATCTAAAAAGTCACTTATAATCGGTATAGGAGTGGCAATTGTTGCTATAACAGTTTTATTATTCCTTGCATTTGGAAATAACAATGCTTCCAAGGTCGCTATAGCAAAGGAAATATATGCTGATGACAATGTATTTGTAATAGATGAAGAGGAATATAAAGGTAAATATATAGAATATACAACGAGCTTGAGGGTTGAAGGTGAACTTGTAGAAAGAAGCGGTATATATATAGGTGCGGCAAAAGCCGGAGAGCCGGACGGTTACGGTGCTTTCTATTATAGAAGAGAGGGTAAAGATGATTATGGAAAATATATAAATGATATTATTTTTATCGGAACCTGGAAAGCGGGAATCCTAATATCAAAAGCAGGAGCGGATAAGGTAAAACAAAGAATCTCCGGTAGTAAAAAGTATGATACAGGTGATAAATCAAGTTATCAGAGTATTATGGAAGGCGATTGGGGTATAGGCGATTTTGTTGGTAATCCTAAGGGAATCAGTAATATAGAATATACAAGCAAGGACACAGGAGAAGTAACAAAGCAAAGATTTGAAGGAACATTTGAAGTAACAGACGAGGGCTACTATCGTTTAAATGGTGAATGGTATTTTAACGGTGATCTTTTATATTGGGGAGAATATAAGAATGATGAGCCTTATAACGGTACCTACTATGATGAAGACGGTAATAGGACAAGGAAGGTTGTTGACGGAGTTGAACAATCTTATTAATCTATAAAAACTTATCTTTAACTATTAATAAAAATACAGGAACGGGGAAAAACTATGAGCGATATATTTATGAATTTCGGCTCTGTAAGCCGTCTTTCGGGTATAGCCGGAGAGATAAAAAGCAGTGTAGCCAATTGCAGTCAAGAACTCAGGTCTATAGGTTCAAACCTTAACCTCGGAAGGGCAGGAGAACAATTAAGGGCAAGTATTAACCAAATGTCCAACCAGTGCAATGCACATGCACAAAGAGTACAAAGAATGGGTACTACCATGCAATATGCTTCAGAGATAATGCAGCGTGCAGAAAACAGGGTTGTAGAAAATAATATTCTGTCTATAATTCCCAAGGAACTTAGAGGACCTTATATGCCTAATGCCTTGGAAAACAGCATGTTACCGGGGCTAGGTATGCTTCCCGGCAGGGCTTACGGAGGCGATCCTATAAGCATGTATTCAGGTAATTTGCTGTGGCAATTTACTCCGATATCCACTTATTCAGGCAATATGCTTGATTTTACCGTCTACTATGACAGCTTAAACAGCAAGGACATGGGACTTGGTAAGAGCTGGAGACATAATTTCATGACCGAGGTGGTGCATGTAAACTTAAAAGTATGGGCGGTTACCGACGGAAATGGAGTATCAAGCTTCTTTGCCGAAGGTGATGACGGAGTATTCTATCCTCAATATCCTACCGTAAAAAGACTTGTCAGGGTAGAAGACGGATATATGTATTATTTACCGGAAGAACAACTTACATATAAGTTTAATAAAAGCGGAAAGCTTATCGCTATATATGATAAGGGAATAGAAATTCAAAGTATTGAATACGAAAAAGATTTGCCTATAAAAGTACTCGGACAGCATGGATATTTCTTTAATCTAAGTTATGATACTGACGGGCATCTTGTATACTTGGAAGATAATATAGGTAGAAGCCTTAAGTTTGAATATAGTGAAGATAAGCTTGCTACTTTAATCATCGGTACGGAGCCGGATTCAAAAAGTGCCAAGGCTTATGATAACAGAAAGTATAGTTTTACATATGATGAGCAGGCATATTTGACAAAGGTTACAGACCCGGAAAATAAAATTTTATTTACTAATGTATATGGTAAGTACGGCAGGGTGTTAAGACAGGAACTTTCCAAAGAAAGATATTTTGAATTTGTTTATGAAGAAGGAAAGACCCTCAATACCGATCAGGACGGCTTTAGAGTAGAATATATACATGACCAAAGAGGAAACCTTATACATTTGCAAAGTCCTTTTATCAAATATGCTGCGGAATATGATGATAATAACAGAATTACTAAAAGTATTCTTAATGACTCTGAAATCACGAAATATAATTATAACGGATTCGGTCAGCTTGTAACAATAAGCAATTCAACCTTTGTGCATAATTTCATATACGATGAAGCACATAGGTTTAAGGAATATATATTTAACGGCAGAATTTATCTGAGTCTTGACTATGACGATGCCGGAAACAATATTGCGATGCACTACCTCGGAGATATCACTCATCTTTTTTACTATGATGAGAAAAACCGCCTTGTGGGCTATGAGGCTGACGGAGAAAGTTGCAGAATAGGCTACAATGAGCAGGACTTCATTTCAAGCATAGACTCACCGGAGGATTTCAGTGAGTATTATACCTATGATGGCATAGGAAGAATTAGCAATGTAAAACTTACAAGCGGCAGGGATGTAAATTATAAGTATGCCTTTAACGATCTTTTTGCCTATGTAAATGATGAATTCGGTAATGATATAAGTCTTGAGTACAGTGCCATTGGAGCATTGAAAGTTTATACCGAAGGGGAAAGAAAAGCCGAGTACAGCTATGATGACATGGGAAATATTATAAAGGCGGTACTTCCAGGTGATGAAAAGCACTATCTTGAGTATGATAAAGAGGGTAATCTTTTAACACACTACAGAGAAGACTTTTTACTTGAAAAAAATGAATATGACGAGGGCAGTCGTATAATAGCTGTAGAAGACGGCTTCGGATACAAAGAAGAGTATGAATGGAACTTGTGGCAGCAGGTAAGTGCCATAAGAAATAATGACGGACTTGATCTTAGACTGGAATATGATGAAAATCATTTCCTGTCCAAGGTAAGTATGAAGGATTTTAAGTTTGAATACGGATACGATGCGGACGGAAGACTTTCAAGTATTACCGATGAAGACGGAAGATATGCTATTTATGAATATGATGAGGCGGACAGGCTGGTGCAAATCAATACCTTCCTTGCACAGATGGAAGTAAGTTATGACTCTTATTCCAATATAAACCTTATTACCATGGCAGATTTCGGATACATACTTCAATACGGCTATGACGAGTATAACAGGTTCAAAAGCGGAAAACTGCTTGGAGAGCCGGCTTATGAGGTAAGTTACGGAACCGGAAGGATAGACAAACTGGAGTTCGCAGGAGAAGAAGTGGGCTTTAAGTATGACAGTGCCGGACGGGTAATAGGACTTACCAATTACCTCGGTAAAAAAGTTACACAAAGGTTTGACAGGTATGATAACCTCATATCAATGGGTATGGATGAGCTTGATGATGCCGTAGAGTACGGTTACGACCTTGCAGGAAGACTGAGTTTTATAAGAGACGAGGAACAAAGGGCGATAGTATTTACTTATGATAAGCTTGATAATAACTCAGGCATCTATCATTTGACAAAAAGAGCCTATGAAAAAGAAGAACTTAATAATGCAACCGTGGAATGGCTTGAGAGTGAAAGCGAGGCTTATTATAAGATTGATATAGACTATGAAAATAGGCTTATGTATGTAACCGACTCTCTTGGTGAAACTCAAATAAAAGAATTGACCTCAAGAGAATATATTAAAAAAATCACTTATGAAAACGGTGATACCAAGGAGTTAAGTTATGATGAGCTTAATAGAATTACTAAAATAAGTGAAAGCGGAACATATAAAGATGAGTCCGAATTTATCTATGAGAGAAACAATATTATAGAGGCTAACAATTCAAAAAGTAAACTTAAGTTCGAGTATGACCTTGCCGGTCGTGTAGTCGGAGTGAATTATGAGGACGGAAGCGTAGCCGCTTATGAGTGGAACCGGGCGAATCTTTGTAAGGCAATGATTTATCCTGACGGAAGCAAGGTGGAGTATGCTTATGACAGTTACGGAAATCTTATAAAGACTACTTTACCGGATGAAGAAGTTAGTTATAAGTATGATGAAAAGCACAGACTTATAAGTAAGCAATCAGGAAAGTTTAAGCACAGCTACAGATATCATGCTAACGGCAGAGTAAAGAATATGCTTGTGCAGGACGAACAGGGACTGCTTTTTGAGATTGACTATATATATGATGATTACTATGGGCTGATGATAGGTCAAAGTATTAAGGAAAGAGGAAAGGAAGAACTTAGCTATAACTATGAGTATGATAAAAAAGCCTTCCTTACCAAGGTACTTAAAAATAATAAGCCTTATGCCGAGTATGAGTACGATGCAAGAGGCAATAGAACAAAGGCTATAGAAGAAGGCGTAGTTACACAGTATTACTATAATAAGGAAAACCAACTGCTTAGAAAACTTTGTGAAAATAAAGAATATGATTATGAGTATGATGCAAGGGGAGATTTGATTAAAGAATATATCAATCAAAGTTGCATAGCCGAGTATACTTATAATTCAATAGGTCAGGTGCTTTTTGCAAAGAATGAAAAAGGCAGTGTAATCTATAGTTATGATGCCCTCGGTAATAAGACGGCGGCGGAGTTTAAGTATGCTGACGGAAGAAGGGTAAAAGAGACTTATTATATTAACTATCTGGTATCCAACGCTCAATCACTTTGTAAGAAGGCAGAAGAAAACGGTAGGGAAAAAACTTATAACCAATATTTTGATGGCAGTCCTTTGGCAGAAGAAACAGGCGGAAAGCTTATATGGGATATATTCGATGAGGTGGGCAGTCTTGTAATGAGGCTTAACAGTAGCGAAGTATACCAAAGACTTGACTACAGTCCGTTTGGAAGCATTACAAGGACAGGTGAGAGTTTCGCAAGCTTTAATCTAGGCTACGGCTTTGCGGCTATGCAGTGTGATGAATTCCTTGGAAGACATACCACCGGAACCAGAGTATACAATCCTGAAAATGCAAGATTCCAAAGCAGGGATATAGTAATAGGTTATCCTTATAATCCACGAAGCTTTAACCGATATATCTATGCACAAAATGATCCTAAGAATAAAAAAGACCCGGACGGTTTCTTCCCCTTTGTGGCTTGCCTGATAAGCGGAGCCGTTAAGGCGGGAGCACATTTGGTTAAAGAAGCTGTGGTTGCCGGAGCTACAATAGTAACAAAAGCGGCAGCCAATGCGGCACAGGGTAAGGGCTTTAACCTATGGGAACAGGCAAAGTCCTATGCTAAGGATTACAGGTGGGATAAGTTGGCGGTGGATACGGTAACTAATTTTGCAACCGGCTGTCTTGACCCGCTGACCGGAGGTCTGGCAAGTGTTGCCAAGAAAGTTATAAAATACGGCTCAAAACTTGTAAAGAATGCAATGGATTGTGCACATGATAAAAAGCCCTTCTTTTCATTGGATAATGCCCTTAAATTCGGAAAGGACACGCTGGGTGATGTTATTGAAGATATCGGCATAGGTAAAAAGCTATCTGATGTTGCATTTAATAAGATTGGTAATAAGATATTTAATATCGGCGGTTTTGGAAGCAAGTTCAGCAAGTGGGTAAAAGACCCTATAGGAAAGTATTTTTCTAAAACTATGAATCCGAAAGAGCTTAGAAAATATATGGGAAAGATACAAGGATATATTAATGCTAACGGTATTGTGGGTAAGCTGGCTAAGAATGCCGGTTGGGTTGCTTGCAAAGTAGCCGGAAGCCTTTCCAACAATATTACGGGAGGATTAAGCTTTAGCGGCAGCGGTTCTTGGTAATTTCCAAACCAATCGGCATACTGTATACAGTATGCCGAGATAAGCTGTGATATCATAGTCTAAGCTTTAGAAAAGACCATGACTTAACAGTTACAAAGACCTTGGAGAGGGTCTTGAAAAACTACTACTATATAATACGAGGACTTTAGATGATACGCACTTTAACATTTTTTTTGCGTTCGGGTTTTAAAGAAATAAGCCTGCCCAGTATAAATAATGACGACTATCTGCTTAAAGTGGAAAGTAAGATGTATCCTGAGATTAACGGACTGTCCTTAGGATTTGAAGTTATCAATGATGCCTGGTATATACTGGATGCGGGAAAGTACCCATATTCAATTAATAAAAAGCCGGCAACAAGACAGGCACTGAAGGCGGCTGATATAATACATATTAAAAAGAGTGAGAAAGACTATATAGTCGTTATGTTTCAGGAGTCTGCGGAAGCTTTCAGGGATCTTACCAAGGTTTTTATAGGCGACAGAAAGATGATAAGCATAGGACGTGATCCTATATGCAATATAGTACTTGATGACAATCAAAGCTGGGTATCACAGCACCACAGTTTGTTACATTTCAAAGATAATGCCTGGTACATCAAAGACTCCAGTACCAACGGAACCTTTGTAAACGGTCATAAGATAAGCAAAGAAGAGCATTTACAAAGCGGAGATATTATAAGCATTGTCGGAATACGTATAATGTTTTTGGGTAAATTTATTGCTTTGGATACAAGGAGCGGTAATTATACGGTAAAGCTTAATGAACTGAAAAAACTCAGTGGAAGCAATTTTCAAGGTGAACTTAAAAACATACTGAAAAAAAATACTGCTCTTTTCCATCGCTCACCAAGAACGGTATTTCCCATAAAGAAAAAGGTCTTTGATATTGACAATCCGCCTGAAAAAGAGGCAGAGAGTACGGCTTCTTTACTGTTTATACTCGGACCTTCCATGACCATGATAGTGCCGATGATGGCAGGAAGTGCCATGTCAAGCATAGCAAACAACAGTGCCATGGCTTATGTGGGAGTGGTTACAGCTCTGCTTTCAGCTTCATTTGCCGTACTTTGGGGTACATTAAATTATAAAAGGGCTAATAAACTCAGAGAAGAAAAAGAAAGAAAAAGAATCAAAGCCTATAGCGAATATCTTGATGAAAAAGGTACGGAAATAGAAGAAGACTATAATCAAAGAAGAGCTTCACTGGGAAGAATGTATACGGAAGCCAACAGCTATCTTGGAAAATTTGATGAGGGGCAGCTGTGGACAAGAAATCAAAATCATAGGGATTTTATGTACTACAGATTAGGTATAGGCAATATTCCTTCATTGGCGGAAATTAATGTAAGAAGGCAGGGATTTCGTGTAGAAAAAGACCCATGGCAGGGTAAGGGCGAAGAAATTAAGAAGGCATTTAAGGAGTTAAAAGAAGTTCCGGTAGGCATAGATTTAATGAATCAAGGTATTATAGGTGTGGTAAGCGGTGGAAACCGTGAGGGAGCAGTTGATATACTCAGGCTTTTAGCAGTGCAGATTGCATACAATAATTGCTATACTGACGTGAAACTTGCAGCCATATATGATGAGAAAAAGGAACTTGAAGCAAACTCACTTGAGCCTCTGAAGTGGTTTCCGCACTGTTGGTCAACAGACAAAAAGACCAGATATATTGCAGGGAGCAAGGATGAGGCAAGAGAGGTATTCTTTGACCTTAGTCAGTGTCTAAGGGATAGATTCAATTCTGAAAAAGACAATCTCAGTTACAGTACCCATTATGTACTTATGCTTACGGATAAGGAGTATCTTGAAGGAGAGCTTATTAAAAGTTTTGTAGACAGCAAGAAGAATGTAGGTTTGCATACTATAATAATAGCGGACTCCGTTACGGACCTTCCTAATGAGGTTGATTTTGTTATACAAAATGAAGATTATTTCAGAGGATTCTATTCATTATTGGCAGACTATGAAGACAGAGTAGCAATTAAATTTGATTATATAAGTGATAAAAATCTTGATGCGGCTGCAAGAAAGCTTGCAACTTATAAGGTTAAGGAAAATACTCAGTTTGCAGGACTTCCGGCAGGGATTGACTTTATTAAAATGTATGGAGTCAATTCACTTAGCGAGATAGGAGTTTACAGTCGCTGGATTAAAAATCGTTCTTATGAGTCTATGCGTTCACTGGTAGGAGTTAAAGACGGAGGAAAGCCTTGTTTTCTTGATATACATGAAAAATATCACGGTCCTCATGGGCTTATAGCAGGTACTACAGGTTCGGGAAAGAGCGAGACCTTGCAAACCTACCTGCTCTCACTTGCAATTAATTTCAGCCCTGACGATGTGGCATATTTTATCATTGACTACAAGGGCGGTGGTATGGCTAATCTTTTTGACGGACTTCCGCATATGGTAGGAGCTATCTCAAACCTCTCGGGAAATCAGATTCAAAGAGCTTTGGCATCAATTAAGAGTGAGAACAGAAGAAGACAAAGAATGCTTAACGAAGCGGGAGTCAATAATATCAATAACTATACCAGACTTTATAAGGACGGAAGTATCACAGAGCCTATGCCGCATTTACTTATTATAGTAGATGAGTTTGCCGAGCTTAAGAGGGAAGAGCCGGAATTCATGAAGCAGCTTATAAGTGTTGCACAGGTAGGTCGTTCCCTTGGAGTACACTTGATTTTGTCAACTCAAAAACCTGCCGGTACGGTGGATGATAATATATGGAGTAACTCAAAGTTTAGACTCTGTCTTAGAGTACAGGATGTACAAGACTCCAAAGATATGCTTAAAAAGCCGGATGCAGCCTATCTTACCAATCCCGGAAGGTGTTATATGCAGGTAGGACAGGACGAAGTGTATGAATTATTCCAGTCAGGATATAGCGGTGCCGTATATCAGGAACAGGATCAGTCTCAAAATCAGAAAATTGCGAATATGCTTGATCTTAACGGTAAAGTTTCGCTGGTGGGCAATGCCAATCAAAGAAAGCTTGCCAAGGAGAAGAAGGAAGCCTGGATTTTGAAAATAATCGAACTTATGATTGAGTATATTAACAACAATGCGAACTACAGTTCTAAGAATGAGGATGAAATTATTGAAAAACTGGAAAGCATACTTAAAAAGAATTCTATTAACATAGAAAAGAATGAAAGAAATGAAAGAAAGTTATATGATTTGTTCCGATTTGTAGCGGAAAATGATAACTTGAATAAAGAGGGTATTCTAAAAGTTTATATTTCAAGACTTGAGTCAAGTGGAGAAGATTTACCTACCGAACTTCAAAAAACACAGCTTGATGCGGTTATAGAATATCTTGCCATGATTTTTGAAGAAAATAATTATAAGCCGGTTAAACCTCTCTGGCTTGAGCCTCTTGCAGAAAGAATTGAGTGGAGAAAACTCAAGGTTACAGGTTCTGAAAAGTCTCTTAATGAAGGCGGATTATCAACTGTAGCTATAGGAGTGGTAGACCATCCGCATAATCAGGAACAGTTTGTGCTTGAGTACAATCTGGAGTCAATGGGCAATACCTTGATAATAGGACTTCCGGGAAGCGGTAAAAGTACCTTCCTGCAAACCCTCTTATATGCCTTAATGACTTCCAATACTCCTGATAAGCTTTGGGTATACGGAATAGACTACAGCAGTCGTATAACAGGTTGTTTTGAAAGTTTTCCGAACTGCGGCGGTATAGTGTTTGAGAATGAAGATGAGAAACTTGAAAGACTTATACATTTAATCAAGCGTATCTTGGATGAAAGAAAGGCACTTATAAAAGGTCAAAGTTTTGCAGACTATAACAGAAGAGCTGCAAGTAAACTTCCGGTCATAGTTTTATATATTGACCAGTACAGCAGTTTCAGAAATCAGGTCAGGGATGAGATAGAAGACTTTTTGATAAAACTCAGCAGTGAGGGTGTAGCCTACGGTATTTATTTGATATTTACGGCAGCTTCCTTATCGGCAGGTGATATTTCTTCAAAACTTTCTAAAAACTTTATGCAGGTTTACCCGCTTGAGATGAAAGATAAGTTTGACTATGCAGAGGCTATTTCTCTTATGAGAATTGAAACTTTGCCGGAACAGGGAGTAAAGGGAAGAGGACTTGTAAGAGTTGACGACTTTGCACTTGAGTGCCAGATAGCTGTTGTTGATGAGAAACTTTCCGACTATGACAGGTCTGAAAATATGCTTAATTTAGGAAAAGAGCTTACACGACGCTTTGAAGGAATAAAGGTTATACCTATTCCTACCATTCCGCAAAATGCAAGTTATGAAGACTTTTGTGAAAATATTCAGGTAAAAGAAGCTCTTGCAGACAACAGACTGCTTCCGTTTGCCTACAACATGAAGAATGCACTTCCTCACTCCATAGCCTTGGACAGAAGCTTAGGTTACCTTATCTCAGGTAAACACGGTGCAGGAAAGACCAATGCATTAAAGATAATATATAGGATGGCGGCAGATAAGGGCGGTAAGGTTTATTATATAGACATGACCGGCAATGTACTGCATTTGCCTGAATATGAGAATGCAAAAGTGGTAAGGGATTATGAAGAACTTAATAAAATGTGTGAAGAAATAATCCCGCCGTTAAAAAGCAGAAATCAAAGAAAGAAAAAAATGGAAGAAGAGGACTATGCTCCGGAAGAAATATTCCTTGAATTTTCACAGGAACAGCCTATATTTATATTAATTGATGAACTTCCTACCTTTTTGGATAAGTTACAAAAAGCTGCCGATAAGTATGCGATAGTTAAAAATATACTTGAAAACTTTGCGGAAAAAGGAAGATTGCATAAATTATACTTTATAATGACCCTTGATAACGCTCAGGCTGCACAGGTTGGAGGATATACCTTCTTCCAGCTTCTGAAAAATCAAATAGAAGGAATACAACTGGGAGGAAATTGTATAGGTCAGACGATTTTGAGTTTTGATAAGCTTAATTACAAAAAGCAAAATCAAAGCTTAAAACCGGGTTATGCATTTGTGAGCAGTACGGATGAAGATGCAGCCGAGGAAGTCTATGTACCTGTGTTAAAGTCAAAGAAAAGTAAGGAAAAGGAGCTTAGGTCATGATAATTGTAGATATAAATGTAGTTATTTTTGATAAGTTTTACGACTTTGAGCTTAATGAGGATGCTAAGGTAAGAGAGGTTATTGAAGAAATCGTACATATGATTGAACAAAAAGAAAAAACCGGTTTTACAGGAAGCATATCCGATTTGATACTATTTGACAGAAAAAATAAAAAAGTGCTGAACTTGGATTACAGTTTGGCACAGCAAGGCATAGTTTCGGGAGGAAGTCTTAGCCTGATATAAAGATCAAAAAGGAGCAAGCTATGGGAGCACATGTAAAAATCAACATATATCAATTACAAAAAGATCTTAACAGATTGGATGAGTCCATTAAAAAAATGCAATCTACCTTTAACGAAATGGAAAGTTCCATAAACAGTCTTAAAAGCAAGTGGACCGGAGAGGCGGCAGATGAGTTTGCAAAATATTTTGAGGAAGAAAAGACGATGTATAAGTCTATGACGGATGAACTTGAGGATCTTAAAGAAAGACTTATGAGATCTCAAAACGACTACTCAAATGCAAAAAATGAACTTAGTGAATTGATTAATTCATTTAATGTATAAAGGAGGTTTTTATGCCTGAAATAAAAGTCAGTACGGAGAGTTTAAAACAGGAAGCGGAAAATGCGGTTTCAAATATTCACAAGATGAAAAATGTACTGGAAGAGCAAAAGGAGATTATAAAATCCATGTCATCTTACTGGGAAGGAGATGGTTATACTACAGCTACCGACAGCTATATGAAACTTTCCGATAAATCTTTGTCGGTACTTAAAGAACTTGAAGATATACCTGCCAAGATGTTTGATATAGCACAAATTTACGAGCTTACTGAAGAAATGTTAAATGAAGATTTATCATCAGATATTCCGGATTATCTATTGGAATAATTCACTACTTACGAGAAAGGAGGGCATAGTATGGCATATGATGAATTTGCTTACAGGACACATCGTATTGAAGTTAAGTATTGGGAAGCACTTGATAAGGCAAAAAGACTTGAGAACTTAGCCAATGAATTATCAAGACAGGCTGTAATGAAGTCCAGAGATCTTCTTAATGAAACTACAAGAGAGTGGAAGGGAGATGAGGCAACCGCTTTTATCAGAAAGTCGGATATAATAGTTACGGATCTTGATAAGATGGTAAGAAATATAAGAAATACTGCAAGCAGTATAAGAAGAATCGCCGCACAAACCATGAGGGCTGAGAAAGAGGCGGTGATGATTGCGAAGAGAAGGGCAGATGCTGCTAAATAATGGTTTGTGGGGAAGTTAGTAACATAAACAATAGTTAGAAACGCAAACAGTAGTTAGAAGCGGTTTTACGGCAACAATTAAACAGAAACACTCCCTAT
>ERZ773099.1588-NODE-1588-length-16630-cov-4.740573_pt1 | contig 16630 bp, 12 predicted proteins | sample MGYA00511120_ERZ773099 | MGnify/ENA primary metagenome ERZ773099 (study PRJEB29015, sample SAMEA2738012) | human oral metagenome | biome: human oral; feature: human-associated habitat; material: dental | place: China | collected 2104 ...
CGGCGGGGTTTACCGCGGATAATCTTAAGATCGCGGTCGTCAGCAATGGGGCTGGGTTGGCGGTTCAGCAGGCCAAGGACCTCGCGGACCCCAAGGAGCCCTTCGACACCCTGACCCAGATCAACCAGGGCGGCTACCACCAGACGAAGCAGACGATCTTCGACTGCAAGGGCAACGAGTATACGCTGGAGGTCAACTTCAAGAAGCTGACGGAGAACCGCTGGCGCTGGGAGGCGTTCCTACTGGACAAGGACGGCAAGCAGGTCCAGTCGGGCCCCGACTGTGAGGATGGCACCGGAAGCTCGTCGGGGAACTCCAGCGCCATCGTCCCGACCCCTTCGTCCGGGGAGATCGCCTTCTGTGGCTGTGGCCCCATCTGCGATCCCCTGGAGCAGGAGATCGAGATTCCCTTCAGCCTGAAGGGGATGACGAACTCGAAGATCAAACTGAACTTCGGTGGCGACGGCGACAAGCTGAAGGGCGTGACGCAGTACGCCTCCGAGACCACCACCAAGGCCGTGTACCAGGACGGTTACAAGATGGGCGTCCTCGAGGGCTACTCGGTGGGCGGCGACGGCATCATCACGGGCAAGTACACCAACGGTCAGCGCCTCCCCATGTACCGCGTGGCGCTTGCGACCTTCACCAACGAGCAGGGCCTGGAGAAGGCCGGCGACACGATGTTCCAGGAGACGGTGAACTCCGGCAACGCCAACATCGATGCGGCGGGCGTCAACGGAAAGGGCTCGATCCTGTCCCAGAACCTGGAGATGTCGAACGTGGACCTGACGGAGGAGTTCACCCACCTCATCATCGCCCAGCGCGGCTTCCAGGCCAACACCCGCGTCGTGACGGTGAGCGACCAGATCCTTGAGGAGGTCGTGAACCTGAAGCGCTGATCCGCACCCCCACAAGACAAACCGGGCGGCCCCGTGAGGGGCCGCCCTTTTCGTCTGCGCCCGCTTTCACGTCGAAGGCCGCTGTCCGAAGGCCCCGTCATCTCGCTTTTTGCCCCGAACTTCCGCGGATGGTTTATAATGAAAAGTCGTTTGGGGCACATCCTTCCACCGCGATTCTTCCGCTGACCGGTGCCCCGTTCGGAGACTTCCAGAGGAGGCCCTTTGTCTTGATACACATCCTTCAGGTGAAATTCGAGCGGCTTGAGGCGTCCGCGGCCCCTGCCGCAGGCGCGGAGGGCTGGCTGCTGGACCTCGATGAGCCGGCTGCCGCGGATGTCCTGCACGCGGACCCGCGCCTGCCGGACATCCTGGGGCTTGCGCTTTACGGCGCTGCGTGGCCCAGGGCCCTCGAGGTGGAGGAGCCCCGGAGGGTGGAGGTTCTCTTTGAAGCCGAGGGGACGCGCCGCCGCGTTGCGCGCGAGCTCCGGCCGGAGGGCCCCGCGCCGGCCAGGGCCGAGGGAGGAAACGGAGGGGTAGAGGAGTTGATCTCCCTTCCGCCGGAGGCGTTCCTGCATCAGGTGTTGTTGGCCCAGCGCGGCTTTGCCTCGCTCCTGATCGCCCCCTCTTTGGACCGCGCGGCCCTGCTGGACGCCCTTGCGGGGCCCGCCCTGCGAGGGGAGGTCTCCGCGTTGTCCTGGCGGAGGTATCAGGGGCTTCGTCGCCGCGGCGCCTTCCCCGTCGCTCAGACTGAGGCCGCAGGCGACGAGCTGGCGCGGACGCTTGACGAGATCGCTGGCGTGGAGGCCCTCCTGGACCGCAGGGCCAGGGAGGTGCACTGCGGCTTTCTGGCCCGACGCGCGGCGGAGGAGGTTCGGGAGCTGGACCGCCGGCGCGGGGAGTGGGAGCGGGAGAAGGCGCTCTTTCTGCCGATGGAGCAGCGGTTGGACCGCGGGCGCAGGGCCCTGGAGCTGGGGGATGAGTACGAGGGCATCCGGCGGATGCGCCAGGAGCAGGACCAGGCCCGCACGGCGCAGCTGGCTCTGAAGGAGAGCATGACGGCGGCCAGGACGGAACTTCAGAACGCTGAGGAGGCCTTCACCGTCAAGGAGTCGGAGTTTCGGGACCGCCTGATCGCTCAGAAGCGCCTGGCTGAAACCGCGCTGGCGGTTCAGGATCTGGACCGCCAGCTCCGGGACCGACAGGAGGCGGTTCAGAGGCTGGAGGCCCAGCTGTCGCAGGCGGGGCAGGAGCTTCGAGAGCGGACGGCACGGCTTGAGGACGAGCAGCTGGCGGTTGAGAAGCTGAGCCTTTCCCTAAGGGAGGTCCGGAAGTCCCTTCAGCTCCACGCCTCCGACGAACGCCTCGCGACGGGCCTGCAGGGAATACAGAAGTGCTTCGGCCTCTACCGCGAAGCCCTGGAGCGGCGCAGTGCCTCCCGCGAGAGCTACGCCCTGGCTATTCGGAAGAAACAGGAGGCCCAGACGGCGCTGAACGACCGTCAGGCGATGTTCTCCGACGTGGCGCACCGGTTCACCGTGGTGGAGAAAAACTATCAGCGGGCCCAGACGTTCTACGAGTCCTCTCTGAAGGGGAAGTCGCTTGAGGAGTGGCGCAGCTCCTGCGATGAGCTCGTCCGGCGCTTGGAGGAGCTCGAGCGTTTGACGTCGCGCTTCCGGGAGGAACAGGAGCTCCAGGAGCGGTTGCAGGGTCTTCAGGCCCGGCGTCTGCGAATGCAGCAGGAAACGCGAGAGCTGAACATCCAGGACGCGACGCAGTCCGGCAAGGCGGAGGCGCTGCAGGAGGAGGTCCAGAAACTGGAGGGGCGCGTCCGCCTGCTTCAGGGGATGGAGGAGTTGAGCGGCATGAGGGAGCTCCTGGAGGACGGAGTGCCCTGCCCCCTGTGCGGTGCCATGACGCACCCCTATGCGTCGGGAACCGCCGTCCCGGAGGCGGAGGAGGTCAACCGACAGCTCAACGACGCCATGAAGGCCATGGAGGAGCTGAGGGCGGAGCTCAAGGGCCGGCAGTCCCGCGCGGGGTGGCTCGTCGGCGAGATATCCTCCATCGGACGTGGCGAAGAGGACCTGCGACAGGACCTGGAGCGGCTGGGCGACATCATCACGCAGAGCGTCGCGGCGCTGGGGCTGAAGTTCAACGTGGGGGTCCCGCCCCTTGAGGAGCTGGATCGCGTGCGCCAGAAGGTGCGTGACCAGCTTCAGCGCGCGCGAAACGCTCTGGAGGCCGCTTCGGCGGCGCAGCGCGATCGGGACGCCGCGGCGGACGAGCTGGCGCGGATCCGCGAGAGCCGCGAGGAACTGACGCGCTACCACCAGGAGGCGCTGTTCCAACTTCAGAGCGAGCGGTCCGAGGAGGCGCGGGTCGAGGGTGAGAGCCGCAGCCAGGAGGAGGCGTTCAACGCGCTGCGTCGGGAGCTGATCGCCCAGCTCTCCCCCTACGGATACAAGAGCATCCCGGACGAGAATCCCGAATCCGTCGTCAGGGCTCTGGAGGTCCGCGCCGCGGAGTGGCGGGAGAACGCGGCGCGTCGCGACGAGCTGGAGCGCCAGTTCTCCGCGGCTCAGGCCTCCGCGACGGCCGTCAGAAAGGAGCAGGATGCCTTCAAGCTGCGGAAGGAGGAGTTGATGCGGGAGCTGCGCACCGTCGAAGCGGAGCGGGACAGCCTGCAGCAGAAGCGGATCATCCTGTTCAACTCGAAGGACCCGGCGTCGGAGAAGGAGCGCATGGAGCGAGACGTGGAGGACCTGCGGCAGCAGCTCGAGGCCCGCCGCCTGGCACGGTCCGAGGGCAGCGCCCGACTTCAGGAGATCATGGCCTCGCTGCACGAACTGGAAACGAGGCTGGCAACGCTGCGGGAGGAACTTCAAAGGGGCGAGATCGCCTTTGGCAAGCACATGCTGTCCGTTGGCTTCAAGAACGAGAACGATTACATCTCCGCCTGTCTGTCCGGCGAGGAGCGGCGGGACCTTCAGAGGCGCCTGGGAGAGCTGGCGCAGACCGACCTGGACCTCACCGCCGCACGGGAGAATGCAAAGTCTCTACAAATGGAGCTGCAGTCGCGCCTGGGCGGGCTTCGCACCTCCCTGGGCGACGGCGACGCCCTCCTTCGCCGGCTGCTGGACCTGAACCGCCGGGCAGGGGAGCTCTGCCTCGCCCTGCCGAGGGATTCGGCGGCGGTGAAGCAGTATCGGGAGTTTTGCGAAGGGCTGCACCCGCGCCTCTGGGACCTTGAACTGAGCCTGAGCGGCGGGGACGTTCGGCGCGAGCTGAGCGAGTTGGTCTTCAGTGCGCTCCTGGAGTGCGCCAACGTCCGCCGCGCCGAGGCCGGCATGAGAGCCCTGACGCCTGGCGAGGCCCCGTTGACGCTGGGCCCCGGGGCGGAGGCTGCAGCCCTCTCTCTGGCCTGGGGGCTGTCGGACCTGTTCACCGCGGGAGAGCAAGTGGACCTGCGGCTCCTGGACGCGGAGCTTGAGGGCGCGAGCCCGGACGGACTGCAGCGTCTGAATGGTTTGATCTCTGCCTTGAGGCGGGACGAGGAGCGATTGCTGCTCTGCCCCGACGTGGGAACCCGATGGACGCAGGGGGACTGAAAATGAACGACCGCTTTGGCGCCGTATGGAGCAACCTTGGGACCTTCCTGGGTGCGTTGAAGGGGCTTTCCGCCTCGGAGGCCATGGACCTGGCGCCGGAGGGGGGCTTCTGCCTCTCCACGCGCTCTCAATCCGCGTCGGAGAACTGGGTCTGGCTTCCGCCGGACCTCGTGACGCCAGAGCGGGCGGAGGCGGCCCTGCGCTTCTTTGGGGAGAGGGGCCTGCCCTTCGTGTGGCCGTTGCCCGGCGACTGCGGGGCGGCGGAAGCGCTGCGTGGCGTGGGGCTGAAGGAGGCCGGGCGGCTTGAGGCGATGAGCCTCCCCGCGGGCGCCGCCCCGGAACGTGGAGGGAAGGAGTTGACCTTCCGGACCGTGAGGACCCGCGAGGAGGCGCTGCGATGGGCGAGCGTCGCGTGGCTGGCCTTTGGCGGCGAGCCTCCCGTTCCGGTGTCTGTGTTGAACGGGGCGGAGGCCATGGCGGCCTCCCCGCTGAGGCTGGGGATGGCCATGGCTGGAGAGGAGGCCGTGGGGACGTTTCTCCTGTCCTCCTTTGAGGCGTCGCTCGGCGTGTACTACTTCGCGGTGCTGCCGGGGTACCGCAGGCGCGGCGCGGCCATGGCCATGATGGGGGAGGTCCTCCGCGCGGCGAAGGAACTGGAGGCGGAGCGGATCGTCCTCCAGGCGACGCCGGCCGGCGTACCCTTCTATCGGGCGGCGGGCTTCGAGGCCCACGGGGCGATCCCCCTCTTCTCCAACTCCGACGACGTTTTTTGAGAAAACGCTGATTCATCTTACGAAACCAGTGTTTTCTTGAAAAACAAGCGAAAATTTCCGCTTGACGCTATATAATATCAAGGCTAGTGCATAGGACGAGGGAGTGGTTTGAGCGTGAAGACGAGAACTCTGGCTTCGGGTGCGATGATCGCCGCCCTGTACGCCGTCCTGACCGTCGTGGTGGCCCCCCTGTCCTACGGGCCGGTCCAGTTTCGTGTCGCAGAAGCCTTGACGCTCCTCCCGCTCTACCTGCCGGAGGCGGTGCCGGGGCTCTTTGTGGGCTGTCTTGTGGCCAACGCCTTTGGCGGGTACGGATTGATCGACATGGCGGCGGGGTCCTGCGCCACCCTCTTGGCTGCGGTGCTGACACGAAGGGCCCCCAACCTGTGGCTGGGCGCCCTATCGCCCGTGCTGGTGAACGCGATCGTGGTCGGCGGCATGCTCCACCTCGTCGCGGAGGTCCCCTTGGGGCTGACCATCCTCTACGTCGGAGCGGGGGAGGCTGGCGCCTGTTTTTTGGTGGGGATTCCCCTGATGAGAGCGCTCATGCGGCAGGGCATCCTGTGTGGGAGGCACGGCGCCGGCATCCCATCCGGCCGTTAGGGAGAACGGTCGGGACCGTCGGCAGAAATTGCAGCTTTAGGAGGAAGTGTGCCTTGGATACCTACAAAAATTATTATATGATCCTCGGCGTCGAGCCGACGGCTTCCGCAGAGCAGATCAAGATTGCGTTCCGGCGCATGGTGAAGCTCTATGCCCCTGACGTCAACGCCAGTCCCCAAGCCCTCAAGCTCTTCGAGGAGGTCCTGGTGGCGTGGAACGTTCTCCGAAAGCCCGCCACCCGCCGCATGTACGATCAAAGCCTTGGCTTCAGCCAACAGGGAGGGGACGCCTATGGCGGCGGGACTATGGGAGGAGGTAACCCCTTCGCCCAATCCCCCTTCCCGTCCTACTCCGCTCAGCCCTCGTCTCCCTTCACCTCCGAGGGACAGGGTTCGCCCGTTCAGGGGCAGGCCACGGGGACGCAGAGGCCCGGGTTCCAGCGCCCTCAGGGCGCTGCCGGAGCTGGAGCGAGCTTTCAATCGCCACACAGGCCCTGGGAGACGGTGATCCGCTCCTCCCACCGGGAAACGGAGCGGCAGCGGGCAGCGGAGGGGAGGCGTCGGAAGCAGCAGGAAGAGTTCAGCAGCTATTTTGAGAGGAAGATTGTCACGTGGGCGCTCTTCCTGTCCTTTCCGCTCCTGATGGCCGCGGCCCTCTTCCTGCTGCCGGAGCCCTTTGACGCAAGGACCCTGCTGAAGGCGTTCATCTCCTCGCTGCTCTTCGGAAGTGCGTTCTGGCTGTTCTTCTGGGGGCTGCTCTTCTGGCTGCGACGGGAGTCCCCGGAGAAGAACTACTGGCCTCCCGTCGCGGCCGCGATTTCATCCTGCTCGCTGGGCGTGCTCTATGGCTGGTGGGCGCCCTGGTTCTTCCCCCTGGAGTCGGGGGGCCTGATGTGGGGGGGACCCTACGCCCTGATCTGTGTCCTCCTGGCGCTGATCGCCTCCCGCGAGTGACGCCTTGCCCCCATCGGAGTTGCGATGGGGCCGTGACCGGACCTTGACGTTCAGGGGGCTTTGGGCAATAATAACTTGTTTCATGCTGTCGGTGCCGTCCTGCAAACGGCGTCCTGATGTACGTTTGGGGTGTAGCCAAGCGGCAAGGCAACGGACTTTGGCTCCGTCATCGCTGGTTCGAATCCAGCCACCCCAGCCAAATTGAATTCCTGACGAGCGGGGGATATCCCGCTTGTTTTTTGTCCGTCCACGAGTGGGGTGAGTGCGTGAAGGACTTGGGCGTTCTTGTGATGGCCGCGGGAAAGGGCACTCGAATGAGGAGCGCGCTTCCCAAGGTGCTGCATCCGGTGCTGGACCGGCCGATGCTGGATTATCTCCTGCGAGGCGTCGCCTGCTGCGGCGCTGAGGCGACGGCGGTCCTGGTCGGTTCGGGAGGTGATCAGGTCGAGGCGCACCTGAAGGAGCGCTTCCCGGAGGTTGAGGTCCTGTGGCAGCGGGAGCAGCTGGGCACGGCGCACGCGGTGCTTACGGCGATGAGCTGGTGGGAGCGGTTCAAGACGGTCGTCGTCCTCAACGGGGACCTCCCGATGATGAGGCCGGAGAGCCTGCGGTCCCTGCTGGAACGCTGTCGGACGGAGGGGCCGGACTGTGCCGTCATCAGCTTCGTCGCACGCGACCCTGGGGCCTACGGGCGCGTCCTCCGCACCGAGTCGGGAGTGCGCGTCGTGGAGTACCGGGACGCCTCCGCCGAGCAGCGCAGGATGAACGAGGTGAACGCCGGCTGTTACGTCTTTCGTACGAGCGCCCTCAGGGGCGTGATCGAGCGCATCGGGAACCGCAACGCGCAGGGCGAGTACTACCTTCCGGACGCCCTGTCTCTGATGGCGGAGGAGGGGCGTCGCGTCGAGGCCTACCCGATGCCGGAGGAGGAGATGATGGGCGTCAACACGCAGGCGGAGCTGGCCCATGCCTCGGCCCTGATGCGGGACCGCATCGCGGCGTTCTGGATGGAGCGCGGCGTGAGGATGACGGACCCGGCCTCGGCCTGGATCGGCCCGGACGTCGAGCTGGCGCAGGATGTCGTGCTGATGCCGAACGTCCAGCTTTGGGGGTGCAGTCGGGTGGGCGAGGGGTCTTTCATCGGATCCGGCTCCATCCTGACGAACGCAGTGCTGGGCCGCGGGGTGACGCTTGCGGCCCACGTGCTGATCGAGGACAGCGAGATGAAGGACTTCTCGAAGGCCGGGCCCTTCGTCTACATTCGGGACGGGTGCTGTCTTGCGGAACGAGCCTTCGCCGGAAAGTTCGTGGAGCTGAAGAAGACCACGGTGGGGCAGGGGAGCAAGGTGCCGCACCTGTCCTACCTCGGCGACGCGACGTTGGGTCTGGGCGTCAACATCGGCGCGGGGACGATCACCTGCAACTACGACGGCAGGGAAAAACATCCGACGAAGATTGGGGATCACTGTTTTGTCGGCTCGGACACCATGTTCGTGGCTCCCGTGACCATGGGGAACGGCGCGGCTACGGCCGCGGGGTCTGTGATCACGGAGCCCGTTCCCGACGGTGCTTTGGGCGTGGGGCGCGCGCGTCAGCGCAACATCGACGGCTGGGCATCCCGCAGGGCTAAGGATTGAGCAGGGGGTAGGAGCGTGTCAGGAATGAAGGATCTCAAGATTTTTTCGGGTACGGCGCATCCGGATTTTGCCAAGCGCATCTGCAGCGAGCTGGGCGTCCGGCTCTCCGCCGCGAGGCACTATCGTTTCTCGGACGGCGAGCTGGGGCTCTCGCTGGACGAGAGCGTGCGGGGCGCGGACGTCTTCGTGGTGCAGCCCACCTGTGAGCCGGCCAACGACAATCTGATTCAGCTGCTGATCATGTCGGACGCCTTCAAGCGGGCCTCGGCCTACCGCGTGAACGCCGTCATCCCCTATTTCGGCTACGCCCGTCAGGATCGCAAGACCAAGCCGCGCGAGCCCATTACGGCGAAACTCGTCGCGAACCTCCTGACCCACAGCGGCGTGGACCGCGTGATCACAGCGGACCTGCACGCGGGGCAGATTCAGGGCTTCTTCGACATCCCCGTCGACCACCTGACCGGGATGCCCCTCCTCGCCTCCTACTTCCGCGACAGCCTGTCGGAGGATATCCCGAAGGGCGAGGTCGTCGTCGTTTCCCCCGACGTGGGAGGCGTTTCGCGAGCCCGCAGCTTCGCGATCATGCTGAAGTCGGACCTCGCCATCGTGGACAAGCGCCGCTCTCACGAGGTGGCCAACGTTTCGGAGGTCATGGACATCATCGGAGAGGTGGAGGGCAAGACGGCCATCTTGGTGGACGACATCATCGACACGGCGGGCACGATCTGCAACGCGGCCGCCGGCCTGAAGGAGCGGGGCTGCCGGAGGGTCTTCGCCTGTGCGACCCACGCGGTCCTGTCGGGGCCGGCGATGGAGCGCATCGAGAAGTCCGTCATCGAGAAGCTGATCTTCTCCGACACGATCCCCATGCCGGAGACCAAGCGCTCCGCCAAGGTGCAGCAGCTGTCCATCGCGCCGCTCTTCGCGGAGGCCATCATGAGGGTCCACAGCGAGCGGTCCGTGAGCAGCCTCTTCGACAATTAGCCCGAAAGTTCCAGGGCTGTTGTATAATCTTGTCCTGCCCGTCCCCGCAGGGGACGGAGTACTTTTGAGTGTGCAAAGGAGCTGTTGAGTGTGTCTGAGCGAGTAACGCTAGTGATGGAGCCCAGAGAAGAAACCGGCAAGGGAGCGAACGGGAGGCTTCGTAAGAAGGGGTACACGCCCTGCATCTTCTACGGGCCCCAGATGGAGAAGTCCGTCCAGGGCAAGCTGAAGACCAGGGACGTTGAGCGCATCCTGGCCACGGGCCGCTGGGAGTCCATGCGCCTGAACGTGACGCTGCCGGACGGCACGGAGGAGATGTGCATCATCCGCGAGGTGCAGGTCAACCCCCTTACGGACTGCCCCCTGCACGTGGACTTCCTGCGCCTGATCAAGGGCCGCAAGATCACGGTCAACATTCCCATCGAGGTCCTCGGCCGCGAGAGCGCGCCCGGCGTCAAGGACGGCGGCGTCCTTGAAACGCTGCGGGAGGTGGAGGTGGAAACCCTGCCCATGAGCATCCCGGACGTGCTCACCGTTGACGTCTCCGCGCTTCAGATCGGCGACGCCATCCACGTGCGCGACCTGGCCCTGCCGGAGGGCGTCGAGCTCAAGGCCGACCCGGACGAGATCGTGGCCGTCGTCGTCATGTCGAGGGGCGTCGGGGAGTCCGTGGCGACGGAGGTCGAGGAGCCCGCTGACGTCGAGGTCGTGGCCAAGGGCAAGGCGGCTAAGGAAGCGGAGGGCGACGGGGAGAAGTCCGAGTAGACACCCCTTTGGACTGAGCTCCCATGAAGTTGATAGCGGGGCTGGGCAACCCCGGAGAGGAGTATGCCTTCACGCGGCACAACATGGGCTGGATGTCCGTGGACCACCTGGCGCAGCGCCTTGGCCTGGGGAAGCCGCAGCTGAAGTTTCGCGGGGAGTTCTGGCGCGCCGGCTTCGGCATCCTCCTGAAGCCGCTGACCTTCATGAACCTCAGCGGGCAGTCGGTGCGGGAGGCCTTCGACTTCTACAAGCTTGCCCCGGAGGACATCCTGATCGTCTACGACGACCTGGCGCTTCCCTATGGGGGGCTCAGGCTGCGGGCTCAGGGCAGCGCGGGCGGGCACAACGGCCTGGCGTCCGTCCTGGGCGCCCTCGGAACGCTCTCGGTCCCGCGCCTGCGCATCGGACTGGGCAGCGGTCCGGGAAGCATGGTGAGCCGCGTTCTGGGGCACCTGACCGCCGAGGAGCGTGAGCTCCTGCCATCCGTTCTGGACCGAGTGGAGGAGGCCGTTGAGGCGTGGCTCACCATGGGCGTTCAGAAGGCGATGTCGAAGGTGAACGGCCCTGCGGCCCCTTGAGGGTTTCGGGTTCTTTTATGTGTCGAGGGGACGGGGCAGCCCGTCCCCTTTCTCTTACCTCCCGCCGAGCCTGAAATAGGCGAAAACAAAGAGGACGTGCGCGCGCTCCATCGCTATAATTTTTAGGGAAACACTGATTAAGTCGTTAAGAACTGTCAACCGCATGGGCTCCCTTCAGTGCCTGAAACTTCATCAGGCCGCGCGAAGCGCGTGGGGATTGGGGCGTAGCCCCATTTTAAAGCTTAAGGAAGCGCTGAAGGATACCCTCCGTTTGATGTTCCTTGATCGCTTTCAACAACTTTTGAAGATTAATCAGCGCTTCCTTAGAGATCATCTTGATAAAAGCTTCTTGACTCCCGTCGCGCGGGTCGGCGGACCGCGCGACGTTTGAAGCGAAGGAGAGCTCACCGTTGAATTTTTCCGGTTCCGGCGCTAACTGGTTTTTGATCTTATCCCTGATCCTGGGCAGCGCTGCGCTGGCCTTCCTGGGGGACGTCCTTGGGTTCCGGTACGGGAAGCAGAGGATATCCATCTTCGGCCTGCGCCCCAAGTACACCAGCCGCCTGATCACCGCCATCACGGGCGGGGTCATCACCGTGATCGTCCTTGGAGTGCTCTCCGCGTTCTCCCAGGACGTGCGCACCGCCCTCTTCAGCATGAACTACATTCAACAGCAGCTCCTTGACCTGCGCTTACAGCTCAACCAGAGCCAGGAGATCGCCGACCAGGCCCAGGAGGCGCTCGCCGAACAGCAGGCGAGAATGCAGGTCACCACGGCGAGCCTGGACCTCGCCCGGCTGGACCTGGACTCCCTTCGCAACGATCGCCTGCTCCTGGAGCAGGAGAAGTCCGACCTGGCGGCATCCGTTCAGGGGCTGCGGGACGAATCGGAGCAGCTGAAGCAGGCGCTTCACACCATGCGCAGCGGATCGATCGCCCTGAGCGCCAACGTCCTTCTGGCTCAGGGGGCCTTTGAACCGGGCACCTCCGAGGCGGAGGCCCGAAAGGGGCTGGAGGACCTCAAACAGAGGGTCCGCGTCGCGGCCCAGGTGCGGATGTCGGAGCTCCTGCCGTCGACCCCGCGGAGCGTTTCCGTCACGTTTGATCCGGAGGAGGAGGCCTCCCTGCTGAAGCGGATTGAGGACGCGCCGGACCGCCTCTACGTCCGCGCCATCTCCCGCGAGAACGTGGCCTTCGGTGAGGAGGTGGGCGTGCGCTTTGAGGTGGGCAGGAGCCTCCTGCTCTATTCCGACGGCGACGTCATCTACCGGCGGGTGTACAACGCTCAGGCTCAGGACTTTGACGCGGAGGAAGCGCTGCACAGCTTCCTGCGCGACCTGAAGGTGAGCGCAATCCACGAGGGCGTCCTTCCGGACCCGGCCACGAACAACGTCGGCACGCTTCGAGGCGAGGAGTTCTTCGACGCCGTGGAAACGTTGAGGTCGATCCACACGCCCGTCATCATCAACGGCCTGGCGTCGGGGGACATCCACACCGAGGGACCGGTCAACCTTCGGCTTTCCTTCCAGGAGTGAGCCGCGGCCCCAAGGACAATGCCCTCATGAGGGACGGAGGCCAATATGGAAGACTACCTTTTCTACGACAGCAAGCTTGCGGTGAACGCGCAGGAGCTCCAGAGCCTTTACCGTTACACGGAGTGGGGGCACAGCCGCTCCGTCGAGGGGATTCAGGCCATGATCGACGGGACGAGCCTCTGCTTCTCGGCCCGGCACGACGACAAGCTCGTGGGGTTCTGCCGGATCATCACGGATTTCGTCTACAGGGCGTCCCTGTGGGACGTCATCGTTCACCCCGCGCACCAGGGGCGGGGGCTGGGGGGCGCCCTGGCGGACTACGCTCTGACGCACCCGGCCATCCGGAACATCCCCATCATCATGGCCTACACCACCGGGTGGATGCGCTTCCTCAGGGGGCGGGGCTTTGAAACGCAGCGGGGCCTGATGATGCTCATGCGCTGCCCGATCGAATACTCCTGATCTTTCGGGTGCGCCCTGCACGAAAGTGTAATCTGAATTCAAACGGAGGCGATGGCCCGTGCGCTGCGCCGGTGGAAGCGTTGGAGGGCGGAGTGCGCTGCCCCTATGCATACTCGAAATATTAAAGGCCTACTCCGACGAGGAACACCCCCTCACGTCGGGGGAGATCATCAAAAAGCTCAAGGCCGACTACGGACTGAGCGCGGCGCGCAACGCAGTGGGGCGGAACCTCTCGCTGCTCTGCGAGCTGGGCTGGGACATCAGCACCTACGAGGAGAACGGCTGGGGCGCCTACCTGCGGAGCCGGGAGCTCTCGGACGTCGAACTGCGGGTGCTCATCGACAGCGTGCTGTCCTCCCGGTACATCCCGCAGGAGGACGCCCGAAACCTCATCGACAAGTTGGCCGGCCTGGCCAACCGCCACTTTCAGGGCCGGCTTGACCACGTCCACTCCCTGCCCCTCTGGCCCCACCACCGAAACGGGGCGTTCTTCGAGAACCTGGACCGCGTCGAGGCGGCCATCGAGGACAGAAGACGGCTCCGCTTCGTCCTGAACTCCGTCGGCGTCAATGGGGAGCTGGTCCCCCGCGGGAGGCGCCCCTACGTCGTCCACCCCTTCGCCATGGTCTGCACCAACGGCCAATACTACCTGATCGGCTGCTACGACGGCCGCGACAATCTCACCCACTACCGGATCGATCGCATGACGGACGTCGAGGTCCTGGACGAGAGCGCCCGCCCCATCTGGAGCCTGCCGGCCTATCGGGACAGGAGCTTCGACGCTGCTCTTTACGCCCAGGAGCACCACTTCATGTTCGGCGGGGAGCCTAGGACGGTGGTGCTGAAGATGTCCCGCTCCTGCGCGGGGGACGTGCTGGATGCCTTCGGGAACCGGGCCTCCATGACCCCGATCGACGACGACCTGATGGAGGTGCGCGTCACCGCCGCCCTTGAGGGGATGCGCTTCTTCGCCCTGCAGTTCGGCAACCACTGCGAGGTCGTCTCCCCGCGCAAGCTGCGGGAGCAGGTCATGGAGGACGTCAGGAGGATGGCCAAACGATACGGCCTCTGAGGCGGGCCTCGGTGCGCTGACCCGGCGTCCATCGGCTGACTTGCACCAATATCGGTGCGGGGTGTCCTGTATGCTCTTGACTAAACGATCGGGAGGTGATGACGGTGCTGTTTTACAAGATCGGAATGGAGAGCGACAGGGCCCTGGAGAGCAGCGAGCAGAAGATGAGGAAAACGCGGGCCAGGATCAAGGAGCGGACGACGGAGGCCAACGAGAAGACCAGGGAGGAGATGAACTTTTTCGTCTCGGAGGTCCATGACCGAAAGGTCACCATCGGCGCGGCGACGTTCGCCGGGGTCAAGGTCCCGGACCAGGAGGACCTCAAGAGGGGCCTCGAGCAGTTCTGCGAGAGGATCGACCTCCATGGGAAGGACGCCGCCTTCGAGGAGATCACCGTGGCGGAGTTCTCCAGGCTGCTGTACGGCGCCAATCGGAGGGACTACATCGAGGACGATGACGAGTACAAGTCCAACCTCAACATGGATTTCATCGACAGCTATCGCTCCAGCGGGCACAGCGAGTTGCTGATCCCGAAGCCGTTCGCGAAGCGGGAGGCCTTTGTGGAGGCAAGGCGCCTGCTCTGCAGCGCCTCCTTCAGGCCGGAGCTCGATCGAATTTTCGACGCCCGCGGCCCGAAACACTTCGTGGGGCACCCGGTCCATTACGTCGTGATGTCGGACGACCCAAAAATTCGCCAGTCCATGCGGGAGCTCCTGCTGGGGGCCCTGCTCCAGAGGGGGCGCCTATTGGGCAGGCGGTACTGCGTCCTGACGCTGGACCCCAACCGGGGGTGCTGCGACGCGGAGCGGCTGCGCAATTTCTACGACTCGCAGAAGGGGTGTACCCTGGTGCTGTCCCTGACGGGTACGGGCGCCGATGAGGACGAAGACCGCTCTTATGCCGACGCCTCTGGCGAGAACCTCGCGGTCGCCGCCTCCTGCCTTGCCGCGTTCCGCCGCAACACCCTCTCCCTCATCGAGATGCGGCGGTCGGACGAGAAACTGTGCCGTCGTCTGATGGAGGAGCTCCCGGAGATCACGTTCGTCAAGCTGGAGGAGGAGGTCGTGTTCAACAGGGCGGCCAGGGGCTACCTGAGGCGGCTGGCCGAGGAAAACGGCGTCGAGAACTGTGACTCCCTCCTCAAGCGTCTGCCCGTGGCGGAGTCGGGTTACATCACCGCGGACCTCAACAAGACGTTCAACAAATGGTACGACGATTACCTCAGGACCGAGCTTCACGCCCAGTATCGGGACCTGTCCGCAGGAGTCGACGGGAGGAAGGCGAAGCCCAAGGGTGACGCCTACAGGGAGCTGATGGATATGGTTGGCCTTCGGGCGGTCAAGGAGATCATCCTTCAGGCCGTCCAGTTCCACAAGGCCCAGAAGCTGTTTGCGGACCGGGGGGGCAGCGCCCAAAGGCCGGCGATGCACATGGTCTTTGCCGGGAACCCCGGAACGGCCAAGACGACCGTCGCCCGCCTGATGGCCCGGATCATGAAGGACAACGGGCTGCTCGCGACGGGTGGCCTGGTGGAGGTCGGCCGGGCCGACCTGGTGGGCAAGTACGTGGGCTGGACCGCGCAGATCGTCAAGAAGAAGTTCAAGGAGGCCAGGGGATCGGTCCTCTTCATCGACGAGGCGTACTCCCTGCTGGATGAGCGCGAGGGGCTCTTCGGAGACGAGGCGATCAACACGATCGTCCAGGAGATGGAGAACGCCCGCGAGGACACGGTGGTGGTCTTTGCCGGGTATCCCGACCGCATGAAGGAGTTCGTGGAGCGCAATCCGGGCCTGAGGAGCCGCGTGGCCTTTCACGTCGATTTTCCCGACTACACGACGGAGGAGCTGCTGGATATCTTCGGCCTCATCCTGAAGGAGAAGGGCCGCAGGGCCGGGCCCGATACCCTGGAGCGTGCGCGGACCCTGCTGGAGAGGGCGACGGCTGCTCCGGACTTCGGCAACGGTCGTTTCGTGCGGAACCTGGTGGAGCGGGCCGAGATGCGCCAGGCCGTCCGCCTGCTGGAGCTCCCCCCGGACGCCGTCACGGAGGCGGCAGTCCGCACCTTCCTGCCCGAGGATCTGGAGCTTCCGGAAGGGGCTGGAGCACTCAGCCTCCGAGTGCTCCGGCTTTGCGCAGCGGACCCCGCCCATTCTTCAGAATGTGCCCCGGGGGGCCTGATTGGGAGAAGCGCCCCGTCCGGGCCCACCGTTTTTTTACCCTCTCGGGGGCCGTTTTCCCTCCAAACGGAGATATAATAAAAGGGATGTTTTCAGAACAAACACGGGGGGAAAGTTCATGAGACGATTGCTTGCAAGCCTCGCTGCGGTGATGGCGCTGGCGCTCTGTTTCGTCGCTTCGGCCCAGGCGGACCCACTTTTGCTCTACACCTCGCAGCCCGACGAGGACATCCGCATCCTGCTCGAGGCATTCAAGAAGGATTTTCCGGACGTCGCGGTCCGTGTGTTCCGCTCCGGTACGGAGGAGGTCGTGAGCAAGGTCCTGGCGGAAAAGATGACCGGACGGGTACAGGCCGATCTCCTGCTGCTCGCCGACGCCGTGACCTTCGAGCTCCTGAAGACGGAGGGTATTCTGGCCCCCTATCCTTCGCCCGAGGCGGCCGCCCTGCCCGATTCCGTGCGGGACCCCGACGGGTTCTACTGCGGGACAAAGGTGCTCGCCACCGTCCTCCTTTACAACACGGCGGCAAAGGCCGTCGAGCCCACATGGAAGGCCCTCCTCGCCCCGGAGAACGCGGACAAGG
>ERZ773099.1589-NODE-1589-length-16630-cov-3.134057_pt1 | contig 16630 bp, 11 predicted proteins | sample MGYA00511120_ERZ773099 | MGnify/ENA primary metagenome ERZ773099 (study PRJEB29015, sample SAMEA2738012) | human oral metagenome | biome: human oral; feature: human-associated habitat; material: dental | place: China | collected 2104 ...
CACCGTGGCCGAGCTGAAGAAAGGCGGGGATCCAGCCGTCTTCAAGGCCGGCCGGGGCAATGCGCGTGACGGTTCCTCCTACCATGACTTCTGGTGGATCGCCCAGTCGCAGGACGGCACGCTGGAAGCCCGCGGTCTGGCCGGTCAGCATATCTATGTCGACCAGGCCAACGAACTGGTCGTGGCCAAGTTCTCGGCCGATGCGAAGCTGAATCCCACGCCGGGCATCGACCAGAACGCTTTTGCGGCCATTGCCAATGCCGTGAAAGGGCGCTGAACCAGGCCGTCCATGGCATCCCTGCCATGGACCCCGGACCGGGCCGGCAGGGATTGCCGGCCTGGTCCGATGGCGGCTTCGGTAACATAGCAGCGCACAGAACTTCAGGGAGGTGCCTTCGATGTCCGAACCCATTCATCTCGTCGTCACGCTGCAGGTCAAGCCTGGTCACCTGGACAGCCTGAAGCAGGCCACGGCCGAGCTGGTGGCTGCCAGCCGCCAGGAAGCCGGCTGCGTCTCCTATGGGGCGGCCTACGCCGAGGACGGGGTCACGGCCTACATCATCGAGCACTGGAAGGACCAGGCGGCGCTTGATGCCCACAACAAGACCGCCCATTTCATCGAGGGCGTGAAGAAGCTGCAGGATGCCTGCAGCACGCTGCAGATCCATCGCGTGCACTGGCAGGGTTGATCCGGGTGTCCTGAGCGCCGACAAGCCCCGACAATGAGCGGGTCATGAAGAACCCGCACGTCAGCGCACTCGCGGCCGCCCATGGGGTGGCCGTGCTTTTTGGGCTCACCGGCATCCTCGGCGCCCTCATCCGTTTCGATGCCGTGGCCATCACCGCCGGCAGGGCAGGGTTCGCCGCAACCGCACTGCTGGTGCTGGCCCTGGCGCAGCGCAGGCCGCTGCTGCAGGGGCTGGGCCCGCGCCGCGCCGGCATTGTGCTGGCCAGCGGCTTTCTGCTGGCCGTGCACTGGATCACCTTCTTCCTGGCCGTCAAGGTGGGCGGTGTTGCCGTGGCCACGCTGGGCTTTGCCAGCTTCCCGGCCTTCATCGCCCTGCTGGACGTCGTGCTGTTCCGCGAACGCATCGGGCGGGCCGAGGGCACGATGCTGGCGCTCGTCACCCTGGGGCTGGTGCTGGTCACGCCCTCGTTCGACGTCGGTGACCAGGGCACCGTGGGACTTCTCTGGGGGTTGGCCTCGGGGCTGAGCTTTGCTGGTTTGGCCATCTGCAACCGTCGCGGCAATCGGGGCATGGACGCCATCCAGGTGGCTTTCTGGCAGAACCTCGTCGTTGCGCTGCTGGTGCTGCCATTGCTGGGCCTCAGTCTGGCCCCTCCTCAGGTAGCTCGATCGCAGGCGCCTTCCTCCTTGGTGACCGGGGCTGCCGCCATCGACTGGGCCAGCTGGTTCTGGCTGGCCGTGCTGGGCGTCCTGTGCACGGGTCTGGCACATACTCTGTTCGTCAAAAGCCTTGAGTCGCTTGATGCCCGCAGTGCCGGCATGATCATTGCCCTGGAGCCGGTCTACGCCATCGCCTGCGCCTGGTGGCTGTTCGGCGAAGAGCCCTCGGGGCGCATGCTGGTGGGGGCGTCGCTCATCATCCTGGCCACCGTACTGTTGGCCATGGGCCACAAGGCCTCGGCTGCCCGGAAGAGGGCTTCCGAAGGCATGAAGGCCTGACCCTTTCAGCGGACCGCCTGTCGGTATCTCGTGCCACCGTACGCCCGGCCTCCAGCCCTGTCCCGCGCCGTGTCTCGCCGCCGCGTCGCATCGTGGCGCGCGGCCCGACAGGAGGTCGCGTCCCACGCCACAGCCCGACGTTTTTCTCTTTGAAACACCCACGCCGGATCGCTCCGGGCTTACAATCGACCCCGCTCCGACCCCTTGTCTAGCGTGATGGTAGGCATGGGGACACTGTATGTGTTATTTTTACGGAACGGCAAGTCGCTGCGGGCCATCGCTCGCCAGCACCTGTCATCCCGTGGAAAACGGCTCGTGCAGCGGGTTCCCGGCGTTTGCACACCCTCGTGGCGCGCCAGGGTTTTCCTTCGGTTCAGCTTTCCTGCGGTCGGGGCCTTTCTCCCGTCCTGCCGGGTCGACCGCCGTCCAGCCTGACGGTGGCGCCTTCGTCTTCATGCGGCCTTCGGCCGTTTTCGTTTTTCTGGCAAACCGGGCCGGATGGCCCGTTGCGCCCTGTCGTTCTGGAATGTACGCCCTATGAAACGTGATGTCCTGCCTGCCGCCCACACCTCGTCGGCGCTGCCCGTCCAGCCCATCAGCCAGGACGTGCTGGCCGAGAAGTACCTGAAGGGCAACGAGCAGACGGCGGCCGATCTGTACGCCCGTGTGGCCCGCGCGCTGGCCTCGGTGGAAAAGGAGGACATCCGTGCCGAATGGGAGGCGAAGTTCCTGGGCAACCTGCATGCCGGTGCCATCGGCGCGGGCCGCATCATGAGTGCAGCCGGTACCGACATCCAGGCCACCCTCATCAACTGTTTCGTGCAGCCCGTGGGTGACTGCATCCAGGGCTACGACGACCAGGGCTACCCCGGCATCTACGAGGCCCTGCGCGAGGCCGCCGAGACCATGCGTCGCGGCGGTGGCGTCGGTTACGACTTCTCCCGCATCCGCCCCAACGGCGCCGAGGTCAAGGGCACGCACTCCATCGCCTCCGGTCCGTGCAGCTACATCAACGTCTTCGACCAGAGCTGCGCCACCGTCGAGAGCGCCGGCAGCCGCCGTGGCGCCCAGATGGGCGTGCTGCGCATCGACCATCCGGACGTGCTGGACTTCATCACCGCCAAGCGCACCCCGGGCCGCTGGAACAACTTCAACGTCTCGGTCGGCGTCACCGACGGCTTCATGAAGGCGCTGCAGGACGACGCCGACTGGGAGCTGGTGCACCGTGCCCGGCCCGGCCGCAAGGTGATGGCCGCCGGCGCCTACCAGCGTGACGATGGCAAGTGGGTCTACCGCCGCGTGCCGGCCCGACAGCTGTGGGACACCATCATGAAGTCCACCTACGACTTCGCCGAACCCGGCATCCTGTTCCTCGACGCCATCGGCCGCGACAACAACCTCAACTATTGCGAGACCATCGAGGCCACCAACCCCTGTGGCGAGCAGCCGTTGCCGCCCTACGGCTGCTGCGACCTGGGTCCCATCATCCTCACCCGCTTCGTGCGCAACGCCTTCGGTCAGGGCGGCGAGCCGGCCTTCGACTTCGCCGCCTTCGAGGACGTGGTGGCCATCCAGGTGCGCGCTCTCGACAACGTGCTGGACGTGACCTTCTGGCCGCTGGACAAGCAGCGTGCCGAAGCTGCCGCCAAGCGCCGCATCGGCGTGGGCTTTACCGGCCTGGGCAACACGCTGGCCATGCTGAAGCTGCGCTACGACCGAGCCGAGGGCCGCGCCATGGCCGCCCGTATCGCCGAGACCATGCGCAACGCCGCCTACCGTGCCTCGGTCGAGCTGGCCAAGGAAAAGGGCGCCTTCCCGCAGTTCGACGCCGACCGCTACCTGGGCAAGGGCAGCAAGAAAGGCGAGGGCAGCTTCGCCTCGCGCCTGCCCGACGACATCAAGGGCGACATCCGCAAGTATGGCATCCGCAACAGCCACCTGCTGTCCATCGCCCCCACCGGCACGGTCAGCCTGGCCTTTGCCGACAATGCCAGCAACGGCATCGAGCCGCCGTTCTCCTGGACCTACACGCGCCGCAAGCGTGAGGCAGACGGCAGCCGCAGCGAGTACGTGGTCGAGGATCACGCCTGGCGGCTTTACAAGTCGCAGGGCGGTGACGTGGACAACCTGCCCGACTACTTCGTCAACGCCCTGGCCATGACGGCCCAGGAGCACGTGGCGATGATGGAGGCCGTGCAGCCCTACGTTGACACCTCCATCTCCAAGACCGTCAACGTCCCGGCCGACTACCCGTACGAAGACTTCAAGGACCTGTACCAGCAGGCCTGGAAGGCCCGCCTGAAAGGCTTGGCCACCTACCGGCCCAACCCCATCCTGGGTGCCGTGCTGGAGGCCGAGCCTGCCAAGAAGGAAGAGAAGCCTGCCGAGAAGGCCGAGGCCGCCGCGCAGCAGCACGAGCAGGATCCGATGCGCAAGGTGATCGAGCGCCGTCCGCAGGGCGCGCTCAACGCTGTGGCCGAGAAGATCGAGTACTGGACGCACGAAGGCCAGCAGCGGCTCTACCTCATCGTCTCCTTCCTGCCGGTCGAGGGCACCGATGGTCGTACCGTCGAGCGCGCCATCGAGTTCTTCATGCCCGTGGGCCAGAGCGGCGAATCGCAGCAGTGGATCACCGCCACCATGCGGATGCTCAGCCTGGCGGCCCGTGGCGGCTTCCTTGACCGTGCGCTGTCCGACATGCGCAAGGTCACCTGGGACCGAGGCCCGGTGCGTCTGGGCACTTATGAGAAGGCCGATGGCACCCACGTGCCGCGCTGGCACGACAGTGAAGTCGCCGCCATCGCCTACGCCATCCAGAACCTCATCGCCAAGCGCCAGGAGGCCGTGCAGGCCTCGCTGTTCGAGCCGGGCGAGCTGCCGTCGGTCGAGCCGGCCGTGCAGGCAGCCCCCGAATCCTCGGGCATCATGGCCGGGAAAAAATGCAGCGAGTGCGGTGCCTATGCGATGATCCGGAAAGACGGCTGCGACTACTGCACCCAGTGCGGCATGCTCGGCAGCTGCGGTTGATCGGCCACTCCGGCTGATCCGCATCCTCGCAGGAGGCGCCCTTGGCCATCCGGCTGTACATCGTGCTGTTTGCCCTGGTCGCGGCCCTGATGCCGGCTGCGACCCGCGCCTCTGCGGAGGCGCCTGCGCCGGCTTCCTCCGACTGTGCTGTCCAGGGCCCCATCCGCCTGGGCGGACTGGACTGGGAAAGCGGCCAGATCACCACGGCGCTGCTGGACCTGCTGCTGCGCGAGGGCCTGGGCTGCCGCACCGAGGTGGTGCCCGGCTCGGTGCCCAGTCTGGAATCGGCCCTCATCCAGGACGACATCCAGATCATTGCCGAACAATGGGTCGGACGCTCGCCCGGCATCGAGAAGGCCGTGGCCGAGAAGAAGGTCGCCATCCTGGGTGACACGCTCACCGGCGGTGCCGTGCAGGGCTGGTATGTGCCCCGTTACGTGCAGGAGCAGAACCCCGACCTGAAGTCGGTGGATGACTTGGCCCGCCATGCCCATCTGTTCCCCAATCCCGAACAGCCCGGCCAGGCACGCTTCCTGAACTGCCCGGCCGGCTGGGCCTGCGAGACCTTCAACACCCGCTTGCTGGCCAACACCGGGCTTTCCAAACGCTACGCCAACGTCCATCCCGGCACCGGTGCGGCGCTGGATGCCGAGATCGCCTCTGCCATCGCCCGCCGCGAGCCCTTGCTTTTCTACTATTGGCACCCGGCCGGCCTCATGGCCAAATACGACCTGGTGCCCATCGCGTTCCCCGACTATGACGCCAGTTGCTGGCCCGAGCTGATGAACCCGGCTTCCCGTGATCGCTGCGTCTCGGGATTTCCGGTGTCCCGGCTGGCCATGGCTGTCTCGGCCTCGCTGCAGAAGCAGTATCCGCAGGTGGTGGCACTCATCCGGAAACTCCAGCTGTCGCCCGAGGTGCTTGATCGACTCATTCTCGACATGACCGAGAACCGCCGTGACGGCCCCGCTCAGGCGCGCCTCTTCCTGCAGCAGCGGCCCGAGCTGTGGGCCCCCTGGCTGCCGGCCGAGGCCGCCCAGCGTGTCGCCCGCCGGCTGGGCATCGACATGGCGCGCCTGCCGGGGCAGAAGGGCGCCACGGAAGCGCCCGCTGCTTCGGACAGCGCGGAAGCCACTGGTCCGGAAGCTTTCTTCCCCGCCTGGTCGGTGGCCGACTGGCTCAACGACAGCCTGGCCCGACTCGTTTCCCGCCATGGCGAGACCTTCCGCGCCTTCAGCCAGTCGCTGCTGCATGGCCTGCTGCTGCCGTTGGAGCGTGCGCTGGGGGCGGTGCCGCCCTGGCTGCTGCTGGCGCTGCTGGCTGGCCTGGCCTGGCACGCCACGGGCAGCCTCGGGTCGGCGGCCTTCAGTGCGGCCGGCTTCTACCTCATCGGGGGGCTGGGCCTGTGGACGCCGCTGCTGCAGACCCTGGCGCTGCTGGTCGCTGCCTTCCTCTTCATCCTCGTGATCGGCTTTCCGCTGGGCATCCTGATGGCGCGCAGTCGGCGGCTGCATCGGTGGCTCTCGCCCGTGCTGGACATCATCCAGACCATGCCCAGCTTCGTCTATCTCATTCCGGTGCTGATGCTGTTCGGCATCGGCCGCATTCCGGCGCTGTTTGCCACCGTGGTCTACGCCACCGCTCCGCTGGTGCGTCTCACCGCCCTGGGCATTCGCGAGGTCGACGCCCGGATGGTCGAGTCGGCCGAATCCTTCGGCTGCACCCGCACCCAGCTCCTGTTCTGGGTGCTGTTGCCGCAGGCGCGGCCCGCCATCCTGGCCGGCATCAACCAGGCCGTCATGATGTCGCTGGGCATGGTCGTGGTGGCCTCGATGATCGGTGCGCGCGGCCTGGGCGAGAACGTGCTGCAGGCCATCCAGACGCTGGACATCGGCCGGGGCGTGCAGGCCGGTGCCGCCATCGTCATCCTGGCCATCGTCATCGACCGCATCACCCAGGCCTACGGACGGAGGGGGAACAGATGACCCGCATCGTGTTCGAGGATGTCAGCAAGATCTACGGCGACCGCCCCCGCCAGGTGCAGGAGGCCATGGCCCTGTTGCGCCAGAACGTGTCCAGCGACGAGATCTTTGCACGCACCGGCTGTCGTGTCGGACTGCGTCACATCAGCCTGGAGATTCCCGAGGGCGGCATCTTCTGCGTCATCGGCCTGTCCGGCTCGGGCAAGTCCACGCTGGTGCGCCACGTCAACCGGCTCATCGAGCCCACCTGCGGCCGTATCCAGGCCTGCGACATCGATGTCACCGCACTGGATGCGCGGGGCCTGCGCGAGTTCCGTCGCTCCCGGGTCAGCATGGTGTTCCAGCACTTCGGGTTGCTGCCGCACCTGACGGTGATGCAGAACACCTGCTTCGGCCTGCGTGTGCGGGGCCTGTCTGCCAAAGAGCAGCGCGAGCGCGCCTGCCACTGGCTGCGCGAGATGGAACTGGCCGATATGGCCGACAGCTATCCGGAGCAGCTCTCGGGCGGCATGCGTCAACGCGTGGGGCTGGCGCGGGCGCTGACGGCCGATACCGACATCATCCTAATGGACGAGGCCTTCTCGGCGCTCGATCCGCTCATCCGCATCCGTCTGCAGGACACCGTGCTGGCCCTGCAGCAGCGGCTGGGCAAGACTATTGTCTTCATCACCCACGACATCGACGAAGCGCTGAAGATGGGCAATCGCCTGGCCATCCTCAACGCCGGCGAGCTGGTGCAGGTCGGCACCCCGCAGGAACTGCTCGACCATCCGGCCAACGACTACGTGGCCGAGTTCATGCGCACGGCCCGCCAGCCCGACAACGCCCGCTGAAGGAAACGGCTGAAAGGGACCGCGGAAGGGGACACCTGCTGCGACGGGGGCCGGGGCCCGCTGAAAGGTGCCGCTGATGGATCCTCGGCGCCTTCCTACGCCGGAAGGCTGATGCGGGAAGCTCAGCCGCCCGACAGTTCCACCGAACGCTGTCCGGCCTTGGCTGCCGCCACATCTACCAGCCGGCGCAGTACCTGGCCCTGCTCGAACTCCTCGATGGCCGCATGCGTGGTGCCGTTGGGCGACGTGACGGCCTGACGCAGCGCCACGAAATCGGCGTCGTACTGCGTCTGCAGCGTGGCTGCCCCCAGCGCCGTCTGCGCTGCCAGCTGCTTGGCCAGCTCGCGCGGCAGACCCAGGTTCACGCCGGCGTCAGCCAGCGCCTCGGAAAACAGGTGGTAGTAGGCCGGGCCACTGCCGCTGATGGCGGTGACGGCGTGCAACTGGGCCTCATCATCCACCCAGAACGAACGACCCACGGCATCGAAGAGCCGCGAGATCGTCTGGCGCAGCGCCGGCGACACGTCCTCGTCGGCATACAGCCCCACGCAGCCCTGGCGCACCATCACGGCCGTGTTGGGCATGCTGCGCACCACGGGGCGTTCCAGCGGCAGCGAAGCGCGCAGTGTCTGAAGCGGCACACCGGCCATCACCGAGATGATCGTGGCGTTCTGCAGCTGGCTGGCCGGCAGCGCACTCAGTGCCTCGCGTGCCATCACCGGCTTCACGGCCATCACCACCAGGTCATAGGGGGTATCCGGCAGGTCGGCGGCCTGACGGTACAGGCGGGCCTGCACATCCTGGGCACGGATCGGATCCACCGCATCAATGCCATCCACCAGCCCGGCACCCAGCCAGGCCTCGCCCAGGGCTGCGCCCATGCGACCATATCCCAGAAAGAGAGCGTTCAGACCCATGCTTTACTCCTTGTCGTCGTGCGCAGTCGGGGTCGACCGAGTCGCGCGACAGACCTGGCGCCTGTCGCAGTGGCTACATGTTAATGGTTTTTCCTGAGGACAATCTGCAACACCCCATGGCCTCATGCCTATTCCGCATGCTCATCATCATGCAGCCCGCCTATTCGGCGCCTTCCCGTTCGGAGCGTTTCCCCTGGCAACCCCTCATCCGGAATACAGCGGCATGATTACTGGCAACACACGCCTGCTCGCCCACATCGGCTATCCCACCCAGACCTTTCGGTCCCCGATGATCTACAACCCCTGGTTTGCCCACGTGGGCGAGGACGTGGTGGTCGTTCCCTTCGCCTCGCAGCCCGACCGTTATCCGGCCTTGCTGCGAGCGCTCTTTGACACGGGCAACGTCGTGGGAGCGCTCATCACCATGCCACACAAGAGCACCACGCCGGCGCTGCTCGACCGTGTCTCGGTCGCTGCACGCATCGCCGGTGCCTGCAACGCCGTGCGACGTGCGCCGGACGGCAGCCTGGAAGGCGACATGTTCGATGGCGAGGGCTTCGTGCTCGGCATGCAGCGCAACGGCTTCAGCGCCCGGGGCTGCTCGGCGCTGGTGGTGGGCAGTGGCGGCGTGGGCTCGGCCATTGCCGCGTCGCTGGCCGCCGCCGGGGTGGCGCGACTGGCGCTTTTTGATGTTCGTGAACCCGTCATGCAGGCGCTGGCCGGACGGCTGCGGCAGCACTACCCGACGCTGGAGGTCGTCACCGGCAGTACCGACCCGGCCGGCTTCGACATCGTGGTCAACGCCACGCCGCTGGGCATGAAGGCAGGTGACCCCCTGCCCATCGATGTCGAGCGCATCCCGCCGCATGCCTATGTGGGGGAAGTGGTGCTCAGCGCCGAGGTCACCCCCTTTCTGGCCGCGGCCCGGACGCGCGGCTGCCAGGGGCAGGGTGGGCTGGACATGCTCTACGAGCAGATTCCCGCCTACCTGGCGTACTTCGGGCTGCCGGTGGCAACCCCCGAAAAGTTGCGGGCGCTGGCTGATCCGATGGCCTGACGCTTTTTCCGCGCCCTGCGCCCTGCTACATCAGGGGGCATGACACTCCCCCCGGAAATGGCAGGGTCGTCGAAGGGTGGGAATGGTCATGCCTCGTACTATCGATCATCCCTCCGTCTCCCGTCACATCGTTACCATGGAAACGCAGGATTCCGTACCGTATTCCAGACTGCGGAGGTAATCTCGTCGTCCGGTAGCCGCCCGGCGGATGCTGTTCCTCTGACGGCAGGACAAGCCTTGGGTGCACCCACCCTGGATGTGCGCACGCTGCTTGATGGGCGGGGTGTCAGCCGCTACCAGCAGTGGATCATCGCACTGTGCTTTCTCGTCGTGGTCATGGACGGCTTCGATGTCGTCATCATGGGCTTCGTGGGGCCGGCGCTGAAGGCCGCCTGGCACTGGAGCAACGGCGACCTCGCACCGGTGCTCAGTGCCGCGCTGGCCGGCCTCACGCTTGGCGCCATGGTGGCCGGCCCGCTGGGCGATCACTTCGGCAGGCGTCGCGTCCTGTGTGTCGGCGTGATGATGTTCGGCCTCTTCACGCTGCTGGTGGCCACCGCCACGGACCAGTGGCATTTCATCGCCTACCGTTTCATTGCCGGGCTGGCCATGGGCGGCATCATGCCCATGGCGGCCACGCTGGCCACCGAATACTCACCCCTGGCCAGACGTTCGCTGCTGGTCACCATCGTCTTTGCCGGTTTCACCGTGGGGGCAGCTGGTGGCGGCTTCCTGGCGGCCTGGCTGGTACCGCACTGGGGCTGGCAGAGTGTCTTCGTCTTTGGCGGCGTGGTGCCCATGGTGCTGTCGCTGGTCATGGCGGCGCTGATGCCCGAATCGCTCACTTACCTCGTGCATCGCCAGGGCAGCCAGGCGCGTATCCGCCGGATCGTCGAGCGCTGCGCCCCGGGCAGCACCTCGGAAGACACCGTCTTCGTGCTGCCGGCGCTGCCCCGGGTGGAAGGCCACGAACGTCCTGTGCAGATCGTGCTCAACCGCCACTACCGCGCCGGCAGCTTCATGCTGTGGAGTATCTATTTTCTGCACCTGTTTCTCGTCTACCTGCTGGGCAGCTGGCTGCCCACCATGCTGAAGGACGCCGGCATGGACCTGCAGCAGGCTGCCATCATCAGTGCCATGTTCCAGCTGGGCGGGCCGCTGGGCTCCATCCTGCTGGGCTGGCTGATGGACCGGCACGAGGCGCACCACGTGCTGGCCGGCGCCTACCTGCTGGGAGGCGCGGCGTTGGTGCTGCTCGGCTACGTCGGTGGCTACTATGCACTGATGTGCGCCGTCGCCTTCGTCATCGGTGCCGGGCTCAATGGTGGCGGCACCGGCATGAATGCTCTGTCCAGCCACTTCTTCCCGCTGCCGGCGCGTGCCACCGGCAACGGCTGGATGCACGGCCTCGGCCGCATCGGGGCGGTCATCTCGGCCTTTGCCGGCGCCTGGATGCTGAACGCCGGCTGGAGCCTGGCTGCCGTCACCGCCGCCCTAGCTGTGCCGGCCGTGCTCATCGCCGCCCTGCTGGCCATGAAGTACCTGCATTACCGGGGGGAGGGGCGCCCGGCAAAATGAACGTCACCGAGAAGCTTCGCTCATGAGCAAGACGCCCATGTCTGCACGGTTGCTGCAGGCCGGCATCCTGCGGCAGTCTGCCGGGCTGCTCCGGTGAACAGCCATCGCGCGATCAATGGGAGGCCTGAGCCCGCGTCACGATCTCGGCAAAGCGCTTCTTCGCCCGTGCCGGCACCGCATCGGGCACCTGCATCCGGGCCGGATCGGCATCGCCCACCTGGATCAGCATCACCATGCCCATGGCATAGTGCGGCAGGCACTTCACGCCGTACAGCCCGGATTCGGTGAACGTCACCTCGATCTCCTCGTTGATCTTGCCCTTGAAGGGCTGGGCGCCCGCCGGCAGCATCCCGTCGATGGAGGCGGCATTGTGGCCGCTGGTCGTGGCCAGGAACTTCACCGTGTCGCCGGGCTTCACCTTCAGGAACTCCGGCTCGTACACCATCGGACCGGTGCTGTTCCGGTTCAGCATCTTCACCTGGAAGGTTTCGGCTTGCGCCGGCAGCGCAGCCAGCAGCAAGGTGGCAGACAGAGCGAGCCCGCCCAGGCGGGAAAGAGAGAATGAAGTCGACATCATGATGGATGGACCTGCGCCAGGCAGGTGGGTGAACGGGTTACTCGGAAATGCCGCCCTGAGCCAGCGCACCGAAGCGCAGAATCCGCGCTCCGTCGGCCGGGTCGAACAGTTCGGTGGCGCGCACCTGAAAGATCTCCTTCAGCAGTGGCGCCTGCAGGATCGTCGCCGGCTTGCCGATGGCATGCAGCCGCCCCTGGTGCATCACCGCCAGCCGGTCGCAGCGCATCGCCTGATTCAGGTCGTGAATGGCCATCACCTTGGTGATCGGCAGCGCCAGCACCAGATCCATCAGCGCCAGTTGCTGGTGGATGTCCAGGTGATTGGTGGGTTCGTCCATCAGCAGGATCTGCGGCTGCTGGGCCAGTGCCCGTGCAATGTGGATGCGCTGGCGCTCGCCGCCGGAAAGCTGCCCCCACAGGCGCTGCTGCCGGTCGTGCATGCCCACGCAGCCCAGCGCCTCGGACACGATCTCGTCATCGCGCGCCGACCAGCTTTGCAGCGCCGACAGCCATGGCGTGCGGCCCAGTTCCACGGCATCCCGCGCGGTGATCGCATCCAGCGTGTCGGCCGTCTGCGCCACCATGGCCAGCTGCCGGGCCACCTGTCGGCGCCCCATGGCACGCAGGCTGTGGCCGTGCAGGTGAACGGTGCCCTGCGTGGGCGCATGGATGCCTGCCAGGATGCGCAGCACGCTGGACTTGCCCGACCCGTTCGGGCCGATCAGCCCCAGCAGCTCGCCCGGCTTCACGGCCAGCGACACGTCCGACAGCACCTTGTGCCGTCCCGCGTGCCAGCTCACCCCGTTCATTTCCAGGGCGGGCACCTCGCGCACCTCGGCAAATTCCTGTTGCGTCATGATCATTCCTGCCTCCGGCGCTTCATGGCTGTTGCCTGCGTCCCAGCAGGATGATCGCGAACACCGGCGCGCCCACCAGTGCCGTCACCACGCCGATGGGCAGCACCTGGCCCTTCAGCAGGATGCGCGAGCAGACATCCGCCAGCATCAGGAAGAGGGCGCCGATCAGCGCACTGGCCGGCAGCAGCCGGTGGTGGCGAACGCCCACCAGCAACCGTGCCACGTGCGGAATCACCAGGCCCACGAAGCCGATGGCGCCCACCACCGACACCATCACGGCCGTCACCAGCGCTGCCGTCAGCAGCAGCACAGCCTGCACCCGGCGCACGCCGATGCCCAGCGCTGCCGCGGCCTCGGCCCCGAAGGTGAAGGCATCCAGGGCCCGAGCATGCAGCAGGCAGACCACCAGCCCCAGCGCCGCCACCACGGTGGTGATGGGCACGTCCGGCCAGCGCACGCCGCTCAGGCTGCCCAGCAGCCAGAACATGATGCCGCGCGCCTGCTCGGCACTGCCCGACTTGGTGATGATCAGCGAAGTGAGCGCATTGAAGAGCTGCGATCCCGCAATGCCCGCCAGGATGATCTGCCCGCTGTTGCGCAGTCCGCCGCCACCGGCTGCCTGGGCCAGCAGCGCCACCAGCGCAAAGGCCGTCACGGCGCCGCCGAAGGCGCCCACCGTCATCGACACCACGCCGCCGCCCACACCAGCCACCGCCACCAGTACGGCGCCGGTAGAGGCGCCGGCCGAGATGCCCAGCAGGTAGGGGTCAGCCAGTGTATTGCGCAGCAGCGTCTGCAGCACCACGCCGGACACCGCCAGCCCCGCGCCGCAGCAGGCCGCCACGACGGCGCGGGTCAGTCGATAGTTCCAGACAATGCCGTCATCGATGGGATCGACCTCGATGCCGGCACCCAGCAGGTGGTTGGCCAGCACGTCGCCGATGGTGCCGGCCGGCATGCGGATCTCGCCGGCCCACATGCACAGCAGCATCACCGGCAGCAGCAGCGCCAGTGCGACGAGAGCCAGTAGCAGACGGCGCAGCCATCCTCGCGCCAGGGCAGGGGGCATGCTCACCTCAGTGCGCCGCGCCGGCCTTCACCACGGCATCCGCAATCGCCTCCATGCCGTCGGCAATGCGGATCGAGGCCTGCAGCGCGTCGGCATCGACAATGGCGATGCGGCCGTTCTTCACGGCGTCCATGTGCTTCGTCACCGGATCACTCTTCAGGAATTCCAGCTTCTTCTCGTAGTCGTCGGCCGGGAAGCGTCGACGATCCATGCGCGCGATCACCAGGATGGTGGGATTGGCCTTGGCAATGGTCTCCCAGCCCACCGTCGGCCACTCTTCGGCCGAGGTCACCACATTGCGCAGACCCAGCTCCTTCAGCATGTAGCCGGCCACGCCCTTCTGACCCGCCATGTACGGGTCCACGTCCATGTCGGCGCTGGAGAACCACACGGCCGCCGACAGATCCTTGATGCCCGAAGCCTTCACCTTCTGCACGGCGGCGGCCTGGCGGGCCTTCAGATCATCCACCAGGGCCTTGCCGTTTGCCTCCACATCGAAGATCTCGGCCAGTTGCGAAATGCTCTTGTACAGCGCGGCAATGTCGTAGGGTTTCATGCGCGTGCCGTCGGCGCCCACCAGATTGTCCTTGCCCTCGCAGTCCGACGGCATCAGGTAGGTGGGGATCTTCAGATCATGAAACTGCTCGCGCGTGGCCACCACGCCTTCCTTGCCGATCTGCCACTCGAACTGCGACACCACCAGCCCCGGGCGCTTTTCCACTACCGTCTCGAAGCTGGGGTCGTTGTCGGCCAGGCGCAGCACCTTGGCATTGATGTCCTTGAACTTCGGCAGGACCGGGTTGAACCACAACGATGTGCCCGCCACCTTGCTGCCCAGACCCAGCGCATACAGCATCTCGGTTCCGGCCTGGCCCACGGTGATGACCGAGCCCGGTGCCTTCGAAAATTCCAGCGTGTAGCCGCAGTTCTCCACCTTCAGCGGATAGTGGGTGGCGTGTGCACCCAGGGAAAGACTGCCCAGCCCCAGGGCCAGCAAGGCGGCTGCAATGTGATGACGGGTCGACATGGTTCTCGCTCCTTCGATGTCGTGACGGTTGTGGCCGTCGAAGGGAAGAGCGGTGCGAGAACCTCTGTGCGTGTCTGCCGATGGGCTGGCTGTCGTGACGACCGCCATGCGCCGTGCAAGCGTGTCCGGCATTCCGCTGCCTGAATCCTCAGGGCGGTGCATCCACCGGGCATCGCGGACAGGAAGCCCGGAACGCATGACCGGGAGCCCATGGCATGGTGCCAGGAAGGCATGGAGCCGGGAAAGCTCCGGAACGCCGACTGCAAGAAGAATCGCTCACTGCTCCGGACACCCCGCCGGCCATGAACAACAGCTTGCCTTGGCAGGTCTCCTGACTGGCACTTCATCACCGGTCCTCGCCTTCCCGGACCCGATGCGGGGTCCAGTGGTCCTGAGAGGACAGGCTCCATGCCTACAGTTGCGGGGGCAGTTCCATTTCGTGCCGCGCCGAGCATTGATGTCCGGGGGACGGCTGGATTCCCTATGTGGCCGGGGTGCAGTGGATGGCAGACGACAGCACCCGGGCAACTTCCGTGGGATATGCCTCGAAACCTCACCAATGGCGCGTCATGGCGCCGAAAGACGGATGATGCAGACCCCGGGAATGTCTGAGATTGGCAGACTTTCCCTGCGGAACCAAAGCAGCCGCAGTCTACGCAAGCACCTTGCTACCGTCAAATGATAACCAGCGCTGCCAGGCGCCGGAAAGATATGCCCGCGTCAAGGAATCGCTACCATAGCGTGTTCCAGTCCATCCAGCAGGTGACCGTGCCGGGCCATGGCCGGCAGTCGGGGCCAATGTCCACCTCCCGTCCTGACAGCGCCCGATTCCGCCGAATCCTCCTGGGCCTCCGGACACGACGCCAGAAGATCCTCAACATGCCCGATTCCAAGACCCCGCCGACAGCACGGCCGCAGCACGTTTCCGAGAGTCAGCCTGTGGACGCCGTCCGCTGGCGCGTCTTCCTGATGTGTTTTCTGGTGGTGCTGTTCGACGGCTTCGACACGGCCGCCATCGGCTACATCGCCCCCTCGCTGATGCAGGACTGGAGCGTGGCCAAGCCGGCCCTGGCTCCCGTGCTCAGTGCAGCACTGTTCGGCCTGGCTGCTGGTGCTCTGATGGCGGGGCCGCTGGCCGATCGCTGGGGACGGCGCCTGGCGCTCATCAGTTCGGTGGCGGTTTTCGGTACGGCCTGCCTGGCCTCGGGCTTCTCGCTGGATCTGACCACGCTCACGGTACTGCGCTTCATCACCGGCGTGGGACTGGGGGCGGCCATGCCCAACGCCGTCACGCTGGTTAGTGAATGCAGCCCCCCTGCACGGCGCGCCTTCATCACCAACGCCATGTTCTGCGGCTTTCCTCTGGGAGCAGCGCTGGGCGGCTTTCTGGCCGGCTGGATGATTCCTGCACTGGGCTGGCGCAGCGTGCTGCAGCTGGGCGGTGTCGCGCCGCTGGTCCTGCTGCCGGCCCTGACAATCTGGCTGCCCGAATCATTGCGTTACCTGCAGACCCGCCAGAATGGGCCTGATCGTGCCCAGGCGAAGGCCCCCCGCAGCATCGCCCTGGTGCTCTCGCGCCCGTTCCGGCTGGGCTCGCTGATGCTGTGGCTGGCTTACTTCATGGGACTGGTGGTCTTCTATGCCCTCATCAACTGGATGCCCGTGCTGTTCCGCGAAAGCGGCATGGATCCGCGCACCGCATCGCTGATCACGGCACTCTTCCCGCTGGGTGGCGTGGGCGCCATTGCCCTGGGCTGGCTGATGGACCGCTTCGACGGCAGCAGCGTGCTGGCGCTGGGCTACGGCGCCACGGCGCTGTCCGTCTGGGCCATCGGCCAGGCCATCGGTGGCCATGGCGTGCTGATGGCCGTGGTCTTCGTGGCCGGCCTGGTGATGAACGCCGCCCAGGCCTCGATGCCGGCGCTGGCCGCAGGCTTCTATCCCACCGAAGGCCGCGCCACCGGCGTGGCCTGGATGCTGGGCATTGGCCGCTTTGGCGGCATTGCCGGCTCCTTCCTGG
>ERZ773099.1590-NODE-1590-length-16622-cov-15.482827_pt1 | contig 16622 bp, 10 predicted proteins | sample MGYA00511120_ERZ773099 | MGnify/ENA primary metagenome ERZ773099 (study PRJEB29015, sample SAMEA2738012) | human oral metagenome | biome: human oral; feature: human-associated habitat; material: dental | place: China | collected 2104 ...
CGCGTGCTCCGGATACGCGGGGCTGTCTTCCTTGACGGACCCGGATACTGATCGGAAGCTTCATGCGTCTGCAAGGCCGGGGCGGTTCCTGACCCGCGTGGGCGCAGTCCGCCACGCACTGGCTTGTGTCTTAATGCACCTACAGGTGCACGGTGCTTGCTGACATCACGAACGCTGATACTGTCCACTTCTACTCCACCGTCTTAATGCACCTACAGGTGCACGGCGCTTGCTGACTTGTGCTCGTGAAGAGTTTTCCCGCGCTCAGCGGATGGTCTTAATGCACCTACAGGTGCGCGGTGCTTGCTGACGAAGTGATGACATTGACTTCACATACTATCCCGAGTGTCTTAATGCACCTACAGGTGCGCGGTGCTTGCTGACCCTGGCTCTGGAAACGGCGGCATGACGCCACTTCCGGGGCCCGGAGCGCCACCGGCCCCGCAAGCACCCCGCGGGACCGGCCAACACCAGGCGCAGACTACCACATTTCCCTGCAATCACGCCAAGCGCCACCGACAGCCCCAACACCCCCTCCAGCGAACAGCTTCCGACGACGCCATGCGGAAAAGTCGGGGTCGAAACAGGGGCTTAAGTCCCTGCATGCATCAGTTCGCTCGACCGTGGGACCACGCACCCACCACCAGGATCGCATCCCGGGCCGAGCCGCGACCGTCCCCGTCCAGCGTGACGGCTCGGGACCAGGAAGCAAGGCCGCCTGCACTCCTCGACGGCGGAATCACACAGAGCCCCGGACTGTCACCACCGTCGGCAACACCTCTGAACCGCCACGGCAGACAGCCGCCCCATGAAGCGATCTCGACGAAAAGAAGGGCGAAGCATTTCCTAATCATAACTCACAGATCATGCTCACCATCTGGCGCACGACTTAATGCACCCACAGGTGTAGGTGCTCGCTAGCCGCTCCAGCACTTGAGCCGCCCCGCCTTAATGCACCTACGGGCGCGGGGCGCCCCCTGACCCCGGCCCTAGGACCGATGTCATGCCACCGCCTCTGAGACCTGGGCCGCTACCAACTGGCCCGTACTCCTTCCGCCAGACAATTCCTAGTGATGTATACAAAAAGTCGGAGCGGGGCTGGCAACTTGTCGTCCGTGCAGGGCTGGAGCACCTGCAACTCAGCATGTGACGCAGGAGGCCGTTTGTCCGTCAGAATGACATTAGAGTCTCAAGGCGCCACGCGACGCGACACGATCCGGACGATCATGCGGTTTTCCGGCCCTCGACTCGACTCCCGGACGTCCAATGTCATTCTGATGGACATCTCGCCCGCATAGGACGCCCCGAAATGAGAACCATGCACAGCACGCACCCTAGAACACATGCAACCTTTACCCTGCCACCGCCGACGAACTCCACAACTCGCTTTCAAAGCCCTAACACGAACCGATCTCAGCACAAAGGCGCCTGATAACTGAAACGGGATTCCCCCACGCGTCCTTCCGGTCTCAGCACGCCCACAGGTGCGAGGTGCTTGCTGACTGATACATATCGCATCAGAGGCGACCACTGTACTTTCGTCTTAATGCACCTACAGGTGCGCGGTGCTTGCTGACAGGTGGAACATTACAAGAAAGGAGGGGACGCCATGTCGTCTTAATGCACCTACAGGTGCGCGGTGCTTGCTGACCTGATATGGATGCTCGGTACCGCTGTTTTTGCAGCGTCTTAATGCACCTACAGGTGCGAGGTGCTTCCTGCCCTGTGCATTTTACAGTGGCTGGCAGATGTTCGCAGTCTTAATGCACCTACAGGTGCGAGGTGCTTCCTGCCCCCTGGCTCTGGAAACGGCGTCATGACGCCACTTCCGGAACCCGGAGCGCCACCGGCTCCGCAAGCACCCCGTAGGACCGGCCAGCACCGGGCGTAGACTACCACATTTCCTTGCAATCACACCAAGCGCCACCGACGACCCCCACACCCCCTCCAGCGAACAGCTTCCGACGAGGCCATGCGGAAAAGCCGGGGTCGAAGCCAGGACCTAAGTCCCGTCGTGCGCGTCGGACACAGGCGCCGACCCTTCCCGTCGTCGAAAATGAACGTCTTCCGCGCAGCCGCCTTCACCAAGCCCTGGCACAAACCATGGCACGAACCGATCTCGACGCGGAAATGAACCGATCTCGGGCCGGAATACGACCGATCTCGACGAGCGGCCCGCAGACCGGCTTCCCTCCGCCCCCTGCCGGGTGGGACGATGACTCCGCCCCTCACCGCACCCCCGGCGAGGACGGCCATCCGGTGGCTCCACGCGGAAGGACTCCCTGTGCCCAGCACCGTCTACGTCCAGTTCGACATCCGCTCCCCGATCAGGGCCACGCCCCGGCGCCTCCACGCCGCCTTCGGACGGATCCTCGACCTTCCCGAGGGCCTCGACCCCGCCCGCGCCGCCGGCTTCCCAGCCCTGGCCCACCGCCCGCCGCACGACCTGTCCGCCCCCAAGCCCTACAGCCTGGGCGAGATGGTGCAGAGCGAGTCGGTCTTCGGCGTCGAGCTGCGATTCCTCGACGACCGCCTCCTGGACACCCTCGACGCCTGGCTCGCCTGGGGCGGCGTCCTGCCCGTCGGCGACGGCGGACCGGGCACCTCGCTGGCCGTCGCCGAGCAGGCTCAGGTCCTCCAGTGCGCGACCTGGGAGGAGCTCGCCGCCTCCGACGCCGCCACGGCCTGGAGCATCCGCATCGTCACGCCCACCGTCTTCACCTCCCGCGGCGCGCACACCAGGCAGATCACGCCGGCGGCCCTGGCCACCAGCCTTCACGCCCGCTGGCGCCGGTGGTCGCCGTCGACCTGCCCGTGGCTGCCCGAGCGCGAGCGCCTCGACACGGTCCTGACCACCCGGGACGACACCCGCTGCGAGCCGGTCACGCTCGGCATGCCCCGCCGCGACGGCCGCGGCCGGCTGTCGGACCGCCGCATCATGGCCCGCACCGGCGAGCTGCGCGTGTCCGGGGCGACCGGCAGCGCCACGACCGCCGTCTTCTCCCGCCTCATGGCGCTGGCCCGCTACGCCAATGTCGGCTCGCACGCCGCCTTCGGCATGGGCGTGATCGACGTCGTGCCCGACGACGGCGCGTAGCGGCCCCGCCGGCGCGTCCCGCGGGCCGCGGGCCGCGGGCTCAGGAGCCGGCGACGACCGGCTGGCCCTCGCTCGGCTGGACGACGACGAAGCCCGGGCCGTGGAAGCCCAGCTGGAAGGACTCCCCCGAGCCCCGGCCGATGAGAGAGCCCATCTTGAAGGTGCTCTTGACCTGCGGCTGAAGGTTCGCGGACCAGCAGACCGCGGCCTGAGGGTCGACGAAGGTGGGCTGCTGGGAGCAGTCGAGGAGCATCGGCGGGCCGTCGGAGGAGATGGCCACCATGCCCTGCCCCTGGACGAGGAGGTTGAACAGGCCGCCCGCGAGCAGGCCGGCATTGCCGATCATGCGGATGTCGTAGCCGAGGTTCGCGTCGAAGGCGAGCAGGGAGCGCGTGTTGACGGTGATGGCGTCGCCCTCGAGCTGGAGGAGGAAGACGTTCTGCGCGGCGCGGGCGAAGAAGACCTCGCCCTGGCCCGTCACGCGCATGAGGTTGCCGCCCTCCCCGGTCACGGCCTTCTTGAGCATGCCACTCAGGTTCTTCGACCCCTGGTAGGAGAAGTCCATGGTGCCCTGGTAGGCGACCATGGCGCCCTGGGCGGCGAGGACCTCCGGGCCGAGGACGACGCGGAGCATCTTGTTGGACTGGAGCGTCCAGCGCTGGCTGGTCTCCTGCTCGCGGTGGTTCTGGTCGAATATGGGGCTGCGCATAGGACTCTCCAGTTCGAAAGCGGTGTAGGTCTGCCGCGCCCCAGGCTAACGGGCTGAGGGTGGACGTGTCTTGGGGAGTAGTTCCCGACGGCGCCGGTTGCGGCCGGGCCCGGTCGCAGCCGGGCCCGGCCGGCGCTGTCGCAGCGGGGCCTGGCCGACGCCGCACGGCCCCAGGTCGCCGAGATCGGTCGAGTTCCGCGTCGAGATCGGTTCGGTTCCGCACCGAGATCGGTCCCTGCAAGTTCGCTGTCCGCCGCCGGCCCGAAGACGACCGAGCAACCGTCAAACGGGCCGGATGCGGGCCGAGTTTTCACAGTCTGGGACAGGCGCGGCTCAGCGCGCCGGCGCCCCGGGGCGAGACCGCGTGATTCCAAGGATCGCTCCAAGGCCTTGAGACCGGCTCCGACCCGTTTACCCCGAATCGTGAACCCGCACCCGGCACTCCGCACACCTCCACCCGCAGACAGGCGCCCAAGCACCGATGCGCGACGTCTCGCGGCGCAGACACAGATCGCCCACCAACAGGCCGCACCCTCAAGAAAATTCAAACACAGAATACTGCCAGACCCCAACATTCGAATGCGCCAGAAACATTCCAACACGCCTTAACGCGCCTGCAGGTGCGAGGTGCTTGCTGACAATGCGACAGACAATCGTTACCGTGCGCCATTTCGACGTCTTAATGCACCTACAGGTGCGTGGTGCTTGCTGACGTGACGACTACGAGACCGGATCAGGTGTGACCCCATTGTCTTAATGCACCTACAGGTGCGTGGTGCTTGCTGACCCGAGCGCATCGGAGAGGTCCTCCGTTACAATGAGGAGTTTTAATGCACCTACAGGTGCGTGGTGCTTGCTGACCTATTGCTAGTGTGATGGTAGCCACCGTCGGCGGCATGTCTTAATGCACCTACAGGTGCGTGGTGCTTGCTGACGCGTCCGGACTGGATGGAGTTCCAGCAATTTCGTCTTAATGCACCTACAGGTGCGTGGTGCTTGCTGACCCTGGCCATGGAACCGGCGTCATGACGCCACTTCCGGGGCCCGGAGCGCCACCGGCCCCGCAAGCACCCCGCAGGACCGGCCAGCACCAGGCGCAGACTACCACATTTCCCTGCAATCACGCCAAGCGCCACCGACGACCCCCACACCCCCTCCAGCGAACAACTTCCGACGACACCATGCGGAAAAGCCGAGGTCAAAGCAAGGACCTAAGTCCCGCCTGCTGCTGTGGTTGACCATGGACATGGCTGTCCGACGATGCCATACTAAAGGGGAGCCACCCGGCTGCTTCCGGATGGCTCCCGAAGGGGTCAGCCCCGGAGGAGCTGAATCAAGCTGATCAGGACCCCGGCGACGGCTGCGAGTGTGCTAACGATCTCGCACCACGTCGGGGTCCTGCGCCTGTCAGCCCGCTTCGGAGCCGCGTGACGCGGACACTGCTGCGGCACAGTCCCCTCACCTCCTCCCAGCAGATCGACACCCTGCTGAATCAAGCAGGTGTCAGGGGTCGTCTGCCGTGGAAGGCACTCCAACTGTCCCATACCGTCCAGCACAGGAAGCGCGTTCGGGGCAGGAAGCACGGTGCGCGCGAGGCGTCTGCAGCGAGCGCGTCTCGGCGAGCCGCTGCCCTGGCCGGCATCGGATGCGGGCCGACCTGTCGCAATCCGGAGCAAACGCGGTTCGGTGCGCCGGCGCCCCGGGGCGAGACCGCGTGATTCCAACGATCACTCCAAGGCCTTGAGACCGGCTCCGACCCGTTTGCCCCGAATCGCGAACCCGCGCCCGACACTCCGCACACCTCCACCCGCAGACAGGCGCCCAAGTATTCGGGGCGCGGCGCCTCGCGGCGCAGACACAGATCGCCCACCAACAGACCACACCCTAAAGAAAATTCAAACGCAGAATACTGCCAGACCCCAACATTCGAATGCGCCAGAAACATCCCAACACACCTTAACACACCTGCAAGTGCGCAGCGCTTGCTGACCTGGGACGAAGTGTTCCCTGACCGGGACGCCGTGGAAGGTCTTAATGCACCTACAGGTGCGCGGTGCTTGCTGGCGAGAGCATCTCTAGCGCTCTCTCCTCAGAGAGAGACTAGTCTTAATGCACCTACAGGTGCGCGGTGCTTGCTGGCCCTGGCTCTGGGACCGGCGTCATGACGCCACTTCCGGGGCCCGGAGCGCCACCGGCCCCGTAAGCACCCCACGGGACCGCCCAGCACCGGGCGCAGACTACCACATTTCCCTGCAATCACGCCAAGCGCCACCGACGACCCCCACACCCCCTCCAGCAAACAACTTCCGACGACACCATGCGGAAAAGTCGAGGTCGAAACGGGGACCCAAGTCCCTATGTGCACCAGTTTGCTCGGCCGCCGGATCGCAGAACCCCATTCCACCGACGTCGGCGCCACGTCTGCACCGCCACGGCGGAGCCGCCCCTCCGCACGAACCGATCTCGGCGCGGAACTGGACCGATCTCGACGCGGAACCGAACCGATCTCGGTGCGGAACTGAACCGATCTCGGTGCGGAACTGGACCGATCTCGACGAAAAAGAAAAGAGGGCCGGCTCAGCCCCTGTGCGCCTCCTCAGCCCCCGTACACCTCGGGGCGCAGCGTCCCGATAAAGGACAGGTTGCGGTAGTGCTCGGCGTAGTCCAGCCCGTATCCCACGACGAACTCTGTGGGAATATCGAATCCGACGTACTTCACGTCCACCTCGACCTTGGCCGCCTCCGGCTTTCTCAGAAGCGTCGCGATCTCCACGCTGGCGACCCCCCGGCTCGACAAGTTGCCCACCAGCCACGACAGCGTCAGCCCGGAGTCAATAATGTCCTCCACAACAAGCACGTGGCGGCCGGTCAGGTCGGTATCGAGGTCCTTCAGAATGCGCACGACGCCGCTGGACTTGGTCCCCGACCCGTAGGAGGACACGGCCATCCAGTCCATGGACGCGCTGCGGTGCAGCCGCCGCGACAGATCCGCCATCACGTAGACCGCCCCTTTGAGCACGCCCACCAGCAGCAGGTCGCGCCCCTCGTAATCGGCATCGATCTGCGCGGCCATCTCATCGAGGCGATGGGCGATCTGCTCCTTGGTGATAAGGATCTGCGCGAGGTCGGATCCCATGTCCGCGGCGTCCATGTGAGCTCCTCTCATATGTACACGAACGATTGCCGGCGCCACCAAGCCTGCCACAGCGCGTTCCGCCCCGCTCCTCGGCAGGGTCACAGTCCGAAACGCTCGATCCAGCGGTCGGGCCGGGCGATCTCACCGGGCAACGGCAGGTTCTCCGGCGCATCCCATACTGTGTTGAGCCCAGCATGCCCTACCCGTGCGACAACCGCGCGCACAAACGCCGCGCCATCGGCGTACTGGGCCTCCTTGATCCCCGTACCGACCACGTGGTGCAGCAGAGAGCCCGAGCTCGGGCCGGGCCCGACGCCGCCGGCGACGCGACGCCTGCGGGCCAGCACGGCGCGCAGACGATGGACCGACGGCATGCGGTTGGGGTCGACGGCGTCGAGAACCGCCTCGGCATGCCCCTCCAGAAGAGTCAGGAGCGCGGCCAGACGTGCCAGTCGCTCCCGCTCGGGCTCCTCCAGAAAACTGTTGAGCAGGGCCGCGACCGGCTCCGGCGAGCGCCCGTCCGCGGTCCGCGCAAGCGCGATGACCCGGGCGAGTCGGGCGTACGGGTCCGGGCCTCCGGCGCCCGCGCTCCGCATGGCGGCGATGAGCCCGCCCACGACGGCGCGCAGCTGGTCCGCCAGATAGCCCGCCAGCCATGGCGCGGCGCTCAGCTGGATCAGGTGGGTCGCCTCGTGAAGGGCGATCCAGGCGGGCAGGTCGATGACGTCGAGCTCGAGGCGCTGCCGGATCTCCAGCACATTGGGAGCCACGAGGAGCAGGCGGGCGCCGGACCGCCCGCGAACGCCGGATCGGGTGCCGACGGCGGCGTCGGCGCGGGCCCGCAGACGGGCGCCGGGCTGCACGCCGGCACCGGGGCCGGCAGACTCGCCGGCCCCGGACCGGACCGTGGCGCCAGCGCCCGCCCGGCTCCCGCCGTCGTCGACGTCGTCGGCGAGCGGGGGCAGGACCTGGCCGAGGAGCCGGGTGGACAGGCCGCCCAGGGCAGCACTGACCTCGGCGGTGGCGAGCGTGCGCGCGCCGCGACCGGCGTCGGGCGCGGCGACGGCGCCCATGAGCTCGCGCAGCCAGGCCGCCGAGGCCGCCATGAGGCCGGCGCGGTCCACCACCAGGATCTCGGAGGTCTCGGCCGCGCAGCGGGCGGCGCGGCGCAGGCCGGTGATGCGACCGGCCCAGGGCAGGGCGCCGACAGTGCTGCGGCGCAGCAGGGCGACGGTCGCGCGGCGGGTGGCGACCGGCACACGCGGGCCCGCGGGGACGAGGGCTCGCGACAGGCGCACGGCGGCGTCCCAGTCGACGAGGTCGGCGGCGGTCGGCGCGAGGACGGGTCCGGGGCTCACGTCCCCATTGTCTCAGGGCGGCCGCGTGAGCCGCACCGGCCACGCCCTACCCGTGGCAGCCGCAGTCGGCCAGCGGCGTCACGAAGTCGTTGTCGATCGCCGTGCGCGCCGAGTCCAGGCCGCCGTCCTCGAAGCCGTCGACAATGACCGCGAAGGCCAGCTGCCGCCCGTCCTTGGTCACAACCGTCCCCGTCAGAGAGGAGGTGGTGCCCAGGGACCCGGTCTTGGCGCGCACGGTCCCGGCGCCCCCGACGCCCGCGAACCGCTCCTTCAGCGTCCCGTCCAGCGCGCCCACGGGCAGGTCGGTGAGCAGCGTCCGGCCGGCGGTACCGCCGTCGTCGCCCGCGGCCCGGGCGATGATCTGCGCGAGCAGCCGGCTGGGGACCTTGTCGCCCAGGGCCAGGCCGGAGCAGTCGAGCATGGTGACGCCCGTGGTGTCGAAGCCGTCGGCGCCCAGCTGGGCCAGCACGGCCGCGGTGGCGCCCTCGAAGCTGGCCGTCTGCTTCGCGCCGACGGCGACAAGGCGCCCCTCGACCTCGGTCATGGTGTTGTCGGAGGCCTTCAGGGACACCGACAGCACATCGGCCAGCGGAGCGGACTCGACGGAGGCCAGCTCGGTGGCGTCGGAGGGGGCGGCGCCGCGCGCGACGTCCCCCGTCACGGTGACGCCGGCGGCCGTCAGCTGGTCGGAGAAGGCCTTCGCGGCCTCCATGGCGGGGTCGGTCGGATAGTCCCCGGCGTGGGAGTGCGCGGTCACGTCGAGCATGATCGGCTGGATCGGAGCGACCCACGCCTGGTTGCCGTCCTCCCAGCCGCTGTTCCAGGTGGGGCCGGCGAACAGGGTGTCGTCCAGGGCGACGCTGACGCTGGTGACGCCCTTGGCCGTCAGGGCGTCGGCGGCTGCGCGGGCGAGGTCGCCCAGTCCCGCGCGCCCCACGGTGGCGTCCGGGTTCCCGGCGTCGGCCGCCATCAGCACGTCCCCGCCGCCGACCAGGGTGACGGTGCCGCCCGACACGACGGCCTTGGTGGTCAGGGTGTGCTCGGGCCCGAGCGAGGACAGCGCCGCCCAGGCGGTGAGGATCTTGTTGGAGGAGGCCGGTGTCAGGGAGTTGTTGCTGTTGACGTCGAGCAGGGTCTCGCCGGAGGCGACGTCGATGACGGTGACGGCGGTGGTGGCCTTGCCGACCATGGGGTCCGAGGCCAGGGTGGTGGCCATTGAGCTCAGGGCCGCGGTCGTGGGCGTCGGCGCGTCGGCGTCGAGCCCCGACGGCGCGCCCAGCTCCTGGTCCGGGGGTGACAGCTCCGGATAGGGCGTCAGCCGGTAGGAGGTTGAGGCCGCGCTCAGCGGCCCGGGGACGAGGTCGAGGGAGTCGGCGAGCCCGTAGTAGGCACTCGCGACGGCGAGTGTGGCGACGGTAAGCGCCGCGATCTGAGCCTTGCGCACATCTCCTCCAATGGGTCGGTCCGCGAGCTGGACGGCCGCGGGGCGGACGGCTGGGCCCCGCCATGGGGAACCGGGCCGTAGGATGTCCCGCGGGGTGCCGTCGTAGGCCACACTAGTGCCATTGGGACGGCTGAAGCCGACTATGACGACACTGACGACAATGTAGTAAGGAGAAACCCGTGGAGTTCGACGTCACGATCGAGATTCCCAAGGGTAACCGCAACAAGTACGAGGTGGATCACGCCACGGGCCGCATCATGCTGGACCGCATGCTGTTCACCTCGACGCGATACCCGGATGACTATGGCTTCATCGACGGCACGCTCGGCGAGGACGGGGATCCGCTCGATGCGCTGGTGCTGCTGGAGGAGCCCACGTTCCCCGGCTGCCTCATCCGCTGTCGCGCCCTGGGCATGTTCCGCATGCGCGACGAGAAGGGCGGCGACGACAAGGTCCTGTGCGTCCCGTCCGCGGATCAGCGCGCCTCCTGGCGCACCGACATCGAGGACGTCTCCGAGTTCCACCGCTTGGAGATTCAGCACTTCTTCGAGGTCTACAAGGACCTCGAGCCCGGGAAGAGCGTGGAGGGCGCTCACTGGGTCGGCCGCGAGGAGGCCGAGGAGGAGATTCGGCGCTCCTACGAGCGCGAGGCCGAGCGGATCGCCCGCGAGAGCCCCGAGAGCCACTGACCGCGCCCGCCCCTGGCCGGCCCTGAATGAATCTGACCGGCCCTGACCGGCCCTGACCGCTCCCGCACACCCCTTCGCCGAGATCGGTCGCATTCCGGCTCGATCTCAATGCGGGGCGTGGCGGGTGTGCCTGGCGGGCGTCGGTCGTCTTCGATGTTGCACATGGGAGGCTGGGGCCCCTGTAGGGCGGGGGCTGTTTTTTGTTGGAATGACGGGATCTTCCGGTGATAACTGTGTGTGGCGGTCGGGCTCCCATGTGCGGTCAGGGGGGTCTACGCACATGGGAACAGGACCGCGACCACTACTGATAGTGCTGTTCCGCATGATTCCGTGGTTCCCACCGACGCCGGATGCACGCGAATGTGCAACACCCACCACCCCCGGCGGACAAAAGCCATGAGGACGCCGGCAGAGCCACCCCCACGGCCATCCAGCCCACACGACCCCCAACCCCGAAAACCACCACACCCCACACACGCACCCCGTCCCAGGTGCCCTGACACACCACAACCCCAACACAAAACCGGACCGATCTCGACGCGGAGAGCGACCGATCTCGAACCGGAAGCGGACCGATCTCGGCACGGGTTACGACCGATCTCGAGCCGGAGAGCAACCGATCTCGGCGCGGAACCGAACCGATCTCGGCGGAGTTCGGCTCGCAGGCCTGACTAGCCCCGGCGGACCCCGCCGAGACGACGTCGCCCCCTGCCTCAAGAGAGGCAGGGGGCGACGCGTCGGTGCTTCACAGCCGGCGCTGCCGGGGCGCGAGTCCGCAGCCCGTCAGGGGCGCACGGCGTAAGGCATGATGTCGGCGTAGCGCATCTCGGTGATACGAACGGGAATGCCGAAGGTCGGAGCCTCGATCATCTGATCGTCGCCCAGGTAGATGGCGACGTGGTAGATGCCCTCCTGGCTGCCGTCGGAGGACCAGAAGACGAGGTCGCCGGGCTGCGCATCAGCCAGATCGACCTGCTCGCCCTCTCCGTACTGCACACGCGAGGAGTGCGTGAGGTCCACCCCTGCGGACTGGTAGGCGAGCATCGTCAGACCGGAGCAGTCGACGCCGTCGAATGATTCACCGGCCCACACGTAAGGCACACCGAGGTACTCCTGGGCCGCGGCGATGGCGGTGTCGGCACCCGCGCCGTAGACGTGCTCGGGCTCCGGGGCCGGCTCCTCCGCATCCTCCTCGGGCTCCGGGGCGGGCTCCTCGGCGTCCGGCTCGGGTTCAGCGGCCGGCGCCTCGGGGGTCTGCTCGGGCTCCGGGGCCTGAGTCGGCTCGGCCGTCGGCTCAGCGCTCGGCGTGGGCTCCGGGGTCGGCTCAGCACTCGGCTTGGCGGATGGCGTCGGCCCGGCCGTCGGCCCAGCAGTCCGTGTGGGCTCGGAAGTCGGCTCCGCAGTCGGAGTGGGGGCGGGAGTGGGGTCATTGGTCGGCCCGGCGCTCCGCGTGGGTTCGGCAGTGGGCTCGGCGCTCCGCGTGGGCTCAGGGACCTGGGTCGGCTGCGCAGATGGCTCTGCAGTCGGCTCAGCGCTCGGCGCACCAGTCGGCGTCGCCCCGGACGTCGGCTCGGTCTCAGCGGTCGGCGAGGCCGATGCCGTCGGCACGGCCTCCCCGGGGTCCTTAGGAGCCGAGGACGAAGCGGGAACCCCTACGGCCTCCCTGGCGGCCGACTCCTCACGGGCCTTGCGCTCGGTCTCGACCTTGTCCTGGTACTTGACCTCGAGCTCATAGGTCGTGTTGCGCTGCACGGCCAGCTTCGTGATGAGGCCGGACCGCTTGGTCTCGGTCTCCGTGACGGCCGTCTCCGCCGTCGTCACCGCAGTGGTGGCGGTGTTCTTGGCGTTCTCCGCCTCGGTGGCCGCAGTCTGCTTGTCGGTGACCTTCTGATCGGCCAGCGTCTGCGCGGTATCCGCGGCCGCCTGACAGGCCTCGACCTTCTGCACCCGGGAATCGGCGCTGGCCCCGATGCTCTCCAGGGTGACGCTGACATCGGAGATGTCCCCCATCGACTGAGTCGTCAGGAACGGGGCCAGAGCGTCGAGCGGGCCGGTGTTGCCCTCCTCATAGGTCTGGGAGACGACGGCGCCCAGCTCCACCCGCGCCGCACTGACGTCCGCGGCCGCGTCGATGGCGGTCTGCTGAGCGGTCTCGGCGTCCGAGGTGGCGGTCTCGAGGTCGTTGACCGCCACGAGGTAGTCCTCCGTGGCCGTTTGGGCGGTCAGCCGAGCCGAGTCGAGATCGACATTGAGCTGGCTGAGCTGGGCTTCGAGGTCGGCGATCGACGTGGATGTGCCGCCCTCAGCCGTCTTGGACTGGTCGACATCCTGCTGCGTCACTTCGTCGGCAAGGGCAGTGGGGCTCACCGACGGCATGAGCGCCACAGTGAGGGTGAGGGCGGCCAGAGCAGTACCGAAGCGCTCACCGGTCAGCCCAGTGAGGCGCACGGCACCGCGCGGTCGCCGCGTGCGATGGGTCAGGCTCACAAGTTCTCCGTCATGTCATGGCGCGTCGCTTTGATGGACGCGTCCTGGATCAATGAGCACAATAGTCGCATGAGCCCCATTGAGAAACAAGCACATCAGGTTTCACACCAGTAACACCGCCCGGAATCCCTGTTCTCACCGCAATCCCGCGACGACGCACCCTCCGAGCCGTCGCGATGAGTTCCCTCACAGGGCCCGGGCGAGGCCGTGCGAACTGCTAGCGAGTTGTGCGCGGGCGCCAGTGGTGGAACCGGGATGCCGATGCGGATCGCTCCCGCTACGGTGAGCGCAGCGCGCCCGGCCGCCCGCGCGAACCCGCGCACCTCCAAGCAACCCGCGCAACCCAGGCAACCCCACGCGAAGGAGCACCACATGCCCACCGGCACCACCCCTCCCACCGCCGCCGACCCGCAGGGGTGGCGCTTCGAGACCAAGCAGGTCCAGGCCGGGCACACCCCCGACGCCGTCACCGGAGCGCGGGCGATCCCCATCTACCAGTCGACGTCCTTCGTCTTCCCCGACGCCGCCGAGGCCGCCGACCGCTTCGCCCTGCGCTCACTGGGCCCGATCTACACGCGCCTCGACAACCCCACCAACCAGACCGTCGCCGCCCGCATCGCGGCGCTCGAAGGCGGGGTGGGCGCGCACCTGGTCGCCTCCGGCATGGGTGCAGAAACCCTGACCTTCCTCACGCTCGGCGGCGCGGGCAGCTCCATCGTGGCCTCGCCATCGCTGTACGGCGGCACCATCAACCTCCTGACCCATACCCTGCCCGAGCTCGGAATCACCACGCACTTCGTGGAGGACCCGGCCGACCCCGCCTCCTGGACCGCCGCGGCCGACGAGACGACCACCTGCTTCTTCGGCGAGTCGATCCCCAACCCCAAGGGGGACATCCTCGACATCGAGCCCATCGCCGCGGCCGCGCACGCCCTGGGCGTTCCGCTCGTCGTGGACAACACCATGGCCTCGCCCTACCTGACCCGGCCCATCGAATGGGGCGCCGACATCGTGGTGGAGTCGGCCACGAAGTTCCTGGGCGGCCACGGCTCATCGGTGGCCGGCGTCATCGTCGATTCGGGCAATTTCGACTACGCCGCCCATCCCGAGCGCTTCCCCGGCTTCAACACCCCCGACCCCTCGTACAACGGACTCGTCTACGCCCGCGACCTCGGGGTGGACGGGGCGATGGGCGCCAACCTGGCCTTCATCCTCAAGGCCCACACCAGGGGGCAGCGCGACTTCGGCTTCGCCGCCAGCCCATTCAATGCCTTCCTCCTCGCCCAGGGCGTCGAAACGCTGTCGCTGCGCATGGAGCGTCACGTCGACAACGCCCTGGCGGCGGCCCGATGGCTTCAGGACCGTCCCGAGGTGGCCGAGGTGCGCTACTCCGGCCTGGAGTCCAGCCCGTACTACGACCTGCACCGCAGGTACTGCCCGCGCGGCGCCGGCAGCGTCTTCGCCTTCGACCTGGCCGGCGGACGCGAGGCGGGGGCGGCCTTCATCGACGCCCTGAGCCTGTTCTCCAACCTCGCCAACATCGGCGACGTCCGCTCGCTGTGCGCCCACCCGGCGACCACGACCCACTCCCAACTCGACGACGCCGGCCTGGCCAAGGCGGGCATCAACGCCGGCACGGTGCGCCTGAGCATCGGCATCGAGCACATCGACGACATCATCGCCGACCTCGAGCGGGGCCTGGCCGCCGTCGCGCGCTGACGCGCCCGCCTCCGCCCCGCCCCTCTCGCGCCGAGATCGGTCCGCTCTCCCGCCGCAGGGCCCACGATGGGAGGATCGCGATCGGGCTCGCACACCCCCTGCGAGCACGGCGCGTCGCCGGCGCCGGTGCTACCATCGACTCATGGCTAACGTTCGTTCGCCTTCGACGCGGGAGCACCTTCTCGACGCCGCCCTGACTCGTTTCTCCCGCGATGGCTGGGATGGGACATCGATCCGCGACCTGGCCCGCGACGTCGGCATCCGCGAGAGCTCGGTGTACAAGCACTTCGCCTCCAAGCAGGCGATCTTCGACGCCCTCCTGGAACGCGCCGACGCGCGCCTCGCCGCCGTCGCCGCCGGACTCGGGGTCGCCGTCGACTCCCCCGAGTCCGCCCTCCCGGGCTACCGGGGCATCTCCGAGCAGCGTCTGATCGAGATCGCCCGGGGCTTCCTCGACGCGGTGCTGCACGACGACGAACTGACGTCGCTGCGCCGCCTGCTCGTCGTCCACCAGTACCGCGACCCGCAGATCGGCCGCCGTCTGCGCGACTACTGGGTCGAGCGGCCGCTGGAGTTCCACTCGGAGCTGTTCAAACGGCTGATCTCCGCCGGGGAGTTGCGCCCCGGCCTGGATCCCGAGGCCACCGCCCTCGCCTTCTTCGGTCCGATTCTCATGCTGATCCAACTCGCCGAATGCGGCAGCGACGGCGAGAGCGGCACCGAGGAACGGGCCCGGGCCCTGCTGGCCGCCCACGTGCGGCACTTCCGCTCGACCCACCTGCGGCAGTCGATGGCCGACGACGGAGCGGAGGCCCCGGCATGAGGCGCGCCCTGCCCGCCGTCGGGCTCCTCGGCGCGGGAGCGGCCGTCTACGGCGCCGCCCAGGCCCTGCGCCTGAGCCGTGCACGCGCCGCGGCCCGCGCGCGACTGGCCGCCCGTCCGGTGCGAACGGCCGCGCTCCACCACGGCGACGTCGCCTACCTCGACTGCGGGCCCGAGCGCGGGAGCGGGCCCGGACGCGAGCGCACCGGCGAGACCATCCTGTCGGTCCACGGGCTCTACGGCGGCTACGACCAGGCCCTCGATAACGTCGGGAGCCTGAGCGCGCACTGCAGGATCATCGCGCCGTCGCGCTTCGGCTACCCCGGCAGCGCCGTGCGCGGCGAGGCCTCACCGGCCAACCAGGCCGCCGTCTTCGCCGAGCTGCTCGATCACCTGGGGATCGAGCGGGTGTTCGTCCTGGGGGCGTCGGCGGGAGGGACGCCGGCCATCCGCTTCGCCCTGGACCACCCGGAGCGCGTCAAGGGGCTCATCCTCCTGAGCTCGGCAACGCCCTGGCCGTCCCGACCCGCGACGCCGCCCGGTCGCATGGGACCACCGCCGATCATGAATCACGACTGGCTCATGTGGCTGTTCTCGCCGCTGTTCGGGCCGGTCCTGGGCATGGCGCCCGAGACCGTCACGGGCATGCTCCCGCTGGCCGAGCGCAGGACGGGGGCGGACATCGACGTCTCCATCACCAACCGGGACATGGCGGTGCACTTCGAGGACTATCCGATCGAGGAGCTCGAGCCGCCCGTCCTGCTCCTGCACGCCCTGGACGACAGGATGGTGACCTTCGCTCCCCCAGCGGGGCACGTGCAGTCATCCATGCACCGGTACCCGGAACTGACGACGGCGATCTTCCGCACCGGCGGGCACCTCATCGTCGGTCACGGCCGCCAGGTCGAGGACACGATCCTCCGCTTCATCGACAAGCACGCCGACTGATACCGGCCGTCGGGAACGCCAGCGCCTCACATCAACATTTTCTTCACACACGACGCGGCTCCGAGTCGTTTCTGAAGTTTTTGTCGGTGAGTGAAGAATCGGTGGGTGAGAAAACCGTCTTGGCGTCCCCTTCCGGCTCGCGGTGGGATCATAGGGACGTGAACGCAACGACCGAGCACGCGCCGGTGGACGCCTGGGGACCGGACTTCCTGG
>ERZ773099.1595-NODE-1595-length-16607-cov-7.986286_pt1 | contig 16607 bp, 8 predicted proteins | sample MGYA00511120_ERZ773099 | MGnify/ENA primary metagenome ERZ773099 (study PRJEB29015, sample SAMEA2738012) | human oral metagenome | biome: human oral; feature: human-associated habitat; material: dental | place: China | collected 2104 ...
TGGTGACCGGGTGGCTGCGAGGGCACTACGGGTACCACGCGGGATTCGCCTCCGCAGCCGTCGGCATGGGATTCGCGCTGGCCGCCTTCGTCTACGGACGCCACCGGCTCTCGGCCTTCGCCTTCACCGTCCCCAACCCAATCCGCCCCGGGGAGGGCCGCAAACTCGCCGTGTCGGCGGTGGTAGCAATCGCGGGAACGGCGGCGCTGGTCTCGGTCCTGTACCGCCTCACCGGCAACTTGCTTAACGCCCTCTCCGCCACGATGCTCATCGTCCCGGCAACGGCGGCGCTGGGCTACTTCGTGCTCATGTTCCGTTCCCCGAAGGTCACCGCCCACGAACGCACCCATCTGCGCGCCTACATCCCCTTGTGGATCGGCGCGGTGCTGTTTTTCATGATCTCCGAGCAGGCCGCCGGCAAGATGGCAACCTTTGCCAAGGACAACACCGACGGGAGGATCCCTCTGGTCGGCTGGGTCCTCAGCCCCGAGGCCTATCAGTCCATCAACCCGGCCACGATCGTTGTGCTGGCGCCGCTGATCGGCTGGCTGTTCACACGGCGGGCAGGGAGGTTCCCGTCGACCATCGCGAAGTTCGCGATCGCAGTGCTCATCGTCGGCTTGTCCGCCTTCATCCTCGGCTTCGGGTTCCAGACGTGGACCGGCGGCAAGGATCTTGCTCCATGGTGGTTCCTGGCGGCAGTGTTCATCTTGCAGACCGTGGGCGAGCTGTTCTTGTCTCCGGTGGGCCTGTCCACAACCTCGGCGCTGGCGCCCAAGAACTTCGCCTCTCAGGCGATGAGCCTGTGGCTGCTGACGACCGCCACAGGCCAGGGGCTCGCCGGTTTCATCATTTCCCAAACCAAGGGCATCCCGAACTCGACGTATTACTACGGCCTGGGCGCGGTCACGGTTGCCGTGGCCGTTATCTTGTTCGCCGTCGCCCCGTGGACCAAGCGTCAGATGGCCGACGTCGCAGGCGATCCGACTAGTCGCCGCCTTTCGTCTCCTCAAATTCGGCGCGGGTCGGCATGGCAAAGTTGAGCGTCTCGCTCCAACGGAATCCGAGGGGGGCGCGGCCGGCGTCGTACTTGTCGTCGAAACGCAGGCCTGCGAATGGACCGGCGCCCTTGACGCTGGATTCGTAGACGACTGCCGCGGCTTCGTTCGTGTCGCTTGGGAGGGCGTCGATGGATTCGCCGATCCACGTGCACATCGAGGCTTCGGCTTCGACCATCTCTTTCATCATCGCCTCGTCGCCGCCGGAGAGAATGTCGAGTTCGACGGTTTCGAGCTGCACGTACTTGTTCATGTGCAGATCGAGGAAGGACCGAGTTGAAATCGTTTCGTCGAGCAGCTTTGGGGCCTCGAAGTGCGAGCTGCCCGAGACGAAGCGAATCACGTCGATGAACCTCAAGAAACGGGCGAACCCGACGTCGTATTCCCCGTTTATGGCGTAGACCTTGACGTCGGGGGCGCCTTTGAGGCCGTTGGCGATGAGGGATGAGCAAATCTGAGTGTTTCCCGAGGCGAGGATGCGGTAGGAGATCGGGACGATGTCGGGCCACTCGGAGAGCCCGCTGGCCTTCTCCGGGCGGTCGAAGTAGCTGACCGGCCGATTGTCGAGGCTGTACAGGTATGCGCGATTGACCATGTGCGTTCCTTTCTGAAGCATGTGCGTCCCATTCTGGACCATGCGCCTTCCTTCGTCGGCCACGTGCATCCCTTTGTTGACCACGCGCGTCCCCTTGTTGACCACGCGTCTCCCTTTGTTGACCACACGTGCCCCTTCGCTGGCCACGCGCGTCTCTTCGTCTGGCGTTCCGTCCCCGGCTGTTCAAACTCGGAGTCCGCGGCGCAGAAGCGACCCGACGCAGCGGAATCCGCAACACGGCAACCCGCCGTAGCGGCAGCCCAGTATTGGCAGTCTTCGTGGCCTGGTGGCAGCCCAGCACGGCGGTCTCCGCAGCCTGGCGACAACCCGACGTGGCAGCGACCCGGAAGAGCGACGCCCCCGGCTCCGCAGGCATCTCCGATCTGAAACCGCCCATGCCTCCAGTATGACGGATGCGTCCGACGCGTTTCCGCCTACCTATCGTGCACAGACATGCTATGGCACCTCCGTAAGAAGGACCACTTTGGCCTAACCACTGCCGCCAACACAGTTGAGCGGCGCCTCGGGACGCATGAGCGGCCTCTCGGCAAGATTACGGCTAGTCTTGACCTTGACCTTTCTCATTCGCGCCTTCGGAGCGCCCATCCTCATCACTAGATTCCTTTGCCGCTCGCACTATATCCACCCTTCGCACCAGAGATTCAGACATCCAGAGAGCGCAGTAGCTCGCACGGTTGAATCATGCCATCTTTAATACAGGCGCGGAAGACAGGCACCGCCTGCTCCCCGGTGAAAACTCCTCGGGATGCAATGTAACGATCATGTGCCTGAGGCTGCCGTTGTCCGACGAAACGGACGCCCACGCATCGGGAGCGGCGACGGGTTTGCGGGCGACGTGTACTGCTCGTAAAACTCACCTTCCTGAGTGATTCGCACTTCCACCGGCGTCGCCTCACTGCATTGAAGGACACAACGGAATCGACAGGGACGTCGTCAACGAGGCGCACACCCTCAGGCGGAGCCCCCACATCGCGAAGCGCTTGTCGCCGTCCAGACAATCCGGCTAGGTCAGAAGCTGCGCGGTGTCATCCGTAAAAGACTGCGGCACCTGGAACTCATCAAACCGGTGACAGTCCCTCTTCCAATGGCGCTGCAGGTGAAATACCTTATCCCGGGCTTCCCCCAGCTTTCCTTACCCCAGACTTTTCCCAGTCTCCAGTTCCTCCCGTCTCCGCCTCTCGTTTTCGCCGCGGCGATGGGCCCCAGGCCATCGAAGAGAGGCAATCGCTGTCAGCGAGTCCGACGTCGGTTTCGCGCATTTCCCAACCTTGATTAGAGGTTGCCAGACAAAAGTTCCCCCACCAGGTAGAATCATCGTGCCGCTTTAGGCGTCGGAGCCTGTCAAGAAGGGAGAGTCAACGTGATTCGACGGGGATCATTTATGGATGATATCTCTGTAAATCTCAGCTTCGCTGCGCACGCTCCCCGTACCCAAATCACTGACAGAATCGCGTTAGCCTGCAAGGCCAACCATTTCAGGAAGGCCCCCTTTTATGGGACCAACAACTGGAGCCATTGCTTCCACGCATTGAACGTCGCCTTGGCCGAGGGGAAAGGCTGACCACGTGCGCCTCATCGACAATGTCACCGACCTTCTTGGCGACGATCTCAAGAACGAGATCACACCCGGTGCCAAGGTTCGCATTGCTGCGTCGACGTTTTCGATCTATGCGTTCGAAGCTTTCAAGCAAGAGCTGGAACAAGTCGACGAGTTGGAGTTTATATTCACCTCTCCGTCATTTGTAACCACCAACGTCATGGACAAGCTGCGTAAAGAACGTCGCCAGTACTTCATCCCGGCCGATCACGCTGAATCTACGATTGCTGGATCCGAGTTTGAGATTCGCCTTCGCAACAAGCTCACACAAAAAGCTATCGCCCGGGAGTGCGCAGATTGGGTGCGCAGCAAAGTCACGTTCCGCTCGAACAACACAGGCAGCTCCATGCAGCCGATGGCCATTGTGAACGATCGCGCGGCATACTTCCCTATTCAAGGTTTCACAACCACGGATCTGGGTTATGAGAAGGGCCCAGCGGTTTCCAACGTCGTCACCAAATCCGAGGGAAAAACAGAAACCCGATACTTCCTGGACCTATTTGACCAAATCTGGAACAACCCGAGCCAACTGGACGATGTCACACAAGCCGTCTGTGACCACATCGCCGCGGTCTATGCAGAGAATTCTCCAGAACGAATCTATTTCTTGATCTTGTACAACCTGTTCGCCGATTTCCTCGATGACGTCTCCGAAGACGTTCTGCCAAATGATCGCACGGGCTACCGGGACACGAAGATCTGGCAAAGCCTCTACAATTTCCAACGCGATGCCGCCACTGGAATCATCAACAAGTTGGAGACCTACAACGGCTGTATCTTGGCTGACAGCGTCGGCCTTGGCAAGACATTTACCGCGTTGGCAGTGGTGAAGTATTACGAACTTCGAAACAAATCGGTGCTGGTGCTTTGTCCGAAGAAACTGGCAGCAAACTGGACGAACTACAACTCGAACTACACGACGAATCTCTTCCGTGAGGACCGTTTCAACTACGACGTCCTAGCGCACACCGATCTTTCTCGCACCAAGGGGGAATCCTTGGGGCTCGACTTGTCTCGGATCAACTGGGGCAACTACGATCTAGTCGTTATCGACGAGTCACACAACTTTCGCAATGCAGACTATGCCGAAGCGAAAGAGTCTCGCTACCAACGGCTTATGCACCAGATCATCAAAGAAGGCGTGCAAACCAAGGTACTGATGCTGTCGGCAACTCCGGTGAACAACCGGTTCATGGATCTGAAGAACCAACTTCAGCTGGCTTACGAGGGTGAGTCGGAGAATCTTGCCAAACACCTGAACATCTCCACCAGTGTCGAAAAGGTCTTTTCTGATGCGCAGCGCGTGTTCAACGAATGGTCCAGGTTGACGCCCGAGCATCGCACCACCGATCGAATCTTGAGGATGCTCGACTTCGATTTCTTCGAGCTCCTAGACTCGGTGACCATCGCCCGTTCCCGCAGGCACATCCAGGCGTTTTACGACACCAGCGAGATCGGTGTCTTCCCCAAACGCCTCAAGCCTCTCTCGGTGCGCGAACCTCTAAGCGATTTGACCGACGTCCCCACCTTCAACGAAATCTTCGCTCGGCTTCAGACTCTTACCCTAGCTGTCTACACCCCGCTGGCATACGTGTTTGACAGCAGGCGGGCCAAATACGAAGACCGCTACAGCATCACTGCCGGAACCGGGAATTCCAATATTGGGCAGGTAGGCCGCGAGCAGGGTCTCAAACAGCTTATGACCGTCAATCTCCTCAAACGATTGGAGAGTTCGGTCGAAGCATTCCGATTGACATTATCGAAAGTCCAAGACTCGATTACCCGCACCCTTGCGCGCATTGACAGCCACACGGAGAACCGCGGATCAATCCTCGACGAAGCCGAGCAGGACTTCGATATTGACGATGAGGACAACGCCGACGTCGAAGCAGTCTTCTTCGGAGACAAGATCAAAATCGATCTGAAGGATGTCGACATCGAGTCATGGCAACGCAACTTGCGACACGACCGTGAAATACTGCGCAAACTTCTTGGAGAAATGAAAAAGGTCATTCCTGCTCACGATCTCAAGCTCCGCAAACTCAAAGAACTCATCCGGAACAAAAAACTTCAACCGATCAATCCCGGCAATCGCAAGGTTCTAGTCTTTTCAGCTTTTTCGGACACCGCAGATTACCTATATCGAGAGCTCTCTCCATCGTTATCAGAGGAAGGTTTAGAGGCTGCGGTAATCACCGGCGACAGTCACGGAACCAAGTCCACGCTCGGAACGGGTTTCAATTTCCAGCAGGTTATGTCCATGTTCTCTCCGCGCTCAAAGCAGCGGAACCTGACAATGCCCGGCGAGGTCCGGGAGCTAGACGTCTTGATCGGAACAGACGTCATCAGTGAGGGTCAGAATCTCCAAGACTGCGACTGCCTCATCAACTACGACATCCACTGGAATCCCGTCCGTATAATCCAACGTTTTGGACGCATTGATCGTATTGGCTCCGCCAACAAGGTTATCCAACTGGTGAACTTCTGGCCTGACATATCCCTTGACGAGTACATCAATCTCAAGGAACGTGTCGAGAACCGGATGGTGATCGCCGACATCGCAGGCACCGCGGATGACAACGTCCTCACCCAGGAAAACCCCGACGCGGCCTTCCGCAAAGAACAGCTCCGCAAACTCCAAGACGAAGTCATCGAACTGGAGGACGTACGCACCGGAGTCTCGATAACCGACCTAGGCCTCAACGATTTCCGAATGGATCTGCTTGGATACATCAAACAATACGGTGACCTAACAGCCATACCGAAAGGACTACATGCAGTAATCCCCGCAGACCCGTCAAAAGGTCTGGTGCCTGGCGTGATCTTCGCCCTGCGTAACGTGGAGGCCGACAGCGTTCAGCTTGGAGGAAAAGACGGCAATCGAGGCAACCGCCTCCACCCGCATTACCTCATCTACCTCGACAAGGCCGGCCAAGTGGTCGTCAACCACACGGAGCCTAAGCACCTGCTAGATCTGCTGCGTACAGGTTGCCGCCCCTATGAGGATCCCGTCTCCGAAGCTGTCCGTACTTTCAATACTGTCACCATGGACGGCGTTGACATGAGCGACTATTCGCAACTACTCACCGACGCGATACATTCAATGATCGATGTGACAAAGGAACGCGACATCGATAGTCTTTTCACCCCAGGCCATACCACTGCTCTCACCCAGACCATTGCTGGTTTAGACGACTTCGAACTGATCGCATTCGTCGCTATCGTTGATCCTTCAAGCGGGATGAGGAGCGATGCCTGATCTTCTGTACCGGTGGCCGCCTGCGGCGAAGGTTGAACGACGTGTTCCCAAAGAGAAATTCTTTGAGCACGGCGCTCTACACACCACAGTGCGACGTAAGTTCATCGACGAGATCGCCCGAATTACCTGGGCCTACAAGCTTGCGACGTCAACAATCAATCTCGTTGACAGCCCTGAAGTTCCGGAGATTCAGGTTTTTGAGTTAGCAGCAAAGGGCGATGACGTTTCCGATCAAGTACTGGCAGCAATCGACAAAGCCATTCCAAAACCGATCGTTTTTGAGATCACCAGCAATCTCGAAGACGAGCGTCAAACACGGATGGCCGCCTGCTTTAAACGGATCAGCACTGGATCGGGACGCACCAAGGCAGAACCGGCAGTCAACCGATACTTCTCCACGGGTTGGCTACACGCCAACACCGAACGTCAATCCTTGCCTACAGCGATCACGTTACCTTCTCTCTACGTCTCGCTTCTGGAACCCCTGACCAGCATTGGAGTCCGGCCTGGCGAGGGGCTGTCGAAAGTAGGCGATAGGCTGAAGCTCGTCATCACACTTGAGCGCGAGATCTGCTCGCTAGAAAACAATCTTCGCAAGGAAAAACAGCTCAACCGTAAAATTGACTTGCGCCGCACTCTTAAGGCCAAGCAAACTCAACTGAAACAACAGAGAGAAAGCCATGGATAAACTGCGCATGACGTCGCCGGACCTGACTACCGCCAACATCGACAGACTCGCCGAGTTGTTCCCCAACGTCATAACCGAGAAAATCGACGCCGACGGCAATGTGACTCGTGCGGTGGACTTCGACTTGCTCCGCCAAGAGCTGTCCGACCATATTGTCGAAGGACCTCAGGAGCGCTACCGCCTCGATTGGCCAGGAAAACGCGCCGCGGCCTTCGCGGCCAACGCACCCATCGCCAAAACTCTACGTCCCGTCCGAGAAGAGTCCGTCAACTTCGATACGACGAAGAACCTGTTCATCGAAGGAGACAACCTCGACGCGCTCAAGCTCCTTCAGGAGTCATATCTAGGCAAAATCAAACTCATCTACATCGACCCGCCTTACAACACCGGCCACGATTTCATTTACGACGATGACTTCGCCGAGTCAACCGAATCCTACCTTCAACGATCTGGACAAATCGACGAAGCAGGAGTGCGCCTCGTGACGAATAGCGATGCCAACGGTCGCTACCACTCCGACTGGCTCTCGATGATGTACCCTCGTCTCAAGCTTGCCCGCAATCTACTCAAAGATGACGGGGCTATCTTTATTTCAATCGATGACCATGAAGTCGACAATCTCCGAGAACTCTGCTCCGCAGTATTTGGTGCACAGAACTTCGTGGCACAAATTATCTGGCAGAAGGTCTATTCGCCTAAAAATTCGGCACGGTGGTTTTCCGAAGATCATGACTACATTCTTTGCTATGCCCGAAACAAGTCACGCTGGACCCCCAACAAGCTTCCCCGCACCGCAGAAATGGAAGCGCGCTACAAGAATCCGGACAACGATCCAAGAGGACCTTGGAAAGCTGTAGATATGACAGCTCGCAATGCTTACAATGCAGGCCTTTATTCAATAACGACACCAAGTGGCCGTGTTCTAGACCCTCCTAAAGGGCGCTATTGGTCTGTTTCAGAGGATAGTTTTAAAGCTCTCAATGCAAACAATAGAATCTGGTGGGGTAGCGACGGTAACAACACTCCAGCTATCAAGCGTTTCCTTTCAGAAGTTTCCGACGGGAGAACGCCCCAGACATTCTGGCCATATTCTGAGGTCGGTCACACTCAAGATGCAAAAAAAACGCTCCTCAAGTACATTCCATTCAAGCACACAGAAAACGTCCTAAATTCGATTAAACCAGTCCAGCTAGTCCAGCGCATCTTGCAACTCGCAACACATCCCACATCCGCAGACATCGTTCTCGATTTTTTCAGCGGAAGCGGAACGACGGCCCATTCAGTCATGCATCAGAACTCCACTGACAAGGGTAACCGCAGGTTCATTTCGATTCAGATTCAAGAACCTTTGAAAACGCCGGAACCAACTTTTGATTCCATTTTCGGCATGAGTCTAGAACGGCTAACCAACGTCGCAGCAGAACTCAACAACGAATTGAATGCCACAGACACTGGATACCGAGTCATGAAAATAGACACGACGAACATGACTGCTGTTAGGCGGACCGCTGACTCACTTGATCAGCTAACACTCGATTCACTCGAAGAAAGTATCAAGCCAAGCAGAACAAACGAAGATCTGCTTTTCCAAGTGCTCCTTGACTGGGGACTCGAACTTACGATGCCGATTAACTCCGAAACGATTGATGGGTTCGAGATTCTCAGTGTTGATGACGACGCTTTGATTGCGTGCTTTGACAAGGAAGTAACGCCCACGGTCGTGCGCGAGATGGCTTACCGCCGACCCTTGCGCGCGGTCTTCCGCGATGACGGGTTCCCTGGTGATGCGGCGCGAATCAATGCGGAGCAAATCTTCCGTGAAGTTTCGCCGTCCACTGATGTGAAAGCGATCTGACGAAAGATATGGCTCTGACGAACGAAGAACTGAGTAACCACCTCGATCGGCTTTTGACGGGGTGGGAGAATGAAGTCGTTGAATTCAAAGAAGCCGGTACACAGTTCTCTGCGGATAAGACAGGCGAGTACGTCTCTGCGTTGAGCAACGAGGCAAATCTGCGAGGTCTGCCCTCTGGATGGATGGTCTTCGGTGTCTCGAATGCTCGAGAGGTGGTAGGCACAGCCCACCTCCTGACAGTCGATCAGCGGCAGGCTCTCAAGCATTACATTCACCAGTCGATCGATCAGATGTTGACAATTCGTGAAATCTACGAGCTTATGCACTCAGACAAACGTGTAGTGCTTCTCGAGATTCCGGCTGCTCCGCAGGGAATTCCGATTTCTTGGAAAGGCAACTATAAGGCGCGTGCCGGAGAGAGCTTGGTCCCCCTTTCTTTGGACAAGTTCGACCAGATTCGGGGCCAGACGATCAACGCCGACTGGTCTGCTGCAATGGTTCCCAACGCAACCATTGCTCACCTTGATCCTGCAGCCATCGCTCGCGCAAGACAGGGCTTTGCAGAACGATATGCTTCTCGCATTCCGGCCGACGATATCAACACCTGGGATGACGCGACCTTTCTGACAAAGGCAAGATTGATTCGCGATGGTCAGATCACCCGCGCAGCGCTTCTGTTGCTCGGAGCGAGCACTTCGACCCATTTGCTTACGCCGCATCCAGCACAGATGACCTGGAAACTGGTAGGCGAACAGAGAGCGAATGAACATTTCCGCCCTCCTTTCTTGCTCAACACGACCGCACTCGCGAAACGTATCCGTAATGTTCAACTTCGGCTTATGCCGTCCGATGAGCTTATATATCGGGAGGTTAGCAAGTACGATAAGCGGAGCTTGCTCGAAGCCCTCTACAATTGCATTGCGCACCAGGATTATGCAAAGAACTCACGGATCATCGTCACGGAGTATCCGGAGCGCATCACTTTCGAAAGCGTCGGAGAGTTTTACGATGGGGTGCCCAAAGACTACATGCTTGACGAGCGAACTCCACGCAGATATCGCAATCCTTTTCTTGTGGAGGCTATGACTGAGCTCAATCTCATCGATCAAATGGGATACGGCATCCACAGGATAGTAAAAGACCAGATTCGTCGTTTCCTTCCACTTCCCGACTACGATCTCAGCATTACCGGTGAAGTAAAGTTGACGATTCCAGGAGCCATCATCGATGCGGCATATTCGCAACTGTTGATGGAGAGAACCGACCTTTCTTTTGATGACATCCTCGCTCTCGATCGTATGCAGAAAGGACTGGATGTCAACGAGAAAACGGTTCGGCATCTGCGTCGAATCGGTTTAGTCGAGGGACGTAAGCCTCACCGACGCATCACACCAAGGGTCGCTGCCGCCACTGGAACGATGGCCACCTATATCCGTACTCGCCCTCAGGCAGACGCGCACTATGCGGCTTTACTGACCGACTTCTTGAAAGCTCAAGGGCATGCGAATCGCCATGATGTAGACGTTCTTCTTCGCCCTGTTCTCAGCGAGGCTCTTACAGACGAACAGAAGGCAACAAAAATCAACAATCTCCTGGCAAAGCTGCGTCGCCGCGGTGTTATTGTCAATCGAGGAACTCGGGCAAAACCACGGTGGGAGCTTTCTTTCGCAGACGACGGGAACGCATCCCTTAAAGACGCTTTGCAGAAAGGCGAGTCCAACGAGAGGGACACGAAGGAGCATGAATCGGCGTGAACACAGCCTTTTGCCCGGTTCTTGTTTCTTTTAGCGCAGGTGACGAACAGCATCCGTTGCAGAAAGAAAGGACCCAATGAAGCTTCAGTTCAAGATCCAGCAGTATCAGACGGACGCGGTGAACTCGGTCGTCGAGGTATTCGAGGGCCAACCCAAACGCGAGAGAGTCTCCTACCGAATCGATCCGGGACGCATCGTGCCCACTGCGAATCCTGCGTTGTTCGAAATAGAGGAACGCTCTGACGCAGGCTTTCGTAACGCAGAGATTGAGCTGACGAACCGACAGCTTCTGGAAAACGTGCGTCGGGTGCAGCGATCCCAAAATCTGCCTGAATCCTGCGCGTTGAAGTGCTCTAAAGCTTCCCCTAAAGCCCCAAACCTCGACGTGGAAATGGAGACAGGCACAGGTAAGACATACGTCTACATAAAAACAATCATGGAATTGCACAAGTGCTACGGCTGGTCGAAGTACATCGTCGTCGTGCCCTCCATTGCAATTCGAGAAGGCGTGAAAAAGACCTTTGACATGACTGCCGCCCACTTCCAAGAGCTTTACGGCACTAAACCCCGACCTTTTATCTATAACTCATCTCGCTTAGATGAGTTAGAACACTTCAGCTCCGATGCAGGCGTGCAGGTCATGATCATCAATATCCAAGCTTTCAACTCTAAGAGCAAAGATAATCGGCGCATCTACGATGAACTAGACGATTTTCAATCCCGGAAACCGATCGACGTCATTGCCGCCAATCGACCGATTGTCATCATTGATGAACCCCAGAAAATTAGCGCGACGAAGTCTCAGGAGGCCCTGTCGCAGTTCAACGGACTGATGATGTTGCGCTACTCGGCTACACACAAAGCGGAGCATACAAAAGTTTATCGACTTGATGCATTGGATGCCTACAATCAAAAATTGGTCAAAAAGATAGCTGTACGTGGCATAACTGTCAAAGGGCTTGCTGGATCAACCGCCTATCTATATCTCGAAGCGATCGAAATCGCAAAAGGGGCAAGTCCTCGAGCACGAGCAGAGATTGAGGTCCAGACCCGGTCAGGGATCAAACGCCAGGTCAAACGGTTGAATGTCGGGTCGAACTTACATGACATCTCAAACGGTTTGGAGGCGTATAGAGATCTATTCATTACCGGCATCGATGCCACCCGAGACGTCATCGAATTATCCAATGGCGATATTGTCCTTGCCGGACAGTTAGCCGATCGCGATGCCACCGAAGAAACGAAACGCCGTATCCAAATTCGTGAAGTCATCCGAGCTCACTTCGACAAGGAGCGGGAGCTGTTCAACCAAGACATTAAAGTGCTCTCGCTCTTTTTCATTGACGAAGTTGCCAAGTACCGCGACTACTCCCGCGACGATACTCTTGGCGAGTACGCACGCATTCTAGAGGAAGAGTACATTGCGATCCGCGACGAGGCCCTAGGCGAACTGGCACTTGACGATAGCACTGCCAGATATCAAGCGTATCTTCGCCGTGACGACGTAGGTACGGTACACGAGGGTTACTTTTCTGTCGATAAGGACAAGAAGCAGGTGGACAGTGAAACTCCGAAAACCGGAGAAAATAAAGGGCAGTCCAACGATGTGGATGCCTATGACTTAATCCTGAAGAACAAGGAGCGCCTACTTTCGTTCGATGAGCCGGTACGTTTTATTTTTTCCCACTCGGCTTTACGGGAGGGCTGGGACAATCCAAACGTCTTTGTCATGGGAATACTCAAGAAATCCGACAACAACATCTCACGCCGCCAAGAGATCGGTCGCGGTTTGCGTTTGGCGGTCAACCAGCGCGGCGAGCGCATGGACGCTGCCACGGTCGGCGAGCGAGTGCATGACATCAACGAGTTGACGGTCGTAACTGACGAGTCCTACGCCGAGTTCGTCGACGGTCTCCAGAAAGAGATCTTCGAGTCCCTGGCGGAGCGCCCGCGCGAAGCGAGCATTGCGTTCTTCACCGGCAAGACCATCCAAACTACAGAAGGCGAATCCGTTGTGGAGGAACGGCTGGCCTGTGCAATTTACAATTACCTCGTGGACAACGACTACGTCGATGATAACGGCCTGATCACATCCACCTACAAGGAAGCCAAAACTGAAGGGACGTTGGAGGACCCAAAGTCAGAGATACTGCGCCCGGTAGTAGACTTTGTTTGGCCACTAATCGACACGCTTTACATCAACCTGCCAACACTCACCAACGATAGAAAACTAAAAAGGAATCCCCTCAATGAGGAGAACTTCGCTAAAAAGGAGTTCCAGAATCTATGGAATCGAATCAACCACAAAGCGGTCTATCAAGTCGAGTTCGACTCTGCTGAGCTGATCAGTAAAGCCATTGACCACATTGACCAACACCTGCGTGCCTCTTCCATGCAGTACATAGTACAAGCAGGCCGCCAGCGCGATCAGCTAGACGCCGACGACCTCACCAAGGGAACGGGGTTTAACAGATCAAGCACGACAACCTTGACGGAGACGGTAAGCGCCGGTTCGCAGGTCAGATACGACCTCCTTGGCGAGATTGCAGAAGCGACAAAGCTAACCCGCCGGACGATTGCCGCCATCCTCAAAGGCATTCGCCCAGAAGTGTTTGCCAAGTTTCGATTGAACCCGGAAGAATTCATTAGAGAAGCCTCTCGACTAATCAACGAACAGAAGGCCGCCGTGATCGTTGAGCATCTGACCTACGACACCTTGGACGGCACATTCGATTCAGCCATCTTCACGGAAAGCCAGACGAAACAAGACCTTTCCCACGTCGGAAATAAGCTCGCCAAACACATCTATGATTACGCAGTCACGGACTCAAAGGGAGAACGGGCGTTCGTGGAAGAACTGGACACAAGCAAAGAAGTCGCAGTGTACGCGAAGTTGCCGCGCGGCTTCTATATTCCCACTCCCGTCGGAAACTACAATCCGGACTGGGCAATCGCGTTCACCGAAGACACCGTCAAACACGTTTACTTCGTTGCCGAAACGAAGGGTTCGATGTCAACCCTTCAGCTTCGCGGGGTTGAAGATGCAAAGATTGAGTGTGCCCGCAGATTTTTCGCAATTCTTAACGAGAAGAACGGCAATAACATCACCTATGACATCGTCACCGATTACTCTGAGCTCATGAGAATCGTCACTGCGTAGATATGCCTAGCAACACCTGCATCCACATTGGCTGAAGCTCCCACCCGAACTGCCTTCCTAGCCAGCAACGCACGTCCGGAGTTGCCGTTTCCCTCACCCTGAAAGCTGCTGTGCACGCGTGCTCCAGGTTGGCTCACACGCCAACCAAGCTCAGGGAAAGGTATCGCGAGGCTATGACCCGCTTCGCGCATTGCATACATCTTCCCCTCGACTGTTCGTGAGAAACGGTTCGGCAGGCCCGCTCCCGACCGCCCAAACAATGAAGCGAGACAGTATACGGCTTAGCGAATTAGCCAGTAATTTAGTGTCCCAATCGGCGATTTAGTGCCTCAGTTTGACGATCTATATCCTGAAGAATCGGACCTCAAGGCCTAGAGCTTGGGAACAGAGGTCCACCGCTCAGGAACCTAGAACCAAGGACTTAACGATCAGTACCTGAAAATCCCCGCAAGTAGAGTCTTGGGAATAGACGTCTCACCGCCAATGCAACCGTAGACTTTTCTTGCCGATCTGTGCGAAGGAAGCTCCTCCAAACCTAGGATGGAGATCGCATGGACAGCCATCAACCATCGGACAGCAATGCGGGACCGACAGAGAACAGCACTAAAAGGGGCACCCAAAGCCGATAGTCAGGAATCCGAAGTCCACCAGCAAACTTCAAACCAACTTAATTCGCGCAAACGCCATTCTCATCCTCGACGACTATGAATTCGATGGAACACGGTCCTGGCGGCTCGCTGATGATCGATCATCTGCCGCTCTGACGCGCGTCCGCATCAGATTAGATTCCTCTTAAAGAAGAAGCAACCGCTCTTTCATTGGCCTCGTACGGATGGATCAGGCTTCCCGACGTCGGCACTGACCCTTAAGTCCAAGAATCTAGAACACCAAATCGCAGCTTCGCATACTTAAGGACAGCGGAAAAAAGTTAAAGAGGCTAAAAGCTAGAAAAGGAAACTCAGTGGCTCTTGCTGATGTGGACTTGAAACAGTAACGGCCGTTGGTGGACTTGATCGCGAGCTTGCCTCCTGATCTGGCCGCTGACCGTCCGTCATGGCCCGGCCCTGCAGCGCCGCGTGTGACTCGAAAGGTCACGTTCGCCTCTCTGACCCGGGCCCAGCGTGCTGACGTTGCCCGTCTCTACGCGATCGGCGTGCCAGTGAGGGATATCTGCGCTCGTTTCAACATCACGAAGAACACGGTCATCCGACTTCGCAAGCAGGCCGGGGTCCCCCAACGGCAACGTGGACGTGATGAGCCTCAAGGGCACGAGGCCGAAGCAATGTACGCCTCCGGCACGTCCCCCATGGCCATCGCCTGCGGCGACAACCCGCCCGGACGCTTACGGGCAGCCCGAAGCTCCCGGAGAATAGCCCCCTCCGCGAAACGGACGCGCCCACCAGGATCGTCGCTGCTGCTCATAAAGCCAGCCTAGCCGAGGAGGCCGGGCCCGCGGCTGCGTGCGCCGTTCGGGTCTGAAGCAGTCCCCGCCGCGGATGGAAGCACAGTTTGGGGACTCTAGGGCGTCGCGGTGTCCAGCCGAGGACTCTGTCATCAGAGTGTGGCGCAGGGTTGTCCAATGCCGGAGCTACGCATCGCCCCCTGCGTGTCGAAAGAATGTTGGACAGTCTGCGATTACAACAAATGCATAGCGCCCCCCCTTTTCTCCGTATAGGCCATAGCTGCATGCGTGTGAGCAACAACAGGATCAACGGCATCAGATCGATCTGGCCGCAATAGAACTGCGACAAGCCGCAGGCGACTCGTCAGTTCACACGCGCACCGCGCCGTCGAAGCTGTCGGCCTTCCGCTCAGCTTGCGTAGACATCCGAGACATGTGGGAAACATCAGGTTGCGTCTTCTAGCTGCGCTTAGATGCATCGCCTAACATTCCGCTCAAGAGCCCAGCTCCAATCGGGCTCTAAAGACGACATCCTTAAAACAACGATGCTCCGGGAGGCTTTAACCTTGATTCGGCCCGCGGGAAGAATAGATGTGCACAACTCGAAGCATGCCGCCTTCCGGCCCTCCAGGCGATTGGCGTACCGAAGTTCGGCGACCTGCACCGCCCAAAAAGACATAATCCTTCACTAAATCATTATTTTTGAATATAATTCGGTCTGTTATGGATCGAATGGACTCGCCTGGTTTAGTTATCACGAGACACTTGATAAAATTGAGCACAAAAATATCGGTAAGGAGTAGTTATGGAAAAGAAAATTAAGAGATGCGGTTGGGCGAACCATAATCAGCTTGAACAGGAATACCACGATGAGAAGTGGGGAATACCGATGTTTGAGGATAGGGAACTGTTTAAGATGCTTTGCCTAGAGGGAATGCAGGCAGGGCTTAGCTGGTCTACAATATTAAAGAAAATGGGATCACTCTGTGAAGCCTATGATGATTTCATCCCTGAAATAGTTGTAAACTATGATGAAAAAAGGGAAGAAGAGCTTCTTCAAAACAAAGGAATTATACGCAATCGTTTGAAAGTGAGGTCTGTTGCAATCAATGCAAAAGCTTACTTTAAGGTACATGAGGAGTTTGGCTCATTCAGCAGCTATGTATGGGGCTTTGTAAATCATAAGCCGATTATCAATTCTTGGAAATCAATAGAAGA
>ERZ773099.1598-NODE-1598-length-16592-cov-3.680655_pt1 | contig 16592 bp, 19 predicted proteins | sample MGYA00511120_ERZ773099 | MGnify/ENA primary metagenome ERZ773099 (study PRJEB29015, sample SAMEA2738012) | human oral metagenome | biome: human oral; feature: human-associated habitat; material: dental | place: China | collected 2104 ...
CGCAGCGGGCGTCGTACGATACGGACGTACTTGACGCGGCACGACAGTGCGTGCGTCTCCACGCCCCATTTATCACAACGGTCGAGAAGAGCGGGCAGAACCAGTCCCATCCAATGGACGGCTCCGTCGCGCCAGCGGATGCCCGTGGCATTGGACTTCCCCTCCAGGGAGTGCAGTCCGCGGCGTCCCTTGAAGCGCGGACGCCCCCGGCGTCCGAAGGAGTACTCCCGCACGGCGGCGAAGGCACGCGAGGCGATCTTCTGCGTGACGTGCGCGTCGAGATGGTCGCCGATATGACAGGCGTTCTTCGTTCGTGTCGCGACGGCGTGCAGGTCGTACTCGCGGAAGTCGAATTTTTCATCCAGCCGGCGGAATATAGCAGTGCGCTCACGCCCGCGCTTCATGATGCGCGCCTTGCGGAACGCCCGGCTTCCGCGCAGCCGTCCCAAGCGCTTGAGAGCTTCGCCGAGACAGGCGTTGTATAGTTGCCGTGCGCAGTCGAAACGTATGGCGAGCTCCCGTTCCTGCGTTGGTGTAACGCGCAGCGGAAGCTCGTGTATGAAAGTCTCGGTGCGTGGCGTAGCCATAGTCTTCCCTCCTCGGCAGAACTCATTGTATAATGATGGAGAAGATGCGGCAAGCCCCCTACCTCCAATTCTCCCGCCCCTCAAGGGGCGGGCTTGCTTGGAGAGAGAACTGCATCATCATCGACGGACTGATGCGCAAGCGTCGCCCTGCACAGGAAACGCGGGGAACGTCGTAACGAGATGACGAGGCTGATGTCCCGCATGAACCGCACCTGCCGCCGAACTGCACGAAGAGCGTCGCAAAGGATCTCATCGATGTCGCCCTTGGAGACCGCGTGATTCATGGAGGAAAATGATGGTAAGAGCGGATTTATTGATTCTCCTTGTCCAATCCGGCATACGGGGCGACAAGGTCCGCTTCGGAAAGGTCGTCGAGGCGATTATCGCCGAAGAACGAACCAAGCAGCACAAGGTACTGGCGGAAAAACTCGAGAAGCTACTTAACGCTGCACCGCTTGAACACCCCGTTACCAATGGCGGTGGTCCTATGCTGGATCAACGCATGGGCAACCTATTCCGTGAGGTTATGCCCCAGCGAAAGCTATCGGATCTCATCCTGCCGGATAAGGTGCTGCAGATTTGCCGGAGCTTGATTCAGGAACAGCATCGGACCGACCTGCTCAGGTCGTACAACCTGGAGCCGCGCAATCGTATACTCCTCATCGGGCCTCCTGGTAATGGCAAAACATCCTTGGCCGAGTCCATTGCAGAGGCACTGGTGGTCCCGTTGCTTGTGGTTCGTTATGAGAGCATTGTTGGTACATACTTGGGGGAGACCGCCGTCCGACTGAAGAAACTGTTCGAGTACGCTTCCACACGGAAATGCGTCCTCTTTTTTGACGAGTTCGAAACCCTCGGCAAGGAACGTGGAGATCTGCACGAGACCGGTGAAATCAAGCGCGTGGTGAGTTCGCTGCTCATGCAGATAGACAACCTGCCGAGCCATGTCATGGTCATAGGAGCGACCAATCATGCCGAATTGCTGGATCGGGCCGTATGGCGACGTTTTCAGGTCCGCATGATGCTGCCCGTCCCAACCCGGAGTCGCTTGACGGAGTGGTTCGAAAAGTTCGAACGTCGGATCGGGATCTCTTTGGGATACGCGCCCGGCACTTTGGCCAGACGTTTACCGGGTTCGAATTTTGCGGAGGCCGAGGAGTTCGGCGCGACCGTGTTCCGCCAGTACGTGCTCGAACAACCAAACGCCGACATGAAGGGAATCGTGTCCAAAACCCTCCGGCACTGGTCCGCCAGATCAGTCACAGTGCCCCAACAGTGAAAATAATTCTATTTTCATGGTTACCTCCCTGTGTTGATACAGAAATTATCCGGATAATCTCGTAATAGCGCCATAATGCCACCTCATTCTTCCGTTATCGTTTTTTCCTTAATGTGATAATTGATTCCATGCTCTTGGCAGAATTTGATCACTTCTGTTGCACACTCATTGTAAAAATGTTTATGTCCTTCATAGGAATTCGCTACCTTACTGTAGTTTGTTCTCCCGAAGATAATCCGGTCTACAAAAGATACTGCTTCCAATATTTCATGTAGGTCCTGTTCGACCATATTAGGCGTCGGGTAAGGCTCGATGCTCACCCATGTCCTGCAATCTGCATCATGTAATGCTCTCAACGCTGCAAGTCGCTCTGCACAAGGAACAGCACCAGGTTCCGTTTGCTCCCGATAGGTCTCATCCAATGTTATCAGCGTAACGCCATGTTCATTCTCTTTAGAAAATTCTGCAAGTTCTATAGGCAGTAGACCCTTTGTAAGTGTTGTGCATTTTATACCCGCATCGTTCAGCTTCCGGATGGCCGCTATGCTCATAGCAGTAACTTCCTGATATCCATTCATAAAGGGATCGGTTGTAAAGCAAAGCTGTACCGACTGAATTTTATTTCTCAGCTTAGGTATTTCTCTATCGAGCAATTCAAGCGTATTTGAGACCAGCACCGGCTCAAGCCAAGTATCATAGTCTTTTATTCGACCGAACCGCTTCTTCATCAGGAACGCATAACATGGATACTTGCATCCATGCGCACATCCCTGTACATGATTCATTGTGTAGTCACCGTACTCTACACTTGTTTGGTAAAGCATGGATTTTCGTGTTGTGGTTTTCAAGATGACTTCATCCTTCGCCTATTTGTGCGGTGTCGATGGACGAGAGCTCCTGCGCCAGATGACGCGGCAGCGCGTCTATGGATTCCGGTTCGTTCGTCCGTCGTGCGTTTTTCACGGAGATTATAGCACGTCGCACCGTGCTATAATTGGGCCGGTGGCGCACGTCGTATTGCCGCGCGCCGCCGACCCAAAATACATTACCGGGGGTAGATACCGTGTTCACGCCAAAAAAATTCAAGATAGCCGATCGGGTGAAGTCGGCCATCTTCAGTAAATCCGTCGCGGAATATCTGCCCTACGAGGAATTGATGGACGACGCCGAGGGGAACGGCTACATCATCTACAGCGACGGGACCATGGGGTTCGGCATGCGTCTACAACCCATCTACCTCGACTCGTTGACGACCGAGCAACGGGTCGGGTTCCACAACGCGATGTCGTCCTTCGTCAACTCCATCGACGTCGGGGTCGACGTCATGCAGGTCGTGTGGAAAAAAATCCCCTACGACCGAATAGTAGACCTCCACGCCGCGGTCGCGAAGAACGAGGATCCCATCGTGGCGGAGCTCGCCGAGTCGAACGTCGAGTTTTGGCGTGACCGGTACGATACCTCGCAGTGCTACGGGCTGGAGTGCACCATCTGGCTGCGCTTCATGCCCGACGAACCCCTCGGGGTACGGACGCGCAGGCTTTCGTCGTGGCTCGGCGCCGCGCCCGAACGCGCGGTGCGGGCGTTCGGCGAGCGCGTCGAGCGGAACTGCGAGCTCATGCAGGCCCGGTTCGACAGCATGCGCGCCTCCTTCCAGGGGCTCGAGTTCGTCGATATCCGGCGCCTCAGCGCTCAGGAGATAGCGACCACCATATCCCATTCCATCTTCCGCGAGTACCGCTACGACGCGCCCTACAGCTCCGGGATGCCGTTCCGGTGCCAGCTGGGCCGGCGTGACTTCGGGCGCCGGTACCGCTACCTGACCTGCGGGAACGACGAGAGCCGCGTGCTCGGCGCGCTCAGCATCAAACAGTGGCCGGAGGGGACGTTCATTGTCATGATCAACGCCCTCCTCGTCCTGCCACAACCCATCTCCGTCACCATGACGTTCCGGAAGCTGGAGCCCGCCATGGTCACCGGCGTATTGAAACTGAAACTCAAACGGCTGAACGTGACGGGCGTTCAATCCGACATCAACGCTGAGGCACGCAAGTCGGCGGCGGAGATTACGGGGCTCCTCGACGCCATGCAGGAAGCGAAGATCTCCATGATGGATACGGAGATGACGGTCGTCTGCGAGGCGAAGGACTGGCACGAGCTGGACCGCCGCATGATAGCCGTCAAGCAGGTCGAGGGCGAGCTCGACATGGAACTGCACCGGGAAAACGCCGCGCTGCTCGACGTGTTCCTCGCTTCGCTGCCCGGCTACTGCCGGGTCGGGACCACGTCCCGAAACGAATGGATAACGTCGAGCAACTTGGTGGACCTCCTCCCGCTCTATGGGACTCCGGCGTCCGCGTCGGCGCCGCTCATGCTGCTGGGGGGGCCGTATCAGACCTGCTACGGGTTCAACCCGCGTGATACGCGACTCGACGCCTATCACGCCTTCATCGCCGGCGGCACGGGGTCCGGCAAGTCGTTCTTCGGCATTCAGCTTCTGACGAACTATATGGCGCTGAACCCCCGCATCTATATCGTGGACCGCGGGGTCGGCGACAGCGCGTCGTATAAAACGTTTTGCGAGATGCTGGACGGCGAGTACATCTCCGTGCTGGACGGCAAGACCTCGTTCAACCCGTTCGAGGGACTGATGAAGGAGTACACCGATCCCGCCTCGTCGGCGATGGCGCAGTCCGCCGTCGTAGCCATCCTCATGGAGATAGTACGCGACGGGTCGCCCGATCTTCTGGTCTCCAAGCGTGAGCTGGTCCCGCGCCTCGTCGAACGGACGATGGCGCGCGTCAAGGCGGAGAAGCAGACACCCACGCTGTCGATGGTCTACGACACGCTGGACCGCGTGTCGCTCTACGACAAGTCCAAGGACGTCAGGGGCAACTACGAGGCCGCGGTCGAGGAGATGCGGCGCGCGCTGTCGGCGTGGATAAACACCAGTTCTCCGACGCTCCAGTCGCGTCTGCTCGACACGTCGAAGACGACGGTATCGCTGGACAACCGGCTCGTCGTGTTCGACCTCCGCGGCGTCGAGAAGCACCCCGAGCTGATGCGCGTGCTCATCCACTGCATCAACGATTTGATAATGCGCGGATGCATGGAGTACAAGAAACAGCCGAAGATCCTCGTGTTCGACGAGGCGTGGAGCTTCCTCGAGAGCGAGGAGGGCGCCGAGTTTGCGAAGGACATGTACAAGACGGCGCGTAAGCTGGGACTGGCCGTCTGGTCCATCTCGCAGTCCATCCAGGACTTCTCGAACCCGAAGCTGAAGGATACCATCATGAACCAGTCCCACCAGCGGTTCATCTTCCGGCTCGCGTCGAAGAACGCCATCGATGAGACGGCGAAGGCACTGAAGTTGACGGACTCCCAGAAGGAGCTCATGCACTTGGAGAAGAAAAAGGGCGAGTTCTCGGAGATGCTGCTGATGCAGGACTTCAGCTCCGGCGGCGGCACCACGATCCTGCGTTGCGAGGTGCGCGCCTCGGCGCTCGCCTACTGGATAGCGACCACGCATCCCGACGACCTGGCCGTCCGGCGCGAGTATTTGGAGAAGGGGCTCTCCACCGACGAGGCGTTGAAGACCGCGGCACTGAAATATCCCCACGGAGTGCCCGAGAAGGCGGCGTCGCTCGAACATACGCTCTAAAACAGTTATCAGTTAAAAGTTTTCAGCTCTCAGTTTAAGGACAGTTTCCAGTTGGAAACAACTGATAATTGAGACCCGGCAACTGAAAACCGATAACGACAGCGATGCTCCCTTGCATTATGGTGCGAGGTCGTGTATATTTATGGGTATGGACAACGAAAAGACATTGCAGGATCAGCGCGGCGAGCGCATGTCCAAATGTTTTGACATGGACGTCACCATGACGCTCGAGGTGCCCGTGAGATTTGTCGTCGAGGCGGAATCGTCCGACGAGGCGCGGAGGACGCTGAGGAAGGTCGGAAACGATATCGTGAAAGGGGGCGACTTCAAGCAGTTCGATATGCTGGTCAGCGCGAAGACCGGCAAGGATAGGTTCCGCGTCGCCGGCTTGAAGCTCCTGTCCTGTAAGGGGCTCGGTGACGATTCCGAGGCGGAGCGCGAGGACGAGCGCGAGGACCCCGTGGTCATCGAGGCGGACGGCGCCGAGGGCGAGGAGAACGAGGACGAAAGGGACGACGAGAGATATGTCTCGCCGGAGGACGAGGAAGAGCGTACGTTATCGGGACTGCGATCCCTGCGCGACGCCGCCCTAAAGGACTAATATTTCCGAGTGATGTATTTCCGAATGGAAATACCAGCCCTTTAGGGAGGAAACGCGTCGTGGGCGGAGCGCTGGGAGCGTAAAATAAAATAAGGAGGTTTTTTTATGAGCATAGCAATGTTGATCGGGATTGCGGTGGGGACGCTGGTAATCTGCGGAGTCGTGTGGTGTCTGGTCCCGGGAGGAAAATTCATTGCCCCGGCCGTCATCGTCGTGACGTATGCCGCGCTGACGTGGACTCAGCGTGAGACACTCGGCGGCAAGGATATCGCGTTCAATATCGGGACGGCTATCGTTGCGCTTGGTTGCGGCTGGCTTTTCTACCAGATGAAGAAAGGACCGCGCGGCGGGGGGGAGGAGTAAACCTCTGCGTGCATTCGCACGCAAAAAAATTGTTCAACCGAATCGAAAGGAGACGGCGGGGGACGGGCACGGCAACGGCCCGCCCCCCGCCTACATAAAAAAGATGAGAAGTGAAAAGAAGTCCCATCTGGGACTCTACAACATCACCGACAAGCAGCTTGGCGACGTCAAGCGGCGGCTCGACGAACTGGCGAAGGTCCCCGCGCCGCATGTTCTCGCGGCACGGAACCGCGAGGTGCTGGACTTGCTGAAGGACCATATCACTGCCGCTCTGGAACAGGGGTACGGCGAGGGCGTCATCCACGATATTTTCGTGTCCCAGGGAATCGACGTGTCCGTCTCCGTCATCCGCAATTACATTTGCCAGATGAGGCACGGGCGGTCCTACAGCACATGGTCCGGTAGCGACGCCCGCAAACGCGCCGCCAAGAACGCGCAGAAGAAGAACATCAAGACGGAGCACTCCGTTCCCTCCGAAACTCCAAAGTCCGAGGAAAAGACTGACATTCGGCCTGAGCTGAAGGGGACGAAGACCGAAGCGGTGGAGAAACCTGCGGAGAAACCCAGCGAGAATCTCAGTCCCGACAAGACGTTGTCTCCCGCCGCAGAGCCCGTCCTTTCCGCTCCGAAGGGACGGGAGACCGTGCCGCCCATCGAGGCTCCGGTCGGGCCGGCGGCCGAGCCGGCCGGAACGGAAGTATTGAAGTTTTCGGATGGGTTCGAGCTGATTAAGGTGGACGCGGGACCTATCCGGTTCTCCGGCTCGCCCGTCGTTTATGAGTTCCTATCCGGCTCCGTGCGCCAGATGGGCGTCTACGACTGCCCCATTGCCGGGACGAGCGGCTCTCGTTCGTGGTCGTTCCGCACGACGGAGGGTGTGACATTCCGGGTGTTCGAGCAGGATCTGCGCGACGGGACCTGCCGGGCAGCGAAGAAGGACCTGCGGCGTTGCTGAGCTCCGCGGCGCTGGCTGCCGGGAGCATCGGCATCGGGGCGTTCGTTGCTCTTCGGCAGGCCTTCCATTCGAATTACGGACGCGCTTCGCCCGCGGTCTGGACGGGGACGGCGATGCTCGTCCCCGTCCTTGGACTGCTCCTAGGCGGCGCGGCGGCGGCAGGTTCTACCCTCGGGTTCTGGACGGCGTTTGTGACGGTTATCATGATTACCTCCGTGGTCGAGTCCCTTTATTTTGTTTTCTCCCCATGGTTCCGCGGCGCGGGGCTCGCGCTGCTGGCCGTCCCCGCTGTCTTCGCCTGCGTCTTCGCCGTCGCCTGCCTCACCGGGTGGCTCGACGGCGCGGGCGCGTTTCGCGCCGCGCGTGAGGTCTGCCGCGCCGCTGCCGGCATCGTTTTGGCCCTGTTCTCATGAGCGGCGCAGGAAGGCCCATCAAGAAGAACTCGCCGCTCGCCGGCGTGCTGGAGCTCATCCGGCTGGACCGCGGGCTTCGCGAATCGCTCAAGGCGGACTATATCCGCATTGTCGAACGGGCGAAGCGGGAACGCGAGCTGGCGGACCGAGTAAAGCGGCGAGTAGCGCGGACGGCACGGGTTCGGGAATATCGTCCGTTCGCAAGTTCCGGGACGGACGGCGCGGCGTTTGAGATTGTCGATATGCGGCGCGAAGTTCTGGAGCTCGCCGATATGGCGTTTGCAGCGCCGGAGGGGCCCTACGGCCCGGAGGCGTAAAATGGTTGCAGGAGGCGATGTTTTTGAGCTATCCCGATTTGGAAAGGAAGATCGAGAAAAAGAAAAGAACCGGCTGGTCCGATCGCCGGACCAATCTATTGCTGTCGCGCGTCATGATGCTGTCCGTCATTCTGGTCTGCGTACTGTCGCTGTGGCGGCAGTACTTCGCCGAGAACGTCAACGCACTGCCGCTTCCCGTCATGGCGGAGCCCGTGCCGGACACGAAAGGCCCCGAGAGCTCCGACAGGCGAGGGAACGAGTATCGGCTGCGAGACGTGGAGGACGCCATCTCGCGGATGAAGGGCGTAAAGGAACGCACGCCCGCGGACCGGGACGAGATCCTAAGACGGCTCGCGGAAAAGTACGGGATCGTCCGAGGCGAAGCGCCCGCTTCCGAGCCCAAGAGCGATACCGCGCCGGCGGACTCCCGCGACGCGGTACGTGCGCAAAACGTTGCGCGGTACATCGCGGTCATGAACCCGTCCCTGCCGGTCGAGGACGGTGCGGCGGTGGCCAAGGCCATTGTCCGCTGGTCGGACTACTATGACGTCCCGACCCATATCGTGGTCGGCATCGCCCATACCGAGTCGAACTTCCGGCCCGGCGCAAAGGGGCCCCAGACCTCGTCGGGCGTCGCCGCCGGCGTGATGCAGGTCATGTACGACGTGCACTCCGCACTTCTCGCCAAGGAGGGCATCCCCACGTTGGATGCGGTGCTGACGGCCGACGGCGGGGTCCGTGCCGGGTGCCTCATCTTCAGCCGGTATCTCGGCGCCGAGAAGTCCATCTCGGCTGCACTGGGGCGGTACTTCTCCCAGCTCGACTCCCGCTACATCCTAGAGAAGGTCGTCGCGTCGGCGCTGACGTTCTCCCAGCTCGACTCCGGGTTCGTCGAGCCGGAACAGATACGGGAGGCGCACCAGCGCGAGAGCAAAACGATGGCACTCCTGACGAAGGCTCCGCCCGCACCGAAACGCCGCACAGCGGTCGCATCGCGCGGCGGAACGAAGAGCAACCCGAACTCCTACGCCCGCATCACGCTGGCGGCCCCCCCACGACCGATGACCGTCTACGGTGGGGTCAAAAAATAAAAAACAAAGGGGCGGTACTTAAAGTACCGCCCCTCTCTTTTTTTCTTGCGGAAGAACTATTCCTGCTCCAGGTCGTCCTCGTCGTCGGCGTTTCGCGGGGCGCCGTGCACCATCGCCAGTGCGATGCCCGCGAACAGCAGCGTCCATATCCACGCCGACAGCGCGGCGTGCTCGAGGCCGAACCGCATCTCGTCGTATGCGACCGTCTCTGGATCCATCCAAGTCAGGGAGATGATGTAGCGCAGTCCGTAGAGTAACACTCCGGCGAGGAGATAGCCCGCCGAGAGCTTCATGAAATATCGTGCCGGACGCAGTTCCTTTTGGGGAACGAAGAGTTTTGGGCGCCCAGTCCGCGCCGCGTAGCGATGCAAGGCATAGAGGGCCAAGAAGGCGACGGCGCAGGCGTCCAGCGCGGCACGGATATAGTCAATCGTTCCCATCGGCAGGCACCTGTTCGGTGGCGCAGAGCTTTTGGAAATCGCAGGACAGGAACGTCCCGACGGACCCCGATTTCACGAACGGCAAGCGGCGCGATAGATGAATGTGGCTCCGTATCAGCTCCGCCAGCCGCGCCGCGTTGTAAGGATAGGATCGGAACGTCGACTCGAGTTCCTTGTTCAGCATCTCCGTCGCCTCCCTCAATATCTTTTTCGCCCGCGATATGAAGGCGGACGCCGCGTTCTTCACGGCTTTTTCTTCCTCCTCCGACAATGTACGGCGCTTGACGTTGCCGCGCCCGTATTTTTCGATGTACGCATCCAGCGCGGACCGTAAATAGCGCTTGCGCCCGTTCACTTCGATTATATCCCCGATACGCCCGCTGATTCGGCGGTAGTTCAGCCCGCTTACCGAACATCCCAGATATTTCGCGGCCTCTATGGACGACATCCGCTCCTCATTGCCCGCAGGGGCGGAAGCACGTTTCGGTTTTTTTGCCATTTTTCCTGACTCCTTTCTGCTCTTGATGTGAAAAATTTTACTCCTGTATATCATTATAATGCGAAGCTGGTCGTTTAATAATAAGTGGTTTTACTTATTGCGGATAACGAGATTGAAAGTTAGGATCGCATCGAAGTGATGAGTTACTTTGATTTTGACAAGGGCCCGGCGGGCCGAAGGAGGTTTTTCTTATGACGATATCGGAAAAGCTGCACGCCGAGGTACGATCGCGATATGCCAATGACGAGGAGATGGACCGTGCGATGAAGGAACTTTCGGAGATGCGGTTCGAGGACGACCCCATCCCGGTCGCGAAACCCGCGAAGATCGTAAAACGCGTGCGGAGCGATGCGGGAAGCAGTGCGCCGGCCGATACGCATGCACTCAAGGTGTGTATTGCCGCGGCGTTCTGGGGGATTCTGTTCTTGGCGTTCTATACCGGAGGACCGGAGGTGTTCAAGCCGTTCGTGGACCCCATCGACTTCCATCGCAGCGGGTTGTTCTATCGCGCGGTGGCGTTTGCGGCGATGGTCGTCTGCGGGGCGAACGCACTCGCCTGCATCGTCATCGGGCGCAAGAAGAACGCCAATCTGTTCATGCTGTTCGTCTCCGTATCGTTCTTCTCGCTGTTCATCGTGTTGAGTTTGTTCGGCGCGGTGTTCTCGTTCTTCACCGGCCAGGCGATGGCGCCGGATCGGAAACGGTTCTGAGGATGGACCGGGTGTTCCTCGAATCTGCGTTCCGCCTCTTGGCCCAAAAGCTCGACGAGACGAATATCCATTGCAGGATATGCGTCTACGGCGGCGCGGCGCTGGTGTATGCGTATCGGCTCAGAGGGAGAGTCTGACCCGTTCGGCTTGTTCGCCGAACAAGGTCATGAGTATGGGAGAGTCTGACCCGTTCGGCTTGTTCGCCGAACAAGGTCATGAGTATGGATGTGGACTACAGGATAATTTCTTTGGACTCCGAGACGGTCCCGCAGGATGAGATGATAGCGACGGTCCGAAAACTGATTCGGCAGACCGGTACGGAGCTCGGACTGTTGCCGGACTGGATGAACGACGGAGTCAAAGGCTTCGTCTCGACGAAGGAAGAGTACTCCGAAGGTTTAACGTTCGGTCGTCATGTCGTTCCGGCACTTGAAATTGTCTTTCCCTCGCCGGAGTACCTGCTGGCGATGAAATGTGTCGCGATGCGGAACACAAGCGAGTCGCCGCACGACCGCGGCGATATTTTGAAACTCGTCGATATGGCCGGAATAGCCGACGCCGAGGCGGTATTGGACCTCGTACAGCGTTTTTATCCTTTGGAGCGTCTGGCGCCGCGCGTCGAGTTCGGGGTGCGGGAATTGTTGGACCGAGCGGCGCCGGAGGAAGGAATGGAAGTGGAGAACGATGCGGACGTACCCGGAATATAGACAGAACGAGTCCATCTTGGAGGTCATGCGGTTACCGCGCGGCGAGGAGCGTCGCGTCGCGTGGGTCGGATGGCTCGACGTGTTTTATTGCGCGGATAGAAACAAGCGCGAGGCGATGCTGGCCGAGGGGGAACCGGACAGGGACGGAACGGTATGGGACGCCCTGCTGGCGGGCGCCGTCCTCTGGCTGTCGCGCAAGGCGGAACTGACGCCGCCGGCGTGGTGCCTCGATACCTCACGGCGGCTCTCGACGTTCTATTTCGGTGGGGTTAAAAGCCGGGTGCTGATGCAGTATCAGTTTTGGACGACGCCGCTCCAATTCCGGTATTTCAACCTGCTCTGCGGGCTCGGGTTTGTGGACCGTGCCTCGATGCCGCCGGAATGGAGGCCGGAACCGTGCCGGTGGGAGCTGGAATGGGCCGAGCGCCGCGCCGCGGAGCGGGAACGGCGCCGCAGCGCGGCGTTCCGAGAAAACGTGTCTCAGAACACGACTTCGGAATAGGGGTCTCCGCAGTCCGCTTCCTGCTCTTCTTCCACCAGAATTGCCGTCTCCTCCTCGTAGACGGTCCGGCGTTCCGCTTGGGCGGCGTCGAGCGACAGAGGATCCGCCTCGTCCGGCGCAAGGCTTTTGACCTCGCCGCCCGGTGCGATACGGAAAATTTGAATATCGACAGGGTCGCGACCGCGATCTTCCGATGACCATTCGGAGAGGAGGTATCCGTAGGAGAGTTCCGGCTCGCCGTCGCTGTGCAACAGCATGACGTGCGAAGCGTCCGGCGTCGTCATCAGTATGGCGGACGCGCCGTGCGGGTCGTCGGAGAAGAAACGGTAGAGATCCTCCATGCGGTCGAACGCCGCGGGGTGCGACCGGTCGCGGAACAGCCGGAGGAACGATGTGTCCAGCCGAGCGGCATGGGAGCGGGAATTTCCCAGTCCCCGCGACAGCATCTCCCAGCCCTTCGTCACGACGCCCTGCGGGTCCGGCGACAGCTTCGCGTCGGGAAATTCCATATCGCACCGAAGATACAGAGGGAGTCGCTGGCGCGCCGACAGCGCACCGAGCTCCAGCCCAGCCTCCCTCAGCGTGGACTCCGAGGCGGCAGCAACGCAGGATACCGAAACGCCCATCATTATCAGCTCCGTTCTATCGTGAAAATATATGGCGTCTTGATTTGACGCCTCTTTTTTTCGATGTTATTATACACGATGAGAAGGGAAAACGGCCCGTAAGCCAAAGTTTATCGAGAGGAGTATATAAAATGCGAAAAACGGCAACAGCGGTGATGATGGTGGGGATTCTGGTACTGGCGGGCGGAGCGTTCGCGGCGCCGCAGAAAGTTCAGCTTCCGACCGAGGTCGCACGGCCGGCGGATCCGACGTTCTTCGAGTATTCGCCGTATCCGGGCTTCGAGTACAACACCTACGGGTACGGGATGGAGGGCGGCTGGGTCGGCAAGAACGAGGACCTCGTGAAGGCGGATCTCGGCGAGGAACCTATAAAGGGTAATCCGTTCGCTTCTTTACGACCTCATAAGACGGCGCCTATCGGGGAGTTTACCGTCGAGTGGAAGGGTTGGACCAAGCCGGAACAGCTTCGCATCATCCTTGGCGCGACCGTAACGTGGTGGGTGCAGGAAGGGATACATCAACTGATGGATCCGGCCCATGACGATTACTACGTTCCGATGATCGTCAAGGTCTACGATTCGGCACGACACTACATTTGTCAGTGGGAGGCGATTCCGGCGGACTGGGATAGCAGCAATCGTCATCCATTGGGTTATCCGGCACAGGGGCCCTGGGTGCCCAGCGCGCAGAATTTGAAGGAGATCAACGCGGCGGTGAAGCGTGCCTCGTCGAAGCTGGTATATTTTGTCTTGTCGCCGGAACCGATGTTTGCGGGTTATTACAAGTATTGTCCCAGCTGGACCCGCTGGGGTTTTTCGCTCTGGAGCCTTCGCAAGGATGAAGTACCGTCCTATGCGGAAGCGGTCCGTAACAGCGAGAGCGTTGCGGCTGCATTGAAAGAAAAGAAAAATCGTATTTACGATTTGCTTTTTGCACGGGCTAACTTTAGCGATTTTGTCATGGAAGACTTTGTAAAAAAAGTAGACTCGCCGATTATCACTTATAATCGCTTGGCGGATGACAGCAGTTTTCTCATGCAGCTTTTACCGACACGGGCCATCGAAGCCGGGGAATATAGTTTCGTGAATAATGCGGAGAAAGGAAAGAGAAAAACCGTATTGGAGGACAGTGAATGTACGTTTCAAGCCGTCCCGTCGGAGCTGATTCGCAAAGGTAAAAAACAGTTCGATACGGACTTCCCGGACCATATCGTGCTGGATGTGAATTACCTGCGAGAGCGTCTCAAACTGTTGAAATCCCGCGGCGAGACGCCTTGGGACCCGTTTTACCAACAATTTTTCGATAAGTACCTCGCAGCGGTCGGAAAATAACTGCGGATGGCGCGAGGCGCAGATACTCGAACTGTGCAATCAGGAGTATACGCGGTACGCGGACCGGAACAGCGCATCAGCACGGACCAAGACGATGCCGAGGCGAGGCACTGGCTCAAGGTCTTTGCGGCGCTGGCGTTCTGGGGGCTGGGGTTCCTGCTGTTCTACAACGGCGGGCCGGGTGTCTTCAAGTCGTTCGTGAGCCCAATGGACTTCGACAACAACTTTTTGTTCTACGGCGCGGCGGCGTTCGTTGCGATGGTCGTCTGCGGGGCGAACTTCATCGCCTGTATCGTCATCGGACGCAGGAAGAACGCGAACCTGTTCATGCTGTTCATCGCCGTATCGTTCATCTCTATTTTCGTCGTCCTCGGTCTGTTCGGCGCGGTGTTCACGTTCTTCGTGGGGCAGGCGACGACGCCGTATCGCAGAAAAGATAACGACTGGTGAACGCAGGCGGCAACACGGTGCAACAAAACTGGAAGGGAGAGGAGCACGTTGGGGAAGAAGTCTACTTTACACCCTTGCAGTGTATCAGGGTTTGTCTTGTTGTTTCTGTTGCTGCTGACGCTTTTTGAGGGACAGGCAAGCGCTGCAAAAACGGAAGAGCTGCTGGAGAGTGTCGGCAAAGCGGAGCTCGGGAAGGTGCGGCAGTTGGTTCAAGACGGCGCAGACGTCAATGCCAAAGATAAAGATGGGTCGACGCCGTTGATGCTTGCGGCCCAACAGAACTCAAGCCCAGAAGTCCTGAAGGTCTTGATAGAGGCTGGCGCGGACGTCAATGTCAAAAACAAAGCTGCGTGGACGCCGCTGATGTTTGCGGCACATTATAACTCAAACTCAGAAGTCCTGAGGGCTTTGATAGAGGCGGGCTCGGACGTCAACTCCAAAAACAAAAGTGGGTGGACGCCGCTGATGTTTGCGGCGCACAATAACTCAACCTCAGGAGCCCTGACTGCGCTGCTGGAGGCTGGAGCGGATGTCAACGCCAAAACCAAAGATGGATGGACACCATTAATGTTTGCGGCTGCCTATAACTCAAGCCCAGAAGTCCTGGTGGCCTTGTTAAAAGCCAGAGCGGACGCCAACGCAAGGGCCGAAGATGGGTGGACGCCGTTGATGGGTACGGCCCGATATAACTCAAACCCGGAAGTCCTGAGGGCCTTGATAAAGGCCGGAGCGGACGTCAACGCCACAGACAAAGATGGGGCGACGCCGTTGATGGTTGCAGCGTACAATAACTCAAACTCGGAAACCCTGATGGCTTTGATAGAGGCAGGAGCGGGCATCAATGCCAAAGACAAAGATGGGTGGACGCCGTTGATGGTTGCAGCCCAATACAACCCCCACCTCAAAGCCCTGACAGCGCTGTTGGAGGCCGGAGCGGACGTCTACGTCAAAGGCAACGATGGAGGGACACCGTTGTTGCTTGCGGCGATCGGGAACACCCCAGAAGTCCTGACGGTCTTGCTGGAGGCGGGCTCAGACGCGAAGGCAAAGGACGGCAAGGGTAAAACAGCCCTCGACTATGCGAAAGATAACGCAAAGCTCAAGGGTACAGAGGCGTTGAAGCGGCTGAAGGAAAAGACCGATTCATCCCCGACGGAAGAACTGCTGGAGATAGCTGGCAAAGCGAAGACCGAGAAGGTGCAGCAGCTAATTCAGGACGGGGCGGACGTCAACGCCCAGGACAAAGACGGGTGGACGCCGCTGTTCCTTGCGGCGTCCAGTAACCCAGACTCAGAAGTCCTGACGGCGCTGATGAAAGAGGGAGTGGATGTCAACGCCAAAAATGGCCACGGGTTGACGCCGTTGATGGTTGCGGCAGACAACAATCCCAACCCGGAAGTCCTGAGAGCCCTGATAGAGGCCGGAGCGGACGTCAACGCCAAAAATGGATACGGGTGGACGCCATTGATGCTTGCGGCGCACGATAACTCAAACCCGGAAGTCCTGATGGCCCTGGTAGAGGCTGGCGCGGACGTCAACGCCAAAAACAAAGGTGAGACGACGCCGTTGATGTTTGCGGCCCGACAGAGCTCAAACCCGGAAGTCCTGAAAGTTTTAATAGAAGCCGGAGCGGACCTCAACGCCAAAAACAAAAGTGGGTGGACGCCATTGATGCTTGCGGTGTATAGAAGTTGGTTTGTCCCCAACCTGGAAGCCCTGACGGTGCTGCTGGAGGCGGGCTCAGACGCGAAGTCAAAGGACAACGCAGGTAAAACGGCCCTCGACTACGCGAAAGATAATGAAAGGCTCAAGGGTACAGAGGCGTTGAAGCTGCTGGAGGAAAAGTCCGGGCAACGTTGAAGGGAACGAACCTGGAGTTCCAATCCAGGAACAGGTGAGGGCCGGCTTGCGCCGGCCTTGAGTTATACTCTTTTCTGGTGTATGGGTTCTGGTTCTGGAGGTGGTGAGAAAAGAACAGCGTATCCGGGTAGAATTGTTATACAGCCAACACCTGCCTATAGCTGAAGACAGGAGGATACGCCATGAGTAAAGATACCACGAAC
>ERZ773099.1600-NODE-1600-length-16579-cov-20.120128_pt1 | contig 16579 bp, 18 predicted proteins | sample MGYA00511120_ERZ773099 | MGnify/ENA primary metagenome ERZ773099 (study PRJEB29015, sample SAMEA2738012) | human oral metagenome | biome: human oral; feature: human-associated habitat; material: dental | place: China | collected 2104 ...
TCGTCACCGTCGCACGGGACACGCCCATCGCGGCGGCACATTCCTCCTGCGTCTGCCGCCCGTAGTCGATCTGACGGATCGTCTCAAGCTCATCCAGTTGGAGGACAACGGACTCCTCCGTCTCCTCCTCCGCATCCTCCGGCGCAAAACTCCAAAAATCGGGATAAACGCCGATGCGCCGGCATCTCTTTGGTCGCGGCATAACTCCTCCATTTCTGTCATATGACAGTTATAATCTTATCAAAGTTTTCGGCATATGTCAATTATAATTTGCTTTGCATTGACAAAGATGATAGAATAAACGTAAACATACTATTGTATTTTGGGAGGAAATGGTTATGAAAAAGATTATTGCGGGACTGTTCGCAGGACTGATCCTCAGTGCGGGAGCGCAGACGCTTGCGTACACCTGCGAGGACGGCGCGTGCGAGCTGCCGCAGCAGCAGAACACGGCATACTGCTACGGCGATGGTTCAGGTTACTGCTACGACGGTGACCGTGCCCCGGCTCGCGGCGAACGCGGATATGCGGGATGTGGCGGCTGCGGCTGTACACGCGGACGTTAGACAAGCGAAAGAGCGGGTCTGCTTGGAGAAATCTTTCAAGCAGACCCGTTTGTTATTGCAGCAGGACATCTACATTGTATGCTATAATACATGGACAGCGTTTTTTTGCACAAACAGGGAAGGGGCATCTATGGAAAGCAATCATCTGACCTGCCCGCACTGCGGCAGTGACAACACAGCATCTGTGCCGCTCGTCTACAAGCGGGGACACGCGACGGGGACAGCAACCCATCGGGAGATCGTCGGCTACGATGTGGAAACGACGACCACCACATATTCGGACGGATCGACCAAGACGGAGGAAACGGGGCGAACTGCCGTATACGGCAATGTCACGCGCCCGACCTACACCGTAACGGATCTCGCACGTGAGATCGCACCGCCGCAGGAGCCGACGCTGTCGCAGCGCGAACACAATACAATGACCCATGGATGTCTTGCCTTCGGCTGCCTGATGCCGATTGTGGCGTTCATCTTGGAGTTCGTCGCCTACCGCATTTCCGGACTTGCCGGCATGGGCAATCTGCTCGCATGGCTGGTCGCCGCCCTCATCATCTGGAAACTCTGGAACGACCGCAGAAATACGAACGATGCCAATCGCGCAAGCAAAGAGGAATATGCGCGTGAGATGGAGGCATACCACAAAAAAGTCGCGGCGTGGGAAAAGCGCTTTATCTGTATGCGCTGCGGCCATATCTTTACGCCGTAATGCCATAGAGTCATAACAAAGGGGCGACGATACGCCCCTTTTGCATTCTCTTTATGCCGACTGCTCGATTACTGATACGGGGGCATCTCTCATAGCACAATGCACGATGGAGAATCAAGAGCACAGTTCGTGCAAAAAACACGCCAAGAGATGCAAGATGAATTGATCAGTCCTTCCTTAAGATGAAACCTCCCCCACCGATAATACTATTAGAGGGAATTGCATCCCACGGATTGGAGATGGTGCTATGCGTATCGCACAGGACACAGACAAACTTCTGTTCCCGCACAGAGACGGATCTGCTGCGTCAGGAAAGGATTCCGCGCAGAAGAAAAGCACGGTGGCGGATGTCCTAAGCCGTGCGGTCGAGGTCTATATCAGTGCAAAGGGAAAATCCCTGAACGAGAGCACGGATATGGAGGAGGACCTGACCCCCGCAGAACTGGCACTTGCCGCCGACGAGAAGGAACGCGCCGACAAGAAGGCAAAGAAAGCACAAGCAGCTGAAATCGAAAAACGTATCCAAACGGATGCCACACTCACAGACGAGGACAAGGCAAAGCTGCAAAAGGAAGCGGACGAGCTGAAACGTGCCGGCATGACGGACGAGGACAAGCTGAGTGAGCTGCACGGCAAGGTGGATGCGCTCGAAAAGCTCGTGGCAGAGGGGCTTGTGAGCGATGATGAAATCGACGGATCGCGCCGCCTCTATAAAAATCGGATCAGTCAACTGAAATCCGAGATGAAGGACAAGGATCATCATACGATGAAGCTACGCGGTCAGGCATTGCAGGAGCGTGCCGACCGCGATGCAGAACTTACAAAGGCGCAGGAAAAGGAACGCGCAGCACTTGCGGCAGCGCAGCCGGATGATCGGACCGCACGCACCGCACTCAGAGCGTATCAAAAGACCGCCGCTGCAAAGAAACACACAGACCTCAGTGCAATCGTCGTTCCGACCAATAAGAATACAAGCGATACGTAGGAAGCACTGCACGCAAACGACGGCAGCCCACGAGGAAAACCTCACGGACTGCCGCCGTTTTATTTTGCATAGCGCCACACTACACAAAAAGAAAAATCTGCGAAGGCTCCCCCAATGTATGCTATAATATGAAAAAGAGGTGATACCGATTGGCATACATCCCCAAGTGTTTATATGAGAAGTTTGAATTTCACAGCTATGGGCACGCGCTTGAAATCCTCGGACATTCCTTTCCGGAGGAATGGAGAGAGATTCAAGAAGCACTCCAAAAACTTGAAATCAGCACAGACGATCTGAGAGCACAGGGCGGCAACGAGACAAACATCCCAAAAAAATTCGACGACGTACTTTATCCATACGGATGGAGAGAAATACGGATTACGGGCGATCTCATTGTGAAACTCTACCCACGTCAGGCAGCCCAGCGTGGGCGCTTTTCGAGTGAACCATTTGATGAAAAGAAAATCGTTGGTTATATTGACGGGCATAACATCGACTTCATCAAAGGGAAAGTGGCATTTGATCTCGAATGGAACAGTAAGGATCAGACCTTTGATCGTGACCTTCTCGCCATGCGAACATATTTCGACTGTGGACTGATTGATGTTGGTATCATCGTGACGCGATCTGCGGAGCTGAATGATATTTTCCGCAAGATCACCGATGAGAGTGGAAAATCCATTATGCGTAAATACGGCGCATCGACAACATGGATGGACAAACTGCTTTACCGACTAGATTCCCGCCGCAACGGCGGCTGCCCCATACTGGCAGTCGGTATCAAAAAAGCGTGTGTGAAAGGTAGTTTCGATGACTGATACAGAGTTCAAGCAGACACTAATGGACTTTTCGTCCTTTACGAACGGGAAAAAATATCAAACGATCTATGCGGATCCGCCGTGGCAGTTCCAAAATCGTACGGGGAAAGCGGCACCCGAGCACAAACGCCTCCGTCGCTACAGCACAATGACGCTGTCTGAGATCATGCATCTCCCCGTGCAGGATATTGCCGAGGAAAAATCACATCTCTATCTGTGGGTGCCAAATGCTCTTCTACCGGACGGGCTTGCCGTGATGCAGGCATGGGGCTTTACCTATAAAACCAACATTATATGGGAAAAAGTCCGCCAAGACGGCTATCCGGACGGGCGTGGCGTAGGGTTCTATTTTCGCAATGTCACGGAGATCCTGCTCTTTGGCATTCGCGGCAAGAACAATCGCACCCTGCAGCCTGCCCGTACACAGGTCAATCTCATCCGCTCCAAAAAACGCGAGCATTCGCGAAAGCCGGACGAGTTCATTCCGCTGATCGAAGCCTGCTCCGGTGGTCCCTATATCGAACTCTTTGCGCGCGGTGACCGTGTAGGATGGGATATGTGGGGAAATCAGGCGTCTGCGGACTACGAGCCGGACTGGGATACCTATGCAAACCACACAACTGCTGTGCCACAGGCAGAAAACATGGTAAGAAACGGACTCTTTGCCATTTCCTAAAAAATATACAAACGGCGGCAGCCCGCGAGAAAAACCTCACGGACTGCCGCCGTTTTATGTTTCATCGTGATGTCGCTCAGGGAATCGCTGATAAAATGAAGTCCGTCAGATTGGCGTAGATTTTTCTGTCCGATTGAGGAGGCAAACCGGACGCATAGCCAAAGCTATGTGGAGGATTTGCCGACAAAAAGCGGGCAAAAAAGATACGTTAAGATGGCGCGGCTGAATTTATCAGTGCTTCCCTCAGATCAGTGCCGCCGGCTCGTACTCCTCGGGCAGGATACGGCGGAGGAAGCGCCGCGTGCGCTCCTCGCGCGGCGCGGTGAAGATCTCCTTCGCGCTGCCCTCCTCAACGATGACGCCGTCCGACATAAAGACGACGTGGGTCGCGACCTCCTGTGCGAACTTCATTTCATGAGTGACGACGATCATTGTCGTTCCCTCCTCGGCAAGTGTCTTCATAACCTGCAGGACCTCGCCCACGAGTTCGGGATCGAGTGCCGAAGTGGGCTCATCGAAAAGGATGACATCGGGTTTTGCCGCAATCGCGCGCGCAATCCCGACACGCTGCTGCTGTCCGCCCGAGAGCTGCGCGGGATAGTAGTCTGCACGCGTTTCCATACCGACGCGTCGCAGCGACTCCATTGCGATCTCGTGCGCCGCACCCGTCGCAATGCCGCGCCCGACGGTCAGCCCGAGCGTCACATTCTCAAGCGCGGTCTTGTTCGCAAAGAGGTTGTAGTTCTGAAAGACGAATGCCGTCTTTTTCCGCACGTCTGCAATTTCACGGTCACTCGCCTCCGCGAGGGAGAGCTGCATCCCGTGAAAGTCCATCGTGCCGCCGTCGGCGCGTTCGAGGAAGTTGAGGCAGTGCAGGAAGGTGGTTTTTCCCGAGCCGCTGGGCCCCAGGATAACAACGACATCCCCCTTGTTTACCGCTAGGCTGACATCCTTCAGCACCTCGGTCTGCTCAAAATTTTTGCGTACATTCTGAACTCCGAATAACATGCTCCACCTCCTAGAGACTTCGGAACGCCCCGACACGCCGTTCTGCCGCAGTAAAGAGCAGCTGAACGATGGTGCAGAGCACGAGATAGACGATGAATACATCGAGATACGCCTCGATGTAGTTGTAGCCATAGGATGCGGCGATCTTGCCGACCGCCATGATGTCCTTGACCGTCATGAGGAACGCAAGCGACGTGCCCTTGATGAGATTGACCGTGATATTGCAGATGCTTGGCAGTGCAACGACAAGCGCCTGCGGAATGATGACATGCAGATAGGTCTGAAATGCGCTCAGCCCGCTCGCAAGTCCCGCTTCAAGCTGTCCCTTCGGGATCGCAAGCAGCGCCGCACGAAATGCCTCGGTGAGGAGGGCAATCGTATTCAGCGTAAAGATCAAGACCGCGTAATAAAACGGATCGACTGCCTCAAATACGTTGATTGCCAGTCCCAAATCCTTCACCGCGGCATTGACAAGGCTCGGCAGAAGGCTGTAGAGCAGGAGAATCTGCAGGATCAGCGGCGTACCGCGTACAAAGGAGACATAGAAGCGCGCGATCGTTCCGCCGACGCGCTGCCCGCGCACACGCAGGACGGCAAAGTAGAACGCCACAGGTGCGGCGAGTATGAGAGAAAGCGCCGTCAGTGCAAGCGTCACGCCCGCGCCCTGCCACACGAGCAGGAAGGTTTCCTGCATAAAGTCAAGATCCAGTTCCAACGGCTTCCCCTCCTCTCCCTGTCGCTTCCTTCGTATCCACGGCGCGCAGACTTGTACCGACATCAAGGTGCTTTTCCACCGCAGCAAAGACCTGCTCCAGCAGGAGCACGAGCACCCAGTAGATGAGCAGCGCGGCGAGGTAGACCTCAATCCCGTATGCGCCGAAATTCTGCGCGATGATGAGATTGCCCTTGCCGATCATATCGATTAGTCCGATGGTATAGGCGAGAGAACCTTCCTTCAGCAGATTGATCGTCGCATTGCCGAAGTTCGGCAGCGCCACGAGTGCCGCCTGTCCCAAGATCACGTGTCGGAACCCCTGAAACGGTGTCAGCCCCGCGCTCACTGCCGCCTCGTACTGCCCACGCGGAACGGCTGTGTACGCCGCGCGGAATACCTCCGAGATATACGCGCCGAAGAGCAGTGTAAATGTGATGATGGCAAAGACCGCACGGTGCAGGTCATTCATGTCGTACCGAAATGCCGCCTCCATGAGCTTCGGCAAGCCATAGAATACAATGAACAGCAAGACGATTGACGGTGTACAGCGCATGACGTACACATACGAGAGAGCAAACCACCGGAGCAGTGCGTTGCCGGCAAGATTTGCCCACGCAAGAAGTCCCCCGAGGAGAGATCCGAGCGCGATGCTGACGAGTGCCACGAGGAGGGTCACATCGAGATATGTGAGGAGATCGGGCAGCACCTGCGCGATCATCCCTATGTCAAATGCCCGTGTTTCCATCCCGTGTGGCTCCTTTCATCAGTTCAGATATGCCGACAGGCTCTCCCCGAAATACTTCTGCTCAAGCTCCGCAATCTTGCCCTCGGCACGCAGCTCCTCAACTGCCTTGTCATATTCATCCGCAAAAGCCTGTTCCTTCTTGTTGAAGATCGGATAGGTCGGAATCCCCTTGTAGCGGATGTACGTCAGCTTGTCGCTGAACGCATGATAGGGCGCATCCGCCTTCTCGATGTTGTTCTTGTAGCTCAGCTCGACCTCAAGATAGCCGTCGTAGCGCCCCTCCATGACCCAGCTGTATGCGTCTGCATTCTGAAAGGACTCGGACGAGGTCAGCTTGATCTGGTTGTCTGGGTTCTCTTTATTGTAGGAATCGATGACCATATAGCGCGCGTCCTGCGGCGCAATCGGGACGAGCTTGCCGCTGAACTTCGCAAAGGACGGCAGATCCTTGATCTCATTCGCCGTATCCTTGCGGATTGCAAGGCCGATCACGCTCGCGCCGATGTTGTTCTTCGGGAACACATACTTCTTCTTGCGTGCTTCTGTAATCCAGATCCCTTTTGTACCCACATTGTACTTGCCGGACTCGACACCGATCAGGAGATCGTCATCTGAGGTCGGTACAAACTTGAATTCATACTGCGGCAGCTTCTTCGCGACTTCCTTCATCACGGCGACCTCAAAGCCGTCCGACTCGCCCTGCTCGTTCACGTAGTCATACGGCACATAGTAGTTCGTGTGCGCGACCGTGATGGTCTTCTTGCCGTCTGCGGACTTCGCTCCGTCTGCGCTGTCCTTCCCGCAGCCTGTGAACCCTGCTGCGAGTGCCGCCGCGAGGAGTCCCGTGAGTGCCGCCTTGCCAATTTTCTTGAGGTTCATGTCATTCTCTCCTTTTAGCGTGCGCCTGCCGCGCCGCGAACCCAGTCGAAATGCTTCCAATCAATGTCACGCGGAACGGTGCAGTCCGCTCCGAGCAGGACACCCGTGCGTCCCGCCGCCGCGAGGATACGCTCGGTCTCCGCCTCGATCTCTGCACGCGTGCCGCGATAGAGTATGTCCTCGAGCAGATTGCCGAATCCTCCGAGCAGCGCGTGCTGCGGGAAAATTCTGCGCCCCTCTTCAAGCGGTACCCCCTCGACCACCGCCGCCCAGTTGATCGTCTTGGCATCGTAGTCCCTGTACCATTCGAGTTCGTTGCGGTGCCCGGCATAGCCGCATATATGGAGGATATTGTAGGGACTCGCCGCGTTCGCGACGCGCAGGATCTCCTTCTCGCCCGGTGCAAAGACCTCCTCATAGATCGCACGATCCGCCCCCTCGCCAACGAGGTTCTGCAGGCTGAAGTAGATACCCGTCACGCCCGCCTCCGTGATGACGCGATGCGCGAGTTTCGCCAGATCCGCCGAGATCACATCGAACGCCGCCTTGACCGCCGCCTTATCCTCGCGCACAAGCTGTGCGAGGAATGCCTCATCCTCGGCAAGCGTGCCCGGCTGCATGAACTTGATCGTCGTGCCCGCGCAGAAGAGATTGTAGAATGTCGCGATTTCACTGCCGTAACGGCGCGTGATCTCCTTTGCATAGGCGACCTGCCGCGTAAAGAAGGGATGATCGTCGGGAAGCGGCTGCACCTTTGCAAGCTCCGCAGCCGTACGTGCCTTCTGTACGACAGGGTTCGGATAGGAGAAGAAGCCGTCCGTCATGATCTTCACGAAGTCGGGCTGTGCCTCCTCTATGTAGCGAATCTCACCGTCCAGTACCTTCTGCTCCAGCTCCGGATGCGTGTAGGCGTCCGCATGGATCTCATCGTCGAGGAAGTGAAACCAGAAGCCTGCGGGTACACGCTCCACTGCTTTGCGATCCATCGCGTTCAGTACCAGTTCTTTTTTTGCTGTTGCCATGTTATACTCCGTTCTCAAAGCATTGTTCGTTTATATGTTTTATTTGATTGTGTGCACATCATACACGGAAATAACATTCTTGTCAAGTATGTTTTATATATTTTCTTGTTGACATGGAATGGAACGGGCGCGTATAATGGAACCCACAGAAAGAATGTATTTGATGGAGGACATATTTATGAAGGATTTCTCTGCCGAGGTACATGGCTGTCACGCGTATGATGCGACGGGAGCACTCACCACGCCCGTCTATTTGTCCGCAACGTTCCGCCATCCCGCGTTTCGTGAGAGTACGGGCTACGACTACGGGCGCGTCGCCAATCCGACGCGCTGTGATTTCGAGCGCGCGATTGCCCTTCTCGAAGGAGGCGGGCGTGCATGGGCGCTCTCCTCCGGCATGGCGGCGGTCAACCTCGTCTTTGCGCTCTGCAGGGCGGGCGATCACGTCCTCCTGCCCGAGGATCTCTACGGCGGCACCGTGCGCCTTGCCAACGACATCTACAGCCGTTACGGCATTGACTTTGAGTACATCGACATGCGCGACACGGCGCTCGTTCGGGCAAGAATGCGAAAAGAGACGAAGCTCGTCTTCATTGAAATGCCCTCGAACCCCATGATGTTCGTCACCGACATCCGCGCGCTCGCAGAGATCGCACACGCACATGACGCTCTCCTCGCTGTAGATAACACCTTCCTCTCACCGCATTTCCAAAAGCCGCTTAAGCTCGGTGCGGACATTGTCCTAGAGAGCGGCACAAAGTATCTCTGCGGTCACAACGACGTGATCTGCGGTACGCTCACAGTGCGGGATGCAGACTCCGAGCTCGCGAAGGAAATCGAGCTGCTCGTCAAATCTGAGGGGCCAAACCTCTCTCCGATGGACTCGTGGCTCATGCTGCGCAGCCTGAAGACCCTCGGCGTGCGCGTCGAGCGTCAGGCGGAGAGTGCGCTCGCTATTGCCCAGTGGCTGCGCACACTGCCCGAAGTCACAGAGGTCTACTATGTGGGGCTCCCCGATCACCCGCAGTACGCCCTCCATCAGGCTCAGAGCACGGGCTGCGGCGGCATGATCTCATTTAAGGTGAAAACGCCTGCCATCGCGCAGAATGTCCTCGCACATCTAAATCTCATTGCATTCGCCGAAAGCCTCGGCGGCGTCGAGAGCCTCCTCACCTACCCCATTGTGCAGACGCACGCGGAGATGCCGAAGGATCTCATTGAACGCACGGGACTCGACGACCGGCTTCTGCGCCTCTCCGTCGGACTTGAGGACGTGGACGATCTGAAGGAGGATCTGGAACAGGCTCTCAAGAAGGCTGCTCAGGAAGGATAATAAATATGCCCATCAATTTTGACGAAATCATCGACCGCAGGAACACCTCCTGTCTAAAACACGACTTTGCCGTCGAGCGCGGCTATCCCGCAGACACCCTGCCGTTCTGGGTCGCGGACATGGACTTTCGTACCCCTGCTCCCGTCATTGACGCGCTCAAAGCACGCGCAGAGCACGGCATCTTCGGCTATACACAGGTGAAGGACGACTACTTCGCCGTCCTTCAGAACTGGTTCCGCACGCGCCATGACTGGACGGTTGAGCGGCGCGACCTCATCCTCACGCCCGGCGTTGTCTTTGCGATTGCAACCGCCATCCGCGCCTTTACTGAGCTGGGAGACGCCGTACTGATCCAGCAGCCCGTCTACTATCCGTTTGCGAACATGATCCGCCAGAACAAGCGCACACTCGTCGACAATCCCCTGCGTCTGATCGAGGGGCGCTATGAAATCGACTTCGCGGACTTCGAGCAGAAGATCATCGAGCATCGTGTAAAACTCTTCATCCTGTGCAGCCCGCACAATCCCGTCGGACGTGTCTGGACACGCGCGGAGCTCGAACAGCTTGCCGCCGTCTGTCTTCGCCACAACGTCATCGTCGTCGCGGACGAGATTCACGAGGAGTTCGTCCGCCCGGGCTTCCGTCACATCCCATTCGCCTCGCTCTCAGAGAAGGCAGCGGCGATCACCATCACCTGCACCTCACCGAGCAAGACCTTTAACCTCGCGGGACTGCAGATCTCCAACATCTTCATCCGAAATGCGCAGCTGCGCCGCCGCTTCAAGGAGGAACTGAGCCGCACGGGCTACGATGAGCCGAACACACTTGGGCTTACTGGTGCAAAGGCAGCCTACGAGCACGGCGCGGAGTGGCTCACGCAGCTGCTCACCTACATCGAGGAAAATCACGCACGTACCAAGAGTTTTCTCGCCGCACAGCTGCCGAAGGTACAGATCATCGAACCCGAGGGAACCTATCTCCTCTGGCTGGACTTCCGTGCCTACGGGCTCTCGGATGAGGCGCTCAACGAGAAGATCATCCACGAGGCAAATCTCTGGCTCGACGACGGTCCCATCTTCGGCGCGGGCGGCAGCGGCTTCCAGCGCATCAACATCGCCTGCCCATGGGCGACACTCGAAACGGGACTTCAGAATCTCGCCAAGGCATTTGGCTAAGCGACATAGAAAAACGAGGAACGACCGCTTTTTTTGCCGTCGTTCCTCGTTTTTTTATTCGATGGTATGTTATCCAATCTTATCCAGTTCCTTGCGCCGTGCGCGGAGCGTTTCGATGCCCTGCGGATACTCCTGAAGGATCAGCAGGAGGTTTGCCATTGTCCGGCTCGGCAGAATCTCGCCCGACTCATACTTCTGAAACGCGCGCGCCCCACCGCCGAGAATCGTGCCCGCCTGCTCCTGTGTCAGCTGGAATTTCTTCCGAATGGAGCGGATTTCTGTGGGGAGCGGGAGTCCTTCCACGCGTGCTTTCATGATGTTGAGCGCATGATCGGATACCTTCATGTCTTCCTGAGAATGTACCCCCCGCACGCCATCCTCCGAATACCATCCCGGCATATCGGCTTCGATGGATTCCCCTTTATAAGAAAATGTAACTTTTCTGACCCCACGATGCAAGTTTTCACCCGTCTCAGGATCAATGATCGTATCTTTTTGTTCCATTATGATTCACTCCATATCAAAACCGATTTCGACAGCTGATGTAAGTGCCGTTGTCGTGATCGAAAAGTCTGATTGCTTAAATTTTTCAAGATCATAGGTTGGCGTATATTTATCCATGATTTGGTACGTTTTTCTCTCCAACGCCATCATCCTTTCTCTTCGTAATTTTACACCATATTGGTGTAAAAAACAAGACCCCCTCATTTCGAGAAGGTCTTATACATTGTTCTTAATGCCACTCTTTACTTATCCTGAAACAGATCCGTCGAGAGGTAGCGGTCACCGCCATCGGGAAGCAGGACGACGATGGTCTTGCCTGCAAAATCCGGACGGCGTGCAAGCTCTGCTGCCGCAGCAAGCGCTGCGCCCGAGGAAATTCCAACGAGTGCCCCCTCGCGGCGTGCGAACTCCCTGCCGTAGGCAAAGGCATCCTCGTTCTTCACCTGAATCACTTCATCGTAGACCTGCGTATCAAGGGTCGTTGGAATGAAGCCCGCGCCGATGCCCTGAATCTTGTGCGGTCCCGGCTTGCCGCCCGAGAGGACAGGCGAGTCAACCGGCTCGACGGCGACGACGTGGATGGAGGGATTCTTGCTCTTGAGGTAACGTCCGACCCCCGAGACCGTTCCACCCGTGCCGACACCGGCAACAAACGCATCCACCTTGCCGTCCGTATCCGCCCAGATCTCTGGTCCCGTCGTACGCTCATGTGCGGAAGGATTCGCGGCATTCTCGAACTGTGAGGGGATAAAAGAGTTCGGAATCTCCTTCTGCAGCTGCTCGGCGCGCGCAATCGCCCCCTTCATTCCCTGCGCGCCCTCCGTCAGCACGATCTCCGCGCCGTACGCCTTGAGCAGATTGCGCCGCTCGACACTCATCGTCTCCGGCATCGTGAGAATGGCGTGGTAGCCGCGCGCTGCCGCAACAGCAGCAATGCCAATACCCGTATTGCCGCTCGTCGGCTCGATCAGCGTCGCCCCCGGCGCAATCTTGCCGTCGCGCTCCGCCTGCTCGATCATCGCAATCGCAATGCGATCCTTCACAGAACCTGCGGGGTTGAAATACTCCAACTTGACCACAATATTTGCCGGAATGTCATACGCGCGTGCAAAAGATTTTGCCGCAAGCAACGGTGTGCGCCCGATCAGCTCCGTCACCGACTGATAGATATTTGCCATGATGGATTCTCCTTTAATTTTTAGTAAAAGTAAACATAGTGAAAAAGTAGGTATATATTACTGCTTTTTTTAGCAGATGTCAATAGGAAATATAAAAAGCTGCCGCATGAGAATGTTTCATGCGACAGCTCTGAAGACAATCAGAGTGTCTAGGAAGCGACTCCACTCGCCAAATCCTCTACATTGAGATCACTCATATGCAGACTTGCAATGCCCTCATGTGCCATGCGCTTGATCTCCGTCATGAGATCGCGTATTGCAAGCGATCCGTTGAGCTTGCGTCGTGCAGTCAGGAGTCCAATGAGCAGCGGCAGATTCACCCCTGTGACAATACCGTAACGCTCATCCGTAGCAACCAAACGGCTCGCTTCATTAAATGGTGTTCCGCCAAAGAGATCACAGAGGAAGAGCACGCCGTCCTCGCAGTCCAGCTCCTCAATTGCCGCCTCATACCTCTGTCGAACGAGATCCGGCGTCTCCCACATTTGGAAAGAAACGGCTGACATGTTCTTCTGCGTGCCGCAGATCATTTCGGCAGCACGTACAAATTCCTGGGGCAAACTGCCATGACCACAAACAATAACTCCTACCATAATGCCCTCCTATAGCTCATCTTATTCCAGTATATTTTTTATTGTACAGAATAATTCTATTTTTAGCAAGTATTTTCAACCGAGTCTGTCTAAGATTTTCATTCTAATCAAAACATCGAATAAAAACAATACAGCATATGAAGTGCAACAGAAAAAGAGGGCGCATTGTCCCTCTTTTTTGAACACAGAAGGTTATCCCATTTTAATCCTTTTCAACTCGCGCCATCCAATTTTATGTCGGCGTGAAATAGACCTTGATGCGCGTTCCCTGCTCCACAATGTCGTTGACGCTGAGGCTCTGGGAGACGGCAGCGCCCGTGCCCTCGCTCTCGAAGAAGAGGCCGCGCTGCTCGGCGAGACGCGCCGCCTCACGCAGGGAGAGCCCCGTGAAATCGGGCACGAGCGCCTTGCCCTCGGGCGGTGTTGCAGCCGCCTCCATGCGCTTCTCCTTGTCGCCTCTGTCCTGCGGCTGCTCCTCGACCTCCTCCGTCCGGGTAAAGGGATTGCTCGACGGCTCGACATGGGCATAGCGCAGGAGCTGCGCAAAGATGCGCGAGGCGACAGGCGCGGCGATCTGACCGCCGTAGAAATTGCCGCCGCTTGGGTCGTCAATCATGACAAGCACAGTGAAGATCGGATCCTCCACGGGAGCAAAGCCACAGAACGAGGCGATGTAGCGCCCCTCCATATAGCCCGAGGTATCGAGGCGGATCTTCTGCGCCGTGCCGGTCTTGCCCGCGATGCGGTATCCCTTGACCCCCGCCTTTGCACCGCCGCCCGTTGCAACGACCTGCTCGAGGAGGCCGATGAGTGTGCGGTTCACCGTGCGCTGCAGCGTCTCACGAATTGGCTGCGGTGAGCGCTCCTCATAGACGGAGCCATCGGGGTTCTTGATCGTGCGCACAATATGTGGGCGCATGAGCGTGCCGCCATTTGCAATCGCAGACATCGCTGTCACGAGCTGCAAGGGGGTCACGGCAATGCTCTGCCCGATGGCGGTGGTCGCGATATCCGAATCGCGCATATCCTCGGGCTTGAAGAGCAGCCCCTCCTCCTCACCCGGCAGATCGATGCTCGTGATCTCACCAAATCCGAAAAGACGCGTATAGTGCATGAGCTTTTCCGCGCCGAGCGAGAGCCCGACCTGCGCAAAGCCCGTGTTGAGCGAGTTCTTCACAATGTCGGTGAAGGTGACGGCGCCATAGCTCTCGTTGCTCCAGTTCTGGATGCGCCGGCCCGAGACCATGACGTAGCCGGGGTCGAAGAAGACCTGATTCGGCGTGACGATGCCCTCCTGCAGCGCCGCACCCGCGACAATCGCCTTGAACGTCGAACCCGGCTCGTAGATAAAGGAGACGGCACGGTTCTTCCAGTTGTCCTGCGGATACTCCCAGAAACGATTCGGATTATACGAGGGGCGTGACGCCATCGCAAGGATCTCCCCCGTCTTCGGATCCATGACGATCGCCGTAATCGAGGAGGGATTATTCTCCGCCATCGCACGGTCGATCTCCTGCTCCACCATGAACTGAATCGTGCTGTCAATCGTCAGCACTGCGGTCTTGCAGTAATCGCCGCGGTATGTGCGCCGCCCAAAGAAGATGGAGTCGAGAATCGGGCGTCGCTGTCCGTCGACCGTCAGCCGCTCCTCACGCACCTCGCCCTTGAGCAGTGGGTCAAGGGCCTGCTCCACTCCGTCCAGCCCCTCGTCGTCCGTGCCGACAAAGCCGAGCACATTCGCCGCAAGTGCATCGTTTGGATAGTATCGCTTCGCCTCGTTCTGGAAGCCGAGACAGTCACTGTATCCCTTCTCGCGGATCACGGTGCGCACCGCATCATACTCACTGTGCTCAAGCCGGCGCTTGACCCAGACAAATCCACCGCCGACGGCGATATCATCGAGAATCTCCTGCTCCGTGAGCCCTAGAACCGGTGCTATATTGGCAGCGATCTCCGCAGGGTCGTGTGACTCATAGACATGATTTGGATCGATAAAGAGGGATCTCGTCATGCTGCTAATGGCGAGTTCCTTGCCATTGCGGTCAAGAATTGCGCCGCGCAGGGACTGAATGCGGAACTCATAGCCACTCTGGTCACGCATACGCTGTGCAAGCGCGTCGCCCTGAACGATCTGCAGATAGGCATAACGAAAGGTCAGCACAATGAGCATGACAAACATCAAAAGCGCGACCCGCGCAATGCGCCCCTGCACCGTCGTCCGAACATTTTTCATTGGTTCCTGCCCCCTGCTCTGAACACTCTCGTGTCATCATACCATAAACGCACATGAAAAAAAAGTCGCTGCAATGCTCTGCATTGCAGCGACTGATCATACAGCCAAGAGAATCAATGATGGTCTTCCTTCTCGGCCTGCTCGATTTCCTCGCGCGTGACAACGCCCTGCGCGATGAGTTCGTTCACCCATGCGCCGTGGTGATGCGCGGCATAGGACGCCTTGATCGTGCCGTCCTTCATGCCGTGCAGGGAGTCGGGATTGACCCCTGCTGCGAGGTAGATGTGCCCGAGTGCGGCAGCAAAGCAGACTGCTGCTCCGATGCTGTGCACGGGGATCGCAAGTGACGTGATCGTTGCCGGCAGGATGCTGTCACCCATCCAGAGGATGATGCCAGTGACGACGATGACGACCGACAACGCAAGCTGCAGGGCGATGTTCATTTTCTCACCGCCGTTGTAGAAGCCCTGCGGAGGCATGTGGGGATCCTTTCCCATCAGCTCGATGGGGAACTTCTGCATGAACTCCATATCTCTCTTGCCGAAGCTGAAGATCTCCTTAATCAGGATGATGTAGCCCTTGCGTGCGATAATGAAGCCGATGATCGGGGTCATGATGAACATGACGCCAAAGACGCGGTGCGCATACATAAGGGTCTTATCACCAAAGATGTTGTACATGAAGCGGAAGGTATCCGTATACAGCGGCAGAGCCGTGACGAACAGCATGAAGAATGCAAATGCGTTGAGCCAGTGACAGACGGCGAATGCCTTCTCATGGCGCGGCACATATTTTTTGTTGATCAGCATGGTGCTCACCCCTTCTCCTGTTCCTTCGCCGCACTCTTGGCGCTCGATTTAACCATCTTACTGAGCACCATGGCGCCGACGATGCCGGCGGCAGCACCGCCGATGGCGAGTTTTGTAAAGGTACGACCTGCCTTCCAGAGATCGATCGAGAGCGGCGTAACGGGGTTCGCCGGCAGTCCGAACACCTCGGGCTTGTCGGGCAGGACGTAGATCATGTGCGTTCCGCCGACGCCCTCGGGACAGTAGATGTTTGCGTTCGGATGGTTCGGCTGGATCATCGCGAGGCGCTCCGCTGCGAGCTGCTTCATCTCCTCAATCGTGCCGAACTCCAGCGCGTGTGCCGTGCAGGTCTTGGCGCACGAGGGCTTCAGGATCTCTCCCGTCGTCTCGTAGCCGTGCGCGATGCGGTCGTAGCAGAGATCGCATTTTGTGGATTTGTGACGGATCTCGTCAATCTTGGGAATGTGCCACGGGCAGTTGTGCTCGCAGTAATGACAGCCGACGCACTTTTCCTCGTTGATGACGACCGTGCCGTTCGGATTGCGGTCAATGGCGTTCTCGGGACAGCCCTTCGCACAGGCGGGATCGCCGCAGTGGAAGCAGTTCTTCTTGAAGAAGTCCCAGTGGAACT
>ERZ773099.1604-NODE-1604-length-16561-cov-25.695868_pt1 | contig 16561 bp, 17 predicted proteins | sample MGYA00511120_ERZ773099 | MGnify/ENA primary metagenome ERZ773099 (study PRJEB29015, sample SAMEA2738012) | human oral metagenome | biome: human oral; feature: human-associated habitat; material: dental | place: China | collected 2104 ...
TCACGGGACTTCAGCCGCATGCCATGAAGATTCATGTCGACGCCAAGGAACAGCTCATTGCTGTGGCGGGCGGCTTCATGGAGGTCACACCCGAGAAGATCACCGTTCTTGCAACCGCTGCGGAGGAGCCGATCGACATCGACATCAACCGCGCGCAGCGCGCCTACGAGCGCGCACAGGAGCGTCTGCAGCTCCTGCGCGAGAGCCCCGATACACAGGGCGGCATCATCGACGAACATCGTGCCACCCTCGCCCTCAAGCGCGCCATGGCGCGTCTGCAGACGGCAAAGGCTCCGAACCCCGGAGCGTAAGATTGGCGTGATAAGTGAAACCGCCCCGACCGAAATGGTCGGGGCGGTTTTGTGCTATGGAAATCATTCCTTGGATAAGGGCTAAAATCAACATATAAGTATTGACTTCTCAATATTTATATGATAATTTTGGAATAAGGAGGAACGAACATGCCGTTTTCTTATAAACCATTGTGGAAATTGCTGATTGATAAAGAAATGAGCAAGAAAAGTCTTGGTGAATCTACGGGTATTTCAAAATCAACCCTAGATAAAATGTATCGCGGAGAAAATGTTTCCTTAGAGGTGATTGACCGCATCTGTCGTCACTTAAACTGCGATGTATCTGATGTTATCACTCATCGGAGGATGTGAGCATGGGCTATACATTGATTCATGCCGACTGCTTTGATTGGATGAAAGAACAGAAGCCGCATAGTGTCACTGCGATTGTGACAGATCCTCCCTATGGAGTGAAGGAGTATTCATCTCAAGAGGTGGAAAAACAGCGTGCAGGAAGAGGCGGGCTTTGGCGTATTCCTCCCTCGTTCGACGGACATATCAGGCAAGCAGTACCACGCTTCTCTGTGATCAATGACGATCCGAAAGAGCGGGAGAATGTCTATCAATTTTTCCATCAATGGGCACAAGAGGCAATTCGTATTTTAGTTCCCGGTGGGCATGTTTTGATCGCCTCGACCCCTTTGTTGTCCGATATATTGAGCAGGGCGATGAGAGATGGGGGATTTGAGCGTCGCGGAGAAATCATACGAACGGTTTCTACACTTCGCGGCGGTGATCGTCCCAAGGGGGCAGAACGGGAGTTTGCTGACCTGTCCGTAATCCCCAAGGGGCTGTGGGAGCCGTGGGGGATCTACCGGAAGCCTCTCTCTGAACGAACTGTTGCTGAAAATCTGAAAAAGTGGGGGGCAGGTGCGTTGCGCCGCGAACATGTTGATGCTCCTGTTGTTGACTTGATCGAAAGCACCAAAACGCCGCAACTGGAACGGAAGATTGTCACACATCCAAGTCTGAAGCCCCAAAAATTCCTTCGTAAACTGGTGTATTCATCCTTGCCGCTTGGATGTGGTGTGTTGTTTGACCCCTTTGCAGGGAGTGGGTCTACATTGGCGGCTGCGGAATATTTTGGATATGATTCGATTGGTACGGAGCGGGATCTCACATTCTATAACGATGCGCAGATGGCAATACCAAAGCTGGCAGGTCTTTATCCGGAACAACTGGAGTTCAACCTGCAAAAGGTGAAAAAGACGGAATCGGAAGAAGGTCGGAGGACTTCTTTCGCCTGTGCCGTAGATGTGGTGTGATGTTTACATATTCCGGGTTCAGATAAACAGATCCATCCCGCAGCTTTGCTGTACCGATACTGTTTGTCATGTATGTTTCCGTGCGTTGTGAGTCATTTTTGTTTCGCTTGCTGCCACAGTATTTCCAGTCACTGTTGGGATGTCCGAATCCGTTTAGTTCGGCAATCTCTACATGTGTGAATTCAATGTCGCCAATGGGAAGTATATGATAGCAGACAATAATATGCCATCCGCTGTGACCGTTGTGCCCTTCGCCGCCCTTCATAGGTTTGTTCGATGCTTTTACCTCCAGACCTATGGGGACAGCTTTGTGCATCAGATCAGGATAACGCTGATCGTGATAGGGCTGATAAATGCTCGCGTCGCCCAGTTTCTTTGTGAATACATTGGATACCACACCGCTGAAGTTATTTGCCTGAATAATTTCGCTGAGATTGGTGCCTGCATTTTTGCGAATTGATGTAAAAAACGACTCTGTTTCGACAAGCGCCGTAAAAATATCATCGTTTGTTAAATCCTGTGGCAATGGGACTGTCCGCAGATAAGCAGGAGAAAGCATAAGTGTACTCCTTTATGAAGACTTTGGAGGAAATATGACGGATTACGAAAAGCTGAAAGAAATATATGATGAGATTGATCGTCTGATTGAGATGCGAGTAAGTTCGTCTACGCCAGAATTTAGAATATGGAGAGAAAAAACACAGAGATTCTTAATGAAAAAATATGGGACAGACAGTTATGAGGCACGTACTTTCCAAAAGAGAAACTTTTCACTGTCGATTTTTTCGTTAGATACACCAGAAACTGAGTTTGTTGAATCATGTAGAGAGGAACTTGAAACGGTCAAAGGGACATTCTTAGAATATCTAACCGAGATGAAAGATGAAGGCGGGGGAACTGCAGTGTACCCTATCACCCATGAGGTAAGATCCTTTAGCCGTGTCTTTATCGTACATGGACACAATGGAGAATTAAAGGAAGGTGTTGCCAGACTGTTGGAGCAACAGGGGATTCAGCCCATTATCTTGCACGAGCAGGTCAATCGCGGTGCGACTATTATTGAAAAGATCGAATCCAACAGCGATGTGCAGGCGGCGGTGTGCCTGTTCACGGCAGATGATTATGGGCATAGCGCAACAGACCAGGAGAAACAGCCGAGAGCACGGCAAAATGTCGTGTTTGAAGCAGGATATTTTATGGGGAAACTTGGCAGGGAGAACATCGTCATTATATCGGACAAGGGGGTAGAGTTGCCATCCGACTTGCAGGGAGTGGTCTATACAGATACGCAACTCTGGAAAATGGAACTTTTGAACGAATTAAAGGCGATTGGGTATAGCATTGACTTCAATAAGGCTATGTCATAGTGATACATGGATAATATATTGATTTATGCGTCCAAGGTCAACCAGATGGGCGCGTTATACCGCTGAAGAAAGAAATCGTTTTATAATAGAAGCGCCCTTGTACGTTCGTTATACAAGGGCGGTTTTGTTATACGAACGTCGGGGCTGGTACAGAATCATCATAGAGTTCGTGCGGGGCGATGTCCCTGCCGTTTTTCCATTCAACGGTAAAGTCGTTGACAAAGACTTGTCGAAACTGCTCTACATTTTTGAGTGGCGCAAAGAAGGGGATGTCCAAATAGGGCTTTACATCGAAGTGTCGGTGCTCCCCGTTGGAGAAAGTCACACTCAGGATATAATTACTCAGGGGCTTTACAGCGATAGGGTGGATTCGCATGATGTACCTCCAATCATAACTGTCCAAAGTGCTGATACCAAGCGAATACAATACTTTCTTTGTTTGCCGAGATTCCCGCTTCTTACCCCACGTCGGCAACGCGTTCACCGTCCTCCCACGCAATCTCCCAGATCAGCGCACTGTTATTCCGTACAAATTCGGTCAACTTTGCGCGCTCGTCCTCGGTGAAGCCGCTGTACTTCGTGCAGACAATACTCGGAAGCAGGAATTCAGCCGTGTCAAATCCGTGCTCCTGCGCGCGTTCCATGTGTACGAGAATGCTCTCACCTTTTGCGGCAGAGCAATGTATATCCGAAAACGTCGTGACAATGCCGTCGATCGTGCTGTAGTAGTGCTTCATAGCGACACCTCCTTATCAAAAGTATACGTCAGACAGTGTTTTCGGTCAATAGATTGAGGGAAGCACTGATAAATTCAGCTTGTGTTTCTTGACGCATCTTTTTTGCCGCACTTCGGTGGAAAAACCTCCGCATAGCACTACTCTGCGTCCGGTTTTCCACCTTGTTCGGACGAAAAAATCTGCGCAAATCCGAGGGGCTGTTTTATCAGCGATTCCTTAATGCGACAGAAGTATGATAGACGGCGCACACGGAATATGCTATCATGAGCGCATACACGCCACAGAAAGGAGGCGTCTAATGAATCTTGCCAACTACCGTACGTCGATCATCCTCGCCGTGACCTTTACAATCCTGCTCTCGACGTTCTGGTTCTATCAGGACTTTGCATTCATCATCTTCCTCTCACTGCTCCTGCAGCTCCTCCTAAAGCCCGTCGTGGACTTCATGGAGGCGCGGCGTATGCCGCGCGCGGCCGCGTCGGCAATCGCCATCATCGCGTTCATCTTCGTGCTCGCCGCACTCGTGAGCATCATCTCACGTTCCGTCCTCCCGTCCTTTCAGCGGTTCGTGGCGGAGCTGCCGACCATCGGACAGAGCATTCAGCAGCTTCCCGTTCTCTCGGACACGGACTTCGTTCAAAGCGAGTTCGTGAACATCCTTGACCGTTTGCGCAGCGTCGGTGCGGAGCTCGTGCGTGCGTCGCTCTCCTTCCTGCTCGTTGCGTTCGGGAAGGTGATGGACTTCGTCATTATCATCTTTGTATCGTTCTATCTGCTGAAGGACGGCGCGGACATCAAACTCTGGCTAGCGGGACTCTTTCCGCATAACTCCCGTGCGCGCGTCCTCCGCCTCTTCGATACGCTGCTCATCGCACTGCGCGTCTATATATGCAGCCAGCTTGTTATGTGCTTTATCACAGGGGTGGTCGTGTTCGCCTACTTCAAACTGATGGGACTCCCGTATGCCTCCGTCTTTGCACTGCTCTCGGGGGTCAGCGAGTTCATCCCCGTGCTTGGCCCCACCGTAGCCTCGGCGCTCGGCATCCTTATGACTGCCTCTGCGATGCGTGAACTCACCGTGCAGACCGCGCTCTTCTACGTTGCGCTCACGCAGGTCAATCACAACGTCGTCTATCCTGCGCTCGTTGGAAAATCTCTCCATCTCCACCCCGTCGCCGTCATCCTCGGCGTCGTCTTTGGCGGCGAACTGCTCGGCGCGGCGGGGATGTTCCTCGCCGTCCCCTTCATCGTCATCATCAAGATCGTCATCACCGACATCTACCGCGACCGCAGAGAAATCCAAAGTGCGGAGCAGGAACAAAGTGAAGCCCCGTGAACTCAAGCAAGGAAACGCAAGAACCGTAAAAAAATTCAGTTTTTAATAACTTCGATGCAGGATTTTTCATCCGCTGTGGCGTATTTTAATATCCATACTGTGCATACGAGGATGAACAAGGAGGAAGCTGACCATGCGAAAACTCGGACTCATCGGCGGCATCGGATCCGAGAGCACCATTCCCTACTATCACGATATCCTTTACGGCGTTCAGGAGCGTGTCGGCAAACCGTATTTCCCGCCGATGGTCATTGACAGCCTGAGTTGTTTTGATGTGATGCCCATGGCGGCGGCAGGCAAGAGGGCGGAGCTTGCCGCCTATCTCCTGCAGAGTATCCGCAATGTCGCTGCCGCCGGCGCGGACTTTGCCTCTATGGCGTGCAATACCGCGCATCTCGTCTATGACGAACTGGAACGGGAGTCGCCCATCCCGCTCGTCAGCATTTTGGACGTGACGCGTGACCGCGCGGTTGCAGAGGGATATCGAAAGGTCGGCCTGCTCGGTTCCATTGGGACGATGACGGGAGGCTTCTTTCAAAAGGTATTCGATCGGGCGGATATTGCCATCGTCACGCCGCACACGGAGGAGCAGACCTACATCGAGCACAAGCTGCTGAGTGAAGTGGAGCTCGGGAAGATTCTCCCCGCGACGCAGGAGGGCTTTCGTACGATCACTGCACGTATGGCGCGCGAGGATGGCATTGAGGCCATCCTCCTTGGCTGCACCGAGATCCCTCTTATCTTTGCAGGGTTGGAGTCGCCTGTCCCCGTCCTCGACACCATGCGCATCCATATTGCTGCCCTGATTGATGAAATTATGAAATAAAGCGATGACTGCCGATCGATTTTCGACCACGCATACAAAAACCGCCGCACCAATCGGTACGGCGGTTTCGTGTATATGGGAAGCAAGGAAGAATGGACTGTTTACGCAAGCATGGAGCGGAGGAACCAGATCTGCTTTGCGTAGTTCGCAATGTGATCCTCCATGAGGTTGGCAATGCCGAAGACATCGTCCTTGTCCGCGAGGGTGCGGATCGATGCCGCCTGGTCGCGGAGGAGTTCGAGGTCGGCGAGCGTCAGCTCAAGCGCCTTCTTCTGATCGACCTTCTCATCGGCGAGCTCCTTGATCGTCGCGATCGCGAGGTAGCCCTTGAGGCTCGCAACCGGCTGCTCGCCGCAGATCTTGAGGATCTCGGCGCTCTCATCAAGCACGTCCGCGAATGCGTCGTAGAGTGACTCAAGATACTCGTGTACCGCCTTGAACTGCGAGCCGACCACGTTCCAGTGGAGATTGTGCAGCTTGATGTAGCCGACGCCGATGTTGGCGATGTATCCGTTGAGTGCGTTTGTGATTTCCTTGTTCATAGTAATTCCCCTTTCGTTTTGTTGTTCCGCAGATGCCGTGGCATCTGTTTCATATCTCATTACGTGTGTTATTATATCCCACTGTGTTTTATTTGTCAATAGCTATTATTAAATAGTTTTGCGAAAAAATATCTCTGCGGTAATTTCTGCCGCAGAGATATGGAAGGTGGGGTATATGTATCTTCAATCCTTTACGTTGCGGAATGCAAGCGAGTAAAGGAGGACGACGGCAAAGCAGAGGACGGGGAGGTAGAAGGCAGTCCGGATGGCGGCGACCTCAGGGGTGAAGCCGCTGACGAGTCCGGAGAGTGTGCCGCCGTCGACGAGTGCGCCCATCATCGGGGTGATGATCGCGCCGCCGAGGATTGCCATGATGAGTCCAGCTGCACCGAATTTGACCTCAGGGCCAAGGCCGCGCAGGGCGATGCCGTAGATGGTGGGGAACATGAGGGACATGCAGCCCGAGATGCCGACGAGGCAGTAGATGGAGGTCTCAATGGGGAGGTAGATGGTGCCGAGGCAGCAGAGGATGCCGCCGAGGGCGAAGACTGCCATCATCTTTGCGGGGACGATGTACTTCATGAGCCACGTGCAGATCCAGCGGCAGCCGATGAAGAGGAAGATGGAGTAGATGTAGTAGTTCGCTGCCTCCGCCTCGACGAGGTTCATGTTCGCCATGACGTATTTGATCGTCCATGTCCAGACGGCAATCTGTACGCCGACGTAGAAGAACTGGCTGACGACGCCGAATGCGTAGCGCGGGCGGGCGACGAGGCGGCGGATTGCCTCACCGACGCTCATGCTGTCGCCTGCGTCGCGGTCACTGAGGGTGCTGCGATAGAAGAACATCCATATAATGAAGGCGATGAGGATGAGTCCGACGTAGGGGACGCAGACCCAGAAGAGTTCGGCGTCGCGGACGGCGGTGAGCGCTTCCGTGCTCATGGTGAGACGGTCGTCGAGGGTGGCGGGGTTCAGATGCGCGAGGATGACATATTTCGCGAGGAACAGCCCTGCCATCGAGCCGAGCGGGTTGAACGCCTGTGCAAAGTTGAGGCGGCGGACGCTGGTCGACTCATCGCCGAGGGAGAGGACGAACGGATTGCACGTGGTCTCAAGGACGGAGAGTCCGCCCGCGAGGATGAAGATGGAGACGAGGAAGAGGTTGTAGCTCTGCAGGATCGCCGCCGGGATGTAGCCGAACGCGCCGATCATGTAGAAGCCGAGTCCGACGAGGACGCCCATGCGGTAGGAGTAGCGCTTGATGATAAAGGCGGCAGGAAGTGCGAGGACGGCATACGCGCCGTAGAACGCGACCTGCACGAGGGAGGAGTCGACGGCCTTAATCATAAAGATCTTGGCAAAGGACGGGACGAGGTTGTCCGTCATGTTGTTGAGCAGTCCCCAGAGTGCAAAGCAGGAGACGAGCAGGAAGAAGTATACGCGGTACTGGTGGGGCACGACGGGGGTATCGTCCACGTCGCGCACGTCCGCTGTGAAGGCGGCGGTATCTTTGGTCATGTGAATCACCCTCTGTTCGGTTTGATCTCAGTTATTCCTCAGCGTAGTGCTTGTAGCCGGGGTGGCGTCCCTGAACGCCGTAGTAGCTGCGCAGACCCACAAGCTTGTCGATGTTCGCACGCGAGATTTCCTTCGGCCCGCCGAGCATGTAGGCGGTGAGGTTGATCTTGGCGAACAGTTCGAGTGTCTCCATCTTGTAGTAGGCGTCGATGAGGTTCGCTCCGAGGGTGAGTGCGCCGTGGTTCTCAAGGAGTACGGCATCGTGCTCCTGGATGTAGGGCGCAATCGCCTCGGGGACTTCGTACGTGGACGGCGTGCCGTACGGCGTGATGGGGATGGAGCCGAGCGAGACGACGGTCTCGATCATGTCGTAGCGGTCAAGCGGTATGTGCGCGACGGCAAAGCCGGTCGCCGTGGGCGGATGCGCGTGCACGACGGAGCGTACGTCTGCGCGATCCTTGTAGCAGCGCAGGTGCATCTTGATCTCGGAGGAGGGGCGATAGCCCTCGTTCGCCTCAAGGATATTGCCCTCGCGGTCGATGCGCACGAGTTTCTCCGGCGTGATGAAGCTCTTGCTGATGCCGGTCGGCGTTGCGAGCAGGGTGTCGTCGTCCAGGAGGACGGTGACGTTGCCGTCGTTCGCGGCGACCCAGCCGAGCTGCCACATCTTGTGACAGACATCGCAGATCGCGTCTTTGATTTCCTTTATATTTTCCATTTCTCTCACCTTTCAGGCGTCTGTGACGACACCCTTTTGCAGTATGATGTTGGCGTACAGCGCGGATTCACCCGTGGTGACAATGGCGTACGCCGTGCGCGCCTCGTCGTAGAAGCGGAACCGCTCGATCGTGCCGACGGCTGCCGCGCCGCGCGCGTCATGCTTTGCAATGATCTCCTTGTACGTGTCCCAGATCGGGGTTTTGACGGGATCGCCCGGCATGACCTCCATGAGGCTGACCGGTTTGTCGACGTAGGGGTCGAGCGGGAACAGCGTGAGGATCGCGTCGAGGAGTTCGGGAACGCCGTGCCCGTCGGCGCGGATGACGATGCAGTCCTTGCCGACCGATTCGGCGGGGAAGTTGCCGTCGCCGATGACGATGCGGTCGTTGTGTCCCATCTCGGCGAGTACCTTGAGCAGCGCGGGGGAGATGATTTTCGGGATTCCTTTCAGCATGGGGTCAGCCCCTTCCATTTTTCAAAATGTGCATCCCATTGGTCGGTGTTCTTCGGCTCGTACGCCGTGATGTCGGAGGAGGCGCGGATGAGTGCCCGTGCCTCGGCGAGATCCCTGACCTCACCCGCTGCAATCAGCTGCAGGGCGATATTGCCGAGGACGGTTGCCTCGATGGGGCCCGCGAGGACGGTGCGTCCGCACGCGTCCGCCGTGAGCTGGGCGAGGAGCCGGCTCTGGACGCCGCCGCCGATGAGATAGATCTTGTCGTAGTGTTTGCCCGTGCAGGTCTCGATCTCCGCGAGTGCTGCGCGGTAGGAGAGGGCAAGGCTCTCGTCGATGCAGCGGACGACTTCGCCGACGGTCTCGGGAACCGGCTGTCCCGTGCGCTCACATGCGGCGCGGATCCGGAGCGGCATATCGCCCGAGGGCAGGAACGCGGGATCGTCGGGGCGGATGAAGGAGCGCTGTGTGGGGGCTGCTGCCGCCATTTGCTCCAGCTCGCCGTAGGCGTATTCGTGCCCTTCGCGCATCCACTGACGGCGGCTCTCCTGAATGAGCCAGAGGCCAATGAGGTTCTTGAGGAAGGAGATCCGCGCACCGTAGCCGCCCTCGTTCGTGATGTTGCACGCGGCGGAGGTCTCGTTGATAATCGGCTCCCGCAGCTCTGTGCCGAGGAGCGACCATGTGCCGCAGGAGAGGAAGATGAAGTCCTCCTCTCCCGTGGGCACGCCCGCCATTGCACTCTGGGTGTCGTGTCCCGCGACGGCGATGATCTGGGGTCTGCCCATGCCAAGCTCGGCGGACAGTTCCTCGGTCATGCGTCCAATGGGCGTCGCCGTGGGGACAATGTCCGTGAGGATGTGCGCGGGCAGGTCGAGTGTGGTGAGTACCTCACGCGACCATGTACGCCTCTGTGCATCGAGCATCTGTGTCGTGCTGGCGATGGAGTACTCGGTCTTCTTCTCCCCCGAGAGGAAGTAGTTGAGGAGATCCGGCATGAGCAGCAGCGTCTTTGCCCGCGCGAGCAGCTCGGGGCGCTGCTGCCTGAGGGCGAGCAGCTGAAACACGGTGTTGATCTCCATGATCTGATTGCCCGTGATGCGGTAGAGTTCCTCGCGTGAAATCTTTTGGAATGCCGTGCCGCTCATGCCGACGGTGCGGCGGTCGCGGTAGTGGACGGGGTTTTCGAGGAGACAGCCGTCAGCGTCCAAAAGCCCGAAGTCCACGCCCCATGTGTCTGTGCCGATGCTCGCGATGTTATGCCCGCGTGCCTTCAGCAGTCCCTGCTTCATCTCGTGAAAGAGGCGCAGGACATCCCAGTACATCGTACGTCCAAGGTGGACAGGGTCGTTTGTGAAGCGGTGCAGTTCCTCCATGCGGATGCGGCTGCCGTCGTACGCGCCCAGGACGGCTCTGCCGCCCGAGGCTCCGAGGTCGAAGGAGAGCACATATTTTTCCGTAGCCATGGAAGCCTCCGATGTTATTTATACATTGGCCCGTAGGCGGCACAGGCGCGATAGTCCTGTCCCTCCGCGTCCATGCCGAATGCGTTCCATGCGGCGGGGCGGAAGACATCGATGTCCGCGACGTTGTGCATGCAGACGGGGATGCGCAGGATGGAGCAGAGTGTGATGAGGTCGGCGCCGATGTGTCCGTAGCTGATCGCACCGTGGTTCGCGCCCCAGTTGTTCATCACATCGTAGGCAGAGCGGAATGCGCCCGCACCCGTCAGACGCGGGGTGAACCAGGTGCACGGCCAGGTGTAGTCCGTGCGCTTCCAGAGCTTGTCCGAGACCTCGTCGGGCAGGTTCACCGTCCAGCCCTCAACGAGCTGCAGCACGGGGCCAAGACCCTTGACGAGGTTGACGCGCACCATGGTCGCGGGCATCTCGCCGCGCGTGAGGAAGCGGGAGGAGAAGCCGCCGCCGCGGAAGTAGCCGTTGTCCGCCGGGCACCACTCGGTCGCATCGAGGCACGCCTTCTGATCTTTTTCCGTGAGCTCCCAGAACGGCTTGATCACGGAATCTGCGCCGTCCTTGACCGCACCGCACGCATCAAGGCACGCTGCACCGGAGTTGATGAGGTGGATGAAGCCCTTGCCTTCCTTTGCGCGTCCTTCCAGATCGTAGCCCGTCGCCTTTTTGACCGCCGCGGGGCTCCAGTAGGTACGCACGTCGGCAAAGATCTGGGCGCGGTTCGTGAGCAGCTTGTTGAAGAGCATCGCAACGCCGTTCAGCGTGTCGTTCTCCGTGGCAAGGATGTACGGCTCGCGCGCACCATTCCAGTCGAACGAGGAGTTCATCATCGCTTCGGCGAAATCGCCGTTCGGGTAGAAGTCCGTCCACTGGCGCTGCCCCTGGAAGCCGCCCGCAATCGCGTTGTGCCCGAGCACCTCTTCCTCGCAGCCCTTCGGCAGATTCTTGTTGCCGTTGTAGAGGTCTTTGATGATGCACATCATCTTGACGACGAATTCCCACGCCTCTTTCTTTTCGGCGTCGGACTTGCGTGCAAATTCGGGGTTCTTGTCAAAGCCCCCCTTGCAGTGCTCCTTCGTCCACGCGAGTGCCTTCTTGTACTCCTCCGGGTCGTAGACTCCCTCCGTCATGCGGCGGATGATCTCGACCTCGTCGACGGACTCGACGCGCATGCCGAGGTACTCCTCAAAGAACTCGGGGCTGATGATCGAGCCGCCGATGCCCATGGTGATCGCGCCGATCTGGAGGTAGGACTTGCCGCGCATCGTGGCGGCAGCAACGGCGGCGCGGCCGAAGCGGAGCAGCTTTTCCACAACGTCGGCGGGAATGCCCTCGGCGTCTGCCTCCTGCACGTCATGACCGTAGATGCCGAATGCGGGCAGCCCTTTCTGCGCGTGGCTCGCGAGGACGGAGGCGAGGTAGACCGCGCCCGGGCGCTCCGTGCCGTTGAAGCCCCAGACTCCCTTGATCGTCATCGGATCCATGTCCATCGTCTCCGAGCCGTAGCACCAGCACGGCGTGACCGTCAGCGTGATGTCCACGCCCGCGCGGCGGAACTGCTCTGCGCACGCCGCCGCCTCAGGGACGCGGCCGATGGTCGAGTCCGCGATGATGACCTTTACGGGATCGCCGTTTGTGTAGCGCAGGTTCTCCTCGAAGAGCTTCTTCGCTGCGCGTGCCATGCCCATCGTCTGCTCCTCAAGTGCGCCGCGCACGTCGAGAACGCCGCGCCGCCCGTCGATCGTCGGACGAATGCCAATGACGGGATAGCCGCCGATGCATCTTGTTTCTGCCATGATGATTTCCTCCGTTTCGCCTGTGATTCATCGTGTTGATGAATATTTACTTTTTTCTGTCATGCCTGTATTATAGCGTTGAACGGAGGGCGGCGCTTGTGCTATACTATGTAAAAATTGTACGATTTTATCTTTTTGCAAAACTCAATATATCTTGAGAAATACTATCATCAAGGGGAGAACGTGAAAAACATAACGATCTTGGCGGAAAATGCGACGATATTATCTTTTGCAATAAGGGGGGACGGACGGTGAAACACGAGGGGTACAACGAATTCCGCACGCGCGGGCGCTTTGATTTTCCAATCGAATTCCATCATGTCGACTGCACGCACCCGCGCTTTCACATGCCCTATCACTGGCACATCGAGTACGAGATTGTCTACATCGTACGCGGCGGTCTGAAGCTCGCACTGAACGAGGACACGGTGCAGGCGCAGGCGGGGGATATCATCTTCATCCGCGACGGCATCGTGCACGGCGGCGCACCGCTCGATGAGGAGACCGTCTACGAGTGCATCGTCTTCGATATGAAGAAGCTCCTGCACGGCAGTGAGTGCACGGGCGAGGGAGTGCGCAAGGTCTTGGAGCATGAGCTGCTCATCAACAAGCATATCCCGCGCGAGACGTGCGATGTGCCGCAGATCATCGACATGCTCTTCGCCGCGATGAAGGCGGCGCAGACGGGCTATGAGCTGATCGTGACGGGCATGCTCTACGCCTTTCTCGGCGTGGTGCTGCAGCACGGACTCTGTCACGAACCGAATGCGGCTCTGCGCGAGAGCAGCCGGCGGCGCGTCATGCAGCTCAAGAAGACCTTTCAGCTCATCGACGACGCATACGATCAGCCGCTCACCCTCGGCGATCTCGCGGCTGCGGCGGGTCTTACGCCCAACTACTTTTGCCGCTTCTTTCAAAAGATCACGCACCGCAGCCCCATTGACTACCTCAACTACTACCGCATCGAGATGGCGTGTATCCGCCTCGCGCACAGCGATGAGAACATCACGGAGATCGCGCTCGCGACGGGGTTCAACGACATCAGCTACTTTATCAAGACGTTCCGAAAGTACAAGGGAATCTCGCCGCTGAAGTATCAGAAGACAATTTCCTCTTGACAAAAAATAACTTTTGTATATAATTCATATCAACAAAATATGTGTTTTCGGAAATGGAAAAGGGGACTTACCATGAGCGAGAAAAAATACCATTTTGAAACCCTGCAGGTGCGCGTCGGACAGGAGGCGGCGGATCCCGTGACGGATGCGCGTGCCGTGCCGATCTACCAGACGACCTCGTACGTGTTCCACAGCGCACAGCACGCCGCCGACCGCTTTGCGCTCAAGGATCCGGGCAATATCTACGGGCGTCTCATGAACCCAACGCAGGATGTCTTTGAAAAGCGCATTGCGGCGCTTGAGGGCGGCGCGGCGGCACTCGCATTTGCCTCGGGGGCGGCGGCGATCACGGCGACGTTCCAAGGGCTTGCCCATGCGGGCGATCACATCGTCGCGCAGCAGACCATCTACGGCGGCTCGTACAACCTCCTCGCGCATACGGTGAAGGAGTGGGGCATCGACGTGACCTTCGTCGATCCGAAGGCGGGCGCCCAGGGCTTCGCGGACGCGATCCGCCCGAATACGAAGTGTGTCTTCATCGAGACCGTCGGCAACCCGAACGCCGACCTCATCGACATCGAGGCGGTTGCTGCGGCAGCACACGCGCAGGGCGTGCCCGTCGTCATCGACAACACCTTTGCAACGCCCTATCTCCTGCGCCCGATCGAGCACGGCGCGGACATCGTTGTGCACTCGGCGACCAAGTTCCTCGGCGGACACGGCGCGAGCCTCGGCGGCGTGATCGTCGACGGCGGTACGTTCGACTGGAAGGCGTCGGGACGTTTCCCGCACCTCACCGACCCGAACCCGAGCTATCACGGCGTGAGCTTTGTCGATGCGCTCGGCCCCGTCGCATTCGTCGTCTATATTCGTGCACTCATCCTGCGCGACACGGGCGCAGCAATCGCACCACAGAGCGCGTTTTACTTCATCCACGGGCTTGAGACACTGTCGCTGCGCGTCGAGCGTCACGTCGAGAACGCGCTGAAGATCGTGGACTTCCTTGCAAAGCACCCGAAGGTCGCGAAGGTCAACCATCCCTCCCTGCCCAACCATCCCGACCACGAAATCTACAAGCGGTACTTCCCGCACGGCGGCATCTCCATCTTTACCTTTGATATCGTGGGCGGGCGTGAGGCTGCGTTCCGCTTTATTGACAAGCTGACCCTCTTCTCCCTGCTCGCGAACGTCGCGGACGTGAAGTCGCTCGTCATCCACCCCGCGACCACAACCCACTCCCAGATGAACGGAGCCGAGCTTGCCGCCTCCGGCATCGGCGAGGGAACGGTGCGCCTCTCCATCGGCATTGAGCATGTCGATGATCTGATTGCTGATCTTGAGGAGGCACTCGCGGCGGTGTGACGGATTGCCACTTGCCCCACCTCGCAGTATCCTGAAAAAAACCTTGCCAATGCGCCCTTCACTGTGCTATAATGCGTCATGTCGCATAAGCGCATGGAGAGGTGTCCGAGTGGTCGAAGGTGCTTGACTCGAAATCAAGTGTGGTGATGAGCCACCGTGGGTTCGAATCCCACCCTCTCTGCCATTGAAAAATAAGGCTTCGTGGAGATTTCCACGAAGCCTTTTCTGTCTCTATTTTTAGGTGAAAAACACGATTTTGGGCACATTTTGGGCACACGAGATTTTGAACATGGATTTTTGGGTAAGAGAAATAGGTGATTATGACATAAAAAACGAGGATGCCGTGCAGCATCCTCGCATTCATTTGAGCATCACTTTTGAGGTCTTAGTGGGAGATGTATAATCTCCTCCTCAGCGAACGAAATAGCTAGCTTTGTCCCTTGTCCTGTGTCATTTTTGCAGAATATCCATGTCTATGGGGCTATCTATACCATGTTATTTGAATGGACAGGGCGGACAAGGGGACAATGCCCTAGCGGACGGTGCATCACTTTTTGAAGAAGCATACGAGAAAAGTGATGCAGACTTCTCCTTAGAGGAGTGCCAGATATTTTGATTGTTCATCCTTTGCAATTCGCAGTACGTCCATCGCAGCCTCGGCGGTGATGCCAAGACTTGAGATGAGTGTTTTGATATTCTTTATACGTTCCGTTTCCGCACCGCGAATTTCACCACGAACCTCTCCACGAGCCTCCCCTTGTGCCTCCCCGCTCGCAAATCCGTCATCGTAAATTTCTTTCATCACATTGCACATAGCTGCAACCCCCTTTTCGTCTTCTTTGAAAAAGCGTACGCGCTCGGCGAGCACGTCGCTATACATATCGTTCGGATCACTGCAAAAGAAGTCGTGCATGAGATGCCCGAGCGGGCTTTCGCTCCGGCATTCTCCGTTGACGTAGAGAATGTGTGCGCCGTCGTTGAATACCTCCTCGGTATCCTCGAATGTTCGGCGCACCTTGTAGAGCGATTTGCCACGTTTCCATACGTCATGCTCCGTGATGAAGATGACGTATGTTTCGGGAAGGTCTGGGAACTCCGTTCCTTTACTGACCGTGCGGGCGTCAATCATGCTGCTGTTGTAGCGTGCACGCCGTGGAATCGCGCCCTCATCGCTGCGCTGTATCTCTACATTGTAGATCGCCACGCCATCGGTCGCAAGTGCGTCGAATCGTACGGAACGCCCATAGAGGTTCGGCACACTCTGCTGCGTGATGACTTCCGTCACGCGCAGGCGATCATTGCCCAGCACAGCATGAAGCACGACCTCCATACAGGGAATATTCCCGTCGAAGCAGCTATTAAAGAAGGTATCATCGATCAGCCGGAGTCGTTTGATCTTTTCAAGGTACTTCTTGCGAATTTCGTCCATGCGCGTGCCTCCTCTCTGACCTATTCCTATTTTATCGGGAAAGCAAATCTTTGGCAAGGGAATCACTGCATTTATCCGTGCTTCCCACATCTTTCCGCATACAGAAAAGCGCGGCGTGTCTGCCGCGCTTTTAGTGTGCAGTCAAAATCAGTGTTTCTTGCGGAACTCTGCCATAAATGTCGCGAGTTTTTCCACGCCCGTCAGCGGCATGGCGTTGTAGATGGAGGCGCGCATGCCGCCGACGCTGCGGTGTCCCTTGA
>ERZ773099.1605-NODE-1605-length-16561-cov-4.268933_pt1 | contig 16561 bp, 13 predicted proteins | sample MGYA00511120_ERZ773099 | MGnify/ENA primary metagenome ERZ773099 (study PRJEB29015, sample SAMEA2738012) | human oral metagenome | biome: human oral; feature: human-associated habitat; material: dental | place: China | collected 2104 ...
CCCCAATCCCCACGCGCTTCGCGCGGCCTGATGAAGTTTCAGACACTGAAGGGAGCCTATACGGTTGACAGTTCTCAACGACTTAACCAGTGTTTCCTTAGGGGAACCTCCGGCAGTTCACAGGGCCGCGATCCGGAGCGGCGGGCAGTTCGAGGCCTGAGCCCTGGCCATGTCCATAACCGTCCGTCCCAGCGCCGGGTGGCGCCAGTCGGGCAGGATCTGCGCCAGGGGGACCAGGACGAACTCCCGGTCCGCCAGGTGAGCGTGGGGGATCTGAAGGTGCGGGGACTCGTAGAGAAGCGCACCGCAGAGGAGGATGTCGACGTCGATGTTCCGCGCCCCCCACCGCACGGTCTCACGGCGCCCCATGTCGCGCTCGATCCCCTTTACGGCGGCCAGCAGGGCTTCGGGTTCGAGGTCGGTCTTCATCAGGAGGCAGGCGTTGAGGAAGCGGGGCTGCTCCGCGACGCCCCAGGGTTCCGTTTCAAAGACGTCGCTCCGCTTGAGGACGGTGCCCAGCACCTCGAGGCGGTGAAGGGCCTGGCGCAGATTGGCCAGCCGGTTCCCCAGGTTTGCCCCCAGGGCGAGGGCTAGCGGCTCCATGGCGCCGCCCTTCGCACGGCCCGCGCCATCAAAAGCGCCTGGTGGTTCTCCCTCACGTCGTGCACCCGGATCATCTCGACCCTCCCCTCCAGCAGCGCGGAAACAGCGGCCGTCCTCTGCAGGCGGTCCCCCGGCCGGTCCTCTCCGGAGGACGTAAAGCGCTTTCTGGAGTGCCCGATCAGGAGGGGGAGGCCGTGGACCCTCAGGGCCTCGATCTCCTTGAGGATGGTCAGGTTCTCCTGGCCGCCCTTGCCGAACCCGATGCCGGGGTCCAGGATGATGCGATCCCGGCTCAAGCCCGCCGACTCCGCGGCGCGAAGCCGCTCCTCGAAGTAGAGGTGGAGCTCCGTCATCAGGTCCTCGCTGGGCGGGACGTCCTGCATGGTGGAGGGGTGTCCCTTGATATGGGAGAGGATGTAGGGCAGGCCCGTAGCGGCCGCGCAGGGCAGCATGGCCTCGTCCAGGAGGAAGCCGCCCACGTCGTTGATGACGTCCGCTCCCTCCTCCGCCGCCGCGCGGGCTACGGCCCCCTTGTAGGTGTCGACGGAGATTACGGCGTCTGGGCAGGCGCGCCGCAGCGCCCGGAGCGCGGGCAGGAGGCGCTCAAGCTCCTCCTCCTCGGAGATGGGAAGGGACCCGGGGCGGGTGGACTCCGCCCCCAGGTCCAGGACGTCTGCGCCGTCCGCGAGCATCTCCTGGGCCCGGCGCAGCAGGTCGTCCATGCCGTCGACGCGGCTTGCCGGGTGGAAGGAGTCCGGCGTGAGGTTCAGGATGCCCATGACCTTCGTCTCGCGGTTCAGTTCGAGGCTGCGCCCGCCGGGCAGGGCGAGGCGCCACCGGTCGACCCTGAGTCCTCGAACGGCGGAGGAGAGCGCCGCTCGGAGCTCCGGAAGCCCCCAGCAGTCCAGGGATTCGAGCTTCAGCAGCAGGCGGTCGATCTGAGAGTCCGTCCCCATCATGAGGACCCCGCTGGTCTTGCACGTCCCGTCGATGACGCCCCGTGCGACGAGGGCGTCGCCCCCGCGGGCCAGAAGCTCCTGCTTGACGAACGCCGCGGCGCGGTAGTCCACCTTGGGCACGAAGAAGTGCAGCACCCTACGCTTGGGGCCAAGGTAGCGCAGCGACCGGGGATCGGCTCCGATGCGCTCGACGATCGCGGCGAGGTCGCCCGCCTCCGCCGCAGTCAGCGGAAAGACGGCCGCTCCCGTTTGGTTGAAGTCCTTTTCCTGCATTGGTCTGCCTCCTGAAGTTTCGTGCGGGCCGGCGGTCCGAAGGGGATATAAAATCTTTGGACTGGAACGGAGGACCTAAAAGGCTGCCCTTCGAAACCGAAACGGCCGCTTCATCCGCCGTTATTGTATAGCAAAACATCAGTCGTAGCAAGGAGCCGTTGGACCGTTCCACCCGACTCCCTGCCTGGAACGACCGAGCAGCCCGCGCTGCCCCGCCCTTCGCGAACCGGGCGCAGGCGTGCGGAGCGACTACCCCTTGTCCTCGCATGGGCCTCAAGACCCGTTGACCTTTATCCCAAAAACAGTATAATCGTACAACCTAATGGTTGGACCACTCGGTCGAAACGGATGGTCTGGACGATGGTCACGGGGTTCGGGCGGGACAGGAAGGGTGAGATCGTGCGGTCGCTTTTGATCGCTTTTTAACGGAGGACGCCGTTCTACGGCGGATGGAGTGAAGGATGGGGAGGTGGAGGCTATTTCGAGGCGCGACGGGTTGAGCGGGGAGAAACGCCAGGCGCTGATCGACGCAGCCGTCGACGAGTTCAACGAGCACGGACTGGAGAACGCTTCGTTCAACCGGATCATCGAACGGTCCGGCGTCAGTAAGGGAACCGTTTATTACTACTTCGAGAACAAGGACGCGCTGCTGGACATGGTGCTTCAGGACATTGGGGAGCGCGCCCTGCGGGCGCTTCCGGAGCGGGCGCTGCCGGAAACGGAGGAGGAGTACTGGCCGGCCCTCTGGGAGGAGCAGGAGCGCGAGTTCGACTTCTTCGTGGATAACCCGGAGCTGGGGCAGATCATGATGCTCTCGCTCGGAGAGTGTGAGGCCGGGGAAGGCGAGGAGAAAATGCTGCGCGGCTCCCTGCTTCATCTATTCCGGCGCAGGGAGGCGCTGGTCCGGCGGGGACAGGAGCTGGGCCTCGTGCGAAGCGACCTCGACACAGGCCTTCTCATGAACGTCATGCGGTCGATCGCCAAGTCCCTCTGCGTTGCGATCTTCGGGGCCGACGTCCGGTCGTTCACGGCGCTTCCCGCTGTGGAGCGGACGGAGCGGTCCCGCCGCTACCTCGCCCTCATGCAGGATTTGACGCTTCGTGTGTTGAGCGAGGTCGAGGCAGGCGGAGTCTTCGAGCGCTGGAGAGCGACGGAAGAAGGGGCGATGTTGTCGCTCCGGTCGGATTCTATGAGTTTTGCGGGATAAGGAGTGAGTGCGCGCATGTGGAGCAAGTTGATGAGCGTTCTGAATAAGGTGCGGGTGCTGCTTTGGGTGGGGGCCCTGGCGGCGGTGGGGGCGCTGGTGACCGTCCAGGTCATGGCGAAGATGGAACAGGCCGAGGCGAACCTGCGCTCCTTGGAACAGGAAACGGAAACCGTCTATCCCGTCACGACGGAGGTCCTGAAGACATCCGACTGGAACACGTGGCGGAGCTACTACGGGCAGGGCAAGTCGGCCCACACCCAGAACGTGACGGCCTACGAACGCGAGATCGTGCGCACGGTCCACGTGCAGGTGGGGGACCGCGTCAAGCCGGGGCAGACGGTGGTCACCCTGATCGTGGCGGACCGTGGAGCCAAGGTGCAGGCGCAGCGAACGGGCTACGACGAGGCGAAACTGAACTACAACCGGCTGAAGGAGCTGCACGCCAAGGGTGGAATCTCGCAGTCCGAGGTGGACTCCGCCTACGCGACGCTGAAGTCCGCCGAGGCGCAGCTGAAGAGCTCCCAGTCCACCCTTCAGCGCACGGAACTGAAGGCCAGCATCGAGGGCATCGTGGCCGCGCGCAACGTGGAGCCGGGCGAGGTGGCGGAGGCTGGGATGACCCTCATCGCCATCGTTGACCCGCGGGAGATGGAGGCCGAGCTCATGGTTTCCAAGAAGGACATCTTCAAGATCAACAGGAACACCTCCGTGGACGTCTACGTCGATGGCGTGCGAAGCGCAGGCTGGGTGAAGCGCACGAGCCCGGAGGCCCAGACGGGATCGGGCCTGTACCCCGTCGTCGTCGGCCTGCCGGAGAAGAGCGGCATCCTGCCGGGCTCTTACCTTGAGGGGCGCTTTCTGGTGGACCATCAGCCGGGCGTCATCGTCGTCCCCTCCAACGTCGTGATCTACCGCAGCGGCGGTCAGGCCGTGTACCTGGCGTCGGGCGACGTAGCCCACAGCGTCCCCATCACCACGGGCGACGGGCGAGAGGGCCGCGTGGTGGTCACCTCTGGCCTCAAGGCGGGCGACGAGCTGATCGTCAGCGGCAGCCGCGTGCTCTACGAGGGCGCCGCCATCACGCGAGACGTGCCCGACGGGACGCAGACTAAGAAGATGTAGGAGGACGAGGCTCATACCATGAGAAGTTTTGTCCGCTTCTGCATCTACCATCCCGTTTTCACGGCCTGTTCGGTGGTCGTCTGGGTCCTGCTGGGCGTCAGCAGCTACTTCACGCTGGGCGTGACGCTCTACCCGGACGTGGAGCTGCCCTTCGTCCTGGTGCGGACTGCCTACGACGGCGCAGGCCCCAACGAAATCGAACAGCTAGTGACCAAGAGGATCGAGGACGAGCTGGCCGACGTGGACAACCTGAAGTCCCTCACCAGCTACTCCCAGGACGGCGTGTCCATGGTCGCCGTGGAGATGGAGTCCGGGACGAATCAGGACCTGGCGCTCTTGAACGTCAACAACGAGGTCAAGGCCGCGATCCCGGACCTTCCGGACGGCGCGGACGATCCCGTCTGCACGAAGTTCGACATCAGCTCCCAGCCCTTCCTCACCGTCGCCTTTGCCACGGACTCCATGCCGGAGAAGACGGCGAAGAAGGTCATTGAGGACCGCATCCAGCCCATCGTGTCGCGCGTCGAGGGCGTGGGGCAGGCCTACGTCTCCGGAGGCCGGGACCGCCAGATCCAGATCCTGCTGGACCCCTCCGCGCTCAACGAGTATGGCATCAACTACCTTCAGGTCTGCAACGTGGTGGCGGCCAACAACCAGACCACGCCCATCGGCTACATCACCCAGAGGAAGGACGAGGTCTCTCTACGCCTTGTGGGCGAGTTCAACGACGTGGAGCAGCTGGAGAACATCCTGATCCCCACCTCCAGGGGAGAGCCGGTGCGGCTCTCCATGCTGGGGCAGGTGGTGGATGCGGAGGTGGACCAGCGCAGCCTTGCCCGCGCCAACGGCAACCCCGTGGTGCTGCTGCGCGTCAGCCCCAGCTCCAACGCGGACGTCGTGAAGGCCGGCGTAGAGATCAAGCGCCAGTTGGCGCGCCTGATGAAGGACTACCCCGACTTCACCTACGAGTACACCCAGGACGACACCTCCTACGTGGAATCCGCCGTCAAGAACATCGTGCGGGACACGGGCATCGGCATCCTGCTGACGGCCCTGGTGATCTACCTCTTCCTCGGGCGCCTGTCGGCCACCTTCATCGTGGCCTGCTCCATGCCCGTGGCCTTTGCGGCCACCTTCGTGCCGCTCCAGATGTACGGCTACACGCTGAACCTGATGAGCACCCTGGGGCTGGCCCTCTCCATGGGCACGCTGGTGATGAACGCCATCCTCATCATCCAGAACATCTACCGCTACCGCGACATGGGCTGCGACCCCTTCAAGGCTGCGGAGGACGGGACGGTGGAGATATCGGTTTCGGTCCTGGCAGGCGTCCTGACGAACCTCGGCGTGTTCATGCCCGTGGCCATGATGAACACGATATCGGGCCAGTTCCTGAGGCCCTACGCCGTCACGATCGTCTACGCCACGATCTTCTCGCTGTGGGTGACGATGGCCGTCACGCCCTGCATGGCGGCGCGCATCAGGAAGCAGGAGGGCGACGCGGGGCTGCCCCTCATGGGGCGTATCCTGACGGGGTGGTGGAACTGGCTCTTCGACGGGTTCCGCGACCTCTTCATCCTCCTGTTGAAGGGGGCCATGCGGTTCCCGGCCTCCACGGTCCTCCTGGTGCTCCTGATGACCTGGGGCTCGCTGAAGTTGGGCGGCTTCATTGGAACCCAGTTCATGCCGGAGTCGGACGACGGGACGATCCGCATCTCCGTGACGCTGGACAACAACGCCTCCATCACCCGGACTCAGGACGTCCTGGAGCAGGTCGAGGCCTTCATCGAGGGGATGGAGGACCGCAAGTGGATTCGCAGCGTCGTCTCGAGCGTGGCGGGGTCCATGCGTAGCCAGGCCTTGAACGAGGCGAACATCAACCTCTACCTCGTCAACGCGGAGGAGGGGCGGCCCTCCACCCAGGAGATCGCGGACCGGATTCGTCCCTTCCTCGCGACGCTTCCCGGCGTGGAGTACTCCGTGTCGGCAACCCGCGCCGGCTTCAGCGACCCCATCTCCATCGAGGTCAAGGGGACGGACCTGAACGTGCTCTATTCGGTGGCGGAGGAGATTCGTGCCCGCGGCCGCAAGGTGCCGGGCGTGCGCGACCTCTCCATCGGGATGGAGCTGGGCAAGCCGGAGCTTCGGGTGGAGCCCATCCGCTGGCGCCTCTCGCCCCTGGGGCTCAACATTGCAGACCTGGCGCGCATCGTCCGTGGCTACCTCATCGGCATGAATTCGGGAAAGTTCCGCCAGGAGGGCTACGAGTACGACATCAAGGCGCGCCTGAGCCGAGAGAAGGCCGGGGACATCTTCAAGGTGCATGAGCTGCCCGTCATGACGGGCAACGGCCTGGTGCCTCTGGACGAGATGGCGGACGTCGTCTGGGGCGACGCGCCGACCGAGATCCAGCGTAAGGACCGCGTCCGCATCGTGCCCGTGACGGGCCGCGTGCGCTACATCACGACGGGCGAGGGCAACGCGCGCATGAAGGAGATAACGGATGCCATGACCCTGCCCGAGGGCGTCACGATCTCCTTCGGCGGCGAGGCCGAGGACATGGCGGAGGAGTTCACCGAGTTGCTCCGCACCCTCGTCATCGCCATCGTCATCACCTACCTGGTGGTGGCGGCCATCCTGGAGTCCTGGACCTACGCGGCGATCATCCTCTTCACGGTGCCCATGGCGGCCATCGGCGTGGTGCCGGCCCTGATCGTCACGGGCGTCAACATCTCGATCTTCGCCATCATCGGCATGATCATGCTGGTGGGCATGGTGGTCAACAACGCCATCGTCATCGTGGACTATGCCGAGGTCCTGAGAGGGCAGGGCAAACACCCCTACGAGGCCATCGAGGAGGCCTGTGTCGTGCGCTTCAAGTCCCTGGTCATGGCGGTCGTCACGTCCGTCGTCTCCCTGATCCCCCTGCTCTCGACGGGGCGCGGGGCCGAGATGAAGCTTCCCATCGCGGTGGTCGCCATCGGCGGTCTATTGGCGGGCGGCTCGTTGGCGATGGTCTTCATCCCGGCGGCGTACAAGCTCACCTGGCGCATCTGGTTGTTCCTGGAAAGGCATCGAGGTGGCAAAGGTCACCCGGCGGAGGGCCACGTAGAGGCTAAGGCCTAAAGAGCGGGGGGGCGGGATCGATCCCGCCCCCCCGCTCTTAAAACTTTAAACTTTGAGCCTCGTTCGCACGGCGGGAAGCCCAGGAGGGAGCCGACCGGCTACAGCAACGCTGTGATGAGGACGATCAGCACCAGGCCCGGCAACAGGTCGCAGAGCTTGAGCTTTGTGAGCCCCAGGAGGTTCAGCCCGATGCCGAGGATCATCAGTCCTCCCAGAGCCGACAGGTTGGAGTACAGCCGTTCCGTGAGGAAGGGCGCCATTCGGACCGCCAGAAGGGTCAGCCCGCCCTGATAGAGGGCTATCGGCAGGACGGAGAACAGGACCCCCGACCCGAAGGACCCGGCCAGAAAGACGGAGGCGATACCGTCCAGGACGCCCTTCGTGACGAGCAGCGTGGGGTCGTGGCGCAGGCCGTCGTCGATGGCGCCGATGATGCCCATGGAGCCGGTGCAGAAGAGCAGCGTCGCCGTGACGAACCCCTGCGTGAAGTGGCTTTCCGCAAGGTGAAAGCGCGCCTTCAGGGCGTCGCCCAGCCCGTTCAGCCGATCATCCAGCCGAAGCCAGTCCCCGATGAGCGCGCCCAGAACGAGGCTTGCCAGGACGGCGACGGCGTCCTGCATCTTCAGGCCCATGCCCACGCCGAGGCAGAGCGTGAAGATCCCGAAGCAGTGGAAGATCGTGTCGTTCAGGCGTTCGGGGATGAAACGTCCCAGGGCGAGACCCAGGGAGCCGCCGAGAGCGACGGCAGCGACGTTGAAGAGCGTTCCCCCGGCGGGGACCCCACTTAAAAATTCCATGGATGACGCAGCTCCTTATCTTTTTTTGACCGTCTGGCTTGAAAAAAGGGCCGGCAGGGTGTCCCCCCGCCGGCCCTTGCGTTGGGGCGAACGCTAGGCCCGGATGGCCTCGATGCGTCCGGGGTAGGCCGCTACGGCCTGTTTCAGGATGTTCCCCGATTTGATCAGGTCCTCCGTCTTCAGGACGTAGGCCAGTCGCATCTCGTCCTTCCCGCGCCCCGGCGTGGCGTAGAAGCCGCTGCCCGGCGCGCCCATGGTCGTTTCGCCGTTGACGTCGAAGTTCTGCAGCATCCAGATGATGAACTTCTCGCAGTCGTCCACGGGGAACTTCACCATGATGTAGAAGGCGCCCTTGGGCTCCTCGCAGATGACGCCGTCGATCTCCTTCAACGCCTTGTAGAGCGTGTCGCGACGCGTCTTGTACTCCCGGTTGACCTCTTCCAGGTAGCTCTTGGGCGTGGCGTAGAGGGCCGTGGCGCCCACCTGCTCCAGCGTGGAAACGCAGAGGCGGGCCTGGCAGAGCTTCAGGACCTGCGCCATGAAGTCCTTGTTCTTGATGGCGATGCAGCCGATGCGCGCGCCGCACGCGCTGAAGCGCTTGGACACGGAGTCGATCATGATGACCCGATCCCGGATGTCCGGGAAGCTGGCGAAGCTCGTGAACTTGTCGCCGTCGTAGGTGAACTCGCGGTAGACCTCGTCCGCGATGATGTAGAGGTCGTGCTTCTTCGCCAAGTGGGCGGCCGCCTCCAGCTCTTTCTGGGTGTAGACGGCGCCCGTCGGGTTACCGGGGTTCGAGAACCAGAGGGCCCTCGTTCGGGGCGTGACGAGCTTCTCGATCGCCTCCAGAGGGGGCAGGTGGAAGCCCTCCTCGGCCCTCGTGGGGATGGGGACGATCTTCGCCAGAGCGGCGTTGGCGAAGGTGTTATAGTTCGCGTAGAAGGGCTCCGGCAGCAGGATCTCGTCGCCGGGGTCGCAGATGGCCTGCACGGCGAAGGAGAGGGCTTCGCTGCCGCCGTTCGTGATGTAGATGTCGTCCCGGTCGTAGGGGATGTCCCAGTCGTGGTAATAGGCGCTGATGGCGTCGCGCAGCTCGTTGCGCCCCTGCGAGGCGGCGTAGGCGATGGTGTCGACCTTGAAGCTGCGGATGGCGTCAAAATACCCCTGGGGCGTCTTGATGTCCGGCTGGCCGATGTTGAGGTGAAAGACCTTCTTGCCCTTGGCCTTTGCCTCGTCGGCGTAGGGGATGAGGCGGCGGATGGGGGATGCGGACAGCGCTTTGATTCGCTCGGAAAAACGCATGAAGATGACCTCCTTAACGTTGAAATGAGTCAATGAACGATGTCGTGCTCGGAGGACAGGGCCGCGGGTTCGGGGTGCGCGCGCCCTCCGAGCTTTGGGATCACTTCGCCTTGCCCTGGTTCGCGACGGCGGCCTGAGCCGTTGCGATGGCGTCGGCGTCGCCGAGGTAGCGGTGGGATTCGGGCGTCATGTCGTCGTTCAGCCGGTAGAGGAGCGGGACGCCCGTCGGGATGTTGAGCTCCAGGATGTCCTTGTCGGAGATGTTGTCCAGGTACTTCACGAGCGCCCTCAGGCTGTTGCCGTGGGCCGCGATGATGACCCTGCGTCCGGCGCGGACCTCCGGGACGATGGTCTCCTTCCAGTAGGGGACCACGCGGGCCACAGTGTCCGCCAGGCACTCGCCCGCGGGGAGCTCCGATTTCGCGAGGTTCGCGTAGCGCGGGTCCTTCCCCGGGTAGCGTTCGTCGTCCTCCTTCAGGAACGGCGGGCGCACGTCGTAGCTGCGGCGCCAGATCTTCACCTGCGCGTCGCCGTACTTCGCCGCGGTGTCCGCCTTGTTCAGTCCCTGGAGGGCGCCGTAATGGCGCTCGTTCAGCTTCCACGAGTTTCGGATGGGGATCCACATGAGGTCCATCTCCTCCAGGACCAGCCACAGCGTCTTGACGGCCCGCTTCAGGACCGAGGTGAAGGCCAGGTCGAAAGCGCAGCCCTCCTCCTTCAGGAGCTGTCCTGCGGCCCTGGCTTCCTGGACGCCCTTCTCGGACAGCGGCACGTCCGTCCAGCCCGTGAAGCGGTTCTCCCTGTTCCATGCGCTCTCGCCGTGACGTATCAGGACGATCTCGTACACTGAAAAGGCCTCCCCTCAAGTTTAAAGACCAGCGCGCGGCGCGACCGCGTCGTCCGTCCGCGCGAAGGACGCAAAAGAATCCTGATGATGTGTGATTCAAGAATATCAGAAAGAGGCGGATTTTTCAATTTGTGCGTTTGCGCCGCGCTATGGTTTCAGCACCTCTCGGTACTCCGACTCCAGCGACACCTCCGCGAAGGTCCCCATCTCGTTCATGACGGTCAGCGCGTCGTCCACGATCTGCATGGCGATGGGGCAGCCCGTCCCCTCTCCCAGCCTCATGCCCAGCGTGACGAGGGGGTGCAGCCCCATGGCCTCCGCCACGGCCGCGTAGGCCGGCTCCACCGACCGGTGGGACGCGATCAGGAACTCCCTGGAGAGCGGGGCGATGCGGGAGGCCAGGAGCGCCGCCGCGATGGCGATCACCCCATCGACCACCGCCGGGACGCGGTAGGCCGCCGAGCCCAGGAAGACGCCCGTCATGGCCGCGAGGTCGAGCCCCCCGACGCAGGACAGGATGTCCAGCGCGTCCTGCGGGTCGGGACGGTGCCGATCCAGCGCTTCGAGGATTACGCGCTTCTTCGTCTCGAAGGCCGCGTCCGTCAGGCCGCCTCCGCGCCCGACGAGGTCGCTGTCCCGTGAGTCCAGCGCGGCCATGATACAGGCTGCGGCTGGCGTCGTGTTGCCCATGCCCACCTCGCCTGCGCCCAGGATCTGATAGCCCTCCTCCCGCGCCCGCGCCGCGCACTCGATGCCAAACTCGACGGCCCGCCGTGCCGTTTCGGGCGTCATGGCCCGTCCCCTGGCGAAGTTCTCCGTCCCCCTGGGCATGAGCTTGCAGCTTGCGTCCACCCTGGGCGTCGGCCCCAGGTCCCGGACGCCCAGGTCAAAGAGGCGGAGGTCCACCCCGGCCCTGCGGCACAGCACGTTGATGCCGCAGCCCACGTCCGCCGCGTAGAACTCCATCAGCACCCTGGTGAAGTACTGCGGCGAGCCCGATACGCCCTCGTCGTAGACGCCGTGGTCCGACCCGAAGAGCAGGTGTACCCGTCGGTCGATGGCGTTCTTCACCTGTCCCGTGATGCCCGCGATCCGAACGGAGAGCGCCTCGAGCTCCCCAAGGCTCCCCACGGGCTTCAGCAGGCCCTTTTGGCGCTCCTCGGCCGCCCTCACGGCCGCCGCGTCCAGGGGCGCGATGCGCGCCGCCGCCTGCTCGATCGTCAAGTGTTCCCGCATGTTCAAGATTCCTCCCGAAAGGTCATGAATTTCGTCGGTTCTTTGATTTGTCGTACTCCCTTAGAGTAGAGTAAATTTTCCTCACGCAGCCCACATAATTGTATAATAAAACTTAACGGGCGGCGAACCGAGGCCTCCCTGAGTTCTTTCGTCGAAACTTCGTCGAAAAGAGGATGCGTTATGACCTTTCCAACCGTGCTGTGCTTTGCCCTTCTGCTGGACGTCCTCCTGGGCGACCCCCACGCCCTGCCCCATCCCGTCGTCGGGGTCGGCCGCCTCATCCGTTTCTGGGAAGGACGGCTCTACCCGGAGGCGGGCGCTCTCCACGCCGTCGCCCGTGGTGCGGGCCTCTGCGCCCTCGTGCTGCTCTCGACGCTCGCGGTTGCAGCCGGCCTGCTTGGGGCGGCGGGCTGGGGCGGCGGCCTCGCGACGGCGATCGAGGTGTACCTGCTCTACGCGGCTTTGGCGTGGCGGTCTCTGAAGGACGAAACGATGCCCGTCGCCCTGGCGCTGTTCCGCCGGAACCTGCCTGGGGCGCGGACGGCGCTGTCCCGCGTTGTGGGACGGGACACGGAGAACCTGGACGAGCCCTCCATCGTGCGCGGAGCCGTCGAGACCGTCGCGGAGAACTCCGTGGACGGCGTGATGTCCGTCCTGTTCTTCGCCGCGCTGGGCTGGGCCGTCGGAGAGGGCGTCGGCATGGCCCTCGCCGTCTGGGGCTTCAAGGCGGTCAGCACCATGGACTCCATGGTGGGCTACGAAAACGCGCGCTACCGCGAATTCGGACGTGCGGCGGCACGGCTGGACGACGCGCTGAACTTCATCCCCGCCCGTCTCGGCGGGCTCGCCATCCTTGCGGCCGGGGCGTGCCTCGGCATGGATGCGGGGGAGGGGATGCGGGTCTTCCTGCGCGACAGGAGAAAGCACAAGAGCCCCAACAGCGCCCATGGGGAGAGCGCCTTTGCGGGGCTTCTGGGGCTGAGGCTGGGGGGCGGCGCCCTCTACGGCGGCGTCGCCGAATCCCGCCCGTGCCTCGGGGACGGGGCCCGGACGCCCGAGGCGGCGGACGTCCTGCGGGCCCACAGGCTGCTGGACGCGGCGTCGGCCCTCTTCGCCCTGCTCTGCGCCCTGCCCTTCCGGCTCGCCTGAGCCCTTGTCCTTGGTGACGACGATGACTGTGGAAAAGGGCATGACCCAACCTTCCCCGGACGGAACCCTCCGCGCGCTGCGGGACCACGGTGCGAACCCGGAGAAGCTCTACGCCGCGTTGGGCATTCCCATGCCGGCGGACGTCGTCGACTTCAGCACGAACACCTGTGCCCTCCCTTGGCCCGACGAGGCGGTGGCCCGAGTGATCGACAACACGGCGCGCCTGGCGTCCGCGTACCCGGACGACGAGTGCCTGGCGCTGCGCCGCCTCATCGCCGACCGCGAGGGGCTCGCCCTGGAGAACGTCCTCATCTCGAACGGGTCCAACGAGGCGCTGTACCTTCTGGCCTCGTTCTTTGTCGGGCGCCGCGCGGCGGTGCTCCAGCCGTCCTACGGGGAGTATGCCCGCGCGCTTCACGCCTTCGGGGCGGAGGTGGAGGACGTCTTCAGCCTCGATTCGGCAGGCCGCGCCGACCTCCTGATCTTGTCCAACCCCTGCAACCCGACGGGGGCGTACCTCCCGCCCGAGGAGCTGGCCCGCTTTGCGGCGGACCACCCGGACACGACCCTGGCCGTTGACGAGGCGTACATCGACTTCCTTCTGACGCGGGAAAGGGAGGGGCTCGACCTGAGGGCGCTGCCGAACGTCCTCTTGCTGCGCTCCCTGACCAAGACGTACCACCTGAGCGGGACGCGCATCGGCTACGCGCTGGCGGCGGAGGGGTGGATTCGGCGCCTGTGGAGCCGTCAGCCGACCTGGAGCGTCAACGCCTTCGCCCAGGCGCTGGCCCTGGCCTTTATGGAGGACGAGGGCTTCCTGACGAGGCTCCGGGCTCACTACGCCGAGGAGACGCCCCGCCTGGTCCGCGCGGTGGAGGCGGCGGGCTTTCGCGTGCGGCCGTCCTGCGTACACTACTTTCTGATGGAGACGGAGGACGACGAGACCCTGATTCGGGGCTTGATGGAGCGGGGCATCGTGGTGCGTCACACGCGGAACTTCCCCGGCCTCGAGGGGCGGTGCGTCCGCATCGCTGCGCGGACGCGCCAGGAGGACCAGCGGCTTGCCGATGCGCTGAGAGAACTGAGGGAAAGGGGCGTTTGCTGATGAAGGGGATCATGGTGCAGGGGACCTCCAGCGATTCGGGGAAGAGCTTTCTGGTCACGGCGCTCTGCCGGCTGCTGTCCGACCGGGGCTTCCGCATCTGTCCGTTCAAGTCCCAGAACATGTCGAACAACGCCTGCGTCACGCGGGACGGACGCGAGATGAGCCGCGCTCAGGCGGTGCAGGCGGAGGCCGCGCGGCTTGAGCCCGAGACGTTCATGAACCCCATCCTCCTGAAGCCGCGGCGGGACGTGTCCTCGGAGATCGTGCTGGAGGGGCGTGCTCTGGATACGCCGGCAGAGCGCAGCTACTACCGCACCTTCACCCGGACGCTGGGCATCGAAGCCGTGCGCCGCGCCCTGCGCCGTATCGAGGAGGGGTTCGATGCGGTGGTCATCGAGGGGGCGGGCAGCCCGGCGGAGGTGAACCTGAACGAGTTCGAGATCGTGAACATGTGCGTGGCGCGCGAGGCGGACGTTCCGGTGATCCTGGTGACGGACGTGGACCGCGGCGGTTCCCTGGCCTCCATCGTCGGCACGCTGGAGCTTCTGGAGGAGGACCGCGGGCGGGTGAAGGGGCTGATCTTCAACAAGTTCCGTGGCGACAGGAGCCTCTTTGATCCAGCCGTCGACTGGATCGAGCGGCGCACGGGGGTGCCGGTCCTCGGAGTGATGCCCTGGGTGGAGGGCGCGGCCATCGCGGGCGAGGACTCCCTGAACGTCCACTGGGGCCGGACGGGAGGCGAGGGCCTCTCCATCGGCGTCGTGCGCTTTCCGGGGCTGTCGAACTTCACGGACCTGGACCCCTTTGAGCTGGAGCCGGACGTGGAGCTTGTCGGTCTGGATGCGGACACTCCCGAGCGGACGCTTCATTCCCTGGACGCCGTGCTCCTGCCCGGCTCCAAGAACACGATGCGCGACATGGCGTGGCTTGAGCGAACGGGGCTGGCCCGCGCCGTCCGCGATCTCAGCCGCGCGGGGAGGTGCGTCTTCGGGCTCTGTGGCGGCTACCAGATGCTGGGGGAGCGCCTGTTGGACCCGGACCTGAAGGAGAACTCGGAGATACGGGAGATCGAGGGGCTGGGGCTCCTGCCCTCCGTGACGGCTTTCGGCGTGGGGGAGAAGCGCACGATCCGCACCGAGGGCAGGGTGCGGCGCCAGCTCTCCGCCGACGAGGTCCCCGTGACGGGCTACGAGATCCACTTCGGCGTCACCCGCCCTGCGGGGGGGAGTTCCTGCCCTGCGCTGCTGGAGGTCGCGGGGGGCGGCGTTGAGGGGTTGGCCCGTCCGGACCTCTCCGTGGCGGGCACGTACCTGCACGGCATCTTCGATGCCGACGCTTTCCGGGCGTTATGGCTTAACGCGGTGCGGCGTTCACGCGGACTGGAGGAGCGGGCCGTCACGGACACGAGAGCCATGAAGGAGCGCGCCTACAACGCCCTGGCCCGTGCTGCGGAACGGCACCTTGACATCGGCGCGATCCTGAGGCTGATGGGGCTGGCGTGATTCCAATCCCCAAGCCATCGTAGGACTTCGTCGTTTGGGGCGTGTTACAGGAGTGGGCCCGCTTCTTCCCGTGATGGGAGAGGAAGCGGGCCCACTCGCTTTTCGGAGGCCTTGGGACGGAGATGGGGCGCGCCGTTTGGGGACGCCCTATTGACTTCGTCGCGTCCTGCGATTCGTCCGGCCCATCCCGGCGTTCGCCACGTACCCTGCGGCGTTCTTCACGCTTGCGGCGACGGCTGCGGTGGAGGGGACGATCTCTCCGTCGTCGTGCGCTGCCCTGGCCTTATAGGCGGGGGGTGTGACGGCGTCCGGCGTTCGGGACGTCTTGCCCGATTCAGCCGCGATTCGGTCCGCCCGCTCCTTAAGGTGCTTTAGGCGGCGGTCCGTCGGAGGGTGAGAGTTGAACCCGTTGGGCTCGGTCCCAAGGCCCGCGTCCTTAAAGCGCTTCATGGCCCGATAGAGGGCGTGGGGGTCATACCCCGCCTTGGCCAGGAGGTCCGTCCCGTAGTCGTCGGCCTCCACCTCCTGCTCACGGCTGAAGCCGCTCTCCGCAAGGGTCATGCCGATGGCCCCGGCGGTCTGAGCCAGGTCTCCGGCCTTCCCCAAAAGCGACCCCAGGATGGCCCAGCCGACGTTGCGGCTCACCTGCTCCTTGTAGTGCCCGCGGCGGACGTGTCCGATCTCGTGTCCCAGCACGCCTGCGATCTCGTCCTCCGCGTTCAGGAGGTCCATCAGACCCTGGGTCACGTGGACGCTGAAGTCCTCTGCGGACTCGTACTTCACCCATGCGTTGGGCTTGTCGGACTTCTCGAAGGTAACGGAGATCCTCTTGAAGCCGTCTGCCGCTGCCATGCGCTCCCACGCCCTCTGGACGACGGCTCTATCGATCTTGGCCCAGGCCGGGGCGACGGTTGCCGCCAGCAGGAAGGCGGCGATCAGAATTACCGAGGCACCCAAGGGCCGTTTTATTCTCTCAAGCTGCATCCTCATCGACCTCCTGCCGACTTCCCGATCGTGTGCGGCTCCGCCGCCATTGCGTCGTTCTTGCCCCCTGCTCGACGTGTGGTTGTGCGTACCTTCGCTGCAGCCCGCAAGAGTTTCGCCTGCGAAGGATTTGGAAATAAAATCAACGCCCTCAGGGGAGCGCGAAGTCCACCACCAGGGGAGTGTGGTCCGAGGGGCGCTCCCAGCCGCGTGGCTCGCGCTCCACAAAGCAGTCCGTGGCTTGGAGGGCCAGGGAGGGTGAGGCGAGGGCGTGGTCGATGCGCCAGCCGATGTTGCGGGTTAGCGCGTCCTTCACGCGATAGTCGAAGAACGTGAACTCTCCGGGGTC